>Ga0157360_1000125_pt1 | contig 39401 bp, 30 predicted proteins | sample AttlaeALBM1_FD_111483 | JGI IMG/M metagenome (GOLD analysis project Ga0157360, IMG submission 111483) | Fungus gardens microbial communities from leaf cutter ant in Ribeirão Preto, State of São Paulo, Brazil - Atta laevigata ALBM1 | ecosystem: Host-associated > Fungi > Mycelium > Unclassified ...
CATCATCTTCAGGGATGAGGGCTTTTCTGTTCGTCAAAACTTCTAATTTGAGCCGGTTCACACTTTTTGATGAAAATGACTGAAAGTTTTCACGACGAGTTATGTAGACTGGCCGCCGCAATCTAAGAGGCACGTGTACTACATGACTGATATTCAAACCACTTTTGCTGACCTTGGCCTGAACGCCGACATCCTTGAATCACTGAATGGCATGGGCTACGTCAAGCCCTCCCCAATCCAGGCTGAGTGTATTCCTCACCTGCTGGCGGGCCGTGACGTGTTAGGCATGGCGCAGACCGGGAGTGGTAAAACTGCGGCGTTCTCTCTGCCGCTGTTAAACAACATTGACCCTGCTGTTAAAGCACCTCAGATCCTGGTGCTGGCACCTACCCGCGAACTGGCGGTACAGGTTGCTGAAGCAGTCACTGAATTCTCTAAACACATGCGCGGCCTGAACGTGGTTGCCCTGTACGGCGGCCAGCGTTATGACGTGCAGCTGCGCGCACTGCGTCAGGGACCACAGGTTGTTGTGGGTACCCCTGGCCGTCTGCTTGACCACCTGAAACGCGGCACGTTAGATCTCTCTAACCTGCGCGGCCTGGTGCTGGACGAAGCCGACGAAATGCTGCGCATGGGCTTCATCGAAGACGTTGAAACCATCATGGCGCAGATCCCGGAAGGTCATCAGACCGCACTGTTCTCTGCCACCATGCCGGAAGCGATTCGTCGCATCACTAAACGCTTCATGAAAGATCCACAGGAAGTGCGTATTCAGTCAAGCCTGACCACGCGCCCTGACATCAGCCAGAGCTACTGGACCGCTTACGGTCGTAAAACAGATGCACTGGTTCGCTTCCTGGAAGCGGAAGATTTCGATGCGGCTATCATCTTCGTGCGTACCAAAAACGCCACGCTGGAAGTGGCCGAAGCCCTGGAGCGTAGCGGCTATAACAGCGCGGCTCTGAACGGTGACATGAACCAGGCACTGCGTGAGCAGACGCTGGAGCGCCTGAAAGATGGTCGTCTGGACATCCTGATTGCAACCGACGTTGCGGCCCGCGGCCTGGACGTTGAGCGCATCAGCCTGGTTGTGAACTACGACATCCCGATGGATGCAGAATCTTACGTTCACCGTATCGGCCGTACCGGTCGTGCCGGTCGTGCTGGCCGCGCGCTGCTGTTCGTTGAGAACCGCGAGCGTCGTCTGCTGCGCAACATCGAACGTACGATGAAGCTGACGATCCCTGAAGTAGAACTGCCTAACGCAGAACTGCTGGGTCAGCGCCGTCTGGCCAAGTTCGCCGCGAAAGTCCAGCAGCAGCTGGAGAGCAGCGATCTGGATCAGTACCGTGCTCTGCTGACCAAGATGCAGCCAGAAGATGAGCTGGATCTGGAAACCCTGGCAGCCGCACTGCTGAAGATGGCACAGGGCGAACGTCCGCTGATTCTGCCACCAGAAGCACCACGTCCGCCACGTCGCGAATACCGCGATCGTGACGACCGTGATGGCCGTCGTGACAGCCGTGAAGCGCGTTCTCCGCGTGATAGCCGTGATGGCGACCGTCCACGTCGCGAACGTCGTGACGTTGGCGAGATGCAGCTGTACCGCATCGAAGTGGGTCGCGATGATGGTGTTGAAGTACGTCACATCGTCGGCGCTATCGCTAACGAAGGCGACATCAGCAGCCGTTACATCGGTAACATCAAGCTGTTCGGCAACCACTCGACTATCGAGCTGCCGAAAGGCATGCCAGGCGATGTGCTGCAGCACTTCACCCGTACGCGTATTCTGAACAAGCCGATGAATATGCAGCTGCTGGGTGATGCACAGCCAAACGAAGGCCGTGGTGACCGTCGTCCTGCGGGCGGTGATCGTCGCAATGGTCCAGGCGCTGGTAACCGTGATGGTGGTCGTCGCTTCTCTTCTGAGCGCCGTGAAGGTGGTCGTGAAGGCGGACGCAGCTTCAATCGTGAAGGTGGCCGCGGTCCACGTCGTGAAGATGGCGCAGCCGCTCCACGTCGTCGCGATGCATAACGCCATCCTGTCGTAATAAAAAGGGAAGCCACTGGCTTCCCTTTTTTTATGCCTGTCAGGCCCCGCCGCTGATTGTCACGCGATCGCCGCTGACCCAGGCGGACTCTTCCGACGCCAGAAACAGCGCAACCTGCGCCACATCCTCCGGCAGGCCAAATCGCCCCAGCGGCGTTGCAGCCAGCAGCTGCGCCTTCAGCTGTGGACTCATTCTCTTCGCAGCCAGCAAACCCTCTGTGAGTATCATCCCCGGCGCCAGCGCGTTCACCCGGATATGCCTGGGGCCCAGTTCACGCGCCAGCCCCTGGGTCAGCGTATCCACCGCCCCTTTGGTCGCCGCCCAGAGGACGGAGCCGGGCGTGCTGTTTTTACTGTTCAGGGCGCTCAGGTTAATAATGCTGCCGCCGTGAGCGGGAAAGTGACGAATCGCCTCCTGACAGACCAGCAGCGTGCCGATCAGGTTAACGTTAATCTGCTGCTGCATCTCCTCCTGCGTCAGTGCCTCAAACTCGCCATGATGGAAACAGCCCGCATTGTTCACCACAATGTCGGGTGCGCCGAAACAGGAGAGCGTCGTGGCGAAGAGGCGTTCCACCTCCCGATGCGAAGCGATGTCCGCCTGCACCGCCACGGCTTCACTGCCCAGTGCGGTGATGTCGCTGACCACATCCGCAGCGCCGGCCTCATCCTGACGATAGTTCACCACGACCCGGGCGCCCGCCGTGGCAAAGGCGATCGCGATCGCCGCGCCAATGCCTTTGGATGCACCGGTCACCAGTGCGACTTTATTCTGCAGTGCCTTCATTATGTTGTTCTCCGCCGTAATGATTGCGTCGACAGACTATGCGCGCTGGTGCAGACAAGCGGGTAGCGCAATCCTGCAAGCTTTTTGCACGATCCTGCAAATCTGAGGCAACGGGACAGGCTTTCCGCTCCGCGTCAGGTACTATCAGCAGGGTGTGCGGCAGGGGAGAGCAGAATGCGCGAGAGTGACAAGTGGCAGGTGCTGGCTGAGCTGATCGACCGTCATGCACCGGAAGATGGGCGGCACGGCAGTGCGATAGACTGCCTGTTCTTTGCCCGGGTTTCGGCACCAACGGAGCCGATGCACTTTGCCCAATGGGCCAGCTTTGCGCTGGTGGCGCAGGGCGGCAAGGCGCTGCATATCGGAGATGAGGTGCTGCACTACGGTCCGGGAGATCTGCTGCTGGTGACGCTGGATATGCCGGTGCGCGCCTGCGTGACCCAGGCCACGCCGGACAAGCCGAATCTGGGAATTGGCATCGCGATCAATGAGTCGCGGCTGAGGCGCTACCTCGAACAGTTTCCGCCGACGCTGCCGCTGCCGCTCCCGGACAGTGAGCGCGGCGTCACCGTGCATAAGGTGTCGCCTTTGCTGGTGGATGCGGTGATCCGGCTGGTGCGCCTGCTGGATCACCCCAGCGATATCGAGGCGCTGGCCCCGCTTATCGAGCAGGAGATCTTTTACCGGCTGCTGACCGGACCTGAAGGGTCGCGGATATTGAACATGGCGCTGGCCGAACGGCCCGGCAACCGGGTGGCACAGGCGGCGCGCTGGCTGCGGGAGAATTTTCATCAGCCGCTGAAGATCGATCGGCTCGCCAGCAGCGTCGGCATGAGTGTCTCTTCGCTGCATCACCACTTTAAAGCCGTCACGGCGATGACGCCGATGCAATATCAGAAACAGCTGCGGCTCAATGAGGCGCGGCGTCTGATGCTGGTGGAAAAGCTGGATGCCGGGACGGCAGGCTATCGGGTGGGATATCAGAGCGCGTCACAGTTCAACCGGGAGTATCGCCGCCTGTATGGGCAATCCCCGGCCAGAGACAGTCGTCAGCAGGCGGTGAGCCAGGAGAGCCTGCGCCCACCGCAAAACTAGTTACAGGCTGTTTGCCGCTTCCATCGCAATCGCAAAGGAGCGCAGGCGGGCCTCGGTGTCAAAAATCTGTCCATTGACCATGATCTCATCTGCCTGCGTTTCGCGCATCAGTGAGGCCAGACCGTGCCGCACCTTATCGGCATCGCCGACCAGCGACATGCTCAGCGCCTGCTGAACGCCATACTGTTCTGACGGCGACCAGAGGTTATCCATATTCTCCACCGGCGCCGGTAGCGGACCCGGTTTGCCACGGCGCAGGTTGATAAACTGCTGCTGCTGCGAGGTAAACAGGAAGCGCGCATCACGCTCACTGTCAGCCGCGATCACGTTAATGCAGACGGTGGCATAAGGCTTGTCGAGGCGCGCCGAAGGCTGGAAATTCTCGCGGTAGACGTGCAGAGCCTGGAACAGCTGGTCGGGCGCAAAATGGGAGGCAAACGCAAACGGCAGACCCATTTTTGCCGACAGTTGCGCGCTGTAGAGGCTGGAACCGAGCAGCCAGACCGGGATCTTCAGGCCCAGACCGGGCACCGGCTGAACCGGGAGCTGCGTATCCGCCCCGGCATCAAACCAGTTGATCAGTTCGGCCACATCTTCGGGAAAGGTGTCGGCGTGCAGATTGGCCTGATGACGACGCAGCGCCATCATGGTGCGCTGGTCGGAGCCTGGCGCCCGGCCCAGACCGAGATCGATACGGCCAGGATAGAGCGAAGCCAGCGTGCCAAACTGCTCGGCGATCACCAGCGGCGCGTGGTTAGGCAGCATGATGCCGCCCGACCCCAGCTTCAGTGTCTCGGTGTTAGCTGCCAGATAGCCGATCAGCACCGCCGTTGCGGCGCTGGCGATCCCCGTCATGTTGTGATGTTCAGCCAGCCAGTAGCGTTCGTAGCCCAGCTTTTCAGCCTGACGCGCCAGCGCCAGCGAATTGTGGAACGCATTGCGTGCGGTCGCGCCCTGAGGGATCGGCGCAAGATCCAGCACGGACAGGCGAAGAGGTTTTTTATCAGACATGACTACTCCCGTTGTATGGCACAGGCGTAGAAAACCTGCACCATTTAGTATTACGCATCATGCCTTATATTAAAACTGCTAACCTCAGCAGGAATATAGCCGGTATGTGCTTTTACTCAGGATGCCAGCGTCATACCGGCCAGTTTACGCCAGTAACCGTTACAATCGCTGCCTTTCGCGACCATTAGCGGCGCCTCACCATTTTCATTGGCGCGGAAACGATCGATTTCGGCCAGCGTGGATGCATCCTGCGGCGAGAGCCGCACGCAATCGACATGGTTGCGCATACCGGCCAGGTCGTTGCCCAGGTTATAGCAGTAGCCACTCATGGTCTGAATACCATTCAGGACAAACACCTGCTGCCCTTCCTGAGAGTTGACGCGACGGCCTGTGGGGTAGCGGATGCAGCAGGTTTCGCAATCATCCCTGGTACGGTTTTCCGAGCGGGCAGTGAAGCAGCGCGCGGAGAGCGCCAGAGGCAGATGACCGTAGCCCAGCACCTCGACGTCAAACTGCTGGCGGATCCCCCGCGCCTCGCACTGCGCCAGCAGCTGCAGCAGCCAGTCACGCGACATCTCCACCGGCATACACCAGCGCGTCATCCCCTCTTTGACCAGCAATTGCAGCGTGTCGGCGTTATAGACATTCAGCGTCGGCCCCGCGACAAACGGCAGATGGCGCTCAGCGGCCATGTTGACCGTGCCGATATCATTGGCCTCGATCAGAAACTCCCCGTTGTCGACGTAACGCTGCAGCTCTTTCAGCTCGGAGGGCGACTGCAGCAGCGCCAGCGTGCTCAGCACCACCTGTTTGCCGCTGGCCGCGACCGCGCGGGCCAGTTCCATCCAGCGTGCATAGGGTGTGGCGCGGCGTTTACTGCACACCGCTTCGCCGAGATAAATAATATCCGCGCGGCTTCGGGCGGCCTGCTGGTAAAAATCGTCCAGCTTATCGGTTGGCCAGTACCAGAGCACCGGCCCAAGGGCATATTGCATCATCATTCCTTATTGCCATTCACGGTGATAAGCACCCAGCGTGGTTTGTGTGCCTTCGGAGAGATCGCCCAGCGTCTGCATCCACTGCGGCGCGATCGCAAACTGTTCCGGCTGCGCCTTGCAGCGATCGATCGCCTGACGCCAGACGCGCGCCACATCGGCGACGTAGGCGGGGCTGCGCTGACGGCCTTCGATCTTCACCGAGGCGATGCCCGCCCGCAGCAGCTCCGGCAGCAGCTCCAGGGTGTTCAGACTGGTGGGTTCCTCCAGCACGTGATAGCGCTGGTCGTTCACCTCATACCGCCCTTTGCACAGCGTCGGATATCCGGCGCTTTCATCCGGGGCGTAGCGGTCGATCAAGACCTCATTCAGACGCGACTCCATCCCCTGCGGTGTCTGCTGCCAGCGCACAAACTTCGCCGGTGAGCAGGCGCCAGCGCTGTTAGGCGATTCGCCGGTGAGCCAGGAGGAGAGATAGCAGCGGCCTTCCGCCATGATGCACAGACTGCCAAAGGCAAACACCTCCAGCGGCACCGGCGTACTGCGCGCCAGCTGCTTCACCTGATGAATCGACAGCACGCGCGGCAGCACCACGCGCCGCAGACTGAAGTGGCGATGATAGAAGCGAATCGCCTCCAGATTGGTGGCAGAGGCCTGCACTGACAGATGGCGTTCGACCTCCGGATAACGCGTGGCGGCGTACTCCAGCGTGGCAATATCCGCCAGGATCAGCGCGTCGGCCCCGTTCTGCGCGGCGACATCAATCGCCCGCTGCCAGCGTCCCATGCCATCCGGATGGGCAAAGGTATTGATCGCGACATGCAGTTTGCGGCGATGCTGATGCAGATAGCGCGCCGCTTCCGCCAGCTTTTTGTCGGTAAAATTCAGGCCCGCAAAATGGCGGGCGTTGGTGTCATCTTTCAGCCCCACATACACCGCATCCGCGCCATTCTCTACGGCGGTGCGCACTGCGGGTAAGTTTCCTGCCGGGCAGAGCAGTTCCATAGGTGTTCCTCTCAACATGCAGACGGGCGTCGAGTCTAGGCATCTGGCCCGATTAGCATGTTGATTTAAGGCAGTGAAATGCCAGTTCACCCGCACGGGAGGCGCTTTTTTTCCGCCTGTGACGGCGGTTTTTATTGATCCCGGATGAGGCGCGTCAAAAAGGATATGGCAATATACGTAAAATTTTCTGAAGGGAGTGATGAAAGTGTTAGAGCGGTTACATGCCCATTTTGTGAAAAACGGTCCTAAAATCTTAGGCTTACCCGCAGCGCTTACCCCATTCCCGCTCAAGAAGCGGCTTCTGCAACAACTCTTAAACTGGCAATTTCGTCATGCTTTGGCTGAAGGTGAGTTAGACTTTCTGAACGGTCGCCGGCTGGGTATCGGGATTGCCGATCTTAATCTGCAATGGATAACCACGCTGGAGGATGGCCGACTGGCGGTATTGCAGCAGTCCGAAGCGGATGTCTGGTTTCGGGGCAATGCCAATGATCTGTTGCTTGTGGCAGCACGTAAAGCAGATCCCGACATGCTGTTCTTTCAACGCCGGCTGGTGATTGAAGGGGACACTGAACTGGGACTTGAGGTGAAAAACGTAATGGATGCTATTGAACCCGAGGCTATGCCCGCCGCGTTGCGCACGGCCATTCAGCAGATGGCGGCGTTTGTTGAAGCCGGGATAAAACAGGACGCGAAGGCCACGCAGGCGCGCGCAGGTGCCGCATGTTGATCCGTAGCGAAATTGGTATGGATGCGGCCGGTATCGATGCGCTGCTGAAGCGCTGCTTCGCCACATCCGCCGAGGCGGACCTGACGCAGGCGCTGCGTGAAGATGGCCTGCTGACCCTGGGCGTGGTCGCCACGGATGATGAAGGGCAGGTGCTGGGCTACGCCGCCTTCAGCCCGGTCAGCGTTCAGGGTGAAGATCGCGGCTGGGTTGGACTGGCTCCGCTGGCCGTCGATGAGACGCTGCGCGGCCAGGGGATCGCCAGCAAGCTCATTTATGAGGGGCTGGATACGCTGAATGAGTTTGGCTACAGCGCGGTCGTGGTGCTGGGCGACCCGGCGCTGTTCGGCCGTTTTGGCTTTGAACCGGCGGCCCGCCACGGTCTGCAAAGCCGCTGGCCAGGCTCCGGGGCGACGTTCCAGGTTTACCGTCTGGCGGATAACGCCTTTGATGGGGCCGAAGGGCAGATCGACTACGCCGAACCCTTTAATCGTCTGCGGTAATCCCCAGCCAGCGCGCCAGATGAGCAGGCTGACCCGCGACCAGCAGTAATTTCTGCTGCCGGGTCAGCTTCTTAACCTGATACTCCAGTCGGGAGGCGCTGGCGCGATCGCCCGCCTCGCAGTGAAACATCAGCTCCAGCGGACCTTTGCCGCGCAGCGCACGGGCGCCGCGCCCGCTCTGATGCTGAGCGACCCGGCGTGCCACATCGGTGGTGATGCCGGTATAGAGACTCCCTTTCGCCGTCCGGACGATGTAGAGTTGCCACTGCTGACTCATCGCAATTACGTTCCCAGAAAAGATGCCGGCCAGTGTAACGCGCTTCACGCTGCCGTGCCCAGCCAGGAGTTTATCTTGTCCGATCACGCCCATCTGGTTCGCTACCTCAGAAAGCAGCATGTGCTGTCGCTCTGCTGCACCGCCGACGATCAACTGTGGTGCGCGAACTGTTATTACGTCTTTGATGAAACACGCATGGCCTTCTGGATCATGACCGAACCCGATACCCGCCACGGTGCATTAATGGCGCAGAATCCGCAGGTGGCGGGCACCGTTAACGGCCAGCCCCGAAGCGTGCTGCTGATCAAAGGCGTGCAGTACCGTGGCCGGGTCGTCCGGCTGGCGGGGGCGGCGGAAAACCTCGCCAGAACCGCGTATCAGAAACGTTTTCCGGTCTCGCGAAAAGTGTCGGCGCCGCTGTGGGAGATCACGCTGGAGGAGGTGAAGATGACGGATAATGCGCTGGGATTTGGCAAAAAGATCGGCTGGCAGAGAACGGGATAGAACGCCCTTTTCAGCGGAAAAGGGCGTCGCAGGCTTACAGCGCTTCGAGGATCCGCAGGGATTCGCGGTTGAAGGCTGGCAGATCGGCCGGGGTACGGCTGGTAACCAGCTTGTCACCGTCGACGACCACTTCTTTGTCGTGGAAGTCAGCGCCGGCGTTGATCAGGTCAATGGCAACGGCCTTGACCGTCGTCATCTTGCGGCCGCGCACGCCGTTGGCGCTGATCAGCAGCTGTGGGCCGTGGCAGATAGCAAAGATAGGCTTGCCGCTGGCGACAAACTCTTTGGTAAAGGCCACGAAACGATCGTCACCGCGCAGAGCGTCGGGCGAATGGCCGCCTGGCAGTAACAGGGCGTCGAATTCCGCCGGGCTGACGTCATCAATGCTGCGATCGATGGTCACTTCCGCTTCGCCTTTTTTGCCCTTAACCACATTACCGGCTTGTTTCTCAATGGTGACCACGTCGAAACCCGCGCGTTTGTAGACCTCAGCGGGTGAGGTAAACTCTGAGTCTTCAAATTCATCGGTAATCAAAACCGCAACTTTCTTGCTCATTTTTTTCCTCCTAAGACATGCAGAGCGCAGGGCGCGCTTTCCGTTAACGCTCTAAGCCTGGTCGCTAAGTGTGAGAACGCAAGCCAGCCCGCTAAGATCAGCTATCTTTTAACCTGTCAGCAGCGAAATAAGGATGAATCTGAGATGAATCGCGTATTACTGACCGGTGCCACCGGTTTAGTCGGGTCGCATCTGCTGCGCTTACTGATTGAGGATCCGCGTGTCGATGAGATCATCGCGCCCACCCGCCGGCCACTGCCTGCGATGCGCAAAGTGGTGAATCTGGTCGAGGCCGACCTCACCGATGTTCTGGGGCCGCTGCAGGGGGCGCTGGATACGGTGTTCTGCTGTCTCGGCACCACCCGCAAAGCGGCGGGCAGCAAACAGGCGTTTATTCACGTTGATTACACCCTGGTGGTGGACACCGGCTTAAGTGGATTACGTCTGGGGGCGAAGCAGATGCTGGTGGTCAGCGCACACGGCGCTAACCGGCACTCACCGTTCCTGTACAACCGCGTCAAAGGCGAGATGGAGAATGCGCTGCGCCATCAGGGCTGGCCGTACCTGACGCTGGTGCGGCCCTCTCTGCTGCTGGGCGATCGCGCGCAGAAGCGCGGAGGCGAGCGTCTGATGGCGCCGATCTTTTCGCTGCTGCCGGGCAACTGGCGGGCGGTGCAGGCGCGCGATGTGGCACGCTGCCTGCACCAGCAGGCTTTCACGCCAGGCGACGAGCGCGTCACGATCGTTGAATCGGGCGCGATCCCGCGTCACTCAGCGTAGCTGCCAGATAATCTGATTACGGCTGCCGCGCCATTGCAGCGTGGCATCCTTCTCCTCCTCGATAAAACGGCCATCGATCAGCACGTCCAGATAGTCCAGCACCGCGCGCTGCGCCGCGTCCAGCGCCGCCATCCGGTAACCGGTCCAGAGCCAGATATCTTTATCCGGACAGCACTGCCGCACCCGTTTAACCAGACGACGAATGTGCGGCACGTTGTGCGGATGCAGCGGATCGCCCCCGCTCAGCGACAGACCCTGGCGCGGAATGCGCGTGTCCTGCAGGTCGGCCAGTAGCTGCTCCTCCATCGCCAGCGTAAAGGGAATGCCGGAATCGATGCGCCAGGTGCTCTGGTTGTAGCAGCCGCGGCACTGATGTTCGCACCCGGCGACAAACAGCGTGCAGCGGGTGCCGGGGCCATTCACGATATCCACATCATAGTAGCGATGGATATGCATCATCCCAGCGGCCCCTCTGCCATATGTTTCACCCGACGCAGAACCTCCTGCTGTTTCCCGGCGTTGAAAGGCCGTGCATCCGGGCTGCCCAGATAGCCGCAGACCCGTCGGGTCACCGAGACGCGCGCCGGATCGTGGTTGCCGCAGTTGGGGCAGGTAAAGCCGCGACTGGTGCAGGCGAACTCGCCGCTGAAGCCGCAGTCGTAGCACTCATCAATGGGCGTATTGGTGCCGTAGTAGGGCACGCGGTCGTAGCTGTAATCCCAGACATCCTCCAGCGCCCGAAGGTTGTGCTGCACGTTCGGGTATTCGCCGTAACAGATGAATCCGCCGTTCGCCAGCGGCGGGTAGGGCGCTTCAAAGTCGATTTTGTCGTAGGGATTGACCTTCTTCGCAACGTCGAGATGGAAGCTGTTAGTGTAGTAGCCTTTGTCGGTCACGCCGGGCACCACGCCGAACTGCGCGGCATCAAGGCGGCAGAAGCGGTCGCACAGGTTCTCGCTTGGCGTGCTGTAGAGGCTGAAGCCGTAGCCGGTTTCCGCTTTCCAGCGATCGGTCGCCTCGCGCATCCGGGCGATGATCTCTACCCCTTTGGCGCGCAACGCCGCGTCGTCGTAGGGATGCCGCTGACCGCCGCTGAGCGCATTCAGGGTTTCATGCAGGCCGATAAAGCCCAGCGACAGCGATGCGCGGCCATTGCGGAAGATCGGGCCGACCTCATCATCGGCGTTCAGCCGCACGCCGCAGGCGCCCTCCATATAGAGGATCGGGGCGACGCGTGCTTTGGTTTTCTCCAGCCGCGCCACCCGCGTCATCAGCGCCCGCTTAGCCAGCAGCAGTCGCGCATCGAGCAACGTCCAGAAGCGCGCCTCGTCACCCTCCGCCTCCAGTGCGATGCGCGGCAGGTTCACACTGATCACGCCAATATTGTTGCGGCCCTCATGAATCTGCTCGCCGTTCTCCTCATAGACGCCCAGGAAGCTGCGGCAGCCCATTGGCGTTTTAAAGGAGCCGGTGACTTTTACGACCTGATCGTAATTGAGGATGTCGGGATACATCCGCTTGCTGGCGCACGCCAGTGCCAGCTGCTTGATGTCGTAATTCACGTCACCGGCCCGGCGGTTAACGCCTTCACGTATCGTGAACACCAGTTTAGGGAACACGGCGGTTTTATGATTTCTGCCCAGTCCGGCCAGCCGGTTACGCAGAATGGACTGCTGAATCAGCCGGGCGGCCCAGCTGGTGCCCAGGCCGAACCCAAAGGTGACAAACGGTGTCTGCCCGTTGGCGGTGTGCAGGGTATTCACCTCATACTCCAGCGACTGAAAAGCGTCGTAGCACTCTTTCTCCGTCCGCTGGCGGGCATACTGTTCAGCCTGCGGGATCTGCCACTCTTCGGCGATCGCCAGATGGCGGGCATAGCTCAGCTCAACAAACGGGGCGAGCACTTCATCAATGCGGTTGATGGTGGTGCCGCCATAGATGTGGCTGGCGACCTGGGCGATGATCTGCGCGGTCACGGCGGTGGCGGTGGCGATCGATTTCGGCGGCTCGATCCCGGCGTTGCCCATTTTAAAACCGTTGGTCAGCATGCCTTTCAGATCGATCAGCATACAGTTGAACATCGGGAAGAAGGGGGCGTAGTCGAGATCGTGATAGTGGATCTCGCCGCGCTCGTGCGCCAGCACCACATCGCGGGGCAGCATCTGCTGCTGCGCATAGTGCTTCGCGACGATCCCGGCCAGCAGATCGCGCTGGGTCGGGATCACTTTGCTGTCTTTGTTGGCATTCTCATTCAGCAGCGCGGCGTTGGTCTGATCGACCAGGCCGCGAATGGCGTGATGCAACCGGCTCTGACGATCGCGGGCGACATCGCGATCGTGGCGGTATTCGATCCAGACGCGGGCCAGCTGCGGGTAAGGGCCCGTCATCAGTGTCTCTTCGACCGCGCACTGAATTTCATGAATGGCCACTTCCGGACGATCGGCCAGCTGCCCGGCCACCCGCTCCGCGACCTGAGCGCACCAGGCTCTGTCCTCGATGTCTGCTGCCCGCGCCGCGGCTGCCACGGCCTGCTCAATACGCTGCGCATCAAAGGCTGTCCGGCATCCATCCCGCTTGATTACCACCGTTGCCATTTCTCTCTCCGTAAACTACATATGGGGGTCGAAGAGATTCTATTATCTACATGTAGTGATTTCTGCGAATTAATGCACGCAGATTTGACCTGAAACAAGGAAGCCGCAACCGGCAAAAAAGGGGGGCAAAGGCCAGAAGCGGTATCCGGCTCAGGTGCCGGACGGGGGGCAAAAGGCTGCGGCAGGAGTGGCTGCCGCCAGGAAAAAGGGGATGTGCTGACGCGCGCGACGACCGGCAGAACCGGCCACCGCGGCCTCAGGCGGGTCCGCTGACGGAGTGGCGGCGCACCAGCGTCGGGCTGAACATGTGGGTGACTTCCGGCAGCGGCAGATCGTTGGCCAGCGCCAGTGCCAGCTGGGCCGCCTGCTGCGCCATCGTGACGATCGGGTAGCGGACGGTGGTCAGGCGCGGTCGCACATAGCGGGAGACCAGCACATCATCGAAGCCGATGAGTGACATCTCCTCCGGCACGCGGACGCCGTTATCGCTCAGTACCGCGAGTGCACCCGCCGCCATCGAGTCGTTGTAGCAGGCGACGGCGGTAAAATTCCTGCCGCGCCCCAGCAGTTCGGTCATCGCCTGCTCACCGCCCACCTCATCCGGCTCGCCCCAGGTGACCAGCCGGTCGCTGCACGGCAGACCGTGCTCTTTCAGCGCGTCGTAATAGCCCTGCAGGCGATCTTCGGCGTCGGAGATGGTGTGAGTCGAGCAGATAAAGGCGATATTCTGATGGCCGAGCTGGATCAGGTGACGGGTCGCCAGCCAGGCGCCGTAGCGGTCGTCGAGGGCGATGCAGCGCTTTTCGAAGCCTTTGATCAGCCGGTTCAGCAGCACCATACCCGGCACCTGCTTCATCAGCACTTCCAGCTCGGCGTCGGGGATTTTCTTGGCGTGAACCACCAGCGCCGCGCAGCGATGCCGCATCAGCTGTTCAATCGCCTGCCGCTCTTTTTGCTCATTATGGTAACCGTTACCAATCAGCAGGAAGTTACCGGTGTCACCGGCGACCTCATCCACGGCTTTTACCATCGCGCCAAAAAAGGGATCGGAAACGTCACCGACAATCAGGCCGAGCGTTTCGGTCGATTGCTGCGCCAGCGCGCGTGCGTTGGCGTTCGGGTGGTACTGAAGCTGCTCCATCGCCTCACCTACGGCCTGTCGGGAGCTGTCGCTGGCTTTGGGAGAATTATTGATTACACGGGAGACTGTGGCGACAGAAACGCCAGCCAGTCGCGCAACATCCTTTATGGTAGCCATGCGTTGACCTGCTTTGGGGAAAACGTTTACACATCGCATCAGTGTTACGGAAAAGGGCGGCCACATCAACCCGACAGAATGCCAGCGTCGTCGCAAAAAGGGGCAAAAACGGCCGCGCCCGCGCATCTTCTGTTGAGGCGCCGCGCCATGTTATGCTCAATCTCTCACCTGGCAACCGTGAAAAACCATAATGAAAACCAAAGTGCCACACCTGGCGCACTGGGGCGCGTTTACCGCCGTCACTGAAAACGATCGCCTGACGGGCTGCGAACCCTTCTTCGCCGATGCCGATCCGTCACCGATGATCCATACCATTCCTGAGCTGGTCTATTCCGACCGTCGTATCCGTCAGCCGATGGTGCGGCGCTCGTGGCTGAAGTCACGCGAGAAGAGTGACCGCACCCTGCGTGGCCGGGAAGACTTTGTCGCCGTTGACTGGGAAACCGCGCTGGATCTGGTGGCGGACGAGAATCGCCGCGTGCGCGATCGCTACGGCGCATCGGGCATTTTCAACGGCTCCTACGGCTGGTCATCGGCCGGTCGCGTCAACCACGCCCGTACCCTGGTGCGTCGCTTCTACTTTCAGGGCGGCGGCGGCGTCGATCAGCAGGGTAACTACAGCTGGGGTGCCGCGCAGTTCTTCCTGCCCTATGTGATCGGCACCTATATGCCGCTGACCGGGCGCGTCACGGAATGGCCGCAGGTGGTGGAACATGCCGAAATATTTGTCGCCTTTGGCGGGCTGGCGCTGAAAAACGCCCAGGTTGCTTCAGGGGGGGCAGGGCAGCACAGCCTGAAACCGGCGCTGATGCAGCTGGCCGCCAAAGGCACGCCGGTGATTAACATCAGCCCGATGCGTGATGACTGCCCGGAATTTGTGAATGCCGAGTGGATCCCGATTCGCCCCAATACCGATGTGGCGCTGATGCTGGCGCTGGGGCATGAGATCACCCAGCGCGGCGCGGTGGACGAGGCGTTTCTCGCCAGCCACTGCACCGGCTGGCCGCAGCTGCGCGCCTACCTGCTGGGCGAAACTGATGGCGTGGCCAAAACCGCAGGCTGGGCCAGCCGCATCACCGGCATTCCGGCTGACCGCATTGTCCGGCTGGCGCAGCAGCTTACCGGCAGGCGCAGTTTTATCACCTGCTCCTATTCGGTTCAGCGCGCCCATCGCGGCGAACAGCCTTACTGGATGATGATCGCGCTCTCGTCGATGCTCGGTCAGCCGGGCCTGCCGGGCGCGGGATTCTCGTTCGGACACGGCTCAATGAACAGCGTCGGCAATCCGCGTCAGGAGGGACCTGCGCCGATGATGAGCACCGGCCCGAACCCCAGCGGGCTGTCGATTCCGGTCGCACGCATCAGCGATATGCTGCTCAATCCCGGCCAGCCTTATGCGTTCCAGGGCGAAACGCTGCACTATCCCGACATTCACATGGTCCACTGGGCAGGCGGCAATCCGTTCCACCATCACCAGCAGCTTAACCGGCTGGTAGAGGGCTGGCAGCGGCCTGACACGGTGGTGGTGCAGGATATCGTCTGGACGCCTGCGGCGCAGATGGCCGACATCGTGCTGCCGGCCACGACCACGCTGGAGCGCAACGATATCGGCGGCTCCTCCCGCGATCGCTTTGTGCTGGCGATGCATCAGGCGATTAAGCCGCAGCATCAGGCGCGCAACGACTTCGATATTTTTGCCGACCTGGCCGAGCGCCTCGGCTATCGCGACACCTTCACCGAGGGGCGCAATGAGATGCAGTGGATTGAACATCTCTATCAGCAGTGCGCCACGGCGCATCAGCGCAAAGGCATCGATTTTCCGGCGTTTGAGGCGTTCTGGCAGCGCGGCTTCGTGGAAATTCCGGAAGGCGGCAAGCCCTATCAGTTTATGGAAGAGTTCCGGGCCGATCCGCAGGCGCATCCGATCCGCACGGCCAGCGGCAAAATCGAGCTTTTCAGTCAGACCATCGCGGACTATCAGCTGGAGGACTTCACCGGGCATCCGGAATGGCGTGAGCCGCAGGAGTGGCTGGGATCGCCGGTCAGCCGCGACTATCCGCTGCACATGATTTCGATTCAGCCCGCCGACCGGCTGCACAGCCAGCTGGATGCCACCGACACCGTGCAGGGCAATAAGACCGCCGGCCACGAAACGCTCTATATGCACCCTCAGGATGCGGCGGCGCGCGGGCTGGCAGAGGGCGATGAAATCGAGGTGAGTAACGCTCGTGGCGTGATGCTGGCAGGCGTGCGGATCACCGACGGCGTGACGCCGGGCGTGGTGATTATTGCGACCGGCGCCTGGTTCGATCCGGGCTTCGGCAAAGCCTGGCAGCCCTGGGATCGCGCGGGTAACCCGAACGTGCTGACGCTCGACATCGGCACCTCGTCGCTGACGCAGGGTCCCAACGCCATGAGCTGCCTGGTGGAAATCAAAAAACATCAGGATTGCACAATAGCGTAAGGATCTCATGGCTGGTTACATTTTGCGGGTAACTGTTGCGTTTGAGTGATGGCAGCCGATCAATCCCCCTTGCTACATTCAGGGTCCCAGAGGTATTGATGGGTGAACATCAATAGATTTTCTTGATTACACCAACCTGCGCAGATGCGCAGGTTTTTTTTGCCCGTCATCTGCAGCCGATAACGAACTGATACACAGTTTTCCTGTTATACGGCCAGCGCTTTCTTTATAACTGCTGGCACCAGCCCCTTTCTCTTTATTTTGCGCAGCGGAATGCCATGCCCCGGATTAAAAAACTACTGGGAAAAGACCAGATAAAAGCTCCGTTTAACCCTTTTCGTTTTCGGCTGATCTGCCTGGGTGTGATGACCTGCCTGGTGGTGCTGCTGGCGCGCGTCGCGGACCTGCAGTTCCTGAATCAGCCAATGCTGGAACACGAAGCGGATCAGCGTTCGCTGCGAACCGTGACGCTGCCAACCAGCCGCGGCACCCTGCTGGATCGCAACGGTGAAGCGCTGGCGCTCAGCGTGCCATCGCGCGATGTCATCGCCGATCCGCAGCGCGTGCTGGAGAGCAACCCCGATTTTACCAGTGCCAAATGGGCCTATCTGGCGGCCGCGCTCAACACCCGCCCTGAAGAGCTGGCGGCGCAGATCACGGCCAACCCGAAGCGTCGCTTCCTCTATCTGGGGCGCAAAGTTGAACTGGGCATCGCCAAAGATATTAAAGAGCTGAAGCTCAAAGGCATCAGCGAGGTCTATGACGACAGCCGTTTCTATCCGATGAGCGAAGCCTCTGCGCCGCTGATCGGCATCGTGGGTGCGGACAACGTGGGCCTGAACGGACTGGAAAAAGGGTTCGATAAGGTGCTGCAGGGTGAGCCGGGCAAAGAGGTATATCGTCAGGATGCGGCAGGTAACATCATCGCGATGATTAACTATCAGCCGCCGACGCAGCCGCCGACCGTCCAGCTCAGCATCGACAAATATGATCAGTACACGCTCTACAGCAAGCTGCGCGATGGCGTGCTGCTCAACAAGGCCGACTCCGGTGCCGCGGTGCTGGTGAAGATCGACACCGGTGAAATTCTGGCGATGGCCTCCTATCCGTCGTTCAACCCCAACAACTATGAAGGGGCCACCCCGGCGCAGATGCGTAACTCCGCCATCAATGACAGCTATGAACCGGGTTCGACCGTTAAGCCGCTGGTGGTGATGGAGGCGCTGGAGCGTCACCTGGTGCGGCCGGATTCGGTGATCGACACCACGCCCTACAGCGTCAACGGCCACCTGATCCGTGACGTCGGCCACTGGCCGCGTCTGACCATGACCGGGATCCTGCAGAAGTCGAGTGACATCGGCGTTTCGCATATGGCGCTGGCGATGCCTGCTGAAGCGCTGGTGAATACTTACCACGCCTTTGGGCTGGGCAAGCCGACCGGCCTGGGACTGACCGGTGAAAGCGTCGGTTATTTTCCACTGCACCGCGCCCGCTGGGCGGATATCGAACGGGCCACCTTCTCGTTTGGCTACGGGCTGCGCGTAACGCCGCTGCAGATCGCTCGTGAATACGCCACCCTCGGTTCATATGGTATCTACCGTCCGCTGTCGATCACCCGCGTGACGCCACCGGTGCTGGGCAAGCAGGTTGCTAACCCGGAAACGGTGAAAGAGGTGGTGCACATGCTGGAGAGCGACGTGCTGCCGGGCGGAACCGGGCTGAAAGCCGCCGTGCCAGGCTACCGTCTGGCGACCAAAACCGGTACGGCCGAAAAGATGGGTGCCAGCGGCAAATATGATGGCGGTTACGTCAACTACACGGCGGGCCTTGCGCCAGCCAGCCACCCGGAAGTGGCGCTGGTGGTCATGATTAACCATCCGACCGCGGGCGACCACTTCGGTGGCTCGGTTGCAGCCCCGGTTTTCGGCAATATCATGGGGCCGGTGCTGAAGCATATGAATATTGCACCGGATGCCATCTACACCAAACCGGCGGCCAGTCCTTCGGATAAATCTTAGTTAAATCAGAGTGTAAGCGGGGTGTGAAAGATATACACACCTCGTTGCACTTCCCCGAATTCGGTTGCGTTTTCCCGCTGTCTCTGCGCGGTCGATCAGTGCGAGGATAGCGGTCCCAGAGGTATTGATGGGTGTGAAAACAACACTGCTTCGGCAGTGAGATCCCTGTTATTACACCAACCCACGCAGAAGCGTGGGTTTTTTTTATCTCTCTGCCTGCCCCGCCTTCTACGCTGCTTCAGCTGCCGTTAAATCATCATCGTTCTTAACAAAACCCTGACTGTTTGCCGATAGAAAGGCGCGTCGCCTTTCACTGATAATGGCCGCCGTGAAGCCTGACGCTTTTTGCGCGCCACAGCCGGTTTTCACTGCCGTATTCCGCACGTTCCGGGATTTCTTTTTCTGCTTATCTGAAGAGTTCGACGATGACTCACCTTTCTCGCCCCGCACGTTCCTCCGGGCTTAAATGGCTGCTTCTGTTACTGGTGATCGCGATTGTCGCTGGCGTTATCTGGCGTCTGCTGTCGTCGGGGCACGGGCCGGATGAGAGAATGCCATCGGGCAGACCGGGTGCGGCTGGCATGATGGGCGGCGGTGCCACGCTGGTTCACAGCGGTGTCGCCAGCACGGCGGATGTGCCGGTGTGGCTGAATGCGCTCGGCACGGTGATCCCCAACGCCAGCGTGACGGTGACCAGCCGCGTTGACGGTCAGCTGGAACAGGTGTTCTTTACCGAAGGGCAGAAGGTCAGCGCCGGGCAGCTGCTGGCACAGATCGATCCGCGCAGTTATCAGGCGACGCTGACCCAGTATCAGGCTGAACTCAGCGAAAACCAGGCGCTGCTGAAAAGTGCCGAGCTGACGCTGGCGCGCTACCGCAAACTGGCGGCACAGGATGCGCTGGCGCGGCAGGATCTGGATAGCCAGATTGCCACCGTCGGGCAATATCGTGGCGCTGTTGCCGCCGATCAGGCGCAGATCGCCAGTGCGAAGCTGAGCATAGAGTATGCCCGCATCACCGCTCCGGTCAGCGGGCGCGTCGGTCTGCGTCAGGTCGATCCCGGCAACATGGTGCAGAGCGCCAGCAGCACCGGCCTGGTGACCATCACCCAGATGCAGCCCGCCGCCGTGACGTTCAGCGTGCCGCAGAGTGACATTCCGGCGCTGGTCAGCGCACTGCATCAGGGGCAGAGCCTGCCCGCCACGCTGTTCGACCAGGACAACCAGCATCAGCTCGCCCAGGGGGAAGTGAAGTACATCAGTAACCAGATCGATACCGCTACCGGCACCGTGGCGCTAAAAGCAGTGTTCGCCAACCGGGATGAGTCACTGTTTGCTAACCAGTTTGTGAATATCAGGCTGCAGACCCGGATACTGAAAGGCGCAACGGTGATCCCGGCGCAGGCGCTGCAGCTCAGCAGCGACGGTAGCTTTGTCTTTGTGATCAATCAGGACAACCGCGTGACGCGCAAAGCGGTCACCACCGGCCCGGCGTTCGGAGACGATCAGCAGGCGATCCTCAGCGGCGTTTCACCGGGGGATCGGCTGGTGACCGAAGGGATCGATCGTCTGACCAGCGGCAGTAAGGTGTCACTGGCCGATGAGGCTCCCGCTGCCGGTACTGAGCCGAAATGAATCCGTCACGCCTGTTTATTCTGCGTCCGGTCGCGACCATTCTGCTCATGGTCGGCGTGCTGATCGCGGGCATCTTTGCCTGTAAATTCCTCTCGACCTCGGCGCTGCCGCAGGTGGACTATCCCACGATTCAGGTCACCACACTCTATCCGGGTGCCAGCCCGGATGTGATGGCGTCGTCGGTCACGTCACCGCTGGAGCGCCAGTTAGGGCAGATGGCGGGGCTGAGCCAGATGAGCTCGACCAGCGCCAGCGGCGCGTCGATCATTACCCTGAAATTCAGCCTGGAGCTGTCGCTGGATGTCGCCGAGCAGGAGGTGCAGGCGGCGATCAATGCGGCAAATAACCTGCTGCCTGACGATCTGCCCAATCCGCCGACCTACAAAAAGGTCAATCCGGCGGACAGCGCGGTCGTGACGCTGGCAGCCAGCTCCGGCACGCTGCCGCTGACCGAGGTGCAGGACCTGGTAAATACCCGGGTGGCGCTGAAGCTGTCGCAGATTTCCGGTGTCGGGATGGTGACACTGGCGGGCGGTCATCAGCCTGCGATTCGGGTGCAGATGAACCCGCAGGCGCTGGCGGCGCATCATCTGACGCTGGAGGCGGTGAATACGCTGATCGGCAACAGCAACGTCAATGGCTCCAAAGGCGGCTTTGACGGCAAATATCATTCGATCACTATCGACGCCAACGATCAGCTGCGTACCGCCGACGCGTACGGCAACCTGATCCTGACTTACGAAAATGGCGCGGCGCTGCGCCTGAAAGATATCGCCCATATCGAACAGGGGCCGGAGAACAGCTTCCAGTCGGCATGGGCTGATAACCAGCCTGCGATTGTGATCGGTGTACAGCGTCAACCCGGCGCGAACGTGATTCAGGTGGTGGACAACATCAGGGCGCAGCTTCCTGCACTGCAGGCAGCGCTGCCGGATGGGGTGAAGATGACCATTCTCTCCGACCGCACCCAGACCATTCGCGCCTCAATCAGCGACGTGCAGTTTGAGCTGATGCTGTCGATTGCGCTGGTGGTGATGGTGACCTTCCTGTTCCTGCGGAACGTTGCCGCCACGCTGATCCCCAGCGTCGCGGTGCCGCTGTCGCTGGTCGGCACCTTTGGCGTGATGTACCTGGCGGGCTTCAGCCTGAATAATCTGTCGCTGATGGCGCTGACCATCGCCACCGGTTTTGTCATTGATGATGCCATTGTGGTGGTGGAGAACATCTCCCGGCGTCTGGAGCTGGGCGAGTCACCGATGGAGGCGGCGCTGAAAGGCTCACAGCAGATTGGCTTCACCATTATCTCGCTGACCTTTTCACTGATTGCCGTGCTGATCCCGTTGCTGTTTATGGGCGATGTGGTGGGGCGACTGTTCAGAGAGTTCGCGATTACGCTGGCGGTGGCGATTCTGGTATCGATGGGGGTCTCGCTGACGCTGACCCCGATGCTGTGCGCGTATCTGCTGCGCCACATTCCGCCTGAGCAGCAGTCCGGATTTTCCCGTAAGGGCGGCGCGTTGTTTGACCGCCTGGTGCGCGGTTATGACCGTCTGCTGACCGTGGTGCTGAATCATCAGAAACTGACGCTGCTGGTGGCGCTGGCGACCTTCGGGCTGACGGCACTGCTCTATCTGATGGTGCCGAAAGGCTTCTTTCCGACTCAGGATACCGGGCTGATTCAGGGTGTCACCGTTGCCTCACAGGATGTCTCGTTTAACGCGATGGCGACGCGACAGCAGGCGCTCTCGGCACTGATCCTGAAGAATCCGGCGGTGGAGAGTGTTTCATCGACCATCGGGATCGACGGCACCAACACCAGCCTTAACAGCGGACGGTTACAGATCAACCTGAAGCCGTTTGGTGACCGCGACCTCAGCGCCAGTGACGTCATCAGCCAGCTGAACCAGGCGATCGCTGATGTGCCGGGTATCCGGCTCTATCTGCAGCCCGCGCAGGATCTCACGGTCAACGATCAGGTCTCGCCGAGTCGGTATCAGTTCACCCTCGACGACGCTGACAGTGAAAATCTGGTCCGCGAGTCGCCTAAACTGGTGGCGGCACTGCAGCAGCGGCCCGAGTTTAATGGCGTGGTGAGTAACCTGCAGGATCAGGGGCGCGTCGCTTACGTGGCGCTGAACCGGGACAAAGCGGCGCGCTTCGGCATCACGGCGTCGGACGTGGACACCGCGCTCTATAACGCATTTGGTCAGCGCCTGGTTTCGACCATTTTTACCCAGTCGAATCAGTATCGGGTTGTGCTGGAAGTGGCACCGGCCTGGCAGCAGGGGCCGGCGTCATTTGATAATGTCTGGCTGCAGCCCTCCACCAGCAGTAGCAGCACGACGTCATCCAGCAGCACCGCTTCGTCATCAACATCTTCATCTTTATCTTCATCTTCATCGACGTCGACGTCCGCTTCGGCTTCTGACACGACATCCGCCCGCAGCGGCATGGTGAAGCTCACCGCCATCGCCACGATTCATCAGCGCACGGGCTCGCTGATGCACATGCGCCTGAATCAGTTTCCAGCGGTGATGATCTCCTTCAACCTCAATCCGGGCTATTCGCTGGAGGATGCGCAGCGGGCAATCGCCGACGTGCGGCAGCAGCTTCAGCTCCCGGAGAGCACCACGCTGCGCTATCAGGGTGAAACCTCGGCATTTCAGAACGCGACCGGCAACACGCTGTGGCTGATTCTGGCCGCGCTGATCACCATGTATGTGGTGCTCGGCATCCTCTACGAAAGTTTTATTCACCCGGTCACGATTCTCTCAACGCTGCCCTCAGCCGCGGTAGGGGCGCTGCTGACGCTGTTGCTGGCGGGCAGCGAGTTCAGCCTGATTGCGCTGATTGGCGTCATCCTGCTGATAGGTATCGTGAAAAAGAACGCCATCATGATGATTGACTTCGCGCTGGAGGCGGAGCAAAAGCAGCACCTCAGCGCGCGTGAGGCTATTCACCAGGCCTGTCTGCTGCGTTTCCGTCCCATCCTGATGACGACGATGGCGGCGATGCTCGGCGCGCTACCGCTGATGCTCGCCTCCGGTTCGGGTGCCGAACTGCGGCAGCCGCTGGGGCTGGTGATCGTCGGCGGGCTGATTGTCAGTCAGGTGCTGACACTCTTCTCCACGCCGGTGATCTACCTCTGGTTTGACGGACTGGCGCAGCGCGGAAATGCCTGGGTGAAACGCCGTCAGCAGCAGGCACGGAGCGGGCAATGAATCTGACCCGGTTGTTTATCTTTCGCCCGGTAGCGACGCTGCTGCTGACGCTGGCGATTCTGCTGGCCGGCGCGCTGGGCTACCGGCTGCTGCCGGTGGCACCGCTGCCACAGGTCGATTTCCCGACTATCATGGTCAGCGCCAGCCTGGCGGGGGCCAGTCCGGAAACCATGGCGGCAACGGTCGCTACGCCGCTGGAACGTGCGCTGGGGCAGATTGCCGGTATCAGCGAGATGACCTCCAGCAGCTCGCAGGGTTCCAGCAGCATCATCCTGCAGTTTGAGCTGGACCGCGACATCAATGGCGCGGCGCGCGACGTGCAGGCCGCGATCAACGCGGCACGCAGCCTGCTGCCGAGCGCGATGGCCTCGCTGCCGACCTATCGCAAGGCAAACCCCTCGGACGCGCCGATCGTCATGCTGGCGCTGACCTCCGCCACCCGCACGCCTGGCGAACTTTACGATCTGGCGGAGAGCAAGATCGAACAGGCGATGGGGCAGGTGCAGGGCGTTGGCGAAGTGTCGCTGATGGGCAGCGCCTTACCGGCGGTGCGGATTGATCTGCAGCCGCGGAAGCTGATCCATTACGGCATCTCGCTGGAGACGGTGCGTACTGCCGTCGCCAGCAGCACCACTAATCTGCCCAAAGGGATCTTACAGGGCAGTGGTCAGTCGTGGCTGGTGGACAGCAATGGTCAGCTGGAGAAGGCGGCCAGCTATCGCGATCTGATCGTTACCTGGCAGCAGGGCAAGGCGGTGCGGCTTCGCGATGTCGCGACCGTCTACGATTCGGTAGAAGATCGCTATCAGGCGGGATTTCTGAATGCCACGCCTGCCGTGATGATCGGCATCAAACGTCAGGCGGGCGCTAACATGCTCGAAACCATCGACGCGATCAAAGCGCAGTTGCCGCTGCTGGAGAAGAGCCTGCCTGCGGACAGCCAGCTGAAGGTGGTGATTGACCGCTCGCCTGGCGTGCGCGCCTCGCTCTATGACACCGAAGAGACGCTGCTGATTGCGGTGCTGCTGGTCATCGCGGTGGTGTTTATCTTCCTGCGCAACATGCAGGCGGTGATCGTTCCGGCACTGGCGTTGCCGGTGTCGCTGATCGGCACCTGTGCGGTGATGTATCTGCTGGGGTACAGCCTGGATAACCTGTCGCTGATGGCGCTGATTATCTCTACCGGCTTCGTGGTGGATGATGCGATCGTGGTGCTGGAGAACATCACCCGTCACATTGAACGCGGGCTAAGCCCGCTGCGGGCGGCGCTGCGCGGGGCGCAGGAGGTGAGTTTCACCGTGCTGTCGATGACCGTGTCGCTGATCGCAGTGTTCATCCCGATCCTGCTGATGGGCAGCCTTGTCGGGCGGCTGTTCCGTGAGTTTGCCGTCACGCTCACGGTGTCGCTGCTGATCTCGCTGTTTGTCTCGCTCAGCCTGACGCCGATGCTTTGCGCGCGCCTGCTTAAACCCAGGCCGCCCGTCAGCCAGCGGCCGCATCCACTCTGGCAGTTTATTGAAAACCAGCTGAGTCGCCTGCTGGCCGCCTACGGGCGCGGGCTGGCCTGGGTGATGCGCCATCAGAAACTGACGCTGCTCAGTCTGCTGCTGACCGTGCTGCTGAATGTTTTTCTGTTTACCGTGGTGCAGAAGGGCTTTTTCCCGAACCAGGACACCGGGCTGCTGATGGGCGCGTTGCGTGCCGATCAGAACATTTCGTTTCAGGCGATGAAGCCAAAAATGCTGATGTTTACCCGAATCATTCAGGCGGATCCGGCGGTCCAGAGCGTGATGTCGTCAATGGGCAGCGGGATGTTCGGCTCCCGCAACAGCGCCAACTTCTTTGTGCGGCTGAAGGACTTTGATCAGCGCGACGCCACGGCCAGCGACGTGGCAAACCGGCTGACGCGCAAAACCAGCCATATCGCCGGGGCACAGATGTTCCTGATGGCGGCACAGGATCTGCATATTGGCGGGCGCAGCGCTAATGCAACCTATCAGTACAGCCTGCAGGCTGACGATCTTGATCTGCTGCGGGTCTGGACGCCGAAGGTGCAGGCGGCGCTGGCGGCCATCCCTCAGCTCAACAGCGTTGACTCTGATTCCCAGACCGGCGGGCAGGAGGTGGTGCTGACAATTGACCGTGACCGCGCCACCCGGCTGGGCGTCAACGTGAAAATGCTCGATACGCTGCTGAACAATGCCTTCAGCCAGCGACAGATCGCGACGCTTTACCACACGCTGAATCAGTATCATGTCGTGATGTCACTGCAGGACAGCGACACCGCAAATCCGGAGACGCTGCAGCAGCTCTATGTCATTAACGACAGCGGTGACCGGGTGCCGCTCGCCGCGTTTGCCCGCTTTAGCGGCGGCAATGCGCCGCTGTCGGTGGCACATCAGGGCCAGTCTGCCACCAGCACGGTAGCGTTCAATCTCAACGAGGGCGTCTCGCTGGAACAGGCGCAGGAACGGATTAAACAGGCAATGGCAAAGCTGGGCCTGCCATCGACCATTCATGCCGGTTTCGCCGGTACCGCCGCCGCGTTTTCGCAGCTGACTGCCACCATGCCGTGGCTGATTCTGGCGGCGCTGGCGGCGGTCTATATCGTGCTCGGCGTCCTCTATGAGAGCTATATCCACCCGCTGACCATTCTCTCAACCCTGCCGTCAGCGGGCGTCGGGGCGCTGTTACTCCTGCTGCTGACCCACACACAACTCACGCTGATTGCGCTGATTGGCATCATCCTGCTGATCGGCATCGTGAAAAAGAACGCCATCATGATGATCGATTTTGCCATCGACGCAGAACGGCGGCAGGGGCTGTCGCCGCAGCAGGCGATCACGCAGGCGTGTCTGATGCGCTTCCGACCCATCATGATGACCACGCTGGCCGCCTTTTTCGGTGCCTTGCCGCTGGCGCTGGGCAGCGGCGGTGACGCCGATCTGCGCAGTCCGCTGGGAATCGCTATCGCGGGCGGACTGGCGCTCAGCCAGCTGCTGACACTGTTTACCACGCCGGTTGTTTATCTGTGGCTCGATCGTCTGGGTCGCGCCATTCAACGTCAATGGCGTCGTCTGCGCCATGCGGAATCCTGAACCATGAAACCTCATCTCCCGTTCATTGTGCTGCTGCTGGCTGGCTGCAGCGTTGGCCCCGACTATCAGCGCCCATCGATGGCGATGCCGGTTCACTATAAAGAGGCACGGGGCTGGCAGCCGGCGACGCCGCGTGATGCGCAAAGCAAAGGCGAATGGTGGTCGGTCTACCATGACGCCACGCTGAGCGGGCTGCTGAGTCAGGTCAGCGTGTCGAATCAGAACGTAGCGACCTACAGTGCGCAGTACCGGCAGGCGCAGGCGCTGGCGGCAGAGTCACGCGCGGCGCTGTTTCCCTCGCTGGGCTATGACGGCAGCGTAACGCGCAGCGGCAGTCAAATCACTACCAGCAGCAGCCATCAGGCGGCGCTGAGCGCCAGCTGGGAGCTGGATCTGTGGGGCAAACTGCGGCGTACGCTGGAGGAGGATCGCGCCAGCGCCTCAGCCAGCGCGGCGGAACTGGCTAATATCACCCTGAGCGCCCAGTCAGAGCTGGCGCAGGACTATTTCCAGCTGCGGATCATGGATCAGAAAATCGCACGCTATCAGCAGAGCGTTGACGCCTATCAGCGCTACCTGAATGTGATCGGCCGCCAGTATCAGGCGGGCACCGCATCGCGTGCCACTCTGGCACAGGCGCAGCTGCAACTGGAGAGTGCCCGCGCCTCGGCGCAGGATGAGCAGTGGCAGCGTGCGCAGATGGAGCATGCCATTGCGCTGCTGGTCGGCAAAGCCCCCGCCGACTTCAGTCTGGCCGCCGCGCCGCTGACCGCTACGCTGCCCGCGATTCCGGCCGCCCTGCCGGGCGAGCTGTTGCAGCGCCGTCCCGACATTGCGTACGCTGAACGCAATATGGCCGCCGCCAATGCGGCCGTGGGTGTGGCGGTGGCCGGGTACTATCCCGATCTTACCCTGAGCGCCAGCGCGGGTGTCAGTTCGTCGGTGCTGCACTCGCTGTTCTCGCTGCCGAGCCGCGTCTGGTCGCTGGGGCCGGAACTCAGCGGCACGCTGTTCGACGCGGGCGCGACCTCAGCGAAGGTCGCTCAGGCGCGGGCGGGCTGGGAGGCCAGCGTCGCAACCTATCGTCAGACGGTGCTGACGGCCATGCAGGAGGTGGAGGACAAGCTGGTAGAGCTGAATACGCTGCAGGGCGAGATCGCCGCACAGCAGCGCGCCACCGACGCGGCGCAGACCTCGGCGCGGGTGACGCGTCTGCAGTATGACGCGGGCATGATTAACTACCTGGATGTGGCCACCACGGAGAACAGTAGCCTGAGTGCGCAGCAGAGTTTGCTGACGCTGCAGAGCACGCAGTGGGTCAGCAGCGTGGCGCTGATTGCCGCGCTGGGCGGCAGCTGGCAGGCGCCCTGAGGTCGCGCCGTAACGCCGATAATTCTGTTGTCGAACCGCGTTAAATCCTGCATCGTGAGGGGCTATTTTCATGATGCTAAGGAGCCGGCATGGTTTTCACACTTTTGCGCCTGATATTTCGCCTGTTGTGGCGGGTCGAACTGCGGGGCGATGTCACCGAACTGAACAAACAGAAGGTATTGATCACGCCGAACCATATGTCGTTTCTCGACGGCATATTGCTGGCGCTATTTTTGCCGATCAAGCCGGTCTTCGCTATCTATAGCACCATCAGCGAAAGCTGGTTTATGCGCCTGGTGAAACCCTTTATCGACTTTGTGCCGCTGGACCCGACGCGTCCGATGGCGCTGAAGCAACTGGTCCGGCTGATCGACACCGGTCGTCCGGTGGTGATCTTCCCGGAAGGCCGGATTACGGTGACCGGTTCGCTGATGAAGATTTACAGCGGCGCAGGCTTTGTTGCGGCGCGTTCCGGCGCCAGCGTGGTGCCGGTGCGCATCGAAGGCGCAGAGTTCACGCCGTTTGGCCGTCTGGCGGGCGTATTTAAACGTCGTCTGTTCCCGCGCATTACCCTGAGCATTCTGCCCGCCACCCGCATTCCGATGCCGGAGGCGAAACGGGCGCGCGACCGGCGCGTGCTGGCCGGTGAGCACCTGCACCATGTGATGATGGAAGCGCGCATGGCGGTGCGTCCGCGTGAAACCCTGTTCGAGGCGTTTCTGGCGGCACGAACGCGTTATGGCGCATTTAAGCGCTGCATCGAAGATGTCAATTTCAAACCCGACAGCTACAACGGCCTGCTAAAGAAGTCGCTGGGCGTGGGGCGTATCCTGGAACGCTACAGCCAGCCGCGTGAAGTGGTGGGGCTGCTGCTCCCCAATACCACCGTCACGGCGGCGGCGATTTTCGGTGCCACGCTGCGCGGGCGCGTACCGGCGATGCTCAACTACACCGCGGGCGTGAACGGCATGCGGGCGGCGCTGACCGCCGCGCAGATCAAAACGGTCTTCACCTCGCGCCAGTTCCTGGAGAAGGGCAATCTGTGGCATCTGCCGCAGGGGCTGAATGAGGTGCAGTGGATCTATCTGGAGGATCTGAAAGAGACCGTCACCGGCAAGGATAAGCTATGGATCCTCGCCCATCTGCTGATGCCGCGCCGTGCGCAACTGCCTCAGCAGCCGGAAGATGCCGCGATGGTGCTCTTTACCTCCGGGTCGGAAGGCCACCCTAAAGGCGTGGTGCACTCGCATAAAAGCCTGCTGGCCAACGTCGAACAGATCCGGACCGTGGCAGACTTCACGCCGCGCGACCGGTTTATGTCGGCGCTGCCGCTGTTTCATGCGTTTGGCCTGACGGTCGGGCTCTTTACCCCGCTGATGACCGGCGCGCAGGTCTTTCTCTATCCCAGCCCGCTCCACTACCGTATCGTGCCGGAGCTGGTCTATGACCGTAACTGCACCGTGCTGTTCGGCACCTCCACCTTCCTGGGTAACTACGCACGCTTTGCCGCGCCCTACGATTTTGCCCGTCTGCGCTATGTGGTCGCGGGCGCAGAAAAACTGCAGGAGCAGACCCGCCAGACTTACATGGAGAAGTATGGCATCCGCATCCTGGAAGGCTATGGCGTCACCGAGTGCGCGCCGGTGGTGGCGATCAACGTACCGATGGCGACAAAAGCGCACACCGTGGGACGGATTCTGCCGGGCATGGATTCACGTCTGATGTCGGTGCCGGGCATTGAGCAGGGCGGGCGGCTGCAACTGCGCGGGCCAAACGTCATGAAGGGCTACCTGCGGGTGGAAAACCCAGGCGTGCTGGAAACGCCGGTTGCCGACGATGGCGAAGGCAATATGGAAGCGGGCTGGTATGACACCGGCGATATCGTCAGCTTCGACGAGGGCGGGTTCTGCCAGATTCAGGGACGGGCCAAACGTTTTGCCAAGATCGCCGGGGAGATGGTCTCGCTGGAGATCGTGGAACAGATCGCCCTTAAAGCGTCGCCGGACCGACAGCATGCCGCCTCGCTGCGTCCGGATGGTCAGCGCGGCGAGGCGCTGGTGCTGTTCACTACCGATGCCGGGCTGGCACGCGACAGCCTGCAGAAAGCGGCCCGTGAGCTGGGCGCGCCGGAGCTGGCGCTGCCGCGCGATATCCGGGCGGTGAAACAGCTTCCGCTGCTCGGCAGCGGCAAACCCGATTACGTGACGCTGAAAAAAATGGCGGAAGAGGAGACGTGATGAGCCTGGATCGTAATGCGCCGCTGATGTCGCGCGGCATGATCGCCGTGATTATCGCCCAGTTCTTCTCGGCCTTTGGCGACAACGCGCTGCTGTTTGCCACGCTGGCGGTACTGAAAAGTCAGTTCTATCCCGACTGGAGCCAGCCGGTATTGCAGATGCTGTTTGTCGCCGCCTATATTCTGCTGGCGCCGTTTGTCGGCCAGGTGGCGGACAGCATGGCAAAAGGGCGGGTGATGATGCTCGCCAACAGCCTGAAGCTGCTGGGTGCGCTGGTGATCTGCTTCGGCTTCAATCCCTTTGTCGGCTATACCCTGGTGGGTGCGGGGGCTGCAGCTTACTCACCGGCCAAATATGGCATCCTGGGGGAGATCACGCACGGCGACAAGCTGGTGAAAGCCAACGGGCTGATGGAGGCGTCAACCATCGCCGCCATCCTGCTCGGCTCGGTGGCGGGCGGGATGCTGGCCGACTGGCATATTCTGGCGGCGCTGGGGATCTGTGCGCTGACCTACGGCATCGCTGTCATGGCGAACCTGTTTATCCCGAAGCTGCAGGCGGCACGTCTTGGTCAGAGCTGGCAGCCGGGCATGATGGTACGCCGCTTCTCGGGTGCCGTCATGCTGCTGTGGCGTGACGCGGAGACGCGCTTCTCGCTGCTCGGCACCAGCCTGTTCTGGGGCGCAGGCGTGACGCTGCGCTTTCTGCTGGTGCTCTGGGTGCCGGTGGCGCTGGGCATCAGCGACAACACCACGCCAACCACCCTCAACGCTATGGTGGCGATCGGAATTGTGATTGGCGCGGCGGCGGCGGCGAAGCTGGTGACGCTGGAGACCGTGCGTCGCTGTATGCCGGCCGGGGTGCTGATTGGCGTTATGGTTGTGGTCTTCTCGCTGCAGCACTCGCTGCTGAATGCTTATCTGATACTGATGCTGGTTGGCGCGCTGGGCGGGTTCTTTGTGGTGCCGCTGAATGCGCTGCTGCAGGCGCGGGGCAAAGAGAGCGTCGGCTCCGGTAATGCCATTGCGGTGCAGAATCTGGGTGAGAACAGCGCCATGCTGATCATGCTGGGACTCTATACGCTGGCGATCAGGGCGGGGGCGCCTGCGGTGGCGACGGGCATCGGCTTCGGTGTGCTGTTTGCGCTGGCAATAGCGCTGCTGTGGCTGTGGCGACCGGCTAAGCGGTAAACACGGCGCCGCCGCCTGCCGGCGTTCACAGCAGGCGGCGGCGTACCCTCTTAGCGACGGACGGCAATCGCTTCGATTTCGATCTTCACATCTTTTGGCAGACGCGCCACTTCAACGCAGGAGCGCGCCGGGAAGTGAGCCTGATGTTCGGTGAAAAACGCTTCATAGGTCGCATTGACCGTAGCGAAATCATTTAAATCCTTGACGAAAACCGTGGTCTTCACGATATCGCCCACCTTCAGACCCGCCGCTTCTACAATCGCCTTCACGTTTTCCAGCGACTGACGCGCCTGTGCGGCAACGTCATCGGCAACCTGGCCGGTCGCCGGATCGACCGGGATCTGACCAGAGGTAATGATCATGCTGCCCAGATCGACGCCCTGAACATAGGGACCGATAGCGGCAGGGGCTTTTTCAGTACTGATTTCACGAGACATCATGGCTCCTTTGATTATGTCGTCAGGCGGCGATACCGCCGCTCAGGCCCATTATAAGGTCGGGCAGGGCGATTACCAGTGACCCAGCACCACATGGCGGGCGAACTCTTTCTCGCAATATTTGCACTTCAGGTGCACATCATCGGCGCGCTGCTTGACGGCAAAGCTGGAGAAGACCGGCTCGCTGCGACTGATGCAGTTGCTGTTGGGACAGGTCAGCACCCGCTCAACGTGATCCGGCAGGGTCGGGGCGATCTTGGCCACCACTTCGTAATCATCGATGCGGTTGACCGTGGCATGAGGCGCATAGACCGCCAGCTGATTTACCTGATCGTCAGTGAGAAAGGTGTTCTCGATCTTGATCAGATCCTTGCGGCCCATCTCACCGGATGGCAGGTTCAGGCCGATGGTAATGCGCTGATCCGTTTCGGTCAGCCGGAACAGAGAGAGCAGTTTAAAGCCGATCTGCGCCGGAATGTGGTCGATAACCGTGCCGCGCTTGATCGCTTCGACCTGCAATTTGTTGTCCTGAGTCATGGGGTCTCTCCTTACAGGGCGGGTTCGCTGTTTAAAACCAGTGCCAGCAGAGCCTGGCGCGCATAGATGCCGTTACCCGCCTGCTGGAAATACCAGGCGTAGGGGGTCTTATCGACATCGGTGGTGATCTCATCAATACGGGGCAGCGGGTGCAGCACTTTCATGTTGTCGCGCGCCGTGCCGAGATCGGTCGCCCGCAGGATGAACTGCGCTTTGACGTTGGCATACTCTGACGGGTCGAGCCGCTCTTTCTGAACACGCGTCATGTAGAGGATGTCGAGCTGCGGCATCACCTCTTCGAAGCTGTCGTGGCGTGACCAGGGGATCTGCTTCTCATCCAGCATATCGGTAATATAGGCGGGCATCGCCAGCGCATCGGGTGCAATAAAGAAGAAGCGGTTACCTTCAAACTTCGCCAGCGCCTGGGTCAGCGAGTGGACGGTGCGGCCATACTTCAGGTCGCCGACCATCGCCACATTCAGCTGATTCAGACGGCCCTGGGTCTCCTGGATGGTAAAGAGATCCAGCAGCGTCTGGGTCGGATGCTGGTTCGCGCCGTCTCCGGCGTTGAGGATCGGGATGCCATTGGAGAACTCGGTCGCCAGCCGGGCCGCGCCTTCCTGGGGATGACGCATCACAATCGCATCAACATAGGTGCTGATGACCGAAATGGTGTCGGCCAGGGTTTCCCCCTTTTTGCCCAGCGAGGTGTTGCTGCCGTCAGCAAAGCCGACCGCTGATGCGCCCAGACGATGGATTGCGGTTTCAAACGACAGGCGGGTACGGGTGGACGCCTCAAAGAAGCAGCTGGCGATCACCTTGTGCTTCAGCAGTTCCGGCTGCGGGTTGGCTTTGAGCTGCGCCGCCGTCTGCAGCGCCAGTTCCAGCTCTTCGCGACTAAGGTCGTTAATTGAAATAATGTGCTTGCGATATAGCGGGTTAGCCATAGCTGTCTCCTCTGCGCGGCCGGATTGCGGACAAAAAAAAGCCCCTGCTTAAGGGGCTTTTTTAAGATCGGGTCGATGACCGAAAGAAACAGCAGCACCGCCTGCGGTCAGGCGTGATTGAGCATCAAATTTTCCGCTGTGCTGTCGCATATTTCCTCCGGCAAATTGGGCCGCATTATACCCGTTCGTCGTGGAGCAGCAAGAGGAAAACGTTTGCGGGCCGGTGGCCGGTGCGTGTCCGGCAGCGGGACATGGCGACGGACGCTGTCCGGTGAGAACAGCGCCCGGTGGCCGCGGCCTGTCAGCGCTGGCCCAGCGTCGCCACCATCACCGCTTTGATGGTGTGCATGCGGTTCTCGGCCTGATCGAAGACGATGCTGTGCGGCGACTCAAAGACCTCATCGCTGACTTCCATGCCGTTGGGCAGATCGTACTGTTCCGCCATCTGCTGGCCCAGCGTGGTCTGATCGTCATGGAAAGCAGGCAGGCAGTGCAGGAATTTCACCTGCGGGTTGCCGGTCAGATCGAGCATCGCCCGGTTGACCTGATAGTCACGCAGCAGGGCAATCCGCTCGGCCCAGACCTCTTTGGCTTCCCCCATCGACACCCAGACATCGGTATAGATGAAATCGGCGCCTTTCACGCCACTGGCAATGTCGTCGGTAAGGGTAATCTTTCCGCCGGTCTGCTGCGCCACTTCGCGGCACTGCGCCACCAGTTCCTCCTCCGGCCAGCAGCTCTTCGGGGCCACCAGACGCAGATCCAGACCGGCCAGGGCAGCGGCTTCCAGCATGGTATTCCCCATGTTGTTGCGCGCATCACCGACGTAGACCAGCGTCATCTCGCTGAGTTTTTTACCCGGCAGATGCTCCTGCATCGTCAGCAGGTCGGCCAGCAGCTGGGTGGGATGGAACTCGGTGGTCAGGCCGTTCCACACCGGCACACCGGCATGTTCCGCCAGCGTTTCCACCAGCGCCTGACCGTAGCCGCGATACTGAATGCCATCGTACATCCGGCCCAGCACGCGGGCGGTGTCACGCATCGACTCTTTATGGCCGATCTGACTGCCGCTCGGGCCAAGATAGGTGACGTTTGCACCCTGGTCGTAAGCGGCAACTTCGAAAGAGCATCGGGTACGGGTCGAGTCTTTTTCGAAGATGAGCGCGATGTTTTTGCCTTTCAGATACTGCACTTCGCTGGCGCTTTTTTTCGCCTGTTTTAATTCAGCAGAAAGGGAGAGCAGGTAATCGATTTCGGCGGGGGTAAAATCCAGAAGTCTGAGAAAATGACGCTGATACAGCTGACTCATACAACGCTCCGGTAAGCATTAAAGTGAATTAAAATTCAATCTAACCGTATGAATATTCATTTTCAAGTCTCGGGGCGAATAAACTTTTCGTTTTGTGTAGTGGCGCGACAGGCAGTGTGGGAAAATAATTGTTTATTGCCGAACTCAGAGAGGACATCGTCATGGCATATGAAGCATTACTGGAAGAGCAGCAGGAAGAGACACGGCAGATCATTGAAGAGCTGCTGGAGGATGGCAGCGATCCTGATGCGCTCTATACCATCGAGCACCATCTCTCCTGCAATAACTTTGACTCACTGGAGAAAGCCGCCGTCGACGCGTTCAAGCTGGGTTATGAAGTGACCGAGCCGGAAGAGCTGGAGCTGGAAGATGGCACCACGGTGATGTGCGTCGATATCATCAGCGAATCCGCGCTGAACCCGGAACTGATCGATGCGCAGGTGGAGCAGCTGGTGAACCTGATCGGCAAGTACAACGTCGATTACGACGGCTGGGGCACCTATTTCGAAGATCCTGATGCCGAAGATGAAGATGATGAAGACGACGCCATCGAAGATGAAGACGATAATGGTGTTCGCCACTAAGTAGCCGGGGCGGAGTTCTCTCCGCCTGTCACCTCTGCCACGCCTTTTTGACATCATGAACTACGCACCCTTACTTGAACCGATCTATCAGTTTCTGCACTGCCGCACGCCCCAGGCCTGGATTGACGAGGCGCGCAAGCCGGAAAATCTGACCCTGCTGTTAACCGACCATCTGGTCTGCGAGCTGAAAGCCGCCCAGACCGCAGTCTGGCTGATTCGCAAATATGTGGCTGACAAACCCAGCGGCGATGCGATTCTGGCGTGGCTGAAACCCTATGAAGATTTTATCTTTCGCGAAGATGGCGACAGCGATTTTATCAACGCCCACAGGAACCTGACTAAACGCATCATCGTGCGTAACGCGCTGCCGTGGGCGGATGATCTGGTTGAGAAGATGGTGCTGCTGATCAAAGAGGAGCTGCATCACTTCTATCAGGTGTGGGAAATCATGCAGTCGCGCGGGCTGGTCTATCAGAAGATCACCTCGAGCCGCTACGCCAAATCGCTGCTGCGCGAAGTGACGACCCATGAGCCGGAAACGCTGGTGGATAAACTGATTTGTGGCGCCTACATCGAGGCGCGCTCCTGTGAGCGTTTCGCCAGTCTGGCACCTTATCTTGATGATGAGCTGGCGAAGTTCTATCTCTCGCTGCTGCGCTCCGAGGCGCGGCACTATCAGGACTATCTGACCCTGGCGGCGCAGATCGCGGCGAAAGATATCTCGCCACGGGTGCAGGCGATTGGCATCACAGAAGGGCGGTTAATCAGCGAGCCGGACAGCGAACTGCGCTTTCACAGCGGCGTACCGGCGTTCTGACTCTGCGAGATCAGCGGGGCGGTCAGCCCCTGTTTTACAGCACCTTCAGCATCCGCACTTCGCAGTCGACATGGCCGGTGCAGCCCATCGCGCCGTCGATATGCTCAAAGCCCAGCGACTCATAGAGTTTAATCGCCCGCGTCAGGCTGGCGGTGGTTTCCAGATAGCAGCGGCGGAAGCCGTGACGGCGTGCATGGTCCATCGCCCGCAGCGCCAGTTCGCGCGCCAGACCCTGACCGCGAACGGCAGGCAGAAAATACATCTTCTGCAGTTCGCAGATATCGGGCACGCTGCAGGCGAGAGGCGCGACGCCACCGCCGCCAGCGACCCTGCCCTGATACTCAACAATCCAGTAGGCACTCTGTTCAGCACTGTAAAGCTCAAACAGCTGGTCGAGCTGGGGATCGGAGACGGTATAGCCTTTGTCCGCCGTCAGGCCGAACTCGGCGGACACATCGCGGATCACCTGGGCAATGTGCGGATTATCGGCGGCAGTAATTGGCCGCACCTGGAGGTCAGAAAGCGGGTTGGCGCTGGTCGTCATCATCTCTTCCGGATTTGTACGAGGTCAATAAAAAAGCCGGGCAAGCCCGGCTTTATGAATAAGCGGTCAGCTAAGACGCTTACAATGCCGCAATGACCGCCTGCTGTTCAATCAGTTTTGCTTTTGACTGCTGCAGTTCCGCGACGCGCTCGCGCTCTTTCGCGACCACCGCTTCCGGGGCGCGCGAAACAAAGCCTTCGTTCGCCAGCTTGGTCTCGATCTTCTCGATCTCCACATCCAGCTTAACCAGCTCTTTCGCCAGACGCTCCAGCTCGGCGGTTTTATCCACCAGATCCGCCATCGGGATCAGCAGCTCTGCGCCTTCAACCAGCTTGGTTACCGACACCGGGCCTTTCTCGCCTGCAGGCAGAATGGTCAGGCTTTCCAGACGCGCCAGGCGCGACAGGAAGTTGCGGTTCGCCTCGACGCGACGCAGCGCGGCCGGGGAGCAGTCACGCAGCAGCACATCCAGCGGTTTGCTCAGCGCGATGTTCATTTCGGCACGGATATTACGCACCGCCACGATCGCCTGCTTCATCCACTCGATGTCCGCTTTCGCTTCGGCATCCTCTTTCGCCGCATCGTACTGCGGGAACGGCTGCAGCATGATGGTGTCGTCGCTGATGTTTTTCAGCACTTTCACACGCTGCCAGATGGTTTCGGTGATAAACGGAATGATCGGGTGCGCCAGGCGCAGCAGCGCTTCCAGCACCTGCACCAGCGTATGGCGGGTGCCGCGCAGTTCCGCTTCGCTGCCGCTGTTCATCACCGGCTTGGTCAGCTCCAGATACCAGTCACAGAACTGGTTCCAGGTGAAGTCATACAGGATGTTGGCGGCGATATCGAAGCGATAGCTGTCCAGCGCTTCGCGGTACGCTTTAACCGTATTGTTGAACTCGGTCAGGATCCAGCGATCGGCCAGCGACAGCGTCATGTCGCCGCCATTCTGTCCGCAATCCTGATCTTCAGTGTTCATCAGCACAAAGCGGCTGGCGTTCCACAGCTTGTTACAGAAGTTGCGATACCCTTCCAGGCGCTTCATGTCCCAGTTGATGTCGCGGCCGGTTGAGGCCAGCGCCGCCAGGGTGAAACGCAGCGCATCGGTACCTGAAGGCTCGATGCCGTCCGGGAACTGCTTCTCGGTACGTTTGCGGATCTTCTCTGCCAGCTGCGGCTGCATCATGTTGCCGGTACGTTTTTCCAGCAGCGCCTCCAGCGAGATGCCGTCGACCATATCCAGCGGGTCAATCACGTTGCCCTTGGATTTCGACATCTTCTGACCCTCTTCATCGCGGATCAGGCCGGTCATGTAGACGGTTTTAAAAGGCACCTGCGGTTTGCCGTTTTCATCTTTGATGAAGTGCATGGTCAGCATGATCATGCGGGCAATCCAGAAGAAGATGATGTCGAAGCCGCTGACCAGCACGCTGGTCGGATGGAAGGTGCGCAGCGCTTCGGTGTTTTCCGGCCAGCCCAGAGTAGAGAAGGTCCACAGGCCTGAGGAGAACCAGGTATCCAGCACGTCATCATCCTGACGCAGCGCCACATCGGCGGCCAGGTTGTTCTCAGTACGGACTTCCTCTTCGGTGCGGCCGACATAGACGTTGCCGTTCTCGTCATACCACGCCGGGATGCGATGACCCCACCAGAGCTGACGGGAGATACACCAGTCCTGAATATCGCGCATCCAGGAGAAGTACATGTTTTCATACTGCTTCGGCACGAACTGGATGTCACCGTTCTCAACCGCTTCAACCGCGACTTTCGCCAGCGGGGCAGTGCGCACATACCACTGGTCGGTCAGCATCGGTTCGATGACCACGCCGCCACGGTCGCCGTAAGGCACGGTCAGGTCGTGAGGTTTGATCTCATCCAGCAGACCCAGTGCATCGACGGCGGCAACAATCGCTTTACGCGCGGCAAAGCGTTCCATTTTCTGGAAGGCGGCCGGGATCTCGTCAGAGCAGGCGTCGCTTGCTTCACCATTGGTGTCGTAGACCTGAGCGCGTTCGCGGATATCACCGTCGAAGGTCAGGATGTTGATCATCGGTAAACGATGACGACGACCTACTTCGTAGTCGTTGAAGTCATGTGCCGGGGTGATCTTGACGCAGCCGGTGCCTTTTTCCATATCGGCGTGTTCGTCACCGACGATCGGGATCAGACGGCCCACCAGCGGCAGCATCACAAATTTGCCGATCAGATCTTTGTAGCGCGGATCTTCCGGGTTAACGGCCACGCCGGTATCGCCCAGCAGGGTTTCCGGACGGGTGGTAGCCACCACCAGATAATCTTTGCCGTCGGCCGTTTTTGCGCCTTCAGCCAGCGGATAGCGGATGTGCCACATTGAGCCTTTGCTCTCGCGGTTTTCCACTTCCAGATCGGAGATTGCGGTGCGCAGTTTCGGGTCCCAGTTCACCAGGCGTTTGCCACGGTAGATCAGGTTCTCTTTATAGAGACGGACAAACACCTCTTTAACGGCATTGGAGAGCCCTTCGTCCATCGTGAAGCGTTCGCGCTCCCAGTCGACGGAGTTACCCAGACGGCGCATCTGACGGGTGATGGTGCCGCCCGACTCGGCCTTCCACTGCCAGATTTTGTCGATGAAGGCGTCGCGGCCATAATCCTGGCGCGTTTTACCCTCTTCAGCCGCAATTTTGCGCTCAACCACCATCTGCGTGGCGATGCCCGCGTGGTCGGTACCCGCCTGCCACAGGGTGTTTTTTCCCTGCATGCGCTGGTAACGGATCATGGTGTCCATGATGGTTTGCTGGAAGGCGTGACCCATGTGCAAGCTACCGGTGACGTTCGGCGGCGGGATCATGATGCAAAAGCTTTCCTGGCTGGTATC
>Ga0157360_1000126_pt1 | contig 39273 bp, 24 predicted proteins | sample AttlaeALBM1_FD_111483 | JGI IMG/M metagenome (GOLD analysis project Ga0157360, IMG submission 111483) | Fungus gardens microbial communities from leaf cutter ant in Ribeirão Preto, State of São Paulo, Brazil - Atta laevigata ALBM1 | ecosystem: Host-associated > Fungi > Mycelium > Unclassified ...
TATCCGGTCAAAATCTTGGCTAATTGATCGAAGTGGGTAGCTCCAGTAGACCCATAGATCATGGAACAAATAGGGTGGGTAGGCCCAACCACCACACTACACGTATAGACGCGAACCCCCCTCGTTACCGTACGTGCGACTCTCACCGCATACGGCTCGCACAAAGACTCCTAAATCCATCCCGAGCCTTTTCTTCCACCTCTCCTCTCCAATCCTCGATCAAACTTGCCTTTCCCAGGCGCTATGAAATGGGCGGTTTTTCCTCCGCCTATCGTATGTATCAGCTTGGCTTCGTCCAGAACCAAGGAGGCATTCTGGCGGGCGCGTGCGTGTAGGAAGGCCGACCACTACATAAGCTAAAAGACTATGACTACAAGCCAAGCCGGAAGCGACTCGCTTCTATTCTCGTTGGGATTGGATATGTCTATAGATCGTAGTAGTTCGCCAACCTCTCTAACTAACATACGATACAATTTCACTTCATGGAATGGCCAAAAAAAAAGAAAGAGCTTTGCTCGGTTGGCCTTCCTACGCTGACGAATGCCTCCTTTCTCTTCTCTGAAGTCTACAACAAACAAGTGGGAGAGGCAGGATTCGAACCTACGTAGAAAAACTTCAACAGATTTACAGTCTGTCGCTTTTGACCACTCGGCCACTCTCCCCTTCCCGGGCCGAGGCCCCCCTCAATGGGTTCTAAGAAGGAGGGCGCCGCCCTGAATCAATCAAAAAAAACTTTATTTTCTTGAAGGGAACTAATACTATTTATTAGCTTAGCTAGCGTTCCGAGAGAATCTAGTAATTTAGTAAGTTTTTAATAAAAGAATCTCTGTAAAGCAAGGGGCAAAGCTTCGTAGACAGCTTCCCCCTCATGTAGTCGTCGGCCTTCCCCAGCCCCCCCTTCGTCGCTTCTGGCTAAGCTGCGAGTTCATGAGCAAGTGAATGAACGAGCCATGTTCCTAAAATAAAAGGAGTGACCATCTTTGTTTTCTTCCCTTCCCCTATCCCTTCAAAGCCCATAGGTTGTTGGGCGCTAGCGCTTTACTAATAGAATCTCAAGTCAAGGCTCTTCTGCTGAGCGAAGCTGCGAGCCTACCCTTCTCGAGCCTACAACAATAGCTTACGCTTACCAAGCCTAGTCTACTAAAATAGGGCTACAGCAAGCAAGCTTTCCCCCTTCGTTTGTTGTGGGTCGCGCCTCACCGCAGGCACTGAATGAATGAAATGAGTGGAGATCTTCCTTTCCTTCCCCCCTTGTTAATTACCAAGAACTTCGTTGCCACTAGTGGCGAAGAAAAATTCTACCATCCCACCTAAAAAAAAAACAACTCGAAGCCTAAAAAGAAGAGAGTTCAGTCTACAAGAAGCTGGCAGAGCTTTAGCCATTGGACTACATCTATCTATCCTACCTAAACAGTAACCCTTTTCTTGTTCCTTCTTCGAATGACGCTAGTAGAGATAAATTCCTTCCGGCTAATGAAGATACTACTCCAGTCTTCCCATTCATTCCCAGTGGATCCTTCTTCTCCCTAAGAATTGAACGAACCAAGTTCACCTATACGAGAGAATAAAAAAAACCAACAATCAACTTCCCACTTTGGATGTCCCACGATTCTGCTAGTTTAGAAACTAAGGAGAAGGACAGGGGTCGCTAGGTCAGAAAAGCTATAACTAACAATTCTCCCCAAGTAGGATTTGAACCTACGACCAGTCAGTTAACAGCCGACCGCTCTACCACTGAGCTACTGAGGAACAAGGGACTTAAGTAAGCCGACTCTCGTTCTTTGGACCAACCTATGACCGAACAAAAATGGGTTCGTCACTCTTTCTTTTTCACATACACCGGGAGATAAGGTTACGAGAGCAAGCCCCTCCCCGGCCGGAGAGCCTCCAGGACAAGGCGGCGGCGGTCAACCATCCACTCTTGAGATTCATATTGATCAATCGATCTCCGCGTCCTGCCAGTTCGCTAAGTAGACTCACTCTACCGAGATGCAACAAAGGTTGGAACTATTCCTGCCAAAAACAAGGGACCTACTTCTCATCCTAGGAGTGAGCAGGTATGATAGAGTCCCCTCTCTGTCTGTCTCTCCGAGTTTCTACTACTAAGTAGCACTTCTGCTATTCAATCATAGAATCGATTCCGATCCAGCTGAAAAAGCCCTAACTTTTTAGGTTGCTAGCGCCCTATCTATAGTCAGGGGCCTCTTCTTGCTCGTTAGCGCTAACCTTTGATTGCAGCTAGCGCGCCCCCCTTCTTTCTCAAAGTCAACTTTCTCGCTTGTTAGTCAAGCTTGGAAGCCCCTACCTTTATTGGGATATTTGAAGAAAAGAAGCGCAGGTTTGGAACCCAACCTATACAAGGTGCTGGTCTCGATCTCGCTTGGTGGTGCCTCTCTCGATGATTGTTGAGTCAACATTGATTTCGTGCTTGAGTTGGAGGGCCCTCCCTCCATCCATCCATCGAGTCAAGTAATTCGCTATCGGAAATTTTTCCGCCGCCTATATCATCTCATGCTTCTTGTTTCTCCGAATTGGTTCCTAGTCTGAGTCAATCAAGATTCGCCATCAAGAGAGGGAAAGGGAAGAGCCTTTACTTTAGGTTAGGCCGGTCTCGGCATTCACGCAATTCCCCCGTCCATCGATCGATCACGCGAGTACGCATCCAGTCAGCACATAGCGAACGAAAAAAGCATTCATCCTAGATTGGATTCTCTTCCTCAAAAAAAATGTCTATCAATTGATCCCTATCCCTATTCATTCGGTCAAAGTCTCCACGGCCTTTTCACGCCCCTCTACTGAGAGGCGCACCATGTTGATAGGAATCGGCAAAGACCTTCTTGTACACGTCCTCGAGGGCAGCATTCATGGCAATCATCACTACTTTCTCCCGAGGGCATGGTATGGCTTTGTTCTTGGTGTTGTTTAATAGATGTCGAGTGCCGCTTTTCCCCGTCCGAGAATCTCCATCTGCTCTAAGTGGGCGAGCTAGAATCCTTATGTCAGGTTGGTTGTTCAAAAGACTTTCTCTTTACCCTTTGCATCTTCATCTTTTTGAAAGCCCAGACCCGGATCTTCATTAGTCCTATTTCAGGTGCAAAGCCTCTTCAATAAAGACCTCTTTCTCTCTTTCTTTTCTTTCTCCCCCATTTCTCATTTTGTTGATTGAAAGAGGATAAGCGCTATCCATTGAGTAAAGGGAGGGTTTGCTACAGTGATTCGGGCGGTGGGTGGCCCCTTCGAGAGTTGCGGGTCCTTGTCGCTGCATGAGTGGTAGCTCACGCTCAAAACTCCTCCGACACGAGTCCTAGTCGTTGCGCTGCGGCCCCTTTCCCGGCTTCGCTTGCGCGATTTGCACTTCTAATTGGTTCCATCCATCCCCGACCCTAATGAATGGACTATGAAGGGGTCAGTCAGTCAAGTGGTTCGGGTTCTCGGTCGGTTCCCGTTCGCCTGCCCCCCTCTAAGTCCATTAGTGGGTAGGGTGGTCAACTTAGAGGGCGCCGGCCTACTCTTCAGACGTGTCCTCGACAACCTGGCGGTTGTTCGGTCTCCGCTTTTGGGGGCGGGAGTGCTTGGTCGCTGGGCTTTCCTTTTCCTCAACCAATTCGGTTGTGTCAGCCTGGTCTAACATTTTGTTATGAGCTGGCTGGACAAAGATGGATTGAAGGGGCGTATAGCCTTTGAGTTCAAGTGGCACAGGACCTTCGATCGACCATGGGGCGTATTCTACCCTTACCGAATTCATTCTATTGAAGCGTAACGTAAAAAGATCCTTCTCATGTTGCATTTCTTTGGTTTGGAAGTTCCAGAATGTTGTCTGTGGATTTCTAACAAAGGAAAGCCCTCTTATGCCATTTGATTAATTCAAGTTCCGTGCTGCTCGCCACTCCCCGAGGCCAAGGACGGGGTCGAACCGTCATTCCAGGATTTGCAGTCCGATACATTTCCATTATGTTACCTAGCCAAACCCGCCACCTCATGTGCCAAAGTCAAATGATTGTTCTTCCGTCTCCGCTCCCTCTTTTTCTACATATGCGGTGGCGGGCGGAGCGCTCTATATGACCGGCGGCGGGTTACCAGAGAAGAGGGGACCACTTCTTTCTCCCTTGCCTTGCTCAATCTTCCTTTTCTGATTGAAAGTAGCAAGCCACTCCACTACTGGTACAGAGGCCAGATAGAAGGTTGCTCATCCAGCCCAGCGGATCCATTGTTTATGCGGCAGTGCGATGCAAAAAGGTAAGCTTAGTAAGGTATAGGTTGGGGAAAACTCCAAAACTAGGGTTCCAAAAAGCTTACCTTATATATATCAAGTTTTCGAAAGGGGCACCCCTACTATATATACCCCTAAACTACAAGCTAGCGCGCAACGGCTTTTCAGCCGTTGTTACTTGCTGCTTGCAGGCTCGAAAATCTCTCTTTCGCCTCTCTTCCCTGTCTCCATTCTGATTGAGTCGCTTCTTCCTTCGCGCAAGGGCTTGGTTCGCCCCCTGTTGTCTTGCATTTTGTGATCCTACGCTTCAGTCTGCGTTTTTCGGATAGCCGGGATCCGACGTTGATTTCCGATTTAAATGTCAGCTCCAGGTTTTGGGCGGCCCATCTGGTTAGTTCAGCTATCACTGCTGTAAGCCCCTGCGCTTGTTCGGCTGCGTACTCCCCGTCCGCCTATCTCACACTCCCAAAGCATATTTCTTATTTCAGATTTCATTTTCCTTTCCTGCATCTTTATTTCTATCCGGCTTCGTGCAGATAGATGTTTGCCGGGGGAGATTGGTGCTCCTTGAGGTATGCCCTTCCGGTGGGTTCTTCCCTTCTCTGTCTTTTCCATCCAGTGCCCGCACTGCGTCAGAAAATCTTCGTCTTCGATCTCTTTTCGCAACGCAATAAAAAAAAAGAAGTCTAACAGTTTCTCTCGGCATCTGTCTTTGAAGTCATTGATCTCATATCTAGAAGGTTGCAGGGGGGTCTGCGTTCACTATGAAGCCTACGCCCGTCCATTCCTTTCAAGCTTGATCCCGCCCTTAGACTCCTTACGCTGTTCGACTGAACTCGTTGGCTCCGCGCTCTATTCGGTCGGAACCCGGTTCGAGAACCTTCTCTCATAGATTCCCTTCACCAAGTCATCGCCAGCAATCAGCTCAACTCCCTTGGTTGGTGTCAAAGGGCGAGTTCCTTTCTTGTCTTGCCCAAAAACTTTCTTTATTCTCATTGGAGAAAGACTCTCCCGCGGCAAGGTTTTACACATAGGGCCAGCTGCTTTCTTTATCTCGCTTGCCGTTAGTCCGTCTAGCGCCTTTCGGTTGGGGTCCGCCCCGGGAGTTAGACCGCTTGGGTTATATTTTTTTTATAGTCTCTAAGGCAGTCAACGTGTCAGCCATTCTTCTCCCATTAGACTTTTTTGAAATCCTTTGCTCTTTTTCCTTCTCTCTTCCAGTTCTCTCCCTCTACTTTATTTGACAGGGGCGGAGAATACCACTCTATCAATAACAAGAAGAAAGTAGCAATTCAGTTTCAAATGGTTTGAGCTTGGAAGCAACTTGCTATCTATCGATAGGCGAGAACAGACTGCTATTGGCTGCTTCGCCTATCTATTCTATGTTGGCCGGCTTGGAGACATCAGAGGAAGACCATCATCTCTATCCGGGTACGATCATAGCTTCATTCATTCGTTGAACCTTGGGGATAACAACCATTAACATTGAGGTCAATCACCACACCACCTCTATCATACATACGACATTACATGACGCGAGAGTGCATGGTCAACACACACCTAAAGCGCCTACGTTCCGCTTGCAGCCAATACAACCACAACCTAACTTGCACGAGATTCAACAACCGAAGCTACTAGTAGTCCCGAGGGGACGGCATCCTCCTATAATAGTTAGCAGTACTGAACAAGCGAGTCATCGGTTCGGGGAAAGAGAAAGAAAAGGAAGCAGCCGAATGGATTCGCATTCCATTGAAGTAGGGTTCCAAACCCACCATTCCGGCCTATTATTGATAGGGATTATTATCAATAAGATTGAGTCCAATGTGGTCGAGCAACTAAGTAAGATGCCCGCCTTTCTATGCTGTGACTCCTCTTGACTTTGATCGCGAACTTTGGGACATGATGGATGCTCTTTCTCATCCTGATCGAGATGTGCTTTCAGCGATGGGATTGGAGCCTCTCTACTGTCTCCGCCGCGTGGCAGTGAATGAGAACATGAGTTGAGCTGCTGCTCGCAATTGGGATTCACGAGATCCTGTTAGTACATGTGATTAACCAATTGAGAGATGGACACAACCCAAGGAGGATCGTCTTAGCAGAGACTATCGATGGATTGGATGCTCATTTTCTAAACTTCAGCCTTCCTTACGCAGGGCAGGCTCACCTTCATACGCTGCCACTAACCATACGGACGAGACAAAGATGGCTAACCTTCCCTTACTCAACTAAGGGAAAACCAGGGGAAAGATAATGGAAGGAAAGCTCACGCACAAGAAGAGGGGCACATCTGCAGCTGCCCAGACACACAAGATTGTCCGCGAGGGACTCGGGCATTACACCCGCAGACTGGAATCATTAACCGATCATGAAAATAGACCAGATATTTCACGAGACAGGGTGGGTGCCTTGATCTTTGCATGTGAGACTTGCAGTGGTAGACTTTCTTGTGTTGTGGCGCACCTCCCTCTGAGCTTGTTCCGTTCCACCCATCATACCTAATACATAACAGACTCTCGGAGCTAAGCTGGACTGGATCTTTTTCTAAGTTGAAAAACATAAAACAGAAAAAGTGCTCTCCAATTTAAAAGCATGCATACATCTACTAGCATGAAATTCCATACCTGATTGAGAGGATAGGACCCTTCCATGTAAGAGTAAGAATGCTTCCTTGCTTTGATGTGTGGTGAGATACACGAGTGTGAGAGAGGAGAAAAGAAAAGTTAAAGTACACTACCCTCGACTCTTCCTTCTACTCCCTCTTTGAACCTCGTTCTTTGGCTTTGATATCCTCTCTATACTACCATCCTTTACTTTACCATTTTTCGGCCTAACGACTGCTAATTGAGGAATTTTTTGCTTCAAAGGCTCTGCTCCGTCAGGCCTTCTCTCTAAAATGGGCTTGGTCTAATAGTCCTAATAGAATAGGCAATGGAATTGATTTACGTGCGAGTTACCCTTTTAGTGCTGAAATGAACACCAAGCCAAGGGTTGGTTTAAGCGGATGACCCCAGGCTCTCTTCGGAATGGATGGTGGTTCACTGTCTTGACTCGAGTTATTATCTAAGAGTCAGATCGCTTCTTAGCCAACCGAGTGAATGAGAAAGAATGGAATTTCTAGCTATGATTCAAAAGAAAAAGAATCAAAGGTTACGCTCCTCGAAGCAGGTGATTTTTCTATCTGCTACCTAGATATTCAAACAACAACCCTTTCCTCGGCCGTGGTGAAGAAGGATTGAGAAGGCCATGTGTTAAGCATAGTGACACCGATCCGCTTTGAGGAGGGAGATTTTGATTGCTGCTAGCCGGAAGGAAGGTGGATTGACTTCGAAGCTTTAGGAATTTTTTATCCTCGATGGAATGACATGGAAGTGAAAGCCTTTATAGAGGAAGGTTTAAAACCTTACTAAAAAGATAGAAGAGTGATGTCAAAGACGAAGAAAAAAAGTTCCTGCTTTGGGTTAATTGAATCAAGAGTAACACTTGAAATTGAATCAGGAATCCTATTCTAAAATTTCACTTATAAAAGCAGCCGTACGAGACCACCTGCAAAAAAGAATAGAAGTTAGATCATATATCATATCTCCGAATCGAAAAAAGTCTGTTTGAAGGACCCATGGGGCGGTAACTATAAGGGAGGAGTTTAAACCCGGCATTCTCCGACATTGATTCCTAACGACGATAGCTCTACTTTTAGTAAAAAAAAAAACGAAACATTTCTCCCCGATTCGTGTCCTATCACTAGTGCTTACTCTCGATCCAAGAATACGACAAACCTGGTTAGTTTATGATAAAAAAGTAAAAAAGACCAAGAAAATAGCCTTTCATTTCATTTACGTTAGTGTCTTCTGGATTCTTCCCTTTTTTAGCCACTAATAAGGAAGGAATGCAGTCTCGCGGAAAGTCTTCCACCGAAGTTCGACGACCTACCGGTTACCAAGCCACACCTTGATAAAATAAAGAGTGTTTTATATTTTATTTTTCCTTTCTTTTTCAGTTGAAACACAGTACGATCTTTTCAACGGGCTGGGCATCGGCTCAGAGCGCGATATCCCTACTGAGCTTGCATAGCGAGGATTGCTTTTTTTCTTTATTTATTGCTCGTACATACGGGGGAAGTTTCGGGCAAAAGCAGAAAAAACCCGAAAAAAAGAAAGAAAGCAAGATCATAACCTTCCTATGTTGCATTTTTGCTTATTTTATCCTGATAATTGAGTGAGGGATAAACATAAGGGTAGGTTTTAGTTCAGTTCGTTCATGACGTGGTATACATATTCTTTCTCGTTTGGTGCATTCTCCGTCTTTCAGAGGCTAAGCCTTCTAAATTGGTCACAGCAGGAAACCCATTCATCGTGGGTTTCAGTTCTTTGATCGAGTTGAGGTTTTTATTCTTCCAACGAAGTCCTTTGCTTTTGCTGGGGGCAGAGAGTACGTCCATTCTTTTTTAGTCGAGTTAGGAGATCAGCCTTTCTTTAAGTCGAACAGCTTCCGTCAAATCATGAGTTCGGACTTTGGCCCTTGATTCGTACTAGCAATTAGGAGATCGTCCTCGGACAAAGAGCTAAACAGCCTTAGATTTGATTTGATGCCGACGTTGAATCAAACCACTTCTTTTTCAGAGCACTAAAATCAGTAGAGACACCCGAATGGGAAGAGGCGGCATCGGCTAGCTGTTAGAATGGTCGTACATGGGTTATAGGAGCAAGAGTACAGGCGCTCTTGGACAAGTCAAATTTCGAAGCCGCTTCATTGTCTAAAAACTTTCAGCGGGGAGCAGCAGCAGCGCTTGAACGAGATAGGGAAAATAAAACTTAAACTTCCCCATGCTCCAGCATGGAAAGGATTATAAATTAAGAGCAAACAATCTCCATCTCCATTTCATTTTCCCTCAATTATCAGCCCAGAAAGAGTAGTAGGCCTAGGCTTAACATACGCGCTAAGACAAATCTCCTTGTCTAAGAAGGTCCTTAATCACATCATAAGCCTTTTCTCCTTCGCATCACTCATCGCCCTCGATTTGCTCTCTCAGTATCCCCAGATTTTGGAATGGTTCTTTCCGCCGTGAACTGCCAAAGTGGTTAGTCTGCGACCCCCCCTCATTTCCCGTAAGTGAGAGCACTGCCCGAACTCCATTCTAGAGGGCCACCTGCGCTACCAATCCATCTAAATAAGGTCTTCTCCCGTCTTCTTCCCTCTTCCTACGGTCTTGACCTGCAAAGTTACTTCCGAAAGCTCCCAATAGGCCAAGTAGCCGCAATTAAACTAATAGAGTAAGTAGGAAGGAGCTCTAGATGGGATTCACACGCAGCTTTTTATTCACTATTTACCCTACGCGCCTGCCCTTCGGGGACCTGGCATGAATCTCCGACCGTAGCGTAGCCTTCGCTGCCCTTTTATCTTATCCGATGATGTTTAGCAATCGAAAGGACAGGTCAAACGAACTGATTCGTATCCTAGTCTCCGATCGATTTCGTACCGTCACTGTAGAGGGAATTATCTCTTTCCGCTGCTAACTGCAAAGACACTCGAGGGAGTAGGACTGACCACCTCACCTTTTGGGAAAAGTTGGTAATCCGCCCTCTATGATTCCCCAATCCCCTCACGTCAACACAGGAGCACGTCAACACAGGAGTTGAGGGTACACCCATGCATATGTGTAGCTTTTGGCTCCGGTTCCATACTGTCTAATCTCCTAGGTCTTTCAGCTGAAGTCCGAAGAATCGATGGTCCCGCCAATTACTTCTGGAGCCCCTTTGTTCGTATCACTCATCGGCCTCGCTTAGGTTCCTCTCGATTATCCCCGGATTGGAGGATCACCTTTGACCTGCCCGACATGCTGTTGACTTGGAGATGAATTCTCCGGCCGTACCTTCTGCGGTCCTTACGCTTGGGCGGTCATGTTGGGACCAAAGAAAAGTAGAAGCCTCAACCGTGTCGAAGGCATTATAACTAAAGTACGCGACCTCAAAAATCAACATCTACATCCCGTCGCTACCCTTTCAGCCCTTTCAATGTTCATCTTCCCGCGTGAGGGTGATCAGCGTTCTCGTTCACGAAGGCAACCGAGTTGCTCATGGGAAGGAGCATGTGAGGGAGAAGGACCATTATTCGTCTCTTCGAACGGAGCCCAGGTTGAATTCGCCCCCGGGTTTCCTTTTGTATACTATGTATAACCTCCTAATCAACAGACCTTTCCCGAATGAATAACCATTCATTTCATGAAAAACCTGCGCTTGTTAGCAGCTAAATCACTCTCTCCTCTCGTAGTGGGCCTCTTTTCTTTCCCCCGCTGGCATGATAAAAGGGTCCATTCCACTATCTCTTCTTCTTGTGAGAATAAATAGAGGGGTGTGCTTTCCCTTTGAATGAGTAGATCTTCCAGCCCCCGTGCCTCCCTTTACTCAATGCTCCTGAAGTCCGAAAAGGAGACTGAGTGAACAGGGGGCAGGGAAGTGAAGTTACAGAAATGGTAGTCGTGGACTGGTACCGTAGTACTGCCTACTTTTGTCCTTATTGTGATCCCTCACTCTGGGCTAAGAGAGTCTCTTAAGTGCTAGCGTGGCGGGAGAGCAAATAGCAATGAACCAACTCTACATAGTTCCCCCTACCAAGAACTACTAGAGCTCTCTATGCGAGGAAAAGGGTAAAGATAGGCGGATTGACGCATCTGAGCAGGCAGGGAATACTTAGTGCTTGGAATATGAATGCTATGAGGCTTGGGCGAGAGAGCAGGTCTAGGAGGCCCAGATATTGCATCATGTTAAAGCAGAAAAAACACATAAGAGCTGTAAACAAGTGAGATAGGCACGAAAGGGGGGCATTCTGGGGATGTCTTTCATCAGCCAGCACCTTCAACAGCCAGTAGGACAGATGCCGACACAGATTCGATTCCAGATTCAAGATAGGGTACGCCCGAGGACCAGGCATGGCGGGATAAAGCAACAAGCAGCAAGGGATTGGCTGAATAGAACAGATGCGACCGGGAATGGGATATTGAATGGAAAGACCGAAAGCGACGTACGTACTGGATTGACCAGCGTGTGCCAACTACTCTACTTCCCTATTTCTTCCTTTTTAACCCCCCCTTATTGGTGCACTCTTTCCCCCAATTCACCGATAGAGAAGAAAGAGATAAGCAATGACCGGACTAGACCAATCAAAGCGGACCAAGGTTTTTGTTAGCCAACCGCGCCTATTACAGCGCCTCTATTACAGAAGCGAAAGCGATGTGCCCTATTGACCAGCCGAAGAGCATCCAACTAAAAGAATGAATGGGAAGCAGGCCCGGTCTATATTGCTCTAGATATCTTTACTTCACCTCTCCTCTACCTATTCAACTAATTGAATTCCGGATATAAGCTTACCCTTTAGTGCCTGCTGATCCGTCTTTTCTATTAACTCAAACTACTATACGCCGTGAGGCTTTTTCGGGAAGAAGAAGGCCTCGCAGACTCGACCAGAGCCAACCATCTGAAAGTAGTAGCATCTCAACTCAAGGAATAGCTAAGCAAGAGAGAGCATCTTCAGACCACATCTCAGTAGTGACGAGCCACAGAGCTAGACAAGAGAAGCGCTGTCTCATTAGCATATCAGCCAACGTAGCCGGCGCTTCTTCGAGTTCGTGCCAAAGTCTATCTTTCGTGCTTAGCGCTTGTCATTTGTCAAGACCCTTTTTATCACTAGCCTAGCATCTATTAGCATGATCGTAGCGGCCTCCGTTCCAAGACCCGTCTCTTTTGAAATGCCACAAGAGGTCAATTGCTACAAGAAGAAAGAGCGTACAAGTCAAAAGCTCAATCTATCTTTCCTATCAAAGTCGTAATTCGTAGGCTTTCCCTCATCAATAGGGAGCTAGAAGAAGCGAGCAGAATCCATTGAAAGTCCCGTCTGTCTCCTAGATGAAGTCGCTAAAAAAGAAGCAAAGTGCATTAGTCACAGAGTGAAGCATAAGGACGAATGGAGTGAGCAAGCACGGAGCGAGCCATAGAACGAGCTAAGCCAACTCAAGAGAGAGCAAATCAGTGCACAGCTGTGAGTGAAGTCACATTGGTAGTAGCATCTCAGTAGTAGGAAACAGCCGGCATGACAAGACAAGGCGTGGGTAGTAAAGGCAGTTCAGTAGACAGAGTAGGGTAGCGGATCTCAAGCTAGAGCGAATCAAGTACGGAGGTTTCGGGTTATGAGATCTCTTAAGGTTCAAGCGTCAGTCATAAAATAATCAGCTTATATAGAGTCTATATTATATAGCATGCCATACCCCCCTCCGGTTTGTTTCTAAAGATCGATGTCCCGATCGTTTAATGCAGCCTGCTGCTCCGCGGAGAATTCATCTCGCGGATGGGGGATCGACGCTCGCTGTACGATGCTATTGAGTTCCTCCTTAGGCAGTCGTTGTATGATGCTATCTAGTTCCCCCCTATCCGGAAATACATCTACAGGCGCTTGCTGGCCCCCTACTAATGGTGGGGGGCCGGCCGGTCATCCAACATCGGTGGCGCTAGAGTCAAATCTAAATTCAAATCACTCCTATATGGAATGGGCTGACCAAGCATCAGAGGAATCAACAACTCTTGGTCCTCAAACTAAAGAGACAAAGGAAAAGGAATGGCTTAGCTCTAGCACTTGCACTTGACTCCTTTCGTTCGAAGGTTCACTCCTACCTTCAATCGTACAAGACTAGCAACAGTCCTTACTTTCTGACTTGAATCACTAACTACAGCTACTCCGTTCAGTTCCTTCCTCCCTTCACTCATGCTAAACAGAAGAAGTATAATTATAGGCTTTTTTTGACATCTCGATTTGACAATACTGTGAATAGATAGTTTGAGCTTGAATAATGATGGATTGAGGCTACCCCTTAATGACTTGCCTTAGAGCATAGGATTGAGCACCTTCGGACAAGTCCTAAAGAAGAAGATAACAAGCGAATAACGAGGAAAGCAGCTACTATCCTTTCGTTCGGAGATTCACTTCAAACCTGTATTAACGATCATGAAAACAGTGATTCTATTAACTGAAACGGTTTGCTTTACAGTTCGTATATCTATCTCGTACAGTTCAAGTCCTCCATCTTAATCCATTCTATTTCGTACCTATAAAATTCGTATATCGAGTTCTAATTATACTATAAAGTTTCAGAAGGAAGATGCTTATTCGTACATTATCTAGTTCGTACTCCACCGTTAAACCATTATTTGCAGTAATACAAGCAAACAAAGAAAGTCACTTCTTTTATTATTTTTCAATTACTTAAGCTGACATTATCAGGGTCATCATAGCATTAATGTGCTGTTTTCATTGTCATCACCTTATTTTTCAACTGTATTGAGGATAACATACTCCTTGCTTCCGACTTGATTCATAATTTCCACCAGGTAAAGAAAAACTAGTTTTTGTTGTCAGTGAAGTTACGAGTTCGATCTAGTTTCGATGAGTGAAGTCAAGGCTCTTCAAGACCTTGGTGCTGCCAGGCTTTCTCGTCCTAACTGCCTCCTAGCTAAGCGGAAGACTCAACCGATTATTCACCATCTTTAGATGGTGAAGTCGATGCACTGTCCCTATCCTTTCCAGAAGCCTTACAAAAGCCAGTTGGTGAGAGATCACCGAGTCAGGAACAGCCAAGGGATTCATTCAAGTAAAGTAATCTTCCCTTCCCATAACTATCTGGGTTATATCCACTCGGACCCGGGGATGGGAAAACAAAGGAGGATACCCCTTACTCAAGGTATGGAGACGCGGAGCCAGTGGTCTTATCTTCAATCCGTACTAGACCTTCCTTGTCCCAGTCTCTCACTTCCACTTCTCACGAAACCTCTGGTCTTCACTTTAGAGAGTCAGTGTCCCACCTGCTTTCGTGTGTTGACTGAGTAGCTCGACAGTTATCTAGAGGCACTTGGCCCTAACTATAGGGTTTCACCCCTAGTAAGCCTTTCCAAAAGGAATCCGAAAACAGTCTCTTTTTCGGGAGAACCTCTAACTTCAGAGTCCGACCGGGCACCTCCAACTACAGATCCAACAGTCTCTTCAGTATCCATCCGGGTCGGGTCGGCTTGAGAACCTACCCAAGATCCGATCCGGCACATCGTCCTTTCTTGTGCACGACAAGGAGGAAGGGTCTGTTCTCAAAGACGGATTGCTCGCGGCTAGTCTCGTTGTTCTCAAAGGCTTCTGATTCAACTTGGTGTTACGCATCTACGAATTTGCTAGATTCAGTCCCGTCTTTGTCCTCAACACCCAGTGCAGAGTACTTGCTGTTAAGACCAGCTATTTCTACAACTATTGTGTATGCAGTTTAAGGATCGAAAAAAGCCAGTTCGTGCTTAAGCTGGACAAGACTACCCAGAAGCTCAATAACCGAAATCAAGATATAAGCTAAAAAGACCAGGTGCAGGCGGCGGACAGGGCATAGGTAGCGCACATAAAGAAGATGAAAGCAGGGCGAGCTATATGTAACAATTCCGTGAGCAGAAATTGAACTGAACGTTCCAAGTGCATCCAGCAGGAATCGAACCTACGAATTTGCCTCTTTATTAGGTTGGTATAGGTTGGGCGCTTTAACCATTCAGCCATAGATGCAAAAAGAATCAGCGAGTGAACTAGGTTTTGGTATTCCTTCTCGAGCTTCTATTTCTTCCGTCAAAGAAGATTCGGGAAAAGATAGAATAGGAAGACGTGTTTCCAGAACGAACAAGATAGGGGTTGAGAAGGGGGAGTTAGCAAAGTTAGACAAGATCGGAATGGGCATAGGAACATGTATGGATGTACCAGATCGGCTAATGCTCGCAGGTTGGTGCGATGTATTCCACCAGTTGACTGAAGACTTGATTATTGGTATATCCATCGGTCCAGCACGGATTGAAATAGAAGCCGGTTCGACAGGAAGCTTTTGAAAACACAATGCACCCAGGTAAATAAGGAACGAGATGAATACAGAGGTTAAACGAGCGTCCCACACCCAAAAGGTGCCCCACATAGGTCTTCCCCGAAACCCCCCAGTAACTAAGGTAAACAACGTAAAAAAAGCACCCATTTCTATACCGGTTCCGGAAGAGCGAAGAAAAAGGGGATGTTTTGTTAATAGGAACAAGAAAGTGTTTATAGCCGTAGCGATATAAAGAAGAATACTCATCCGAGCCGCAGGAACATGTACATATGGAATACGAGAATTTCCACCTTGTTGAAGATCTAGTGGTGCTACCCGAAGACTTAAATGAATAGCCATCGCTGTTAAGAACAACCGAGATCCAATGAGAATTTGCGCGTAGCTTCTGGTCTTTGACATCAAAAAAGAAGGTTGTAATAACGAAAGGGACATGTGATAATTTCGTCCTAGCTAGTAGAACAAGAAAGACATAGATCTATATTCAATATGCAATCAAAGGATTTCCCCCAACGAAGAATTCCTCTTGCTTTGTTTTCGCTCCGCTCGTGCGTGGCGCTCCTTGCTCGCGGAGCGGCATACCGGAAAAAAACAGAAAGAAGCTCCTATAGGAAGAGGTTAGCCCTTGTAACTTCCCGTATTATCCTCTTATAAGGAATAGTCGAGCGCGTACCAGTTTCTTCAAGACTAGTCACGTAGTACTGGTACGTGTGTAGAGAAAGGGTCTCCCCTTGAGGAGAAAACATAATCCCTCGGATTTCATTTCGTTTGGAAATTATGTTTAGGGGGGAGAAGCCATCCTCAACTAAAGCGGCTTCCACTCTCTTTTCTATCAAGAGTTGGGCATTGATCATGCGATCTATTGATTCGACGGGTAGGTTTTTACCGATCGAAGGAACGAGCGAGCGCCTATAAAGTTCTTTTCTTCGCTCTAAATCGGATAAGTGAAGACCCACCTCAAAGGGGGCGGGCGCTGGGCCTTCTTTCTTTGAGTCACTCGCTCCGGGGAGATCTTCTTTTCTTTGGTAGGGATGGGACTAAAGAGCTCTAACAGAAGAGCGGCAACAGCTTATCCGAAAAAACCTGTTCTCTTATCGAAAAACGTCTCGCTTTGAACATTCTCCTTTATCGGGATCCTAGCCCAACCAAGGGTTCTAGAGAAAATTCATTCTTCCTGGTCAAAGCTAGCTAAGGGAATAGCACCATCTTCTCTCTTTCATGACTTTCTTGTTGATTGAGACCCTCTCTTGACTGTTGACTTCCCTCCCTTTAGAGCTGTGAAAGAAAAATCTCCAGTCGCATTCGATCTAGAGTAAAGTAGCCCTTCTTCCTTGTTCACAGAAACCATTTTCTAAAGAGCAAGAGCAGCTTTCATCCCCGAGGGTCACTGTTTACTACGCTATTCTTCCCATTTCGAAAGGGGAGTCCCCAGACGCACCACTCTGAGTAGCCCTTCCCGCCAAGCCAAGGAAAGAAGGCAAGGTGTCCTTAGAAAGGCTAAGACTAGTGTCAAGAAAAAAAGCTTAGTCGTTGTCAACTCCGAGGGTGACTTCACTAACGGGATTTCTATTTAATTAAGAGCCTGGTCCGGGCATTGACTCATTGAGAGCAGACGAAGACTAAGAAGACTTTCGGATAGCACGTGAGATCAACTACTTCGAATACGCTACCATCTGTCTTCGATTATGCTCGTTCTACTTTGAGGGAGAGATCTTTAAGGAGACGGGATTCCACTATTATATATGAATATATGATCCCACCACTTGAAACTGATTAAACAACAGCCATTCTTCTTCCAAGAGAAAGAAGAGCAAGACCATCGCTTATTCTTCATCAATCTTCCTTTATGCCTCTGTCGTCTTTTGCTGGGTTAAGGCCTGCTGAGACAATAGATAGTCAGGCAGGTGGCCTAGCCCTAGCTAAGAGAGATTCTTTAACCACGAAAACATCAACCATTTAATCGGCTTTTCACTCCTCCACCACTTCTTACCTACTCCAGTCTCTCTAAGATTCCATGAAATATCAGAAAGCAGAATCTTAATCCTAATCAGACTGACCAAGAGCAATCGCAGCTGAGTCAACTCTATCCATTCTTGTTTCAAGCTAAAAACTTGAGGAAGAAGAGCTTATTCAACTCGAGTTCGCCACAGAACCCATCTCTGGAACCGAAGCCAAGGCCCAAGTTCAACCTTCACCACGTGAACACTACAAGCTAGTCTCATCCTTATGCCCTATCCTTTCTATCTATATGTTGATTGATACCCTCAGGTTCCTTCTCTCCTTTTAAGGACGTTAGCAAGAAGCGCTTAACGCCGGTTTCTTTCCCTAAAAAAGAAGTGAATCTGGAAGTGACTCCGCTAAGGCTAAGACTTCTTCCTTTCTAGCCCTTGAAATCCGTCCACTAGAAACGGATGCGTGAACAAGAACAGAATCTAGTGAAAGCAGAACCAGCGCTTAAGAAAGAGTAGGATAAGTTGGCACGTCTTTCACTTGGCTACGAAACTATGCTATGATTCCGTTCTCGAAAAAAAAAAAAGAAAAAAGTAGCCCTGCCTACAACAGCAGAAAGAGAACTGCGGGAAGAGCAGATAAGAGAAGAGCTTATCCCCCCCTCGGGTCAAAGAAGACCAAGAAAATCTCGATTCAACATAAGCTTGGGATGCTAATAAGGAGGACCTTGCCGGGTTCGTTCAATCAACAAGCCTTAACGCCCTTGAGACGGGATCAACTCCTTTTATAAATATGATACCACCAAAGTCAAGCAGCACTGACTTCTTCCTATTACTACGCTCCGTACCCTGGCTAGAGAGCATGAATGACTCTTCCCAGGAACGATCAGATGCAAACGCTGTTAAAAGCGCCTTTCCCATGTGGAAGAAGTTACTTGCGTGCCTTATCCTTCTCCTATTGCTACTCCTAACCTCCACAGAACACTTGCTACCGCTATCTTGGGATAAATGCTATTTCCTAATTCCAATGCCTTACTTCCTTCTCAAAAAGAAGGATTTGATGCTCTTAAACTTCCCTTAATTTATAACTGTTTATAAAAAACTATTCTTCCCTTACTGTTGGAAGATTCTCGTCTTGCGCTTTCTTCTTCTATCAGAGAGGGATCTTAGCCTACCGGTGACCGCCTCTATGAGGACCTTTGGACGGAGTTTTATTGATCCACTATCTTACTTGAATGAAGAAAGAAAGATCTTTATATACACAATTTTATGTACGAAGGCTGTTAATCCCAACCACTCCTAGATGCAAAGATAAAGAATTGCATTTGATTACACGAGATGATTCAAATCGGAAGTAGTGCTTTCTACCGTACGATCCTAAAGTAGGAAAAGAGCTTTCTTCCATTAAGATATTCTATCTCGAGTTACCGTCGCATCAAGAGGAAAGAGCCAAGCAAGGGTTAGCTTTGCTCATGCCAAACAACTAAAGCAACTGCTCCACAAACCTCCTTTGTGATAAAGTTTGAAAGTCCCACTTTTCCTATCCTTATCCTTAAGGATTTGACTTGACGGTCAAAATCTTGTACATAATCTCTCTCTCTTAAGAGGAATTTCTATTTATTCCTTAACATCAGAACAGTCACTTTTTTCTATTTTATTTATTCCTAGCAAGCACCCTTCTCAGTTATTCTACCAGAAAAATTCACAAGGATAGTTTTCGAGTCTCCTATGGAGTAAGGGGGGGCCAGTTTCTCTTTCTCAAAGGCTCTTTTCATGCTAACCCCAAGAAGTTATTAGTTTTTAACTATCTCTCCTGGCATCTCAGTGCAGTCCTACAGCTCATGGCCTATCTTACCTTACCACAACAAAACAACAATATTTTAGGTAGGCCTTCCTATTCCAAGCGCTTCCAGCTTAACTAATCATAAATCATAGATTGGTCTCCCTTTATCTTTCTTTTGTTAGAATGGAAAATCTTGAAAAGATTCAATTCAATCTTGCTCCCATTATTCAAAAGGAAGACCGGGAAGGCGAATCCAAACCAGGGCCCTGGAAAGAAAAACCGTCTATAGAGATCAATGTTGTCTCCATTTCACTTTCTTTTTTAAAGGGGAATAAAAGCAAATGCTGCTCTATTCTCCAAGGGCCCCACCCAGATCTGTCGGTAGTCTGGTATGTGTAAGTTATACCAGCCTTCAAACTAGATTGTTGGAGTTCCATTAAGATAAAGTCATCATTCATCTTCCATAGCTGGCATAGCATAGGCGTTCAGCCAAAGCATAAACCCTTTCGTTTAGTTGCTGAAAGTATAGAGAAAAGCTATTCTTCTTCTTGGCTATCTAATGGGAAGGTTCTACCTAAGACCTAAGATAAGAAAGGTGGCTCGAAGGTCTTGCTCCGAAAACATCGACATAGGAGCAGAAGTCCAGTCTACTGACTTGGCTGGCCCCTCAATCTATTTTATTAACCGGGTGTTCACTCAAACTCAAAAAGCCTTTCTGGCACTGGGCATTGTTCCTAATTAAATTCCCTTTCTGCCGGGTGTGAGATCGTATGAGCTCCTCTCTTATAGTAGAGTAGCCGCCCTCCGTGGGAAATACCAAAACTAGCTCCTACTCCCACTCTATCAATTGCAGCGGTTAGGCCTTTTCCTAATGTCCTTTTAAGGCACCAAGAGCGCGATCACTATTCCTTATTGCCGAAAGACAGATCTCAGTACTCGTCTTAGTGCCCGGTATTCGGAGATAGGGAACTTTCCTTCTCTATAAAAAAAGGGATTTCCCGGTCTTCACTCTTCTCTTTTAGTAGAAATTCTGAAACAGCTGAATATAGTAACGAATCCTGCTAACAGCAGAAAGAGAGCTACGCCTTTTCTTCCTATTTCTATATAACACATAATTCGTGAAAGAAAGGAAAGACAGGGAATCCTACTCAATCTCGCTGAGAAGGACACAGACTACCAGCCTATGCCGACAAGAGCTCCTTTTCTTTATCAGAAAATCTCTCTTTCTTCTTCAATTGAATTGCCCGCTACGCCCCTTCTGCGACTTTCTTTCCTTGCTAGGTGCAAAAGGCTTTTTGTCGGTCGCCGAGAGCTGGAGTTCATCCAATGCAGCCCTTCTCTTCTATACGATAGCACCAACGTCCGATTCTGTGCTTAAGGTTGCTCGTCCACCTGAAGTGGGAGTACCTATGTCAAAAGTCAAAGGAGAGGAATCAATTCTAAGCTAGGGGATCCCCTTCTATAATCGATCCCCTTTCTTCTCTCTTTCCCGAAAAGCTCCATGCTGGTCAGCTGGACAAATTCGGGCGGTCGAGAACTGGTTCAAAAGTAGAAGGTGGTTCAAAACGAGCTAACGCGAGTTTTCGAATTACGCTTTTTCCCGTTTTTGAACATCACTGAGATAGGCTTTTCCCCGAAACATTGACCAGGGAGGGAGAAGTTGATTCATTCAATGGAGCTTTATTTGTTTGATCTAGTAAGGGGGTGTTAGAAATAAATAAGCCACCGCCCGACGAAACAGCGGTTTACAACATAGCGACCCGGGACATCGAGCGAAGAGCTCCAATGCGCGTATTCGGAGCTAGGCGGATGCCGTAGTCGCAGAAGCCGGATCAACATCATGACAACGGCATTCTGGAAACTGTTGGGCCAGACACAATTGGTCTAATGTCTGGGTGCGTATGGCGGTACACTGAGAGCACCTTTCAAGTCGTCAAAGACACCTTTTTAGACAGACTTTGTAGCTATCATCATGTCAGCAGCCCGTGCGAATGCGGGGAACCTTTAAACAACGTGTCCAGGAAAATATTTGAGGAAAGTGCTTTCGACCCGCTGGAAATAAATAAAACTAGTGAGAATGCTAAAATAAAAGCACTGGCCGTTTTCGTTGCTTCTATAATAATAAGTCTCGCGCTCGCGGAATCCGTTTCGCAGCACGGAGTCTACCTCAATCTTGGTTAGTTCAGTTTGAGTTCTTTCTATAGGAAATCAGCCTATCTACCCTCAACCTTTCTTTATGAAAGATGCTTCTGTTAGGTTCTTTATCTCTATGAGTTCCTATAGATTCAAACTCAAACTGAACTAATGAAAAATCAACTCCGGAAGCACTACAAGTTAGAGAAAAGGCAAGAATGACTATACCAATTTATTTAAGAGGGCCGCACCCTGAGCGGATTTGTATGAAGGAAGCCCGGACGGCAAGGAATCCCGTACTGCGGAGGGCTCTGCAATTTGACGAGAAATTACAGGATCACGGGCATGACCATCAGTAGCAGTGTTTAGAGATCCATCAACCAACTGACTACCCGAAAGAGTATCTATGGCTCGGGTAATAACACCTATTGCTTTATTAAGCAAATCCGAAAGCGAAACTTCATTAGGGTAGATAAGCGAACCCAAAAAAACATAACAGCCAACACATAGGCAGGATAAGAGTATTGCCAGAATCTCGGACAATGGGAGCAAACCTTTTTTTTTAATATTTTCAGACAACCGCAAGCCCGAAAAACGATATTTAATATTCCATCTAGGATATCGTTCGGAGAGAAGATGACCCAAACCCCATGAGGGAAAACTTCTGTCAGGTGAGCACAAGAAGCGGGGTCGAGAGGGCCGTAGATGAGCAACGATGTCTGAAACGCCAAGTAGAGCTTTGACGATCTTGATGGATTTTACGCCCTTGCCCCGAGTAAGCGGGTTCTTCATAAGATGCTCCTCCAATTCCGCCTGCTGTTCGAACAAAGTCCTTGGGACCCGAGGCTGAGGAAATTGAATTCCCTGAGGCGGGTAACATTTTTGGGTCTTTCCATTTACCAAAGTATCTACCAAAATAGAAGAAATAACAAGACGATCGGGCCTTTGGTCACTAGAATGAGGTTTAGCTTTCATTGACCTTAAGAAGCTCTCTATTACAATCATGTGTTTCGCATATTAGGATTAATTTGTAAAGCTGCACCGCCAACGCTTTCGTATCCTTACTTAGATCAAAGCAGCTTGGGCGGTACAACTTCAACAATGGGAGATCAGATAGGAGGAAGTAGTTGCCTTCTGATCGAAAAAGGGGGTGACAAGGTTTTTCCTTGCAGCAAAGTGGGAAGATTTATTTTTCATTCGGCGCGATGAAAAGTAAGTACACTTCTTTAAGTTTAAGCGCCGCAGCTCATGGTTGAACTATTCCCTTACTCTTATAAAAAAGGGCCCTGGGGAGTTTCCCGCCCAACTCCACAAACTCCCATTACCTCAGTTCCAGCCCTTGAAACCTACATATCGACCGGGAGCCCCTCCAGTCTTCTTTCTCTGCAAAAACGAGTCACGCGTGACCCCTTAATTACCAAAAACAAAGAAAATAGATGTTTAATAACGATTCTCATCTTCAATCACCTGAATCTAACCCTCCTTTGTTAGGAAAAGCATACCCCCGGGGCAGTCAATTGTGGGACCACCAGGTTCTACGCCTATTACGGTACACGTTAGACCCAACTCCGCCACTAAATCCAACAATTTTGGAACAAAAGATTCCTTAACTCATGAGCAAAGCCGCCTTCGGCCCTTCGAAACGAAATTCTTTTAATTATAGGAATATAGACTTCCGAATCATACCTAGCGTAAGGGAAGTGTGGAAAGCTGGTCTCAAAAGCCCCATCCAACTCGCCCAAATAAAAATGGAATAAGACGGGCGTTATGAAATGGACCGGTGGACGCCCTCTTTTTTCCGACCAATCCTTTCCTGGCGTGCCTATGATAGGAAGCTCAAGAAAGGACGAGATCAAGCGCAAAAGAAATGGATCTTTCACTACGGGTTCAAGTTTAGATAAGAGACGAGAACGAGAAACCAGCTGACTGCCCCCTTCCACTCGGCCTTTCTTCGCTGTGTAAATAAGGTCTTAGTATGTATGGGCATTCTGGGCAGGTCGCAATCAGTCGCTGGTCGAAGGTTTGGACCAATTGCAATTCATCACCATCTTGCCCGTTTCCAATTGATGACTGGCTATTATATAAGTGTTGACCTAAGCCCCTGTGCTGGGGCTCGGCTCCCGAACCGTACGTGAGCTGCCTCGTACGGCTCTTCCTAAGAACTTGAAGCCCCCTCTCTCTAAATAGAAATTCGAAAAAAAAAATGCATTTCATTTACAAGACAAAAAAGACTTTTTCAAAAAGCCTTCGCCCTCCTATTCAACGGGGCTATTATAGAAGCAGCTTCGTTCCTTGACTTCTTTGCTCAGTCAAGCTTCCTTGTTCCTTAGTGTAGTCTCGGTCCATAGTTTCAGACTCCGTTCCTTATAGCCTAGTCTATATCCACAGCTGACGTGACTCCGTACCGACGCCTTTCCCTTAGTAGACGGCTAAGTGACTTCGTAACCTTAACCTACTTTCTTACTTTTATATCATAGGCCTTCGTCGGGCTTTCGTCCGTCCCTTCGCCTATAGGCGAAGGCTTGGCTTCGCTATCGCTCATGACTTGGTATAGAGTCCGTGTAGTCGTCGGCCTTCCCACCAGAAAGGCCTATTATATAGTAGTCGGCCTTTCGAATGCCTCCTTCCTTACTTTTCTGAGAAGCCCTTTACGACTATAAAGGAAAGGGGCTCTTCACCTTTGGAAACTTAGCTACTTAAGTACGACTCAAGACTAAAGTCAAGGCGAAGGGGGCTCCCAGGCCGGGACATCTGGCAGAATGCTTGGCCTCCTGCGCTGGAAGCGACACCCGAAGGGTGAGCTTCTGGCGGTTAGCTTCTAGCACTAGAGAATAGGCATTAGGCATTCTGAGCTGGAAGGAGGCAAGCAAATGAAGGGAGGCATTCATTACGGGCCGACTACAAGAAGCAAAGCTTCTTAGACTCGACAAGTCGCTTATAGAAGGCTGACCACTACATAAGCCGCTGACGGAGAAAGCTGTAATAGCTTTCCCTTCATCCCTTGCTAAGCCAAGGTCCCAGGTCTCCGAGTCAGCCCGCGCTTTTTCGAAGAATCCTGCACCCATGGGCATACGGCCTGGCAGGCCTTCCCTTTCCGCCGGAGCTTCATGGGCGTTGCCCCGTTCCCCAATCAGATGTTTGGATGTGAGCTATACTCCGCGAGGAGCCAAACGGGCGTATGGCTTTGCCTTGCCATTTGACCTCTCTTCCCGTGTGACTAGGAATGCTCAGTGACAACCTCTCAATTGTCACCGCCTGGCCTCTCTTGCTACCACGGTAGCACCTAGTGTGGTCAGCACCAATCGTGTTCGGGCAACGAAGCTTACACTCATTCACATTGGTTCATCCTGCTATGCCCCGGGCCTTTTGCTCTTATAACGTACAAGGTGGCCGCCCATTCGTCAAGGCCCAGGAATCCGCTGGACATCTCAGCGGCGGGATTGGATACCCGCATCCGATCGAAGTTCCATTTGAGTGCCCCCCTAACATAAAGGAGAGCTCTTTCTAGGTGGGTCGCTTCGCGCAAGTTTTTTTGCTTAGGACCAACGGGTCACACGACAGGTGCACGATCGACTTTGCACGCTCCATCCTTCGTCCCGTCGCCTATCGGCTTGGCAGGCAAGCTACCTTGATCCGTCTTCGGCTTCGATTCGTTATGCTCAGCAGCTCCAACAAGCCCTAAAGTATCTTGCCGCCTAAAACTCTGCCAAGAAAGCGCTGCTTTACGTTTGATCCTATGTGCCCAGAGAATGCTATGCGTTCTCCACTTTCGGACCTCGCAAAGAGAGAACGTGTTTTTTCCTCTGAGTTTATCCTCTCTCATTCGCGGAGCGAAGAAAGCGGGCTTTGCCCCAGCTACCGCTATCCTTGGGAAACAAAAAGAGCTACCGAAGGAAAGGGATGCAGTCTCTCCCTTGGCCTTTGGAGAGGAGAAGGCAGAAAAGAAAACGTCCTTCGCGCAAGTTTTTTTGCTTCCTGCGCCCTTACTAGTAAAGGGGCTCTTCGACCAAGGAGACATTCTGGTAGGAAGGCCGACCACTACATAAGCCGCCATCAGTCCAGGAGAGAAGCAAGCTACCTTTATTTTATCATCCTTTCCGGGCAGGGAAGAGAACGAAAATAGGCCGCGGATGGTGGTCGTGGTAGGTTCGAGGATCTTAGGCGGCGGAGCGAACTCCTCTATCGTGTTCAATTTCCTCAGGCTGACCCCCTCAATCCATCGTACTGGAGCGATCCGAGAAGAACGATTAGGGTCATATTCTATCCTTTCTACAATGCCCATAGACGAAGTGCTTCGTTTCAGATCAATTCTTCGCTGCAATCGCTTCGATCCACCCCCTCGGTGAAAAACCGTAATACGCCCTGAAGAATTCCTACCAGCAGACTTCCCTGTACTCAAAGTGAATTGTCTAAGTGCTCTCCTTTGTCTCATTCTCGATCTCGAAATCATTCGATTCCGTCCGAATTAGCTCCTACTCCTAATCCTTCTTTTCCTTCACCGTCGTTGGTCCTTCGTTCGTAGTGGTCATTGTTAAAAAACCCCTCTTTGACATCACATGCATCATCCGGGCGGGCAACCTCCGGTGCGGTAGGGCTCTTTCATACGACTTGCATGTGTTAAGCATATAGCTAGCGTTCCTTCTGAGCCAAAATTTTTCTTTTGACTATGATTGGGCCCTGCAGTGGTAGAACCTGATGAACCGGGTGTACTACCTCTCTTCTCTCTCCTGACCCCTCACTTTCTTTTCTTTCTATATTATATATCGACCAATCCAATCTCGACTTATTCAGCTAAGCCGAACATTAGATGCAAATAGAACAATGAACACTGACAAGATCTCTTCATTGTTCCAATCGCCACAAGATCACTACTTCCAAGAAAGTAGTTGAATGGATATCCCCCGACTAAGGGATCTAAGCCTAAATTCAAGCAAAATTCAAAACATGTTCACTTATGTGAAGTTTGGTTAGTTGCTAGAAGAATGGCACTCTAAATTGTCTTCGGTCCAAGCTGGTAGATGGTGAAGTGACCCAACAAGGCCAGGAACTGAACTCGATGAGGGAAAGCTAATTTCTTGATCCGGGGTTTCAATTAAATAAAAAGGCTAAAGGAAAAGCCGCTTACTTAGACGATAGACCTCAAAACAAAAGAAGAGCCCCGCACTCACACCTTAGTCTCACTCTCAAACAAAAGGAAATGACGATTCAACGAAAGGGACCTTAGACGATTGGACTAGATCGAAAGCCTGGAATGATTCTGGACTGCTTACCGGCTTCCAAGGCATTGCACTTTCACCATACGACAATGGTTCTAGACCCGTAACCCCATACCCTCGACTCATCGGGTCTTAGTCTTTCATTTCAATCAAGGAAAAAATGAAACAAATTTTTTGAGCTGGGAAAGCTCTTAGAAGAAATACGCAAATCGAACTTACCACTAGAAAGGCTAAGCGAATACGCATAGACCCCAAAGAAGATAACCTCGCTCACACCTGAGTCGGATTCCCTTCGGGACGAATACAAGGACCCGAAAAAGCATTCAATCTCGCTTACAAGAACAATTTCATTGCCTTGATGCGGGAAAGGATTAGGGGCCAAAAAGATTGTGATCAATGTAATGCTTGCTTGAAGCTCTGTGTCTATGCCCACCCTGTTCGTTTGGAAGTGGCTCCTTCATCCAAATGTTTCTGAAGTGTTTCGCACGGCTTGGCATTCTGGATCTCTGGAATCTTGTCTTGGCGATTCAGGAGAATCCTCATGGTATTGGAAGGATCGTGAATTCCATTTTCGGAATAAACGCAGGCTGCTTGCTAGGCTGGAAGGGATCCAACGTAAATGATTGTTTAGTTTAGTTTCTCTAGCTTTCTTCTTGAGCTAGAAGATAAGTTGTTGCAGATGGAGGAGATTTTTTGCTTTCAAAACGGGTCATGTGGCTTAGACATAGTGGATTGGAAGACAACATTCTTTCACACTGCAACTTTAGTAAGACGTAACAGAAAGAAAAGGGACGCCTTGAAGATTCGTGGTGGCCTTTGGGTGCATGACCAAGATCGCATCAAGGAACATGTTTTACAGTTCTACAAATAGCTATTAACGGAAGATGGTGTAAGAACATCCTATCGAGCTTATGTGCACCCAGCTTTTAGCGATGCAGTAGCTATCTCTTTGAGGTCTCCTATTTTGGAAGATGAAGTGAGACTTGCAGTTCGAAGCATGAAGCCCTAAAAAGCTCCAGGGTGGGACGGCTTGGTTTGCGTTTGCCCCAGCTTGGCGAATCAAGAAGCACCGGTTGGCGGGAGTTCCAAGATGAAAACAAACTCAAGGCAGAAGATGGATTCTGCCCAAGCCCGCACCATCCCTAGCATCACCTTTGCTTGATCACCAAGTTGCTCCACCTATAAATGCCTTGGGCTCTCACAACACACCAGACCCAGGAAGAAAGCCAACAACACCTTTTAACACCAGACACACCAGGAAGGAGCTCTTGAACCCTTCTTTCCGAAAATATTGGATCTGTCATTCCTCTGCTCGGGAGGCATCCCAGAAGTAGCTAGTAAGGGCTTGCTTCTATCCATGCTCATGCTTATCAACTCGATTGGCTTCTGACAGTAGTAGCATTCGATAGGATTCCTACCTCGAGACGTAGGGCTATTAGTTCAGGAAAGAAGATCTTGGCCAGCAGTAGTAGGATTTTGACCTTGTCCCCTTCCGGGTGGGAACTCCTTCGCTACTGGTCGACCGATTCTTTTCCTTCTACCCACCTCCCGAGTTTACTTCATCTCGTCGGCAGCCATCTCAATAGTCGCATTCCCCGTTTAAGAGGATTCCTCCCCTACTGATCTGACTCCAAGAGCGACAACTGCGCTTAGGCCTACAACGTTTAGCCGTGAACCAGAGCTAATGATTGGAGATCTTCTACCTAGATAGTACACTGCTTACCCAGACCAAGAGCTAGCCACAAGAGCTTTACCAGACTCCTTCCGTCTACTGAGACCTAGATTATAGAGACTATACTTACAGAACCTATCGCCATGAGCCCCTAAGAACGAATTGAATCAGTAACTTCCCCTGGAGAGCTAACTTGCAAGAAGCAAGAAGATTCCCAGCTAATCAGTGAGTAGTGGTCAAAGAGAGCGCGGAGTGGGCAATAGGAAAAGTTTCACCTTATTCAAGAATCATTCTCCTAGTCAATTCGTTAGCTAATTCATCCTAGCCTTGAGCTTGCTTCTATTATGATAGAGATAGTGACTTTGAAAGAGCGACTTCTTGAATCAATTACTGCGAATTCAATCATTCAATTGCAGCGGTCATCCGTACCTGTAGGGGAGTAACCATTTTCTGAATCTAAAGATAGAGACGAAGGCAATGGGCGGTTCAGCGTGGGGTCAGAGTTGGTTGGCTCTGGCTCAAGCGTTGACGAAGAAATGCATTCGATTCCACGGCTTCTTTTAGAAATCGAAAAAAACCCTGGTCTAATTCATTCCGATAAAAGGAAGGCCGTCGTGAGAGCTTACTCTGCTCTTTGGTCCCCAAAAGCTACTGAAAGTCCTAATCGAAGAGCCATAGATTCTAGTCCGCATTGAGGAGCCAACCCCAAGCAAGCAAGGTGAAGCAGAAGCAGCAGCTCTTTTCCAATTACATCGAACCTTGGGGACAAGAACAAGCTCAAGAAAAGCATCCTTTCGAGGTAGGCTGAAGATCTTCTTTATTTTATTTGTAATAAAATACCTATTGTGGTAAGTTAACTCTATCTCACTAATGATTCTAAGCGCATTTATTTGCCCTCGGCTCGGACTCATAAGCTTGAACAAGCTCCAAAGAGAAGAGAAGGAAGAGTCACCGAAACCTGAAATGCCAACTTACGAGTCAGTATGAAATACTGCAATCTCATCGAGCCGCTAACCAAGACTTTTTTCCTATTTTTTTATTCTATTTTTTACACAAGAGATCCAGGCTTGAAGTATCTAGGGTAAGGCGAACTATTGGAGTAGGTCCCTGGATTGGGTTGATTGGATTGAGGAAGTCTCTATAGACTCCCTGGGGACTCATAGCTCGATGTGTACCGCCGGAGAGTGAGTAACAGGTGGAAGGACTGTCGATAGCAGGTAGGATATGGATGGTAGTTGGGATCCCAGGCCAGGAGAAAGAGGTAGTCTTTTACGACCCTTCTTTTGGGAGTTGGTTCTGGAATTCCATTGATAGTAGCCACTCCTCAATCTTCGAAATCTAGTCTAGTCCAGCGATAGAGGACTTGATACTTATCTTCGACAAGCCTCGATCAGGACGAGATCAATAGCAGATGGGGACGATCGATCGATTGTCCGTTTTTGGCTCTGAACTCGATGGTACCCGTCCTTTCCTCACTCTCCGGAGAGAGATGGGTGGATCGTGCTTGTGCTATCAAGCCGACAAATGACTGCTATTTTAAAAAACTTCTTTCGAGCGGCATTCACGGAAATTCAAAATATTGAATGGTTGTAAACAGATTCGCTAGTTGGGTCCATTTTCACTCTTTCACTAGTGATTGTAAGCTAGGTGCCCTTAAATGACAAGAGGGGAAGAAGCTCTAACGGAAGCATCCAATCAACCGGGAATCCCACCTTTCAGATTCTACATCTGCTCCTGCTGGAGTGGATAATGCCTCTACTACCTGTGCCAGCAAACAAACACAAATACTATAAATAAGAAAAGGCTAGGTGTCCATGCCACCAAGCAACTCCTGAAAGAAAAACAAGAGCTTCTCCGGCAAACCAGTAGAAGTACCCATCGAGTCGAGCAATGATCCAATTGGAGAAGCAAGCTGCTCTTTGTCACCCCATTTCCCTTGGGACCAAGAACAAGCTCCAAAGAAGAAGAAGGACTTATCGCAATCTCAGGTACAATGGCTAGTTGGATTGGAAAGCCTTTCAATCAAGCCAATCTCTTGATTCACATTCATGTGAAACCGTTGCAACCGATCCTGCATACCAATCATCCGCCGCTTACAGTAATGGTACTAAGCCAAGGTTTCTATGGATTCAGTCCTGTGGAAAAATACATATATTAGGTCAATTAAGTTAGTAGTGTCACCGGTCAATCCCTAGGACACTAGCGAGTCCGCCCTTAAAAGCCCTAAAAATTGGGTCCATGAAGCCTTAGATACTCCAAGCCTCAATCTGTATTGTCCTTGAACCTAGACCATGGAAGTATGGTTATAGTCCCATTCCATTAGTGGGATCCATAGCCTACGGGTCTTTCCCAACCCAGTAAAAGAAGAAGGTTGTCGAGGACTACCCTAAGCCTACAAGTGGGCAGGACTTTCAGTTACAATGTCTAGGTTGGGAAAGCCTTTCTAAAGCCAATCGATTATCGGATTTCACCAACCCAACTACCACTACCAGGGGATTCCTAGATCCGCTATCAGATCGCATTAAGATTCCAGTCTTCAATCAAACGGAATGAAAGCAGGAAATTGATTAGCTATAGTAGCTGCAAACAAATCTCGTGACGGTGATCAAACAGCATTAGCTACGTCTCGTCTCTTGACGAGTCCTGACCCCCTATAAACAGATCGAAAGGTTACGATTCACTCCGGTGCTGCTTGCTGGTGGAGGTTGGGAGTATCTCAACGATAAATAATAAGTTTAAGAAGTAAAGACTCCCTAGATCCGCCTCTTACTTACCCACCTTCCCTGACTAGCTAGTTTGGTTGGTATCTATGGATACCCCCTTTTCGGCTCATACATAAAGGCCATCCTTGAGTTCGCTGCTAAACGAAGACGGGAAGGGATAGCTGAGGGGGGCAAAAAGATCGATTCGGTTTTTTCGCTCATCTCGGAAAGCTGGTAAGGCTGACAGAGACCGTTTCCTAGTCAGAAAATTGGGAACTACGATCACGAGGTTGAGAGAATTCAAGGGATTCGGCTCTCAGGTCCGTGGTCTAGCGATCCAGAGGGGAAGTGGTATCCGAAGCCAGGTAGACCCATTCCGCGTGGTGTGTTCATTCCAAAAGAACTATGGAGTTCAGGGTTCCACCTGACATCAACTCGTATAGGGATAGGGATGAATTGAATAGAGAATCGGGTCAAGGAACTAACTTTTTTCGCTTATCCTTCATAGAATGGCTCTATTTAGATAGCTTACGCTTACGAAATGAAGCCCGAGATACCCTACCTAGGATAGGAGGAATAGAGGCAAAAAGCTAATTGGAGGTGAGATATACTTCATTCCACCAAAAGGAGAATGGAAGTATAGGGAACACCAATCAAAAGAGAAAGGACGGTTGGGTGAACACTATCCGAATACTAACCGAGACCGAGGGAGGGATGAAGGAGGAATTGCATTAATTAAGGAAGCAAAAAAGCATCCATCTCTTGTTGGATGGGATTCGCGAACTACCAGCTAAAGAAGTGGAAGATAGTCCCTAGCTTCAAATAAAGGGCCTTTTTCGCACGTTTAGGGACCCCTCCTACCCTTCGGAGTGAGGAATTGTGTTAAGAAAATAAAGGATTAAGCCTGAGTCTTTTTTTCTAGGTATTTCCATCTTTTCTTTCCTTTCATCTCTCCTCTCGGGTATGTAAGAGAGTGTTTCAAGTTCTTTTTCAAGTATGAAGTAAGCCTTTCGTTCCTAAATTTCCTTAAAACAAGCAATAGAGAATAAAGTAATCTAGCTAGGACAAGTTAGTTTGAAAGAAGTGAAGTGCTTAATCTATTAAGTAATCTTTATGCGAGAAGAAGTTCTATCCCAGTGAGGTCTTTCCCTAGGAAGTCAAAGTTTCCTGGGTAGGTCTAACTATGGCCATAAAGTACTTAATTATGCCCGAGGGCTATCTTTCTGTTCTAGAGATTGTGAGTGGAGGCCCTATCCTCTTGTGTGCTAAATTTCTTCTGAGTCTGAGTTCCAGTATCGCATAGAGGTATGAGTCTTTCTCCAGGCCCCTTTAGAAGGAGTATAGAAAGGAAGCTCATTTGGAAGCCTTTACATAAGTGCTCTAGTCAAAGTCTGAAATAGGGGCGAGTGATCAAAGCTAATGTAAGATGTATAAAGACTCTATCGATTATTCACTTCCTAAAAAACGTAAGATTGGAAATATCTACTAGAGCAGGGCTATCATAGAAGATGGATTTTTTCCCTTATTTAGGGCTGTATTTTCTTGGAGCAGTCTTCGTACCAACCTTTGTGGGAGTGCCATATAAGCATGAGTTCCCCTCAGATACAAGCCATAGAAGCTAATGTTGAATCCCTATTTATAGTTGGATCTTATCAAGCTTTTCTGTAGCAAGAAAGTAGGCTAGACTCTAAACGCCCACGGGGGTCTAAGGCAAGCTAGCTAGCAAGTGAGAGAGAAAGTGAGTGAAGCTGCTTTGGTCTACCCTTTACCCAAGTACCCAAGGAGGTATGGTAAGGAAGTGCTGCACAATTATAGCTATGCTATGGTCAGAGCTTATTTTACCTAGTACCAGTCATCTTAAAGGCCAGCAAATAAGACAGCAAGCGAGTTGTAATCAGTAGGATTAAAATGTTCAGTTCCATTATTCTCGCAAGCAATCTATTAGGCTAGTCTCTTTTCCTTTCAAAAAGGAATCATCAAGCCGGTACTAATCTAACTCTTAGGGGAGCCTTTGAGTGTGAGCAATCCGATTTAGGCAAGTAATCCTGTGAAATTAAAGGTAAAAAGAAGTCGTTTTCAAATGGGCTAGGGATCAGATAAGATTCTACTATTATTCAAAAAGAGTAGGAAGTCCCCAGTAGAGATCTTAGTCAAGAAAGTAAAAAGCAGGAGTCTTCAGAGGGGCTAGCTCAAGGGCTAGAGTACAAGGTAAGGTTATGTTAATGACTAGGCTAACTGCTAATATTCTTAGAGTTAGGCTAAGGCTAATAGATATATGTCTGGACCTTTACTCCTACGGGCAAGGAAGTTATCAAAGAGCAGTCTTTCAAGTAGGGATAGTTGGGGATGCTCATATAGCAGTTTTGATATAAGGAGGTTAAGAGAACAGCTTTCATCTTTGTTAAAGGGGAAAGGGCTAGGTCAGTTCTACCAATACCAGTAGTAGTAGTCTCCGTAAATATACAGTGACAATAGTGAAAGTAGCAGTCTTTCTATCTGTGTTTAGGGCAAAAGTGAGATTCTCAGTTCCTGCAAGAAAGATCAAATTCATCAGGTTTGAAAGCGAGCATTTTCTTTTAGACCAATGCAATTCAACAGGCCAGTTCGCTTAATCAAAAGTAGGTGCAATGAAAGACGCGTACTACGAGACTGTAAGGAGAGGAGGACGATTGGGAGTGCACTGTAATCTAGTATAAGGCCAGTTAGAGATTGAAAGAGAGTTTGATCACTTAAGTAATAAGTAAGTGTGAAAAGTAAGTAAATAGACTCATTCGATAATATCCCTAAAGAGCTCGCCTAGTCAATAGAAAGAGTGGCATTCCCAGTAGCAGTATACGTCTCAATAGTTGGATTCCTTCTCGATACCAATCCTAATTCCTTTATGGCAGTCTCTGTCCCTTAAGCAATCAGATAAGATATTGAATTTGTCTTGCCAGTCCCTTCCTCCTCCTGTTTAGAAGACATCCAATCCAGACTTATGCCGATAATACGCTGCTAGAAAAAGTTGTTTGAGAATAGGTTGTTCAAGCATCTCCTTCTCTATAAGAAGATAAATTAGTTAACTACCTTTCCTTCAAATAGTATTCCCCGCTTGTCTCTGAGTCAAATACCCTTGCTTCTATTCTCTTTTTCATTGCCTTACGCCTTCAAAGGAAGAGTTGGAACTCATGAATCTCTTTGGAAAGCGGTTTTTCTCCTGGCTGGCCTATGAGGAAATCGAATCCCAAGGAGAGTTTCCTACTTTCAGGTTTGTTTCTTAAAGACCTGCTTTTAGTGCGCCTTGTTATGGAGCTTTCATCTTTATTAGTCGAGATGGTTTAATTCAAGTTGTCGAAAAGGAAGAGTTTTCATTGTTTAGGTAGTCCTTAAGTTTGTTCCCCAATCGGTAGTTTCGAACATTTCAGTCTTTCACTCCATGGTTAGAATATGTAGGTAGGTTCAGCCCGTGATACTAGAGTTGATTAGCAAGCCACACCCTAATAGCTCCGCGGTAGAGCGGTCGGTGCGTACTTAACCGACTAGTGGTAGGTTCAAATCCTGATCTATCAATAGGTGGTAGTATGTCCCGCCGTCGCCAGGAGAGGCTAGGCGAGACTTAAAGGCTGTAGCGAGCAACCATCAGGTAGGAGGTTTTTCCAGAAAGAAAACCCGAAGGTTAGCCTCGCATGAACTAGGGAACATAGAACTCAACTTCACACTGGTTAGCAAAACCCTAGAGCTTCCCTGCTTAGGTGGAACCTTCCACTTTACCAAGTCAAAAGTTTAAGCTGGGACACCACGTCGATTCACTTTGCGTTCCGCCATCACATATTCCACTTCCTTCGACAAGGAAGTCGTCATCCTTGCCGGTGGCCTCTTGGGAACGCCTCTTGTAGGGTCTTCCATGTCTGGATGGTATGGCTTTAGACACCCCACATGGAAGACAGGGTGGATCTTTAGCTTGGGAAGAAGCTGAAGTTTTTAGTAAACTTGTCCTACTTTCTGTATGATAGGGAATGTCCCCTCATACTTGCGGCTGACCTCCTTACTAAAAAAGAAGGAAAGATTTTTTTCAATAGTTTCTTTTTTTTTTATCTTCCTTCCGCTTGGAAATTCAGTTTCATGATTGAGTTTCCCCTTCTACAGATGCTGGGGGTCCAGCCCTCATAGAAGTTGCCTATGAGATCGCATTCCATCGGTTTTTAAGATTGGGGGGCTCCTCTAGTGCTAAATAAAAAGATCTTGGAGCAAGGGCTAGCTTTTAAACAGGCGAAGAAAGGCCTCACCAAAGACTTCATGCCCAAAGGAGGAAGCAAATGAGCAATCGAGCCAAGAGGCAACGAATAGTGATGCAAGTCTTCATCAAAGCTCACACGCTAAGGGCTAAAGCTCCTGACCCTTTCCTGCGAAAACCAAAGCATCAAAGGAATAATAGGGACGTTCCCCTATCAGACGATTCTAAAAAGATTACTTTTCAGCCAGTTGTATAAAAAAAAAAGGGCCCGTTCACACTCGGGAGAAAGTGTACCCATAGTCCTTAGTGACGGGAGTACTGGACCCATATTATTCCCCACTGGTGATCCACCTGTCACTATGCTATTCGGGTAAGGATTGCCTGGTAGTGTGGCTGACTTAATAGCTTGCATACTGGGGCCACATTCATTGCCTTGCAAGGTAATCAATTTCCAGCAGATGTACCGGAGTAGTGTTTCTGGGAGTGTATTAAGGCTTTCCGTGGAACTGCATAAAGAACGGGTCTCGTGGTGATCTGTGTGTTCTGTGCTCCGACCCAAGTAGGGATGGATAATCGGACACTGAGCAAAGTTGGCATCCTGACCTGGAGTACAGGTGTGGGATGTACCCACCCTAGGCTTCGTTATGGCAGGTTCGATCACATATGGCCAATACTCATCAGTCATATTTTTTTCTCACTCTGACTTTCTTTGTTACTTTGTCAGTGTTTAGCTGTTAATAGACTCTTCTGTCTTGGAAGCTACTCAGGGAAGTAGTAATCCCCTACTAACATACACTCACTTTCCTTACGAGTCTATGTTCTTCGTTGTGCTTTCTTTATAGCTTGCGCGCTATTGGATGGTTGGTTGAATTTTCCTTCTTCCATCTATCTGCTGCCATTTACCTTGTCTTCCACTTATGTACACTAAAAAGTTTAAAGGAAGTGACATCCTTGCAAGGATGAGGGAGAGAGCAGGATCCCCAACCTGGGCATTGACCCCAATGTGAGAGGGGAGTCACCACAGAGGGTACATCTCGCGGGGAGACTCCTCCTTTGAAGAGAGAAAGAGGTCATGTCATCATGCCAACTTGGACTTACAGAGAATAGGTCTCTAAACAAACTTGACCGATAATGCCTAATGAAGGGCAGACAATAGTAGGAAATAGAGCCTGTTGGCCCCTTTCATTAAGAACACCACGTACACTTACGGCCGAAGTGCGAAAGCATGGTCTGTCTTGTACCCCGAGAAGACCACAAGAAAAGGAACAGCATAGGCATTGACTAGATAAGTCCATGCTGAAGGTATTCAGCAATTGAGGATGTAAGGTTCAAAAGTAATCTTCAAGAGTCAAAGCTGAAAGAAACTAAGATCAATTGACAAATTACAGAATAACCTTAGAGAGGAGAATTCTAGTAAATGATAGATAGAACCATTGCTATCATCATACTAGAATGGAAAGAGAAAATAAAAGACATTCCTGAAATTGAAGGAAGAAGGGAAAAGAGTGAAAGGACCTATATAGTTCAACTTTAGCAGCGGGCTTTGAGTCAAGAGTTCAAGATTTCAAAATTGGAATATGCCTTAAATAACGCCCTTTTCATTCCTCTTCTTTTTCCCGGCGATTGTAGGGATGGGACTAAAGAGACTATTTGTTTACAGCCAACCATGAACAGAGTTCAGAGTCGATCTATTATGGCAAATTCCTCGCTGGCCTTGAGCCTTTTGCCTGCTTCATCTGCAGATCGGATTCTCGGTATCCAATAAATAAGTCAGAGCTGGGCCTTTCGGCTCGGTATTTACTCACAAAGAAGTGAATCCGGAAGTCTAGCCTTTTGGATTAGTTAATAGTTCTTCCTTAGAGGCTTTCGGGGAAGAAGATCTATTTATTTCTTTAGCAGCTGAGGTGTGAACAAGAAGACCAGGTTCTCGGCATCTCAGAATCAGAAGGAAGGTCTCATTCCAGTTTGATTTCCATGTCTGATAGAAAATCGGGAATGCTGAATCTTAATAATATTTGTTTGTGATTCAAAGCAAAGTGATTGAACTGAACTTTTTCCTTCAATAGGTAAGGTGTTTTTTCCTTGATCAATCAAAGACCGGTTACACCGAATCAATCATGAAGTTCTACCCTTGGTACCGAGCGAGGATTGGGGGATCACTTTCATCCGAATCACCTTGCTCTGCCTCTGGCTTTAATGGATTTGCCTTTCACTCGTTAGTTGAAATTTCAGATCTTTCACTAACGGAACACCTACCTAATCTACTTGACTTATAAGAGAAATTCATGTCAACTGACTCTAGCTCTATCCATTCCTTCCTTTAATCTGCCTTGATCCTATATACAGGATACCACCGAACCAAAGGAAACTGATTCAACCTGAACTACGTGAGAGCTCAAAGCTAGTCGAATCCTTACTTTTTGTTATCCCGCTCCTGAGCCATAGCCACTAGGATCAGAAGCAAGGGTTACTGATTACCTGACTGAACCACCTTGAGTCCTCCTTCTCCGCCAGTACTTTCCTCTCCGGGGAACCAATCTGATCCGTCTCCAAATATATCTCCTGATGGTGACGGGCGATGAACCAGGAACGAAGTCCAATCCGTCTTCTGAACCAACGAGTTAATCGATACATAATATAATCGATTCATCGGCGAAGAAAAGCCCAACTCCTCGATCAAAGCTATCTCCTGCTGGTCCCGTCCCCAATGGGAGCTAATCTCATATCTATCTCTCTCGTCTGATCCTGGCGCCTCGATTTCTGCAAGCTCACCTATTCCTTCTTCCCTTGTTCCCATCAATGGGTCAATCCCATGCCCCCCAACTGCAGGCGCTTGGCTTATCGCATCTCTCGGGTGGAAATCCTAGAAGCCGGGAATCAGACTGAATCCGAGACAAGAGAGACATTGATGGCCTCGGATAGATTAGTTCGGATTGAGCTGTCCCTATCCCTATCAGTCGAGGCTAATGCCCTCAGCCGGTACGGAGTCAACCTGGCCTTTAAATCCTTCTACTGATCATCGCCTTGGTAAGCTATTGAACGAAGATATGAGTAAAAGTAGGTAAACGAAGGGATCGGATCATATAGACTAATGGATGAGGGAACCTCTTCTATTCCTAATCCCTAATCCTTATTTATTTCTTAATCGTTATGCGAAATGATTATAGAACAGGCTACGTTTAGCAATTGCAGCGTCTTGATGCCTGTACTAGGTTGACCCCTTCCGCCCCTAAGATTCATGATCTTGACAGGGGCATGCAATCGCCATCTGGGATAAGCAACGAAAATCATTCAGAATGTAGAATATTTAATTACCCAAGGAATTTTTTGGCCATCCTGTACTTCACATGTACAAATAAATGTTTTGATGTATTTAGTGTAAATGACCCCGATTTATCCTCGATCGATGGAACCTCTGTATGATTCATTAGAGGACCTGCCTAAGGATTCTGTTGAAGAGCTTGAATAAGAGTATATAGACTTTTTCTTTTTTTGGTCTATGGAGGATTGGAAGGCTTTCACTGGGTTAATTGGGAAACTGTGAAAAAGCCTTTCGACAGGGTGGTCTCGGTATAAGGAGAGTTTCCATGGCAAACCAGGCGCTTTTGGGAAACATGAGCTGGGATTTGGCAGTTGATAATGATGGTCTTTGAAGCAGAATTTTCACGGGGAAGTATTGTATCAGTATGTAGGGCTTAATTCCCAAACAAAGATCGCAAACTTCTGCTGTGTGGAAGGCGGTTAGTTGGGAATGGAGTTTAGTCTCGAACAATGTTTGCTGGCGAGTAGGGAATGGTGCGTCCATAAACCTTTAGGATCCCAACTGGGGTGCGCAGGCTGCGGAGAGTCTTAAAGCTATTCGCTTACCGAAGACAAAGAAGGCAGATAAGCTGGTATGGACGCAAAACTCCTCAGGCTGCCAACTATGGTTTTAATCAGCCATTCATGGCAAATCAAACACTGAACACTGGGAGGCCTTATGGTCAGAACCAAGCCAATGTAGAAAACCCATATGGTTATAACCCTGGTCAGAATCAACCTAACTTAGGAGGGCAACCAAATATTGTAGGGAGTTTTCCACAACCGAATACATAACCATATCAGAACATACCACAGCAGCCTGTCTTTGGGAATCAGCAACCCCAAGCTCTTTTCCAGGGACAAAACTTTGGCCAGAATTATGGTCAAAATTGGATTCCTAAGAACCCTGTGATGGGCCAAGTACCTCAGCCTACAATCCCTGTTAACCAGGAGTCTTTGGCCAACTTAATCGAACAGATGTATGGCCCTCGATTGCAGAGAGTTAACAGGCCATTGTATAGGAAGCCGTATCTTGAGTACATTGATAGGGCCTTGGCAAATGTTGAATGGAGAACACAATTTCCTGAAGCTCTGGTTTTACACCATCCCAGAACACACTCGGACCACCATCCTTTGCTGATTCTCCTTGAAGGTTTGACCTCTATACCCTTATGCAAACCTTTTCGTTTTGAATTAGCCTGGACTACACACCCACACA
>Ga0157360_1000127_pt1 | contig 39235 bp, 34 predicted proteins | sample AttlaeALBM1_FD_111483 | JGI IMG/M metagenome (GOLD analysis project Ga0157360, IMG submission 111483) | Fungus gardens microbial communities from leaf cutter ant in Ribeirão Preto, State of São Paulo, Brazil - Atta laevigata ALBM1 | ecosystem: Host-associated > Fungi > Mycelium > Unclassified ...
CAATGGTATCGGCGCCCTGACCGATGCCGACATGTCCGCAGCCAGCGCAAAACTCACCTCGCTGCAGACCAAACAGTCCCTCGCCATCAAGTCGCTCACCATCGCGAACTCCCAGTCCCAGAATATCCTCTCCCTCTTCCAGTAAAAAAACAGTCCCCTTGCTCGTAACAGCGCAAGGGGACCTTCCAGAACCACACAGATAAAACCTACTCTACAGGGCCATTCAGTATCCTGGCCGCAACAACTACGGGGTTTCCTGCTGAGTCGGTTCCAGTACGGAATGTTTTCCATTTCCCCAGTGAAAAAACCCAGTTACCAGTGAAACTGACCACTTGCCCGTGCGGCTTGCAAGTACCGTCCTGTCCGTTATCGTCCTGACGTGAACACTGCGTATAATCGGCGTCGCTCAGGGGAATATAGACATTCGCATTCAGACGGGCAGTGCGCCCATGAACCTGAACTGACCCATCCACTCCCGATCTCTGACCTGGCTGACCAGTATTGACACTGTCATCCGGCGCCCCATGGGTTACAATATCAATATATTTTGTCTCGTTATCAGAACAGACTTCCGTGGAAGCCGATCCGATAATCTGCGACTCTGCTTGCGATCGTGAATTCTGGACAAATGCCTGTATTTCAGCAATACGCACAATGCCTGATGGGCATCGGATACTGTCTCCGTTTCCCTGATAGACTGCGCCCTCACCTGATGCCGCAAATGCAGCAGAGAGAGGCGCCACACCCAGTCCGGAACAGAAGACGACAGCACTGATACCAAACCGGGCTCTGCTGGATAAACTACACATGTCCGGCACTCGAGCCCCCTTGCAGCCATGTTTCAAACCTGATGACAGAAACGTATTGCAAACACGCCCGGACAGTAAGGCCTCTTGCACAGACCAGGTTTAAAATTGGTTTCCAGCAGGGCTCCGAAGCGTGTTTTTTCTATTTTTTTTACCGCAACCGAAACATCTTGCCCGACACAGAGGATCACGTTACGAACAGCTCCACAAGGCGAGATGCTCTATCGCCTCCATCCAGACCTCATTTGGTGCAGGCTCATGATCAGCGACGTTACGACCCGCAGTTTCGATGCGTTGAATGCTTACGGCCAGACACAACGTACCCTGCAGACGGGCATGAATGAGGCTGGCAGGAACGAGACAGGTGGGGATAGCATCACCAGCTTCAGCAATGTGCTGGGCGATGCCATGAAGAACGTCATCGAAACTGGCAAATCGACTGAAACAAAGGCTGCTACAGGCCTTTCCGGCGGTGGCGATCTGACCGATATTGCTACGTCGGTTGCCGAAGCCAAACTGACGCTTCAGACTGTTACCACCGTCCGCGACCGATTTGTACAGGCCTATCAGGACATTATGAAGATGTCGGTCTGATCACTGCAATACAATGCAGCCCTCTGTTGATATCCATGAAATCTTGCAGCAAAGTCTTTTCGTTGCGGTAAAGATGGGGGCACCGTCACTTCTGGCTTCTCTCGCGGCCGGTATCCTGATTTCCCTGTTTCAGGCCGTCACACAGGTCAATGAAGCAACGCTTTCGTTTGTTCCCAAATTCATTGCCGCCACTGCCGCATTGATGCTGACAAGTTCTTTCCTCTACGCGACGCTGCACAGCTACGCCATGCTCATCTTTGATCAGATGGTCATCGCCGGAGGATCATGACGCAGACTCATGCCATGAGACTATAGGAGCGAACCGCAATCATGAATGATTTTCCGGTCCTCCTTCCTACGCTCTGCTATGTGTTCGTTCTTACACTATGTCGTGTGAGCGCTCTGATCATGACGGCGCCCGGTTTTGGCGAAACGTCTTCGCCCATGATCGTCCGGGCAGGAATCGCCCTGACCGTATCACTTCTCGTCATGCCGATCGTACAGACACATCTCTCTTCTGTCCCAGCGCCTGTCCTTGCAAATCCGGCATTGCTGATTATCACTATTGGTGAAGAACTCCTGATCGGAATTTTCATCGGCCTGATCGCCAGACTCCTCTCGATGTCTCTGGTGATTGCCATGCAATTCATTTCGACTTTTACAGGGCTGGCAAGCGTTCTTCAGCCCGATCCCGATCTTGGCGCTTCAAGCACAGCCATCAGCCATCTCGCGTCTTTTCTGATCCCAGTCCTGTTCCTTACGACCGGGCTCTATATCCTGCCTCTTGCAGCTTTGACCGGCTCATATGATGTCTTCCCGCCAGGACGTCCCCTCCTGCTTGATGATATGGCCAAGGCAATCGTCACAACAACAGCTCTCAGCTTCAAGCTCGGCTTTCAATATGCTGCGCCTTTTGTTCTGATTGGAACCTTGTGGCCTGCCCTGCTCGGTGTCCTCAACCGGCTGATGCCGTCCATACAGGTCTATGGTATAGCCATGCCTGCACAGCTTCTGGGTGGAGTACTCCTGATTGCCCTGCTGATTCAGGTCATCACAGGTGTCTGGCAGGAACGTATGCAGGAAACGCTATCAGCATTGCCTGGGCTGCATGCCCGGCCCTGAACAACCGCTCGCATCGCTCCGCAGCGTCTGGGGCGATCATATGACACAGCCAGCAAGCGGCATGTTTATCAGAGCGACGGGGTCATCTGATGGCTGAAGACGGCAGTAGCGAAGATCGTACACAGGCTCCGACGGGACGACGCCTTGCCAAGGCACGTGAAGACGGCAATGTTGCCCAATCGCGCGAAACTCAGATGCTTCTCGTACTGGGTGCCTTTCTTGCTGTCTTTTCTATTGCGGGCGCCAGTGCGGCAGTGCGTTTCGTGGCACACATGCATGGTCTCATCGAACATTTTTCCACGCCGATTGACGATATGGCTTCAATCGGTCTTGTTATCCGTCAGGCAATGACTGAAGGATTTCTGCTCATGGCTCCCCTGGTGCTGGTGAGCCTCGTCACTGTAATTGCTTTCAGCATGTTCCAGACGCAGTTCCTGTTCCGCCCTCAGGCTCTGATACCTGACCTGACGCGACTTTCACCATTCAACGGGTTCAAGCGCGTCTTCAGCCTTCGGAATCTGATCGAACTGTTCAAGAGCCTGATGAAATTCCTGGTTTTCGGCATCGTGCTTTACGTCATCGCTTCGGGGACATTGAACGTCGCCCCAGAAGCGGAAAGGTGGACAGTGCGCAGACTGACCTACGAGCTCATCTCCTGGTTCACTTACGCAACGCTCATCATTCTTCTGGTTCAGGCCTTCATTGCCGGTCTCGACGAGCTCTGGACAAGACACAGCCGGATACAGAAACTCCGCATGAGCCATCAGGACATCAAGGATGAAACCAAGCGGGAGGACGGAGATCCCAAGATCAAGGCGAAACGGCATCAGATCCGTATGCGGCGCGCCCGTCATCGCATGATCCAGTCTGTCCGCAAGGCCACAGTGGTGATTACCAACCCGACCCATTATGCCGTCGCCCTCTCCTACGAGAGTTCCGTAGCTGCTGCCCCCAGGATCGTTGCAAAAGGAACAGATGAACTTGCAGCACGCATCAGGGAAGCCGCACAGGATGCAAAAGTACCCGTCGTCAACAGCCCACCTCTGGCGCGTGGCCTCTATGCTCTCCCACTGGACACTGAAATCCCGCAGGAGTTCTTCAAACCTGTTGCAGCGATCATTGCCTATGTAATCAAGCTCAAGACCCCCCGGTCGAGAGCCTGAAATCAGCGTTACCCTGTACAGATCTCATTGAAACGCTCTGACAAAGCGGAGAGTCATACAATCCGACGAAAACGGATCAGACTTCTGGTCAGCTTGTCCGGAGCCCAGTTGGGCATATGACGCCACGGCGTGGTAACATTGGCAATATCGTCAATGATGGAAACAAAACGCTTCTGTTCGGAGCCGACCCATTCAGGTACCCAGGCTGTTTCGATCTGGGTAATCCAGGCATTTCCTTCAATACGAAAGCGCCCGATATAAGAGACAAGCGTCTGAAGCAGAGCTGCACGATCCTCATCAGTGTGGGCAGGAACCCTGCCCTCTCCCTCCAGATTGAACGCAACCCAGCCATCTGAGGTAAAGATAACCCTTCCACGCGGAGCCTCACCCATAGCGGGAACAAGACAGGCTGTATCCCGCTCCTCGACGCTGTACGAGACAAGTTCCCAGGTGCCGATCAGGGCCTGGCGCAGGGCCTCGCCCGTCAGATCACCAGTCAGTGCGTATTCCTCAGTCGTCTCGTCTGCCATTAGTCCTGCCCAGATATATGATTGCCGTCACTTGGCACGCAACGACTCCTTGCCCCAGCATCTGAAAACTCACGAAGTATCCTGAGAAACGCAGGACCGCAGCGCAACCCGAATCGGGGGGAAAGAAATAAGCAGATGTCAGAACCACATGCCAGTACCAGGAGAGCAGGCCTGCCATGAGGAAAAAACTATTGGCAGCTTTTTGGCCTCTTCATGAATCCGAAGTCACAAGTTCAGACTTGTCCATTCATGGACGCAGAAAAGGTATCTTGTGAGCAGGGATTCCGGCGGAAGAGAGAATCCGCCGGAAAAACAGTCTGCTAAACTCTTCCCAGAAGAATCAGAATGACCAGAACCAGAACGATCAGCCCCACGCCACTGCCAGCGCCATAACCGGTCCAGGCTGTGCCATACCAGCCACCATAGCCACCAAAAGTGCCCAGAAGCAGAAGAACGATCACGATGATAACGAGGATATTCATAACGGGCTTTCCCCAGCGGCAGTCATGATTGCACCACCGTGTGCGGTACACGTGCGAACCATCGCTGAGTTCGACAGAAATCCTCGATAATCCCATATTTTAGGATTTTGGGGTTTTCATGCCACAATCGTTACATTCCATCTGAATTTTTCATACGTAATAACATAAGAGCTTCCAATCTGTTTTCCAACTCAGAGAAGCGCAATAGATTGGCAACAGGTAGTCTACTCACCGTGCCAAAAGAAAAATCAACGAATTGCGATGTTTGTAATAGTCTCGAATAAACAAGCCAACCAAATTGGCGATAAATTATTTATAAATGAAATTAATTTTTTTTACTTGAAATAAATAAGTTTATATAGATCTTATTTCTTAATGAGAGATTATTTCGATGAAATAATCTTATAATTTCTTCCATTTATGGAGTGTCTACAATGCCTTTTTCGCCAGGCACTTTGCCAACATCCGGCACTTACACTTTAAAGCTCTATGTTCTTGCAAATGCTCCCTATGAACAGGGGCCCGGATTAAAATTCCAGACTGTAAGTGTTACATATATCAAGGGCGGCTTCCAGATAGGCGGCACAACATATACGTACAAAAATGCCTGGACTTGGGGAGGTGACCCTACAGGAGATATCCAGAAGGGCGTCATACTCGATGTAGGAGGCCAGCCCTTCATCCTTGTTGACCCCAGTTTTCCTGCTGAGAACTACAAATGGACCGTTCAGAATCCGATAACCAACAACATCAGCGCTGAAATACCGGGTTCCTCAGGGACTTCAGACTATGATTCTCTTTATTTCGCCTATGATAATGCCATTCGATGGAGTGGAAAATGCTTTCTGAGAGGGACGATGATCTCAACACCCTCAGGACATATCGCCGTTGAAGACATGCTTCCTGGAATGGATATTCTTGTTTTCAATCATGCGGGAGAAGCAATTACGCAGAAAATCCAGTGGGTTGGCAAGGGCGAATTACGCAGCAGTCATACCGAAGACAATATGGAAAAAACACCGGTAAGAATAATAAAAGATGCTTTTGCAGAAAATGTTCCTTTCAAGGATTGTCTACTAACCCCGGAACACTGCGTCTATCTGGAAGGTTGCTTTGTCCCCGTTAGAATGCTGGTCAATGACAGAAGTATATATTATGACATAAGTTATGATAAGTATGAATATTTTCATATAGAATTACCAGAGCACTCTGTAATACAGTCAGATGGCATGTTCTCTGAGAGCTATCTCAATACAGATGAAGCAGTTTTCTTCTTTTCAGAGGGAAAATCATCAGAACACTTCAAATCATGGCAGATCGACGCCGCAGCTCCCCTGCAGACAGATCAGGCATTCGTTGAGCCTCTGTATAAACGGTTTTCAACACGAGCTGATAAATTGAATGCGCCTCTTCAGAGAAGAAAAACTGTTTCTCCTTCAGAGCCATATATCACCGACAAAACAGGAAAGAAAAAATTCTCATCAATCATAAAAGGGAACCGCTATATCTTCGAGGTGCATGATAAATGCGATGATCTGTTCATATCATCTGTCAGCAGCAAACCTTCTGAATTTCTGGGTCCATTTATTGACGACAGAAGGAACCTTGGCCTCTTGGTAGGTGAAATCACAATTATAACACCCAATAAGGTCATCACTTATACAGACCATCTCGAAGAGCAGGAAATAAATGGCTGGCACTCCATAGAGCAGCAAAACAAAAGGTGGACGAACGGAAATGCGCGCCTTATCAATATAGGAGAATATGAAATAGATTTTATTATCATAGAGATAATAGACAAATCTCCTTCCGTGAAATTTGACTATTTTATCAATGATTTTTCTGATGCTGCATAAATAAATTCATTATTGAACTTCAGCTTGAAGCAGGATTATAGACCATCATATCTGCTTCAAGCATCAGAAGCCCGGAATTTTGCGTCTCCAGGAACGACGTTAATAGACTATTCCTGGTCATCACCTCAGGCAGAGAAGCGACATACAAAATTCACCGGGCAGCCAGCGCAACCCGAGCTAATCGAAGCGATTTTATGGTGAGTGGCTGTTTCAAGAATCACAGCACCACCATTTTAACGGGACAGATCGCCACAAAGTATTTTCCTAAATCGGCTGCAATAGTTAATTTTTTATTAACGTTCCCCTGTAAATATTTGGAGCCAGCGTAGAACCGTGATGATTATGCCACATGAAATGCCATTCCTGTAGCGGGAGAAAAACACTGGTTTTCCTCCACGAGGGATAAGGAATAGGAGTGCCTTCGGATCCCAGCACGAAGGTAAGGCCGAACCCAATGATCCTCCTTGGAACAGTTACACCCCAGGATGATCACAGAAAGAGAACCCTTACGTTTGTTTCCTTTCTCCTTGGATGCTGCATCACCTCTTTTTCTTCAGCGTCAGCCAGCCAAGCGCCAAAGCCAGAAGCGCTACACACCAAGACGATACAACACTCCAAAACTCAACCCGACCCCTCTTCGCCCGGCACCAGCGCGAGATCTTCCTTCCTCGCCAGAATCACACCCGAATTACCTCAGACAAGCGAGACAATTTACGTCACCGGAACCCGGTTGACCCAGTCTCGCCTGACAAATGTCATGGCGGGCTCCACTCTCGTCGCCGCCCAATTGCAGCGCCGGGGCTATCTCGATCTGGGGCTTGCCCTGTTACGCGAAAATCCGGCGATAAGTGTGGGCGATAATTCCCCTATAGGAACACAAAACAGTTTCGGAGCCGGTCAATCCTTTGTAAGCCTGCTCAATCTGGGGTCACAGCGCACACTTACCCTGGTTGATGGCATGCGTATGGGCGGCGGTGCATCCGCCTCGATCTATGGTGTCGGCCCTGGCTCCCAAGTCGACATAAGCGCGCTCCCAACCTCACTGATCAAGACCATAGACACACGTCTCGGTGGCGCTGGCGCCGCTTATGGTGCTGACGCCGTGGCCGGGGTAATCAATTACGAACTCGATGATCACTACAAGGGTGTATCGCTCAATGCGCAGGGGGACTGGTCGCAGAAACTGGATAATGCCGCGGAAAAAATTGCTTTGAAGGCAGGCACCAGTTTTGATCATGATCGGGGCGGGCTGGTTTTCGATCTCGAATATCGTCGTCAGGCCGGCATGCTTGCCAGTGACCGGCCTGACAGGTTTGGTGAAAACGCAGTCATCTACCATCGCGCCGCGCTTGGTCAGAACACGCCCTATAGTTTCGTCCCGGGGTCAGGGACGCGCTATATCCAGAGCACCCTCACCGGCATGCCAACCCTGACCGGAAATTATGGTGACTTGCCTGTCTATGGAGGTGTCTATGGATCGGCTTATGCGGGACTGGCCAATGCCGGGATTGCCAATACGGCCGGTACTCCCCTCGTGTTCAGCGGCAATGGACAAGCCCTTGTTCCCTTCAATAGTGGCACCCTGTTGCAAGGCGATAACGTCCTGGGCATCGGGGGTGATGGTATAGCGCTTCGCAACTACATTCCGATCCGTACTCCTTCAGACAGACTCAATCTTACGCTACTTGGCCATTATGATCTGACCGATCACCTCCACGCCACATGGCAGGGCTGGTACGCCAGAGGCAGTTCAGAGAACCTTGTAGGTGACGGCATGTGGAGCAGCACGTCTTTTGATAATGCTTTGACACCCAACATCACCGGTTCACAAAACAGCAGTTATTTCACGGATGGTGTGACGAACGGCCCTCTCGCGCTCAGTACCGATAATCCCTATCTGACCAGTGCGGAGCGGACAACTATCAAACAGGCTCTTGCAGCCAATGGCCTGCCGACCAATCAGTTCTATCTGAACCGTCTCAATCAGGATCTCGATACAGGCTATTTTCGCACAACCCTGCAGATGTATCGTTTTCAGGGTGGTTTGCGAGGCGATTTCGGGATGCTGGGACGTCACTTCAACTGGACATTGCGCGGCGAATATTCACGCTACACCAATGTAACAACCGAACCTGCTCTGGTCGTGCCCAATCTGGTCAATGCGCTCAATGCGGTAGAGACAACCGATGGTACGATCCAATGCGCTGCCGGCTACAAAAACGCGCCAATTACCACGCGGAGCAGTATCTGTGCTCCGCTCAACCCGTTTGGCTACAACCAGATGACACCGGCCGCTCGCGATTATGTAACGGCTGTTGAACGATCAACGAACCGTAACAGTCAACGCGATCTGCAAGCCGAAATCAGATCAACAATATTCAGACTGCCAGCCGGAGATATACGCTGGGACCTGGGTTATGAACATCGTCGTGAGGCCTACCATTTCGATCCGGGTACTTATCTCAGCGGATGGAAACAGACAGACGGTACCGTACTGCAATATGGGAACGATGCCGTTATTCCTGCAACAGGTGGCGCCTATCATACTCATGAGGGCTTCGGCGAACTGGATATTCCCCTTGTTTCTCCGTCCATGCAGGTGCCGGGAGCCTATCATCTGTCTCTCACAGCCAATGGACGTCTGACGTATAACAGCATTACCGGACCTTACTGGACTTATATGGTCGGGGCATCCTGGTGGCCAATGCGTGATTTCGGCTTGAGCGGCAACTATGCCGTTTCAGTACGCAACCCCTCTGTCGGCGAACTATATTCACCACGTGCCTCAACCTATGAGAGTGGTGTTGATCCCTGTTCCGATGTCGGTGTCTCCTCCGGACCCAATCCGGCCCGGCGCGCTGCCAATTGCGCAAAGGCCGGTCTGACCCAGCCTTTTATCTCGAATTTCAATGCCTATTCCTTGCCTGGCACAGCGGGCGGTAATGTGCATCTGCAAAATGAACACTCAAAGAGCTATACAGGAAGTCTCGAATTCCGTCCCCACCTTATCCGTGACTTCGACCTGAAGACTTCTTTTGTGGATGTCAGGGTTGCCAATGCGATCACCTATCTGAGTGCCAGCAATCTGCTTGATGCCTGTTATGATTCAACCAATTATCCAAGCAATATCTTTTGCTCAACATTCAGCCGCGATTCTTCGGGCCAGATCAGTTCATTCGATTCAGGTTATTATAATATTGCCAGTTACGAGACACAGGCACTCCAGACCACAATCGATTACGTTCTTCCTCTCAAACGCCTCGGTTTCTCCGAAGAATCAGGCACACTTAACCTGCAAGGTAATTACGTTCATTACCTAAAAAGCCAGCAGAGCTATCTTTCAAGCACTTATGCTCTTGCCGGAAGCACCGCCTCGCCCAAAGATAATTTCACACTCAACACCACCTGGCAGAGTGGCGCCCTGACCGCACAATGGCAGACAATGTGGTACGGGCCGAGCCAGTTCATGTTGCAGGTTCCCTCAACACGTTATGAGCACAATAAACGTCCTGCTTTTGCCCAATTCAATCTATCGCTTGGCTATGCAGTCACCAGAAATCTCTCGACGAGTTTCGTAATCAACAATGTTACTGACGCACTCCCCAGAGATGCAGGAATCTACAACATCACCCGTTATTATGAAGCCCTGATCGGACGCAGCTTTCAGATGCGTATCGGCGCCAGCTTCTGAAAGTCAGGCGTTTGTACTTGCATTATCCCCGGGAAGAACGAGAAGCACAGCAGCCTTAGCCCTGACCTTGGCGCCTTTTCTCAACACGATGAAAGACAAGAGACAACATCCAGGCCAGAACGAATAACCCGATCACTATGAAGCCAATCTGGTTGAAACTATCGCTGACAAAAGAGACAAGACGCCAGAAACGACCCTCGAAGCCGATCTTGTCACCCAGTAATTTCAGTGTTTCGATACTGCCAATGCCAACGGCCACGATAACCGAAATCAATGTAATGATGATATTGTAGCGTAACTTGCGGAGCGGATCGACAAAGGCCCATCGATACGCCCCCAGCATCAGCACACCATCGGCGGTATCGATCAGCGCCATACCAGCCGCAAAGAGAGCCGGAAAAATCATGATTGTGGCAAGTGATATCCCCTGACTTGCCTGTGAAGCTGAAAGCCCAAGCAAAGAGACTTCAGTCGCAGTATCAAAACCCAGCCCGAAGAGAAATCCGAGCAGGATCATATGCCAGCTGCGAGAGACCAGACGAAACAGGGGCATCAGCAGACGCGCCAGTATACCGCCCCTGCTCAGCATTGCGTCAATATCGATTTCCTCTATCGCACCACCGGCTTGCACGTGACGCCAGGCACGCCATGCTCCACGCAATACGATAAAATTGGTGATTGCCAGTGCAAAGAGAAAACCGGCCGAGATCAGTGTGCCCGCAATGCTGCCAACATCGCGCCAGGCCTCGAAACGAGACTGCATGGCTTGGGAGAGCAACGCTGTGCCAAGCGCTGCCAATACGACAATCAAGGAATGCCCAATGGCAAACCAGAACCCTGTCAGAAGCGGCTGACGCCCCATCTGGATGAACTTGCGTGTCACATTGTCGATCGAGGCAATATGGTCGGCGTCAACAGCATGCCGTAATCCAAAACCATAAGCCAGCAGCGCATTTCCCAACAGAAGCGGTTTATCGCGCAACAACATGAAGCTCCAGACCCAGAGCATGAGATTGGCCAGAACCAGACTCACACCAAGAAGCATGATACGTAGCTTCAGACGCTCTGACGATCTCCCGATTGGCGAGGCATATCGGATCATGATCGTCGATCCCTGTGTACATCAGTCAGAGGCAGGAGGAATAAGAAATCCAAGGTCGCTTCTCCGGCAGCCGGATTTTCCCGTCCGGTCGCCCTTGCAAAACAGACGAAGGCAGGTCTCCTGGCTCACGGGGTTTCATGTCCTGCGCCTTCCCGGGAAGCACTATCCCAGTGGCCTGAGCAGGAACTCGCCGTTCACAGTTGCGGGGACAGCTGCCGCCTGGAGCCCGATCCACCGGATCAGCCAGCTCATTCGACATTCCCTTTTCACTTGCTTGCGCAAGACCTTCGACAGGCAGGAACGTAACCACTTGCAGGCTCTAAAGCCAAGTCTGTTCATATACTCAGACCATGTTTTCTCTTTTCCAGATAGCGCAGATTACCATTTTGAAGCGTTTTCTTTAGTTACATTTCACGCAACCATCACGTCGCTACGTTCTTGTTAGACCATGCAGATCACCTGACTCTGAGCAGGATGATCCCCGAAAAGGAGCAACAGCAATGAGTATGTACCGGACAATTAATCCAGCGACGGGCAAGACGGAACGCGAATTCGAGCTGCATACCAAGGCTCAGGCTTTCGAGAAACTCGAGGCTGCACACCAGTTCTACAACAGTGACTGGCGCCATCGCAGCTTTGATGAGCGCAAGGCCATTCTCGCTAAGGCTGCTCAGATCCTTGAACAGAACAAAGAGAAATATGCGCGCCTGATTGCGATTGAGATGGGCAAGGTACTATCGGAATCAATCGCTGAAACCGAGCTCTCGGCCCATATCCTGCGTTACTATGCCGAGAATGCAGAGAAATTCCTTGCACCACGTGAAATCGAGGTCGCCACGGGCCGTGCTACTGTGCTGAGCCAGTCACTCGGCGTCATCTACTGCGTCGAACCATGGAATTTCCCCTATTATCAGCTCGCCCGTGTCGCTGGTCCCAACCTCATGGCGGGTAATGTCGTCCTTGCCAAGCACGCTCCCGGCGTGCCGCAATGCGCACTTGCCTTCGAAGCCCTGCTGCTCGAAGCCGGGGCTCCAAAAGGGGCTTGGACCAATCTCTTCATCGATAACGATGTCTCCGAGGAACTAATCGCCCGCCCTGAAGTGCGTGGTGTGGCCCTGACAGGCAGTGAGCGTGCAGGCAGCGCCGTTGCTGCACAGGCCGGCAAGGCGCTCAAAAAGACCACGCTTGAACTTGGCGGCTCAGATCCGTTCATCGTCCTCGATGACGCCAATCTGGATGAAGTCATTCCCAACGCCGTTGCAGGCCGCATGTCCAACAATGGACAGGTCTGCACCGCCGCCAAGCGCATGATTGTCCACGAATCACTTGCTGATGAATTCGTCCGCCGCCTCTCGGATGCGCTTGCCGAGTTCCGTTACGGCGACCCGCTTGAACAAGGTGTAACCCACGGGCCGATGAGCAGCGAAAATGCCATGAAGCTTGCTTTGAGCCAGGTTGAGAAAGCGGTTTCCCACGGTGCCACGCTCGTCACCGGTGGCAAGCAGCTGGACCGCGACGGCTTCTTCATGCAGGCCGGACTTCTGACCGGGGTCAAGAAAGACAATCCCATCTTCTACGAGGAGATCTTTGGCCCGGTGGCCATTGTTTATCCTGTAGCCGATGAGGACGCTGCGGTCGCCTTGGCAAATGACTCGCCTTTCGGTCTGGGCGGTTCAGTTCACACCAGCAATGTCGAGCGTGGGCGCAAGCTGGCCGAACGCATCGAAACCGGCATGGTCTATATCAACGAACCGACCGGCACCGCACCCGAACTGCCTTTCGGCGGCGTCAAGAACTCCGGCTATGGTCGCGAACTCTCCTCAAACGGGATCGAGGAATTCATCAATCACAAGCTGATCCGCTCGGCCTGATCGACCCAGAGGATATCGGGGAATTTTCCCTGATATCCTTTGCCATGAAACTTAACCTCACGTTTTCGCGATGAATACAGGCAGGCCACGCGCCGCGCTCTTTCCTTCTTCCGCACGAAGGTGTTCACCGTGACAAATTTTCCAAAGCCCCCTTTCGATACCCCCCTCCAGGACCGTATCCCCGGCCAGACTGACGCCATGACGCCACTGCCCGATCACGGCGAAGGCAGTTACGAGGGCTCTGGCCGTCTTGAGGGTAAAATTGCACTTATTACTGGCGCGGACTCAGGCATCGGCCGTGCCGTTGCTATCGGCTATGCCCGCGAAGGCGCAGACATCGCCCTCTCCTACCTCGCCGAGGAAGAGAAGGACGCAAAAGAGACGGCAAGCTGGATCGAGAAAGCCGGTCGCAGGGCCCTCCTTCTCCCCGGCGATCTCAAATCGCGTGAAGTCTGCAGATCCGTTGTCGATGATACCGTTGCGGCATTTGGCCGCATTGATATTCTCGTCAATAACGCAGCCTTCCAGGTTGAGCGCCTGGCTCTTGAAGATATTTCAGAAGACGAATGGGACGATACGTTTGCGACAAATATTGGTGCGACCTTTCGTCTGACACGACATGCTGTCCCGCATATGAAAAGCGGCTCATCGATCATCCATACGGTTTCGGTCAATGCAGACAGTCCCAAGCCCCGCCTGCTTGCCTATTCCGCCACCAAGGCTGCCATCCAGAACTTCAGTGGTGGTCTGGCCCAGCTTCTCGGCGAAAAGGGCATCCGGTCCAACACGGTCGCCCCCGGTCCTATCTGGACCCCGCTCATCCCTGCAACAATGCATGGCGATCATGTCGAGGTCTTCGGCGCAGACACACCCCTTGGTCGCCCTGGCCAGCCGGTGGAACTGATCGCCCCCTATGTGATGCTTGCAAGTGATGAAGCCAGCTATATCTCCGGCGCCACCATTGCAGTAACGGGCGGTACACCGGTTATCTGAGGCTTCGCCCCAAACCTCCGCCAAAGGGCAGTCGCCCTTTGGAACCCCTTCAATCGGGAAGAAAAGGGCTAGCCCCTTTTCGGGGCACGGGGCAGAGCCCCGCGCAATCAGCGGTCAGTGATGACCGCTGATCAGCTCATCAGCCAGATTGTCTTCGTGATAAACGGTTTTCAGCGCTGCAATAATCGCGCTCGTATCTGTCGCGACTGCACGGTTATTACTGATATCATAATAGAGGTCCCCCGCGAGACTGGGTAGGTTGCCGTCAAAAATCAGTCCAACCGCCTTGCCTTCACGGCTAATTACCGGGGAACCGGAATTGCCTCCCACGATATCGTTGGTCGAAACGAAATCCAGATGCGTGTCAGGGTTGAGGTCGGATTTTGCATCAACCCAGCGCTTGGGAAGGGCAAACGGCTCACTGCCGGTTGCGTGGCGATACATACCCGCGAAATCCGTAAAGGGGGCAACATCGACTCCGTTTTTACGCCAGCCCTTGACGGTGCCGTATGACAGACGCGGTGAGAAGGTTGCATCAGGATAGAGCGTATCAAGACGTCCTTCCGCCTTGGCCTGGGCGAAACGGGCACGGGCAATATCGCCTTGCGCCTTGTGCAGGGGAGCGCCCACCTCATCACGCATGCGATCGCGCAGGGCGGCATAGCTGGGATAGAGCTTGCGCGTGAACACGACCAGCGGATCATTCGACGCTTCGACCGCTGCCAGGCCGCCTTTCCAGAGAGCCAGACGTGCTGCGGGATCACCCATATGGGTCCCCTTGATGAGCGTTTCTGCCAGGGTATCGGGTGCATCCGAGCCCAGAGCCAGATGTACAAGAACGTCATCCGCTCCAACGGTCTGGCGCAGGCTCGTCAGGCGCAGGGCGAGAAGTGCTGTTTCAAGATCGGGATAGAATGGCTCTTTTGCACCAAGGGCCGTTTCAATCTCGCCAAGCTGGGCATCATGAAAACCGGCATGGCGCTTCGCGTCCGGCTTGCTGCGTTCATGTGTGCCCTCGACGAGGGCCATGACATTGTCGAGCGCTCCACCGAAAACCATACCCAGAGCGAGATTACGGGCAAAAAGGTCTTTCTCGAGAGCAATCGCCTGACCAACTGCCCTGAAAGGCTCACCATAGGCGGCCTTTCGGGCGGGATCGGCATCAATCCAGCTCTGAAGCGCTGCATCCTCTTTGGCGCGTCGGGCAACGATATCGCTCGACTGCAAGGCAGCCTGCGTGCCGGAATAGGATTTCAGAGCGTTCTGAACGCCAAACAGTGTATTTTCGGCCTGTTTGGCATGATCGGCGCTTTCACGCCCATATTGCCACAACATCCCCTCTCGCACCGAGTAGAGCCCAATAACTGTAGGATTGATCACGTCACGCTGAAACGCCAGGGCCGCAGCAGGAAGGCCGCGCTGGGTGCGTCCCGGATTACCAGAGGTAAAGACCAGATCGCCAGCCTTGGGGCCCGCAGGATCAAACTGGAGGAACGGCGTATGAACGGGCTTACCATTTTCGTACACACGCAGCATCGACAGATCGATGTCATAGCGCGGATAATCGAAATTATCCGGATCGCCGCCAAAAAATGCGATGCCCTGCTCCGGCGCCATCACGACACGAACATCCTTGTAGCGCCTGTAACGGTAAAGTGCCGTTTGCCCGCCGTGATAGAGAGACACCATATCGCAGCGCCAATGGGCATCATCCCCGCCGACGCAATCTTTGGTCAGTTTGCTTTCAACCTCCTGAAGAGCTGAAGCATAAGCAGCCCCCTGCTTGCCCTTAGTCGCATCAGCTACCGGAGACGACACGTCTTTCATCGTATCGAGACGATCGAGCTCCATCCCGGGGCACTGACGCTCATCGGCAAGTACCTTGGTGTAGAAACCGTCACGGAAATAGTCGTGATCCTTGTCAGAAAGGGCCGCCAGGCAGGAATTGGCGCAATGATGGTTGGTCATAACCAGACCGTCACCTGAAACGAAGGAGGCTGAGCACCCCTCTGCCAGTCGTGCCGAAGACTGCACGACATGCTGTATCCATCTAGAATCGGGGGTGAAGCCATAGGTCTTCTGCAAGGCAGCCTTGGGCAGATGATCAAAAGTCCACATGCCTTCATCAGCATAGGCGGTGCTTGCGAATGCGAACGCACCGATCAGCGCGGAAGACAGCAGCAGGGGTAATTTTCTCAAGGCCATGGGCGGGATCTCACGGTTGAATGATGATACATTGTATCAATTCATATCGCGGCCCGATTTGCAACCGACGCAAGAGAGCTCTTTCCCGATCGATACACCAGCAGCATACGCTACCCAGACTCCGGGGAATGATCGGCAGAACTTATGTCGTTCCCGCAATGTTAAGCCAAAGCCTCTGAAACGGGCTCAAAGGAAACATGACAAGTTCATGACACCTCAGATTCGGGACAAGATCTTGGTATCCCTGTAAACCGGAATGAGAAACTGCTCTCGCAAGAATGAAATGAACTTCATAAAGTAGTTACATAAGGTTTCAAATTCACTCTATGGTCTTCGCCATAAAAGACAGGGAGTACAAAGAATGGCACCCTGCATAGAACATCAGAAATCATTTGTTCTTATCATATTTTGTCGGGATTTTTCGTTCAAGATACATAAAATAAATACATCTATTAATCAAATACTATAAAATATTTCAATATAGAAATTATTTATGGAAAAATAAAACTCCGGTTTTCTCACGATAAAATCCTCAGAAATATTGCATCAAATAACGGAAATAATAAGACATATTGCAATAAAACCTTAACTTTACTCCGAGCATCCCGGTAACAATTTTGCGACCCGTTACATCCAGACACGTGTCGGAGAGACCGGTGAAAAGACTTGCCCTGTTCCTTGTTGCAACAACCGCTTGCACGCCCTTCATAAGCTCTGGGGCTTGTGCTGCTGCCGCATCGGCATCGCAGGAAGCCGATCAGAAAAAAGCCGACAAAACGACCGCATTGACGAAGAAAAACAAATTCGTCAGCGCTTCGGACGAGGCAGAACAGGTCGTCGTCACAGGCACACGTGAGAGCCACGTCAAGGCACGTCAGAGCATCAGTCCGGTGGTTGTGATCTCCTCCAAGACGCTTGAGCGATCTGGAGAGCTGAATATCGCCAATGCGCTGACACGCACTTACCCGTCAATCACCATGAGTGCGCGTGGTTCGAACACAAATTCTCTGGTTTCATCCATTCAGATGCGCGGTTTGGGACCAAATGAGACACTGGTGCTGGTCGATGGCAAGCGTCGTCATTCCACAGCCAATATTGTGCAAAAGCCTGGCCCCCAGTTTGCCTCGTCAGGCGTCGATCTGAACATGCTTGCGGGCAACATGATCGACCACATCGAGGTTCTCGAGGATGGTGCCGCTGCAATGTATGGCTCTGATGCCATCGCTGGCGTGGTGAATATCATCACCAAGAAAAAAGACCATGGTTTGAACCTGAGCGCACAGGGCGGTGCCAATGCCTATCTGGGCAGCGGCGAGCAATATCAGCTTGATGCCGATGGAGGCTTCAAACTTGGCAAGGACGGCTATGTACATCTGGGCGCACAGTTCTACCAGACGCAGCATGCCATTGCCTGGGGTCCGGATCATGCACTGATGGGCTACTGGCCTACTGGTGCCGATACGAAGAATTATTTCGTCGGCGTCAAACCCGGTTCTGAAAGCTGGCGCGGGCGCAAGACCGATTATCTCAGTACACCGAAAGAAACCCGCGAGACTTTCGCGCTCAATTTCGGAAAGCCTCTGGCAGCCGGGATCGAACTCTACGGACAGGCAACGCTTGGATATCGTCATGCAGAGATGATGGCGTATAAATACCCCTACGTCGTACCCGCTGCCGGTATTTCGGAACTGCGTCCGATCACAGGCGATGACGAGCTCGATTACGCAGCCGAACTCGGCCTGAAGGGTGAAAACCTGTTCGGCTTCGACTGGAATCTTTCGACTGTCTATGGCGGCGATAATTCGCGTATCAGCATCCGCGACGTGGTCAATCTGGGTGAGCTCGCCCGGACGGGCTACTCACCAAGCAAGTTCTGGGATTACACCCAGAAAAATACGCAGTGGACAAACAACCTCGATCTGCGCCGCGGCTTCAAGATCTGGTCCATGCCCGTCAGCCTTGCTTTCGGTGGAGAACATCGTCTGGACTCCTATCAGATCATTTCCGGCAATCCGGAATCCTATCTCGATGGCGGCCCGGTGGAACATGCCGGTATTCCGCCTCAATCAGCAGGTACCTGGTATCGTAATATCTACTCGGCCTATGTCGATGCCACCTTCCGCCCGACGCGCAAGCTCTCGATCGATGTCGCCGGTCGTTATGAATATTATACCGATACTGACAATACGGAAAACGGCAAGATTTCGGCGCGCTATGACTTCACGAAACGCTTTGCGCTCCGCGGTACAATTGCCAACGGATTCCGCGCACCGACCCTGCAGGAATCTCATTTCAGCCGCCTGAACATCTTCGCCGGCACAGGGAGCGTCGGCGGGCAGCTTCCTGTCGAATCCGCCGCCGCACGCTCGCTGGGTGCCCAGGGGCTCAAGCCGGAACGCTCGGTCAATGCCAGTGCAGGCTTTACGATGGAGCCGGTACGCGGCCTGCATGTCGAGGCTGACGTCTATCAGATCAATCTGCGCGATCGTATCGTTCAGGGTGGCACGGTACGTGGAGCACAGGCGCTCGACGCCATTCGTTCCTTCGGCTTTGACGTCTCGCCTACAGCGACCAATGCCGCAGCCTCCTCGGCTTACTTCCTCTCCAATGGAGCCAGCACCAGGACGCAGGGACTGGATATCAAGGCCGACTATCTTCTTCATCTGCATGAATACGGCAATGTCGCGCTCATGGCGGCATTCAATCTCAACCGCACCCGTCTGCATCACAACGGCATTTCGACCATCGGCAAGCCGCTCCTGAATGAGCAGACGATCGGCTACATCACGACCGCAACACCGCGCAGCAAGATCATTCTCAACGCGCTGTGGACCATTGGAAAGTGGGATGTGAATATTCGCCAGAGCCGCTATGGCGAGACTACCAACATGATGACCTATCAGGACTGGACACCGGCTTCAGCCACCTGTGCGAGCGGCGGCGCATTGCGCTACTCCAACTCCTGCTTTGGCCAGTTCAAGAACACACCGCGCTGGCTGACCGATCTTGAAGTCGGCTACAAGATCACTTCTCGCGTTCATGCGTCGATCGGCGTCAATAACGTGTTCAATGTCCGCCCCCGTCGTCTTCCGGGCACTCTCGTTCCGGCAGGTGGCTCGATGTACGATCAGTTCTCCAATCAGGTCCCCTTCACCGGCGGATATTATTTCGGCCGCGTCAGCGCCAGCCTGTAGACCACTTTAGAAACGGGACCAGTCGAGGCCGAGGGCAGCAATGCTTTCGGCCGCATTGCATTGGTGGGGCAGTAATCCCGCTTCTGTCAGACGTTGACATGATCAGCGTACCGGCATGATCCTCTGCGCCGCAGAGCGATCTGCCTTGATAAAAAGGAGAAATTCCATGTTCAGTCATATCGTGATCGGCAGCAATGATCTCGACGCGTCGAAAGCCTTCTATGACGCCACGCTCGGTGTTCTGGGCTGTCCACCCGCATCTGCTGCTTCAAACGGACGCCTGTTCTATAACCATGACGGCGGCAGGCTGATCGTTACCAAACCGCTCGACGGGGCTCCAGCCTGCGGTGCCAATGGCGGAACAATCGGCTTTTCGGCCAAATCGGCAGAAGCCGTCGATGCCTGGCACAAGGCCGGCCTTGCCCATGGTGGCGTCGCTATCGAAAACCCGCCCGGCCCGCGCGAATCCCCAGTCGGCAAGCTTTATCTCGCCTATCTGCGCGATCCCGCAGGCAACAAGCTCTGCGCCCTCTATCCTATGGGCTGAACAGGCGTCTCCGGTTCCGGCTTGTCTGACGGTTCGCCAGTAAAGAACCGGGCATAGAGCAATGGCAGAACGAGGAGAGTCAGGAGGGTTGAGGTGATCAGCCCTCCAATCACAACGGTAGCCAGCGGCCGCTCAACCTCTGCCCCGGCACTCCCCGAAAACGCCATGGGGAAGAAGCCGAAACTGGCCACTGAAGCCGTCGCCAGAACAGGCCGGAAACGCGCCTTTGCAGCGGAAAATGCGGCATCGGCAACCGCCATTCCGGCCAGACGAAACTCCCTTATCTGGCTGACCAGCACCACGCCGTTGAGAATGGCCACGCCGAACAGGGCGATAAACCCGATACCGGCCGCGATACTGAATGGCAGCCCCCTGATCGCCAGCGCATAGATACCACCTGTCGCGGCAATCGGCAGGTTGATGAATACCAGAAGCGCCGCACGCGGTGTGCCAAGTGCAAGAATCAGAAAGACGAAAATCAGGACCAGAGCGAGGGGCACCACAAGTGCCAGACGCTTCGTGGCTGATTCGAGATTACGGAACTGCCCTGCCCAGCTCAGCCGATATCCGGCAGGCAGAGCGAGACCCTTCAGCACTTTTTCCTGTGCCTCAGCAACAAAGGATTTGACGTCACGGCCACGTACATTCGCCTGTACAATGACCCGTCGATGCAGTGAATCCCGGTCAATACGGGCATTGCCCTGTTCGAGAGCAATATGCGTGACGTCCTTGAGCAGCACCCAGCCACACCCGTCTTCGCGACGAATCTGTAACCCCCCGATCCGCTCGGGAGATGCTGTTGCCCCTTCGCGATACCGGATCTGGGTCGGGATCAATGCGTTATCCTGAATAACAGGGCGACCGATATGTCCGCCAATCGCCTCGATCGTCGCCAGTATCTCCGGCACAGCCACGCCCAGACGCGCTGCTGCATCCCGATTGACATCAATATGCAGATAAGGGACCGAACCTTCGCCCTGCTGTGCGACGTCGGCCGCGCCGGGAATACCGGAAATGATCCCAACCAGCTTGCCACCCAGCCGGTTCAGCATCGCGAGATCATCACCATAAATCGAAATGGCGAGCTGGCTACGTACCCCCGACAGCATGTCGTCCATCCTCATCTGGATGGGCTGCGTCCAGGAATAGGCGGCGTCAGGCAGATCATGGGCCAGCTTTGCGCTCATTTCAGCCACGAGTTTGGCCTGCGTCATGCCCGGGCGCCATGTATTCCGGGGCTTGAGGAAAATATAGCTGTCAGTCTCGTTCGTTCCCATCGGATCGGTTGGAATGGCCGATGTGCCAGTATTGCTCACTACCGTCTCAACCTCGGGGAAACTGCGAACGATCTGTTCCTGCTGCGTGGCCGAATGCAGCACGGTCGGAAGAGAGGCGCTGGGCAGGCGCATCGAAATAACGACGAGCGCCCCTTCTTCAAGCTGAGGTACGAACTCACCACCAAGGCGCGAGGCGAGAAACAGGGCCAGAACAAAGACGGCTGCTGTTGTCCCGAATACGGCTTTGGCATGAGACGCACACCATGAAAGCGCAGGCTCATAGATCGCGCGCAACGTCACGACGACCCGCGTCTCACGGTCCTGCCGCGCCTTGCGCAGCGCAAGCGCAGACAGGACCGGTACCACTACGAAACAGTAAACAAGCGAGGTAAGCAGTCCCATGATGATGGTTTGCGCCATCGGACGGAACATCCGTCCCTCCACCCCCTGAAGGGTAAGAATGGGCAGATACACCATGATGATAACAAAAATGGCGAAACTCACAGGGCGCAAAACGGCACGCAGCGTATGAACAGCAAGATGTTCGAGCGTTTCACCCTGGGCGTTCCGGCTGCGCTCGACCATCAGATGCTCAACTACCACCAGCGATCCATCGACAATCATGCCGAAATCGATTGCCCCCAGACTCAGCAGATTGGCTGAAATGCCAAAGAAGCGCATCCCGACAAAGGCGGCCACGAGCGACACCGGAATGACCGAGATGATCACAAGCGTTGCCTGCCAGTTTCCCAGCACGACCCAAAGCGTCAGAAAGACCAGAAGCGCCCCGAGAACGAGATTTTCCTTGATCGTATGAACGGTCTCTCCGGTCAGGGTCGCACGGCTGTAGAAGGGTTCGAGAGTTACTCCCGATGGCAGGGAGCGGCGGATATCCGGCAGGGCCTTGCTGATGGCATCGAGCGTCGCATTCGAACTTGCCCCTTTCTGCATCAGTACGACGCCATTGACGATTTCGCCCTTGCCGTCGCGCGTCACCGCGCCAAGACGCAATCTGGCTCCCAGAGACACCGTACCCACGTCGCGCAGCCGCAGGACCACGCCATCGGAGCCCATCATCACCGGTATGGCCGCAAAATCGGCAAGAGAAGTGACAAGGGCACGCCCGACGACAATCTGCTGCTCGGCCTGATGCGCGATCCACCCGCCACCTGACGACGCGTTATTGCTCTCTATGGCGGCATAGATACGCCCTATCGGAATGTCATGGGCGCGCATGCGGGCCGGATCGAGGGTAAGTGTATAGGTCTCCTCGGCGCCGCCATTAACATTGACTTCAGCCACACCCGGCACAAGACGCAGTTGTGGCGCGACAGACCAGGTCATGAGCCGGTTGAGCGCAAGGGGGGAGAAACGCTTATCCCCCTTGATCTCGATCTGCATGATCTCACCCATGCCGGTCGCAAGCGGCCCCATGGAAATGCTGACCGGGACGGCAATGCTTTCGCGTGCCTTCTGCAAACGCTCATTCGCGCGGGCCCGGTCCAGATCAAGATCGGAACGCTCGTCGAACTGAAGGTAAACGACCGATACACCATTACGCGACACAGAGCGCAGATCGACCAGATCTGGCAGCCCGGTCAGGCTGGCCTCAAGAGGGAAGGTGATCTGTTTCTCAACTTCTTCAGTCGCAAGACCGGGCGCAGTTACCGAGACAAGTACCTGCTGTGGCGAGATATCGGGAACTGGCTCGACAGGCAGACCGGGCACAACGAACAGTCCGGCCAGAACGAGCAGGGCACAGAGCGACAGAACCGCCAGCTTGTTCCCTTGCAGAAAATACCACATGGCCCGGTCAGTCATCCGCCATGGTGGAGAGCAATGCCATGGATTTCAGGGTGAAACTGCCCGCTCCCACGATCCGGTCCCCTTCATGCAGCCCCCCGGCAATCAGTGCTTCCTCTTCATTCTGCTCGAGGACCTGCACCGCAACAGGCAGAAAATGAGTCTCGTCACGGCGCTGGAACACGACATCATGTCCATCAATATCCTGCAGTGCAGCTTTGGGAATGATGACGCCCTGTTTGCCTGCACCCACCTGAAAAAGCGCATCGAGCATCATGCCCGGCCGGAGGGAGGCTGGCGGATGATCAAGCGTACAGACGACACGGACAAGTCCGGTCGAGGAATCAGCAAGACCCGAGATTGTGTCGATCCGGGCTTCGAGAACCGGCGATTTGTCCTGCCCGGCCAGACGGAACCGCGCCTCAGACCCGACCGTGAGTTGGGCTGCATCCTCGGAAGAGAGATCAGCGATCAGCCAGAGTTTTGAGAGATCCACAACCGTAATCAGATTATCACCCGCCGTGATATCGGCTGCCACGGCCGTACGCACGGCCTGCACCACGCCATCGACCGGGCTGATCAGATCAGAAGCCTCATCCTGCACGATCCGTTCGGTCACCGAGGTGAACTCCTCGGTCTGGCGATGCTCGAGCGTTGCAAGATCGGCCTGACGCGCCGTAACAAGCCCACGCTGCTGTTGCAGCACCATAAGCCTGCGTTCGAGCTCTCCCTTTGACACCGCACTTCCGGCCAGGGCCAGACCGCGTTTGTAAAGCAAACTCGCTTGAGCTTCCCCCGCCCGGGCAGAATCCAGTGCGGCAACCACCTGCTCACGCTGCAGATGCAGCTCGTGCAGCGAGTGATCAGTATAAGAAACAAGTGCCTCGCCCTGCCGGACGCGTTGGCCTGGCGTCACATGTACCGCCGTAACCTTGCCACTGCCAGCCGGATGAATGTCGACCACACGGCTCGTATCAGCGTCAACGCGCGCCATAGCTGTAATCTGATGATACAGCAGCCCCTGTTTCAGAGAGACAAGCTCGACACGTTCATTACGCTGGGCTTCAGGCGACAGCTCAAAGACGTGATGCCATGCCTCTTCAGCCTGAACCGCTTGCATGCCCAGAATGCCGAACAGAAGAAAAATGCCGGTTCTGGAAAGCGGAAGAGAAAAGAGCCGCATCGCCCGCCCCCTTGTCAAAGATATTTCACAAGACGGGCGAATTCCTGCACGGCATCCTCACGCGTGATGCCACCATCTGCCATGGCTTCGACAATGCAGTGCTCGACATGATCCCGGATGAGACTGCGCTTGGCATTGCGCAGCGTATTTTCGACAGCCTGGATCTGCTGCGCCAGATCGGCACAGCTTCTGTCACCCTCGATCATCTCGAGAATACTCTCAAGATGGCCGCGGGCCTGTTTGAGCCGGAGAGAAATCTGCTTGTGCTTGTGGATACTCATCCTGATCCCTATACCCTAGGGGGGAGGGTATAGGGAAGTCTAATCTACCTGAAAGTGAGCAGTCAGCTCGCAGTCTCCACCACGACGATTTCCGAATTCTCTTCTGCCGTGATTGTCAGCAGTTCTTCATCACGAATGGCAGCGCCATCTCGTGGCTTCAGGGGCAGATCCCCGAGCCTGATCGCACCCGAGGCCAGAACCGCATAACCTGACCACCCATGTTCAAGCCTCCATGTGATTGTCTCACCACGCTTGATGGTTGCCGCCTTTACACGCGCCTCAGCGTTGATTTTCAACGCATCCTCATCGCCCGCAACGCCAGAAGCAAGTGTCACCAGATGACTGTCGCGTGCCTCGACTGGAAAAGGCCGCGTACCCCAGGAGGGCGCATGGCCGCGACGCTCAGGCATAATCCAGATCTGGAAGAGCGTTGTGGTTTCGCTCTCGAGATTGGCCTCACTATGAACGATCCCCGTTCCAGCCGACATGACCTGGACCTGCCCTGCCTCGGTTCGCCCTTCATTACCCAGGGAATCCCGGTGCGAAATGGCACCGCTGCGCACATAGGTGATAATTTCCATGTCGCGATGGGGGTGAGCTGGGAAGCCGCTGTCAGGCGCGATCTCATCGTCATTCCATACGCGAAGCGCCCCCCAGCCCATACGATCCGGGTCATGATAACTCGAAAATGAAAAATGATGCGCAGCCCTGAGCCAGCCGTGATCGGCATGACCGAGCGAGGCAAAAGGACGATGGTCGATCATGGGTAAAACCTTTCGTTTCTGATGCAGCCACCATAGAAAACGAGTAGTCAGTTAATATATAGAAATGATGGCAACAGATCGGTTCCATTTCATGACAGAACGCTTGCCTGATTTTGAAGCACTCGCGATTTTCGCTCGTATCGCCGAACTGGGATCGTTCAGTGCCGCTGCAAAAGCACTGGGGATTTCCCGTCCAACAATTTCGAAAGCCGTATCGAGACTTGAGCAGTCGACAGGCACATTCGTTTTCAACCGGACTTCCCGCAAGCTGGCCCTGACGGAAACCGGACAACGCGTGCTGGCTCATGCCATCAGACTATTGGGGGAAGGCGAAGCTGCGGAGGCAGAACTACGCCGCGCCGTACATCACCCCCATGGTCTGCTCAGGGTCACAGCCCCGATCTCTTTCGGGCTCAGCCATGTGGCGCCACTCCTGCCCGATTTTCTGATGCGCTTTCCTGATGTCGAACTTTCGATCACCTATACCGACGAGCAACTTGACCTTATTGCCGATGGTTTTGATGTTGCCATCAGAATTGCTGCCCATCCTCCTTCTTCTCTTCGCGGGCTGCGTCTGTGTTCCATTCCACTCCTTCTGGTCGCCTCGCCTGACTATCTGGCAAAATACGGGCGACCGGAACACCCGAGAGATCTGAAGCAGCATCACGGCTTTCTCTATACCGGCACCCGCAGTGGCGCCCTTCTGCGTATGAGCTGTGAGGGGCAAACGGTCCAAGTAGATCCTCCTGCCACGCGCTACAGCGCCAATAATGCGGAGTCTTTTCTACCCTCCCTGCTTGCCGGGCTGGGCATCGGCCTGTTTCCCGAGTTCATGATTTCAGCTCATCTGCGCGATGGTGCTCTCGAAAAACTGCTTGGTGACTGGCACTTTCAGGAGAAGGAGCTCAGTCTTCTCACTCCCCCGGGTCGTTCGCATCCGGCACGGGTTTCCGCCTTTCTTGATCTCATCGGCGGCACTCTGCGCCAGAGACCATGGAGTCATTTCTGCTAATGTTACTGAAAAGGGGGTGTCCTGACGTCAATCAGATGCTAACCGTTCTATTTTTTGCAGTCTCGAAGAACAGAGATAAATAAAACATGTCCATGAACAAAAAAGGAGAAATTTCTCCAAGCTTTGCCCTCACAAGACGCATCGCTATGCTTCGTAAAAGTCAGGGACTCAGTCAACAACAACTTGCAGATGCTTTGGGCGTTTCACGTTCTGCTGTTGCTTTTTGGGAAACAGGCCGTGTCGGTAGTTTGCGCAAATATATTCCCAAGCTGGCCACCCTTTTCGGTGTTTCAACAGAAGCCTTTCTGACCGGCATGGTCGAAGAGGATATTCCGGCTATCCTCACCCCGGATGAGGACGATCTTCTGCGTCTTTATCGATTGCTCGATCCGGAATTGAAACTGACCGCCCAGAAATGGATGGAACGTCAGGTAAACAAGCAATCTGCGGCACGACAGAAAGAAACTGCCAATCAGGATGATCAGGCATCTCCCCTGCCCTGAAATGTCTCTTCTACCTGAATAAGGTCACAGAACCGCAGCAACTTTTCTCAGAACACGGGAATGGAAGGAGTTTCGTCTCGCCCTCGAAAGCGCCTCTGATAATGTGAATTATAGAGCGCGCTCTCCCGCACCCGTTCCGGATCAAGGGCCTTGCTGACAAGAATGAGCGCTGTGCGCACCTCTGGCTGTGCCGCCATGATACCGGCAATCTGACCAAGAGGGGCCTGTACGCAGCGTTCATCAGGCCAGCTGGCACGGGCAACCACAGCTGCGGGGCATGTGTCACCATAAAACGGCAAGAGGCGTGCCACGATCTCATCCAGCCTGTGAATAGCCAGATGAATGGCCAGTGTCGCACCAGTCATCGCAAAAGCTTCGAGAGTTTCAGCCTCAGGCATGGGTGAGGCCCGACCATTGATACGGGTCAGAACGAGACTCTGGACAAGACCTGGTACGGTCAGTTCACGGCCGAGCACACAAGCAGCTGCCGCATAGGCAGGAACACCGGGTGTAAGTGTATAGGGAATGCCGTTTTTCTCAAGGCGCGCTATCTGCTCGGCTACCGCGCTGTAAAGCGACAGATCGCCCGAATGCAATCGGGCAATATCCTTTCCTTCACGATGAGCCTCGATAAAGATTTTCTCGATCTCATCGAGACAAAGCGGCGCCGTATCCACAAGGCGTGCCTCTGCACCGCAAAACCCCAGAACGTCACGCGGAATAATTGAACCTGCATAGAGACAGAGCGGTGCTTGCTCAATCAGGTTGCGGCCACGCAACGTCATGAGATCAGCTGCCCCGGGTCCGGCTCCTATGAAATGTACTGTCACGGCGTAAGGATTTCAGAAGGAACCGAGGCAAAAGCGCAGGTAACACCATCACCGGCAAGGCGCGCGCCCATCAGCTGCGCCTGAGGCCCCAGAGCTGCCAGGGCACAGCCTTCAGCAATCGAGCCAAATCCCATGGTGATACGCGCACGCTCTGAATGGGTTATGCAACGCGGCTGGACCGAAGCTAGTGTCAGCAAGTCGACAACCGCAACTGGCAGACTGAAAAACCGGGCGGCTGCCTGCATGGCTTCGTGATTCTGGCGAAAGGCCGGCACTGCAAGGCTCTGTGGCATACCCCAGCATTCAATAGCCTGACGAATGACCGCAATCATGGCCTCAGGCGAAGCATCGAGCTTACACCCCAATCCCCCTATAATCATGTCCTGACAGCCTGATACTGGGTCACTGTCATCGCTGGCCTGAATCCAAACACATTACCTATCGATCCTAGACGCTCTATGCCGATGCGCGATAGCGCACCACCCCAGGCTTGAAAAGCCTTGAAAAGGCGCTGCTCTCCCTCCAGCGTCACCGCATTGGCCACCAGTCTTCCACCTGGCTTCAGGGCCGACCAGCCCATTTCGAGCATACCTTCCATGCCCACGCCACCACCGACGAACACGGCATCCGGCTCGGGAAGGGCAGAGAGATCACAGGGAAGCACGAGCTGTTCCACGTGAAGCTCGGGCACACCAAGCTTTTGTGCATTACGCATGATACGAAGGGCGCGTGATGGATCTCGTTCGACTGCCAAAGCACGATTGGCAGGGTGACGCAGCATCCACTCAATGCTTACAGAACCCGATCCGGCACCAAGATCCCATAATACCTGTCCCGGATGAGGTGCCAGTGCTGAAAGGGTAACAGCCCGTATCTCCTGCTTGGTAAGCTGACCGTCATGTTCAAAGAAATCATCCGGTAACCCGCTGGTCAGCGGTAATATGCTGGCATTCGGCCCTGCCACGATCTCGACCGCCACCATGTTGAGACGCGCCACAGGTTCACGAAAACCTCCACAGGCATATGAGGAATATATACGTTCACCCGGGCCATCGAGCGCTTCAAGCAGATGCAGAACGCTTTGACCGCAACCTCGCTCCGTCAGAAAAGCGGCAAGACGCGCCGGAGTTGTTTCATCTGCCGAGAGGACCAGAAGCCGCCCCCCGGGCTGTATGAGAGGAACCAGTCTGGAAAGTGGCCGTCCACACAAGGAGACAAGACTGATATCCTGTGCAGACCAGCCGAGACGTGAGCAGGCGAGAGTAAGACAGGATCGCCCCGGCAGGACCATGAGAGCATCACGCCCGAAATGCGCCATGAGCTGTGTTCCTGCACCGAAGCAGAAGGGGTCGCCTGAGGCCAGAACGACCACCCTCTTTCCACGATAAGGCTCAAGCGCACGCATGGCCTGTGCATAAGGAGAAGGCCAGGGCTGAAAAAAGGCAGCACTGTGACCTTCGATCAGCCCGAGATGGCGTGTGCCACCCATGATAAATTCAGCTTCATTGATTGCCCGTTGCGCCTGACGGGAAAGCGCCTCAAATCCGTCTTCGCCAAGGCCTATAACGGTCAGCCATGGTGAAGGCGCTGAGAAGGAAGCAAGGGAGGGCAAACGATGCGAATCCTCATACTGGGGGGGACAAGCGAAGCGCGTCAGCTTTGTAGGGCACTGGTAGCGCAACACGCGTACCATATCATCTTTTCTCTGGCGGGAGTTACACACTCGGCACTTCCCGTACCCACCGAAATGCGTATCGGCGGATTTGGAGGCGTAAACGGTCTTGTCGCCTATCTTGAAACCCACCGGATCGAGGCGGTAATTGATGCAACGCATCCGTTTGCAGCGCAGATGAGCCGCCATGCGTCGGACGCAACGCTGCGATGCCGTATTCCGCTCCTGCGCTTCACGAGACCGGCCTGGGAAGCCCCACCGGGAGCGCGATGGCACTTTGTATCCGATATTGAACAGGTTCCCCATGCTCTCGGCAAGATACCGCGCAGAGTCTTTCTGACGACCGGGCGCAAAGACCTTGCACCATTCATGACTACACCCCATTGCTATCTTCTTCGTAGCATCGATCCCCCTCGCCTTCCGCTTCCTCCCCGGACAATCCTGATTTTGGCGCGCGGTCCCTTTGCACTGGACGACGAAATCGCCCTCATGCGTCAGCATAATATTGGATGCCTTGTGACGAAAAATGCCGGATCGGATGCGACCGCCGCAAAGCTCGAAGCCGCAAGACAGCTCGGCCTGGATGTCGTTATGGTCAACCGCCCTTCTCTGCCACCCGCTAGGGAATGCACGACAATAGAGGCTGCAATGATCTGGGTTCAGGGAACACGCCGCAATGTATAGAGCCAGGGGTTCTGACCCTGACGCTCGATCACTCTCGTATGGGCACAGCCAATCAGCACGAGCGTACTCATATCGGCACTTTCTCCCCTTGCCCTGGCCAGCGTCGTAATCTCGACCTGTTCGGCCGGACGTCCGATCGCACGGGCAAACGCGACAGGCGTGCTGTCAGCAAGCACCTCACGCAAGGTAGCAAAACCGAGATCGAGCTGACCCGGTCGTGACCGTGAACGTGGATTGTAGAGGGCAATCACAAGCCCTGCCTCCGCAGCAAGGCGAAGGCGTCTCGCGACCAGATCCCAGGGCTTGAGATTGTCTGACAGCGAAATGACGCAGAAATCTCCGCCTAATGGCGCGCCCAGACGGGCCGCTACCGACAGAACCGCCGTCACCCCGGGAATGATCCGGATATCAATATCTCGCCAGACCTCAGGTCCGCCCGCAACTGCTTCAAATACGGCACTCGCCATGCCAAACACACCGGAATCGCCACCGGAAACGACCACTGGTATTCGCCCCTGCATTGCAAGTTCAAGCGCATGGCGGGCACGGTCGAGTTCCTCACGATTGTCTGTCATGTGGATCGTGGTCTTTTCGGGTATCCCCAGAGCGATTGCACGTGTCACATACAGATCATAACCAAGCACATCGGTGGCCCTGGCCAGTGCGCCCTGAGCCTCCTGCGTGATTTGTTCCATTGCACCGGGACCAAGTCCCACGACATAGAGAACCGGGCTCATCGGGCGCGCCTGCGACCGGGCACCAGAACCATCGAGAAATAAGGGGCTTTTTCCGGCGCCTGGTCGAGAGGCAAACAGACCTGTCCGGCCTGGGTGCCACGCTCGACATAGATCGCTTTCTCATGCCGCCCACAGCGATGCAGCACTGTACGCACCTTGGCGAAATTACGTCCAAGTTTCATGATTACATGGGCATCACCCCGGCTGAGCCAATGGGAAAGACTTTCCTCATCAAGTGTGGCAGGCAGCACACTCAGAACGTCATCACCATGCACCATAGGCAAATGTGCAGCCGACCAGCAGCCGCTCATACCGGAAATACCCGGCACGATCTCGCAACGATGGCCCGGGCTCAGCCTGTCAAACAGATACATGGCCGAACCATAAAGAAACGGATCGCCCTCACATAGCAAAGCTACCTGCAGCCCTTGATCAAGCTCTTCTGCCAGACTTTGTGCACATCTGTCGTAAAAGGCGGTCATTTCAACGAGATAACGCGGATCATCAACCGATACCCCCGTTGTGAACGGGTAATCAAAACGCACTTCCCGTGCGGTTTCCGGGATATGGGCATCCGCAATAACACGGGCATGACCGGGTCGGCCGCAGGCAGCAAACCACGCCACCACATCGGCCTGGGCCAGAAGGCGGACCGCTTTCAGTGTTATGAGTTCAGGATCACCCGGCCCCATGCCGAGAATCCGGCACAGCCCGCTCATTCTGTCTCGCTTGAGAGAGCATTCACGCAGGCCGCCGCCATGGCACTGCCCCCGAGCCGTCCCCGGACGATCACCCAGGGGATTTCATTGAAAAGAGCCAGAGCCTCTTTCGATTCCGCAGCTCCTACAAATCCGACGGGCATACCGATAATGGCCGCAGGACGTTTTCCTCCACGCCGGATCAGTTCCAGCAGACGGAAGAGTGCCGTCGGCGCATTGCCAATGGCTACCAGAGCGCCATCCAGATCACTGCCCCAGAGATCGACCGCAGCTGCAGAACGCGTATTGCCTATAAAAGCCGCAACCTCAGGCGTACGCGGGTTACGCAAGGTGCAAAGCACCTGGTTTTCAGCAGGCAGTCTTGCCCTTGTGACACCATGAGCCACCATTTCCGAATCACACAGAACCGGCTTGCCTGCGAGAAGCGAAGCGCGCGCCGTTCGGACAAAATCCGGAGAAAAAGCCAGATGTCGTGTCACCTCGACCATACCGCAGGCATGAATAACGCGCACGGCAACCCGCGCCTCATCCTGCGTCAATCCGGAGAGATCGGCCTCATCCCGGATGGTCGCGAAAGACTGCGCGTATATTGCCGCCCCATCGCGAATATAGTCATAGCTCTCCTCGGTCATGGGCGGCTTTCTTCCTTCCAGTCTCTCCGGCCTGTTGCACCCGGCGCAGACGCATTCGCACGTCCTTGACATCAAGACCAGTCTCTACCGGCATATCTGTCGTGCTTCCCTGCCAGATGAGATCATATCCCGCCTCACGCGCAACCAGCGTCACATCGCTTTTACCGTGTGAAGCACATCCCTTGGCGCATCCGGACACGTGCAGGCTGCGTCCTGCCAGCACCGGCGCGAGAAACAGAGCATGCTGCCGGGTCCTGCTCAGGGCCTGATGACACCCCCCTTCACCGGGACACGCAACCAGAAGTCGACGGATATCCTGCGGATCTGTCATGAGGTCGGGAGCTTCTACCGGCCTCTCCAGCACAAGCCCGCGCCAGGGGGTTACACGCACGTAGCCGCCTGCATCAGCCAGCCTGGCACAGGTGGTAGCATTGATCTCGCCCAATACTGCGGTTACGCCGAAACATCCGGGTAAAAAAGCGTCAGCAAGCAACGGGAGTGTTCCAGAAAAGGCTGGAGCCTCGTGAAGCGCCCGTTCAGCTCCGGAAGACGCCCCCCTAGTCAGGAGATCGAGCAGAAGCGCCACAAGCTTGGAGCGACCAGGCGTGTAAACCTGCGAACCGTGATGGATCCTCCATATACCCTCGTCATGACGAAGCATGAAATCAGCACGCAAGGCTCCTGCAGGAATCAGTCCACCCCCATCGATGGCAATTCCGAATTTCTCTGGTGGTTGCCAGTTCCGGAGAGGTGACGTGAGAGCGGTTTGGATTTCACGTGCTAAAGCCAGGGTATCTGAGGCACAGGCTGGATCCCGACCAGCCAGAGGAGACATGAAAATCAGGCGGCGACGGGATTCCTGTTCCGGGTTGGCCAGACCCAGCCCTATATCAGACGCCTCTGCTGCAAAATCACGAGCCGCCCTCTCCTCGAGGCCACGCAATTGCAGATTACCGCGCATCGTGAGTGTGATACGTCCATTCCCCTCTTGTGCCGCTTTCCGGGCGAGAAAAGAGAGATGTGCCGAAGTCAGACCTTCCAGATCAGGTGTCACACGCACAAGCCAGCCATCATGCGTCTGCATGGGGGCGTGGAGGCTCGGACACCAGCCTTTGCGGAGTGGAACGCGCGTCATTCCTGCTCTGATAGCGCCACTTTGGCAGCCCGCCCCATAAAAAAAGCTGCATGCCTTGCGACATGCAGCCTTTTAGATTGATCCCGGATAAGATCAGGGCAGTTTGGCAGGTGCCGACGGCAAAGGCGGCGCGACAACCAGCCCCTGACTGCGCTGTACCAGTGTGCTGGGGCAAACGCCCAGCAGAATGGTGGCGCAAGCCAGAACCGTAATAAGCGCGGCGTTGACCGGTGTAGGCGCTGTTACCTCGGCATGAGTTTCGCGACCGGCCGGAGCGGGCGTCAGCATGATCAGGATCATACGCAGATAATAGAACAAGCCAATCGTGCTGCTCAGGATCAGAACAAGCAGAAGCAGCGTGTGATGTGCGGAAACACCTGCCGCTACGATATAGAATTTGGCAAAGAAACCCACAGCCGGTGGAATACCCGCAAGCGAAATCAGCATGACAGACATGGCCAGAGCAGCTGCAGGCTTGCGACGGAACAGACCATGCCATTCACGGATATCCGTTCCCTGAGGCAGTACACCATTCATTATGGCGAACACCCCAAGAGTGGATATGGCATAGGCTGCCAGATAAAATGCCGCTGAAGCCACACCGAACGGACCGGGTGAGAGAAAAGCTACCAGCAGATAACCGACATGGGCGATCGACGAGCCCGCAAGCAAACGACGCAGATCGGTCTGCACGACTGCTAGCAGGTTACCCCCAACCATGCTGAGCACGGCCACGATCATGATCTCGTTCACCTGCGCACTGGGCAGATAGAGATTGACCGAGGAAAAATAGCGCAGCATGGCAGCAAACAGAGCGATCTTCGACGTTACGGCAACAAGGGCTGCCACTGGCACTGAAGTTCCTTCCAGTACGTCGGCGAGCCAGAGATGAAACGGTACAGCAGAAAGTTTGAAGAACATGCCGGTCAGGACAAGGATCACGCCCATGATGCCAATGATGGGTTCAGGCGCCTGTGTCAGATCCGGAGCAGCAAAACGCAGAGATCCTGTTTCCGCATAGATCAGGGCAAATCCGAAAACCATTGTGGCTGAGGCTACACCGGATAGCAGCAGGTATTTCATCGCAGCTTCGCCGGCATCCAGACGCTTGTTCTGGAAGGCGATGAGACCAAGCAGGGCGAGACTGAGCGTCTCGAGACCAAGAAAGAATGAGACGAAATGCACGGCGCCAGTCATGGCGACACTGCCGAGCGCCGTCAGTGTCAGCAGCAGAAAATACTCGCTGTTGACGGTCGGATCGGCGCTGATTGCGCCATGGCGCGACATGAGAACAACGGCAAGAACCGAAAGAATGATCAGGGCGCCTGCAAATGAAGCCCAGGTATCAGGGGCGAAAAGCGGCATCGCCCCCGTCATGATCAGAACGGTTGGCATCATAATCGAGGCAAGCGCGGCCACGAGTACGATGACACACAGAATGGCGTCACGCGCCACATGACGCCGCCAGGAAATGGCGGCAAGCTGTACCAGGCATCCGAGACAGAGCACCAGCACAGCATTGGGGAGGAACGAGAAAGACATTACTGTGCCTGCTCCTGAGCGATGCTCACGACATGGGGGCTGGCCGGTACTGAAAGGTTCAGGACCGGCTGCGGATAGAGACCCAGCGCGAGAAGAAGAAGGGCTGCCACACCAAGCACGGCGATATGCGGCACTGAGGCTGCGCCGAGCGGAGCAACAGCATCGGTCTTTTTCGGACCATAGAATACGCGAAGCATCATGGTGAGCGAATAGACCGAAGACAGGACAAGGCCGGCAGCCGCGAAAAACGTCATGACATGGCTGACCTGCCAGGTGCCAAGCAGGACAAGGAACTCGCCAATAAAGTTCCCAAGTCCTGGCAGGCCCAGCGACGCGGCTGCAAAGAACATGGCCAGCGCCGAGAACCGGGGCATGGCGGGCCATAGCCCCCCCATCTTCGACATGTCACGGGTCCCGAGGCGATCTTCGAGCAGGCCGGCAATGATGAACAGTGCCCCCGTGCTGAGACCGTGGGCAACCATCTGGGCAATTGCACCCTCCATACCGATACGCGTACCCGAGAACACACCCAGAAGAATGAAGCCCAGATGACTGATAGACGAATAGGCAATCAGTCGCTTGATATCGTCCTGCGCCACAGCGAGCCAGGCACAATAAAGAATACCGACAACACCCATTGTCATGGCGAGGGGGGCAATATGCGCAGCGGCTCCCGGAAAGAGCATGACCACAAAGCGGATCAGACCATAACCACCTGTCTTGGCCAGCACACCCGAAAGCAGGATGCTGACTGCAGCGGGTGAGGAAGCATAGGTGTCAGGCAGCCAGGCATGGAACGGTACCATAGGCAGCTTTACTGCAAACGCGATGAAGAAACCCAGCATCAGGACCGGAGCGACCGGCGCAATCAGGGCCGTCTGCGACAGTGCAAAATAGTCGAAGGTAATCACGTTCGTGCGCTGCGCATTGACGATGACCAGCCCCAGAATGGCCAGAAGCATCAACAGGCCGCTGCCCTGCGTGAACAGGAAGAACTTCAGCACGGCACGCTGGCGACCGGCATCACCCCAGATCAGGATCAGCCCGAAGAGCGGCAGCAGCATCAGCTCCCAGAAGAAGAAGAACAGGAACAGATCGGTCGCCATGAACACGCCATTAATTCCGGCCACAGTGGCCAGAAGCAGGCAGTGAAACAGTCCGGCGCGGTCTGTCACGTTACGCGAGCTCAGCAATGCGCAAGGCAGTGAGATCAGCGCATTGAGCCAGAGCATGACAAGGCTCAGCCCGTCGAGATCAAACCGCAGATTGATGCCGAGCATCGGCACCCAGGCCATCGAGAAATGGGCGAACCATCCCCCTGTTCCTGCGCCTGAACCAAGGCTGCTGATCGTAACCTGAGCAAGAAGAACGATCATCAGGACGAGGGTAATCAGTGATGATACCCAGGCAGCACGTGAAGCGCCACGCAGCCCGACCAGCCAGGCAGCGAGCCCCCCGATGAAGGGAATAAGAACGAGAGCGGGAAGTGCCAACATCATCATACCGCCAGACAAAGAGCTGCAACCGTTCCTGCTGCAATCCAGCCTGCATAACGACGCACCTGGCCGCTTTGCAGTTTCGCAACAGCCTGACCACTACCCTGTGTAAGGGCAGCAATCAGATCATAGAAACGATCGATGAAATCACGACGGTTCAGGTGAGCAAGCACCATGAACGGCCGCACGAAGACCCAGTCATACAGCGTATCGAAGCCCCAATCGGCGCGCAGCGTCGCAATGGCGGGGCTTTCGGCTGCCACCGGTGCTTCGCCTTTGGGGCGCCAAAGCGTCCAGGCGATAGTCACACCGGCAATCGGCACGAGTGAACCGAGAATGAGCAGGCTGGTATTATGCTCTTCAGGCAGGGCACCCAGAACCGGAGCCAGCAGGTTGGAGAAGATATGCACGTGTGCAATCGCATCCGGCATTTCCATCCAGCCGCCGCCGATGGCGAGGACCGACAGAATAGCCATTGGCAGCGCCATGGCCAGACCTGACTTGCCATGAGCATGGGTACGATGATCGCCCCAGAATACGATAAATACACAGCGGAAAATATAGATCGAGGTGAGGAAAGCACCAAACAGCGCCCCTGCCCAGAAGATCGGGCTGAGGTCATAGGCGCTGCCTAGAATAAGCTCTTTCGAGAAATACCCTGCTGTGATCAGCGGCAGACCCGCAAGAGCCGCCGAACCGGCAAGAAACGCGGCGAAGACCCAGGGCATATCCTTGCGCAGGCCACCCATCTTGAAGATGTCCTGCTCATGATGAACACGCAGGATGATTGAACCTGCTGCCATGAAGAGAAGCGCCTTGAAAAAGGCATGGGTCACCAGATGGAACATGGCCGCATGCCAGGCACCACAACCGAGCGCCAGATACATGTAACCAAGCTGACTCATGGTGGAATAGGCGAGAATGCGCTTGATATCGGTCTGAACCAGCGCGCTGCCTGCAGCGAGCAGAATGGTCACGAAGCCGACAATGGCGCAGGCCAGCATGGCCAGCGGCGTCAGAATGAACAATCCATGCAGGCGCGCCAGAAGATACACACCCGCCGTGACCATGGTCGCAGCATGGATCAGCGCCGAGACAGGCGTCGGGCCTGCCATGGCGTCAGGCAACCAGGTCTGGAGCGGCACCTGCGCCGATTTGGCCATGGCGCCACCCAGAAGGAGGAACATGCCGAGCGTCAGGGTGCGCGGGGCGGCATGGGGTCCGACAGCCAGAAGCGTCGGAATATCTAGCGAGCCGACGGCGGTTGCCATCAGCAGCATGCCCAGCAGGAACAACGCATCACCGACACGCGTGACCACAAAGGCCTTGCGCGCTGCGATGGCATTCGCCTGTTCGCCATACCAGAAACCGATAAGGAGATAGGAGCACAGCCCCACGCCTTCCCAGCCGATGAAGACGCCCAGCAGATCGGACGCCAGAACCAGCAGAAGCATGGAGGCGACGAAGAGCGTCATATAGGTAAAGAAGCGCGCGATATTCTCGTCGTCATACATATAGGCGCAGGCATAGACGAGAATGAGGAAGCCAACGCAGGAGACGACCAGCATCATGACCAGCGAAAGCCGGTCAAGCGTGAGGGCAATCTGGGCATTGAAGGAACCGACATTCATCCAGTTCCACAGCACGACGTGCAGCGAACCCAGGGAATCTGGTCCGGAAAGGAAGCTATAGGCGGATACCACGGCAAACAGGGCGCACAGCCCCATTCCCGCGCCAACGAGCAGCGTGGTAGCCCGTGCGGGCAGCTTGCCCCCGGTCAGCATCAGAATGATGGAGACCGCCAGGGGGCAGAGAATGACAAGCGGAAGAAGCAAAGCCACGAGACTAACCCCCCAGACGGTTGCCGGTATCGGCATCAAGCGTGGAGCGTCCGGCAGCATGCATGCGCAGGATGATGGCCAGACCGACTGCTGATTCCGCAGCGGCGAAGGCCACAACCATCATGAACATGACCTGGCCATCGGCCATATGCCATCGGCTTCCCGCAGCGATGAATGCGAGGCACGCGGCATTGAGCATGATCTCGGTCGACATCAGCATGAAGAGCAGGTTGCGGCGCACAAGTACGCCCAACGCTCCGAGTGAAAAGAGTATAACGGCGACAATGAGCGCGCCATTCGGATCGGCAGCAGTCATATCAGGAATTCCCCCCAATCCGGCGGCCGATATGATAGGCGCTTACCAGCCCTGCAAGCAGCAGGAAGGAGGAAAGCTCGACGGTCAGGATATACGGGCCATAAAGCGTAAGGCCGACCGCCTTGGGGCCGATTACGGCACCGACCGTACCTACCGCCATGGTGTTGTGGTTCAGCCCGTAGACCAGAAGGCCCATCAGCAGGATCGAGATCACACTGGGGCCGATCCAGGCACCACCAGCGAACCAGCCTTTTTCACGAAGCTGGTCGGGCTGGCCGAGATTGATCATCATGACCACGAAAACGAAGAGCACCATGATGGCACCGGCATAGACGATAATTTCCAGCATGGCGGCAAAAGGCGCACCAAGCTGTTCGAACATGCAGGCCAGAGCCAGAAGGGACACAACGAGATAAAGCAGGCCGTGCACCGGGATTGTGCGGGTAATTGCCAACGCGGTCGCGCCGATGGCAATCAACCCATAGAGTTCAAGCATGATATTCATGATCAGGGCATCAGTGCATGGATATCGATAGGCTTGGCTTCATTTTCGGCTTCACCTTTGTTCTTGCCCGGGATCTTGAGCCCCGACACATTATAGAAGCTGTAATCATGTACCTTGCCGGGTCCGCTGATCAGGAGGTCTTCCTTC
>Ga0157360_1000128_pt1 | contig 38762 bp, 33 predicted proteins | sample AttlaeALBM1_FD_111483 | JGI IMG/M metagenome (GOLD analysis project Ga0157360, IMG submission 111483) | Fungus gardens microbial communities from leaf cutter ant in Ribeirão Preto, State of São Paulo, Brazil - Atta laevigata ALBM1 | ecosystem: Host-associated > Fungi > Mycelium > Unclassified ...
CGAAGATGCTCAGTCATGTTTCATCTCCGATGATGTGGATGTGATAGATGGCATTTCAGATGGATTTGGTTTCTCTTCCTGCGACTCAACGGGTTGTCGGGAAGATTGCTGTGCCCAGAGTTCTGCATAGTGGCCGCCCGCTGCAAGCAACTCGGCATGGGTACCCCGTTCCTCAATACGTCCTTTTTCGAGAACAACGATTTCATCCGCTGCGGCAATCGCTGAAAGTCGATGGCTGATAATCAGCATCGAACGTGAACCGCGTTCCCTGTTCAGGGTTTTAAGCAAACGTTTTTCCGTGGTGTAATCAACGGCTGACAAGGTGTCATCAAGAAGTAAAACCGGTGCTTTTCGCAGTAGTGCTCGTGCCAGTGCGACACGCTGACGTTGCCCACCAGAGAGCGTAACACCGCGTTCACCAATCATGCTTTCCAACCCATCGGGAAGGGCCTGAATATCATGGCTAAACGCGGCTTCATCCAATATTTTATCCAATGTGGCATTGTCAGCATCGGGGTCGCCAATGCGTAGGTTATCCGCCAGCGTCGCAGAAAACAGGAAAGCATCCTGCGGGACATAGGCAAAACAGTGGCGTAGCGTTTCCAGTGGATAGTCATTTATGGACTGGTTATCCAGTGTAATGTTGCCATGCTCTAGCGGATATTGGCGCAGTAACAGCTTGATCAGCGTACTCTTGCCACTTCCTGTCGCGCCGACAATACCCAGTGTTTTGCCGCTGGATAAGGTCAAGTCGATATTATGGAGTACATCACGTTCGGTATTGGGGTAACGAAAGCGTTCAATAGTGAAGTGAATGTCGCTCGCAGGGGGCGCGGGCAGTGTTCCATTATCCTGTACGGCTTCATGGGCATTGAACACCTCTCCCAACCGCCTGGCGCCGGCTTCCCCACGTTGTAGAAGGTTCAGGCACCAGCCTATTGCAAACATGGGCCAGATCAGTTCGACCAGATACAGCGTGAAACTGGTCAACCCGCCTATGGTAATGGCACCGGATTCATAACGGATGGAACCGATCCCTAGTGTCAGTAGCATGGCCAGCCCCAAGGCAAGGAAGACTGCTGGCCCAAAGCGGGCCTCCATGCGGGAGACCTCAAAGTTTGCTTCTGCGGTGGCACGGGTATGGGTATGAAAATCCTCGACTTCAGCATCTACCAGCGCATGCGTTTTAAGGGTACGAATACCGGCGATGGCTTCCTGACTACGTTCGCTCAAACGCGAAAAACGGTTAAGTGCAGTAGTGAAATTTTTCTGGACCCGTTTGGCGACACGGTGAAAGTACCAGGCCAGAAAAGGAAAAGGTATTATCGCAATGATCGTGAGAGGTACGTCTACCACAAAGAACATCATGATGAGAACAAGGATCAGTGTTAATGTGCCGTCGATGCTGGTGAGCACACCTTCACTGGCTGCGTTTTCCACCGCATCAATATCTTGGGTAGCGCGCGCCAATAGATCCCCACTCAGATGATCCTGATAAAAGTCAGGGCTGAGGCGTAGTAATTTAGCGTAAAAACGAGAGCGTAATTCAACACCCAGCCGGTAAGCAGTACCAAACAGCAAGCGGCGCCAGGAATAGCGAAGGCCATAAATGATGAGCCCTACCAATGCAATAAGGAGAGCGCTCATCAATAGCTGATGAGCCGTGATCTGATGCCGGGAAACGGCATCGACCGTACGGCCTATCCACCATGGCACCACCATGTTCAGGAAACTCACACAAAAGAGTGAGACAATCGCCAACCCGTACGTAACTCGATGACGATTCAGGAATTCTCGCAAAAGCTGCCACAGCGACATGAGGGCCCCTACTGTTGTTTCTGTCTCAATCGCTTTTTGTCGATGTCGTCATGACATGGGTGCGTGAACGCACTGAAATGATTAACTGATTGAAATGACAGTGAAGTGTTGGACATTATTATTGTTAAGATAAGGCAGGTAAACATACCAAAATGGTTACTGTTTATACCTGCAATGCTGCAGACATAATAACCCAACTAATAAAAACGTGTTGGGTTCTTTTAGAGTACCGAACGGTTCAGGGGTAAATTGGTGAGAGTTCTATCTGATATCAGGATGCACTTTTACCTTCACGCCAGTAACCCATCGAGCTGATCACGCGTTTGGGTACGCAGCGTTCATTAATCAGGTAACGGCGCATATCCAGACATGTCCGTGATTCGGAAGCCAACCAGACGTAGAAGTGATCCTGTTTTGTTGGATTGCCGGGTTCCCAGAGAATCTGTTTGTCGAGGTCAATATCCCGATCCTCTATCATCTCATCGATATTGCATACTTGTGGTGGCAGAGGTAAAGACGCGAGCCTTTTTTTCAGGCGATCACCATGTTTCGCATGCGTTCCTTCGCGGGGCAGCCACATGGCCTCTATCCACTCCGGGAGAGCACGGATGTCTGCTTTCAGTGGTGTCTCCAATAGCGCGCGTACCCTTGGTCTGACGGACTTTTTATCAAGCTCTTCCATAATTCCCACGGCTGCCGGTAGCGCGGTTTCATCGGCAATGAGAATAATATCCTCGGGTGCAATGGGTGGCTTCCATTCAAAGCCTCTAATCTCCCCCGTGTAGGCGCTATTAGGTGCACAGAGGGAAAGCCCGTCGCCTATCTGGGCTGTTGTTGCCCAACGTGAAGCAGGTCCGTTCAAACCATGCAGTACAAACTCCACATCCAGCTCTTTTTGCTCCCTGCGCAGTTCACGAATGGTATAGGTCCGCATGGCTGGACGCTGATCTTTCGGACACTTGCGATACGTTGCATACCAATCTTCATCGTTGCCGAAGGTTTCTGCAATTTTAGGGGCAGCATGTCCTTCAAGTGGGAAAAACAGCTTGATGAATTGATCCGCTGCCAGACTTATCGCTTGATCAAGCTCATCGCCGCTAAAAGTAAGGCGGACCAACGAAGGGGAAACTTGCTCTCTTTTGGTAAGCACGACATCGAAGAGTCGATATGGGCGAGTACCAGCCATGTGACGGCTCCTGCGGACAGCAGTGTGGATTTTGGAATGGAGGAAGCTGATACCCTACCAGAATTAAAAATAATAATCATTCCTGTTTATTGTTGGAATTGGCTTTCTGTGTGGCGTTAATTCAGGACGGGGTGACTCTTTGCGAAATATGCATATAAAAAGGGGAAAGCCATTGGCTTCCCCCTTTTGTCGACATGCTCTTCTTTTATCGATATAGCGGTTACTTGGCCGCTTTGGCAATGGCTGCACTCAATGTCTGACTACTGGTTGCGCCTGGGATAACCGTGGTGTTGCTGGCGTTGGCTCCATGCGTTGGCATGACCATTAGTGTGGGTGTCCCCATAATGCCGAGATTCTGCGCGAGCGTCATGGTGTCGTTAATCCATGCGTCAGCAGTAGAGCGATTTGCGTCCACGTCATGGCGCGTGACGCCCACTCGCTCGGCAACACGCTGGATATCACTGTCCTGCAGTTTGCCTTCGTCTTTACCCGTGGCATAAATACCGTTGTGGTAGCGGATATAAGCCTTGGCCCCTTTATCCTTGAAGACGGTCAAACCGGTTTCTGCGGCTTGAGTCGAGGCTTCCCACTGGTTACCAAAGATCGGGAACTCCTTGAAGACGTAACGTACTTCAGGATGTGCCTTCATAACGGCTTCGATTTGAGGTGCTGTGTGTGAACAATACATGCACTGATAATCGAAGAATTCAACGACAGAAACTTTGGCATTGGCTGGGCCAACGGTAGGTGTTGCCTTGTCATGAATCAGCTCGTCAACATGCGCCAGCGTTTGCTGCTGCAGGTTTTGCATTTGCTGTTCCTGCTGTTGCTGTTGAAGATTTTGACTGGCCTGCTGGAGCACTTCAGGATGTTTGGTGATATACGTTGAAGCAATCTGACCGATTTCCTGCTGTTGGTCAGGTGTGAAGCTGCTTGCGAAGGAGTGTAAAGGCAGTGCTGCCAGAGTACTCAAACTCGCGATGGCGAGAGTTTTACGAAGTGAAGTAGTCAACATGATTACTCTTGTCAGGTTATAAAATGAATGAGTTATGCCGTGAATAGCTTATAAAACGGTCAGACTGAAAGGGTCAGGTTTTTGGCATTTTATATTTCGGTCCCTCTTAGGGTAACGAAATATGGCAGTAATGTGGATACCCTGTGGTTCTATCACAATACAGGTCATCCGCGTTTCAACGACGTCTTTAGTGCGGCCCATGCCTCTGCATTGGTTCGGTCAAAACCGATTGGCGAAACAGTAATATGGCCCTGTTCGAGTTGATGGGTTTCACTTGACGTATCATTTTCCCTGGCAGTACGTTGGATTTTTAGCCAGAAATACGGGCGATTACGGGCATCAACACGCTCAATCACATTGATATCCTCCAATGCACCCGCTCCTTGCCGAGTTGCTGATAAAGGCTTTACCTTGGGTACTGAAACATCGGGAAAGTTCACATTCAACACAATGTCTACTGGCCAACCCTGCCGGTAAAGCTGCGCAATGGTATCGGCAGCGTACGTTCGTGAGGTTTCCCATGGCACAGCCTGGTTATCCGTGAATGCCTGGCTGAGTGCCATTGCTGGAATCTTGAGGAGCAACGCTGCCAAAGCTCCTCCGATGGTACCTGAGTAAGAGGTTTCTGCTCCTACGTTAGCTCCTCTGTTGATGCCCGAAAGCACCAGATCGGGGGGCGTTTCTTTCATTAGATGGCGTAAGGCTACGGCAACGCAATCGGTAGGTGTTCCCGAAACAGCGTAACGGTGCTCTCCTTTTCGATCAATTCGTAATGGCGACTGTAAGCTGATACTGGTTGCAACACCGCTTTGATCCGTGGCAGGGGCCACTACCCAGACTTCTTCAGCAAGGGCTTCGGCGGCTCTTTTCAATATTTCGAGCCCGGGTGCCTCTATGCCATCGTCGTTGGTAATAAGAATACGTTTGAGTAGAGTATGCGCCATTATGGGAACATCCTGACGGTCATGGGGAAGATGCACCGGAAGCGTTTGAAAGGCTTCAACGGGCTCTTCCACTGTCTTCATTTAGAAAGGTTAATTGGCTGAATGATCCGGTAGTGCATAGGCAATGATGGCATCCCCATTCTGGGCCGAACGAGGTGCACCCCCGGCTGAAATCACCACATACTCCTTACCGGTCGCCGGCGATGTATACACTAATGGTGCGGCCGTTGCGCCTTCTGGCAGGCGTGCTTTCCATACCACCCGACCACTTTTCTCATCAATGGCCCTTAGATAATAGTCTCTGGAACCTGCAAAGAAGACGAGTCCCCCGGCCGTTGCGGTTGGACCGCCGCTTGTAGGCATTCCCACTGGGATATTCAAGTGGGTTTTTATGCCCAGAAGGCCACTATCCTGAACGGATCCCATGGGGGCTTGCCACACCAGCTTATGGGTATTCAGGTTGATAGCACTCAATGTACCAAAAGGGGGTGCAATACAGGGGACCCCCAATGGTGATTGAAGGTATCTTGCGAGTACTCGCTCAATACCGTTGTCTTTCTGATCTTTACTTTTGTGCTGTATCAACTGCAACTGTGTGGCTTCGCGAATATCGTTTACAAACATGAGCCGGTGCGCAGGATCAACGGAGATACCGCCCCAATTCATTCCACCATAGATTCCCGGATATTCGATATAAGGGCGTGATGCTGTCGGGGGCGTGAAATCCCCTTGATAACTTGATTGTTTATATTGAATACGGCATGCCATCTGATCGAATGGAGTCAGCCCCCACATACTGTTTTCATTGAGTGTAGTGGCCCCTATCCTGGGCATCCCTGTCGAATAGGGTTGTGTAGAAGCAAGGGCAATTCCATTGGCATGAGGAGCATCAGGCACTTGTTGCTCATCTACTTCGGTAATGGGCTGGCCAGTGACGGGGTCCAGTACAAAGATATTGCCCGTCCGTGTGGTTTGGATAAGCGCTTGTACGGATTGACCCTGGTCGTTATTTACGTACGTCAATACAGGTTGGGAAGGTAAATCGTATCCCCATAAATCATGGTGAACAGTTTGATATTTCCAGCGAACCTGCCCGGTATTCGCATCCAAAGCCACGATAGCCGTACTATATTGATCATGGGTATCCGATGAGGCATTACCTATATAGCCGTGGGGAGTACTCCCTGTAGGCACAAAGATCAGATGTTCAGCACTATCGTAGGTTGGCGTCGCCCATACGCTCGGCGTTGTCAGTGTGTATTTCAACTCGGGTGCTTTGCTAATGGGGACCGGTGCATGGGCGTTCGTACGCGAAGATGAATTATCGCCGATATTCCAGGCCCAGGCCTGTTGACCAGTGATTGCATCATAAGCACGTACACTCCCCGTAGGCATCCTGCTGCCTTGCGAATATTTCCAGCCGCCCAAAATCACCAAATGACCTGCCACAACAGGGGAAGCACTGGGAGAATAAAGTGCTTCCTGATGCGGTGGATTTTCACTAGGGTTTGCTTCAAGTGATGTGTCCTGAAGAGGTAAAATCCCGTTTTGGCCAAAGTGGCTGCATGGCTTGCCTGAAGCCGCATCCAATGCGATCAGATGCCCATCAGCTGTAGTGACCAGAATACGACGCCGGCATTCCTTTGAAGAGTAGGCGGCTTTCTGTTCGGGGCTCAGGCTCTGATCCTGCGCTATATCGTAATAGGCGACACTACGGCACCTGTCCTGAGGTGAAATTGCTGAATGTGGGTTATAACGCCATAAGGGCTTGCCTGTATCTCCTTTAATGGCTGTAACGCTGTGCTCTGGTGTACAGGCATAGAGAGTATCACCCACCTGTAAGGGTGTATTTTCATCCATTCCCGCATGATTTTCTGTTAGCGAACGGCCACTGTGATACACCCACGCGACTTTCAAGTGTTGAATATTTTTCGTCGTAATTTGAGTTGAAGGCGAAAAGCGCGTGCCATCGGCGTCACGGCCATCACTTGTCCAATTGGAGTTCTGGTCCGGAAGCAAGGATAGATCTGGAATCTTTCCAGCGGCACGAAGTTGGTCATGAGGATAGAAAGAGGCGCCGAAGGTGGCCCCCAAGGCAATAAAGGTCAGCAGGCTGATCCCTAACTGAATGCTGCGCCAGATCTTGCTGACTTTAGGTAAATAAGCAGCGCACCATAACGTTAGCAACATTAATAATGCGGGAATTCCCAGACGCGGCACCAGATCCCAGTATGTCAGGGATGGCGAATCGTAAAGACTCCAGACAAACGTACCGATGAAGGTAAGAATTGCCCAGTATGCACTGATGCGTAAGCGGAAGAAGAGCAGTATCGCACCGATAACATAAGCACTCCCTGCTGCCAGATAATAGAGGGAGCCGCCCAGTGAAAGCAGTTGGAATCCGCCAATCGCCAGAATGAGGCCTGCTATCAGGAGGATGAGCGTGATAACAAGACGAAAAAAAGAACGCAAACGGGTCGGAGGCGTTGTGTTTGTTACGCTACCTTCAGCTTCCTCGGGCTGTTGTAATCCATTGCTACCCGATGGCATTGGTGTATCCATAAAACGTTATCCCTGACGATGTCCTACGCCCCACGTGAGGCGTTCTCTTTATCCTGTAGCATTCGCGTATAGCTAAAAAAGTGGTTTTTCAGGCTATGGTTTTTCAGGCTATGGTTTTTCAGGCTAAGGTATCTCAATACATCCATGTTACTGGTTATCCCGTTACGTCGCGAGGTATTCCTTAGTGCCGTATGTGTGTTATTTCTTGTTTCTCCTAGTGCCATTCGGGGGCTTTCAACTGCGGGTACTGAAAGACCTTTAGCCACCACAAGGCGGCAGGGCCCAACCGATTTCCCCTTAGCCAAACGGCGTCACTGTTTACACGGCGTGGCCACCCCGGAACCTGCAACTCTACAAGTCGGCGTCGACCATAACGTTCAACCAGAACTTTTGGTAGCTCTGCCCAGCCCAACCCATCTTCAACCATTTCGAGTACCATCAGATAATCGGAAGCTGACCAAAGAGGCCCCCGCACGTCGTCATTGAGCTGAGTACTGACCTGAAGCTTACGGTAGCGCGCCAATCGAGCGTGCCCCCCCTGGCTCTTTTGTGCCAGCGGGTGCTCTTTGGCAACATAGATGCTGAGCTCGCTATAGTGCCCCAGTGATTCCACCTGAATATTATCAGGATAATAATCACTTCTGGACAGAAGACCTAACTGAGCCCGTCCTTCCTTGATGTAATCAATAACCGCCTGCCCCTCTGCATCCAGCCATTCCAGTGAAATATCCGGAAATCTGGCGGCAAAATTATGAAGTAAACGTCGCTTCGGATCTGGTTGAAAAACATCGGAAGAGACGAGCGTAAGACACGTTTCAGCCGGTGATGATAAGCGTGTGCTTGCACGTGCAAGCCGTTCCTGAGCATCCAGTATTTCCTGTGCGTAACCCAGAATTTCCTTACCGAATGGCGTCAGCGAAGGGTAACGCCCGCTTCTATCGAACAATGTATTACCCAGATCAATTTCCAGATTGGCTATAGCTGTACTAATTGTGGATTGGGTTTTCCTAAGCTGCCGCGCGGCGGCCGAGAATGAACCCTGTTGAGCGGCGGCCACAAATGCCTCTAAAGAATCCGGTGAGTAGATCATCCTACCCTCTCATATATTGATAAAGACGATACAATCCATCTTTAAAGCATAGATAAATATGATGATAATTACCGCATAAAGATGATTTGAGATGGTTATACCATTGTTCTCTTCATCAATACTGTTTTTCAGCATGGGTGAATCAAAAGTGGGGATTTCTCCGCATGAAAACGACGCCACAAGGTCAATATGTATTTTTGCGTATCCGCTATCATTTAAGTAAGTGCCTAGGCTGTCAAAGTGCAAGAGAGCGAGGTGCACACGCATTTCGGCCCCACCTATGCCTTAACTCAGGATATTAATGCAGGAAAGTATCATGGATCATATTTTGAAATCTGTAAGTCATCATCGAGGAAGTCAAACCAATCGAATCAGTCAGGGGGCCCAATCTGCACACCCAAGCAGTACTGGGCATCATCGGAAAAAAGCCTGCTTTTTTCTTTTGGGCGCTATCTTGCTGGAAGTAATGGGTACGTCCTTGCTGACTTACTCAGCACGCGAAGGCGAATGGCTGGGTTATCTGATCATGGGTATTACGATCACGGCATCGTATTACCTACTATCTTGCGCCGTTAAGCATATCCCTGTCGGTATCGCTTACGCGATCTGGGAAGGTGTTGGCATGGTTGCATTGGCCGCTATTGGATTTTTCTTCTTTGAAGAAGCCCTATCCTTGAAAAAGTTGGCCGGTTTGATGCTTGCTGTGATTGGTATTGTGTGTGTTTCGCTGGGCGAAAGGAAATCTGAATGACCCGGTGTTTGTTTAAATGACCATTCTGGTCAAAGGTAGGTAGGAAATGAATCCTGTTGCACTCGTATTTGTTGTTAGTTCAGCATTGTTCGATATTCTGTCGAATATTTGTTTGACGTATTCCAAGGGCTTTAGCCATCTCAAGTGGGGCGTGTTAGCCATCATATTGATCTGGGCCTCATTCGGATTGATGGGGGCTGCCGTTGTCCACGTGGATATCTCCGTCGCCTACGCGTTATGGGGCGGAATAGGGGTCTTGGGTACAGCATTGGCTGGCCGATTACTGTTTGGCCAAAAACTGAGCCCTATAGGGTGGTTGGGTATTATCTGTGTCATTACGGCGATTCTGATATTTACGCTTTAATCAAGGTGACTTTATTAAAGGATATCCGCTCATCATCGCTTCTTTGTAAAAAAATGCCGCTCCTTTTTAAACATAAAGGTAGCGGCATTTTTAATTTAGACTAGATTGTATTTATTTCATCACTTTTTTACATCAGGTTGAATACAGGGTGTCTTTATTCTTGTGGAAGGGGGTGTAGTTGACCTGTTATTTCCTTTATCGCACCCATAATTGATTCAGCTCTTATATGAAAGGCCTGCTTGCTATAAGTGTCACGTACATAGGAAAGAGCATTTTTTCCATATATTTCAAGTAAAGCAGGATTATTAATAATGTTCTCAAGCGTATCACACAGTGCTCTAGCAGGATCTCCTTCAAGCAGAAAACCGACACGCTGGTGTTTAATGACGTGGGTAAGTTCACCCACCGGTGTAGCGACAAGCGGTAACCCTGCATTCATGGCTTCATGAGCAGCGATACACATACCTTCAAAGAGAGAAGGTTGAAGATAGGCGTGTTGGTGAGAAAGAAATTCTTCGATGTCAGCCGAATGACCAGGCAAAGAGATAACCTGTTCCAGTTGCCACTCTTCCCTTTGCTGCTCAAGTATTTTACGTGTGTCACCTTCCCCCAGAATAGTGACGCGTAAGCGATTGGACCATTCGGGATGCTTTTCGAGGAATAGGGCAATACCTTTAAGCAGTGCAGAGTAATTCTTTTGAGAACAGAGTCGGCCCAGACTTCCAAGGCGCAATTCGGAGCAACCATCCCACCTATCTGCCTGAGGTGCTTTTTTATTGCAATAATAAAGCGGCCAGTTCATGACTTTGTGTTCTGGAATGTGTAAGTCATCTTTCAGAAATTGAACAACGGTATGTGAATCTCCAATCCAGAGTTTGGAGATATTTTTCGCTAATCGTGTATTTTTTTGAGCGAAAGTACTGTTCTTGAAACTAATAACCGGGATGCCGGTCAGCTTACCTGCTATTTGCCCAATAAAGGTCGCACGATTCAACGAGGTCATTATCACATCGGGGCGGAAGGATAATATTCTCTTGATAAACGCCAATAAAACAAGATTTTTACTACGACGCTTATTAAATAATATGTCGTAGGATAACCCTTCTTCCTCAAGCCTTATTGTAGCCCCCATATCCCGAGGCTCACATGCCGTGATATAAACCCGATGGCCTAGACGATGAATCGCGTTAACAATATCAGCAACGGCATATTCAGCACCTCCGGCTTCCAGGCTGGTAATCAAATAGAGTATTTTCATATTCACTTTTTGATACTGCGGCTAACAATTTGCTTAGCCATTATGTATGTACGTCTGGATTATTATTAAATGCTAGTGTATAAATTTCGGTGGATAATATACCTGAATAAAGCAGGTGATTATATGTTAAAAAAATCAAACAATATGGATAATGTAGATATAAATATCCATATTTTTAAAATTTAGTTAAGATTTATGTGTTTGAGATAAAATAATTGTTTTATATATACTGCGTTAAATCTCTGTCATAGTTGTAGCAATGCGATTGCCAGTTGTAGTTCCATGGCGGAATTACAAGACTCAGCAGTCATGTCTCCGCTACCGTAGCGAGATTTTCTATTTGGATGTGGTTATGATGGGGAAATCAAACTCTAGCGGGATATCATATTATGTCATCATTTTTTTCATTATTTGAAGGCACAGCTTCTCCTTTGCTTTCTTCCAGCCTGAATTCTGTTATTGACTCGGCACTGCATGACAAACGACTGGTTGGTACAGTGGTGGCAATTGCGATAGGCGGAGAAGTGGTCTATCACCGCGCAGCAGGTTATGCCGACCGTGAAACCAAACGCGAGATGAATCCTGATACGTTGTTTCGTTTGGCTTCGGTATCCAAGCCTTTGGTAACGGCAGCTGTTATGGCTCTCGTGAGTCAACAGAAGATTCAGTTGGATGATGTGATCAACCCCTGGTTGCCCGAACTTGATCCTCATTTGGAAGACGGCACTCGCGTCTCTATTACCTTACGGCAACTGCTTAGCCATCAGGCCGGACTTTCCTATGGTTTTTATGAAAAAACCGGTCATACTCCTTATGCAGATGCAGGCGTTTCAGATGGCCTGGATGCATCTACCGTTACTTTGGAAGAAAATATAAAACGATTGGGAACGGTACCTCTACTCTTTAGCCCGGGAGAAGACTGGCATTACTCTCTTGCCATCGATGTGGCTGGCCTATTGATTGAGCGGGTGTATGACAAGCCTTTACTCGAGGCCTTCAAGGAGCTGGTTGCCGATCCCCTATCGATGGATAACACCGGGTTTTCCATCGATACGGATGCTGATATCGCTACTCCCTATGTCAATGACGTTTCCTCTCCACATATATTAAAAGAGGGAGAGCAGATTGCTGATGAACATAATGGCGAGGTTGGGGTGACTTTCAGCCCTCGTCGTATTTTCAACAAAGAGGCTTTTCCTTCCGGTGGGGCCGGTATGTATAGCTCTGCGCTTGATGTGCTGCACTTGCTGGAAGCGCTTCGCCTCAATAACGGTGATTTGTTGCCTTCAGAATTGATTGAAGAAATGGCGAAGGATCAGACTGGCGGAAAAGCATTGACGGGTATGCCGGGTGCTGGATTTGGTTTGGGATTTGCGATTTTGCGGACACCTGATTTGGCAAATTCACCTTTGTCAGCGGGATCATGGTGGTGGGATGGGGTATATGGTCATTCGTGGTTTGTGGATATTGAACGTGAAGTTAGCGTCGTTGCGCTGACAAATACCCTCTATGAAGGTATGTCGGGTCAGTTTGCACATGATCTGAAACAGGTTATCGGAACTGTCGTTGAGAAGAAGTGATTACTTACTTACTGAATATCCCTGTGTCACGATAAAACTCTCTAATAAAAAGAAGCTTTTCTGAATATGCGGTTCCATAATGAAGGAATGGGCTGTATCAAGGGGAAAGTCATCCCCTTGATGGAAAATGGCTTATTTCCCAATACAGAAACTGCTGAAGATTTCGCCCAATAAATCATCAGCGGTGAATTCACCCGTAATCTCCCCTAGTGCCTGCTGTGCTGAACGGAGGTCCTCGGCCAGTAATTCACCCGCTCCGCCTTCATTAAGCTGCAAGGCGCCTGTCTTCAATGAGGCTTTTGCGCGTTCCAGTGCCTCAAGGTGCCGGCGGCGGGCAGAGAACTGCCCTTCGTTGGTAGCGTTGTAACCCATGACTTCTTTTAGATGGTGTTTCAAGTTATCCACACCCACTCCTTCCTGAACGGAAATGCGGATGACGGGAGGAGTTGTGGATAAGTTACTTTCGCTACCCTCTCCACTTAAATCTACCTTGTTACGCACGAGGGTCAATTGGTCAGGGTGAGGCAAACGCGACACGAATTCGGGCCAAATCTCTTTTGGATCAAGTGAATCTGTAGAGGTTGCATCCACCAGCAGCAATACACGATCAGCCTTTTCTATTTCATCCCAGGCACGCTGTACGCCTATTTTCTCTACAGCGTCCGGTGTATCGCGCAAACCGGCTGTATCGATGAGGTGAAGTGGCATACCATCCAGATGGATGTGCTCACGTAATACATCTCGTGTTGTTCCCGCAATATCGGTCACAATGGCACTATCACGTTCGGTGAGTGCGTTGAGAAGGCTGGATTTCCCTGCATTGGGGCGGCCGGCAATCACCACGCTCATCCCCTCACGCATTAGGGAGCCTTGTGCAGCAGAGGCCATTACACTGTCAAGCCGCGTCTGTATGTCTTGCAGACGTGAAGCCACAATACCATCGCCAATAAAGTCTATCTCTTCTTCGGGGAAGTCGATGGCAGCCTCAACATAGACACGTAGTTCGATCAATGCAGTTGTCAGGGCGCTGACACGTTTTGAAAACTCTCCTTGAAGGGAGCGCAAGGCATTCGATGCTGCTGCACGTGAACTCGCTTCAATGAGATCACTGATCGCTTCTGCCTGTGCCAGATCCAGCTTGTCATTAAGAAAAGCGCGTTCTGAAAATTCACCCGGACGGGCAAGCCGAGCGCCCAGTTGCAATGTGCGTTCAAGCAACCAGTCAATAATGACTGGCCCACCATGGGCTTGAAGCTCCAGTACATCTTCCCCTGTGAAGGAGTGAGGGCCTGGAAAATAGAGCGCTATACCGTGATCTATGACACTGCCGTCTTCTGCCAGGAAGGGACCATAATGTGCGTGACGTGCTTTGGGAGCGAAGCCCAGAAGGGCGTAGGCCAATTCACTCACTTTCCTGCCGGAAAGTCTGACAATCCCGACGCCACCTCTACCCGGTGGAGTGGCTTGTGCACTGATGGTGTCCTGATCGAAAGAACTGAGCGGTACTGACATAACGGTAATCAATCCTGAAATGCCACCCCTGAGGACTACATGAGCCTCAAATGGCAAATGAATTTCAAAAGCAAAAAGCCGGTACCATAGGGGGTGGCCCGGTACCGGCTAATCTCACATTGGAATTTTATAGTAATGAAATCCCGATGCGATAGTTACGCTTTTTTTACGGCTTTCCTGGCATCACCTTTTTCAATCTGTTTGGTGATGAAATATTGCTGCGCCATTGAAAGCACGTTGTTGGTGATCCAGTACAGTACCAGACCTGCCGGGAACCACATGAAGAAGATAGTGAAGATGATAGGCAGCATCTTCATGACTTTCGCCTGTGTGGGGTCCGGAGGCGTCGGGTTCAGCTGCTGTTGCAGGAACATGGACGCACCCATGATGATGGGCAAAATAAAGTACGGATCTATTGCCGAGAGGTCATGAATCCAAAGCATGAAAGGCGCATGACGCAACTCAACGGATTCTCTCAACATCCAGTACAACGCGATAAAGACCGGCATCTGGATGACCATGGGCAAACACCCACCGATGGGGTTGATCTTCTCTTTCTGATAGAACTTCATCATCTCCTGGGAAACTTTCTGGCGGTCATCGCCGTAGGTTTCACGGATACGCTGAATTTCCGGCCCCATCTTGCGCATCTTGGCCATGGATTTATAACCCTTGGCAGAGAGAGGCAGTAGGATCAGTTTAACTACACAGGTCAGCAGAATGATAGACCAACCCCAATTACCGATCAGGCTGTGAATTTTTGACAGCAGCCAGAACAAGGGCGTCGAGAGGAACCAGAGCCAGCCATAATCGATGGTTAGCTGTAGATTCGGTGCCGTCGCCAGTAATTGATCACGGTATTTGGGGCCTACATAAAGTGTTGCGCCTAATGTGCCTGTGTTACCCGCAGCAATCTGTTGTTGGGGGCCTGCAAAACCAGCGACTGTCCGGCTGGCATTGTCCACCCGACCATAATACAGGTTACTTTGATTGGCATTGGGTACCCAGGCGCTAACAAAATATTGCTGGATGATGGAAACCCAGCCGCCATTCGCTGTCATGTTATGGAAATCATGATCACGAATATCGTCAAAGCTGACCTTATGGTACCGGTTATCAGGCGTAGAAAACGCCGCGCCAAGATAGGAATGAGCGCCCATACCATGGGATTCGGTGGGATCAGGTGATTGATCACGTGCCAGTTCACCAACGAATTGCGCATTTATCGGCGCATTACTTTGGTTGTTAAGCAAATAATCCACTCGAACTGCATAAGAGCCACGGGTCAACGTGAAACGTTTGGTGACCTGAATGCCGTTGACGCTGGTATGCAGGTTGACCACCAATTGTTTTTGATCCGGACTTAGCGTGTAGTCGGTCTGATCGGCAGAGAAGTGCAGCTGGTCACTTTTGCCCCCCAGTTGAATGCCTGAGCGAGCGATATAATCAAGTGATTTGCTGTTATCCAGCAGAACAAAGGGCGCCTTGGAATCAAGCGACTTGGTCTGTTTGGGCAACGCCGCATAAACAATGTCTCCCCCTTCAGGGTTGATATGCAGCTGAAGCACATTGGTGTTTACATCAATCAATGATGAAGCACCACTGCCGTTGGATGCGTTATCCAGGCTACCCTGGGTGGCATCACCATTCGCACTGGACTGATTATCGGAACCGGGTACCTGAGGTCCGTTGCCAGTGTTCGCGGCCTTATTCGCCTGTTGCTGCGCAACAGTTGAATTCTGCTGTGAATCATTCGGTTGGTGGTAGTCCTTGTTCCACTGCATCACCATCAGGTAAGCCAGAATGGCGATGGGAATCAGGATTATAATGCGTTTCAAATCCATGAGGGATAAGCCCGGTGATAGGTGTCGGAGCGGAATGCGTAGCTAACCTGCCAGAGATACCGTCCGTACATAAGTGCTAATGGCAAATAAGTGCTAATGGCGAGTGCGGGAATGCACAACGCTGATGAGTCTCATTCTAGGACATTTGTCTGTCCTCGCCTAACCTGAAATCAACTTCATTTGGGTTTGACGACCACAGTGCCCATCAATGACTGCAATCATCAAGTGAACGAGTCTGCCTTCGATAGCCTTTTAACATAACAGCTAACGTCGACTTTTCCAGTGCACCTAAGCAGTTGTCGGCCTACTTTGTCCGGTGTCGCCTTGCCTCGCATTGGCGCCCCCGCGTGTTTCTGCCCTGTGCTTCCCGTTGCCAGAAGAACAGTTCTGCTCTTTTCTAGCCTGTTTCCTGACATCGTTCTCGAGTCTTTTCCACATCATGTCGAGTTGCTGTCTTAATACAGCCCCCTCGATATCTGTGACGCCTCGGCGAGACAAAACAACGATATCAACAGCGGGTAAACGATGTTGACGCATTCGAATGGATTCACGCGTCAGCCGTTTAAGCAAATTGCGATCCACGGCTCGTTTCTGATTCTTGCGACTAAAAACGAGGCCCACCCGGACATGCCCACACGAATTTGGGCAAGCGAGCGCTAAAAGCCCCTTGCCGTATATCTTGAAGCAGGCATTGTTGAATACATGCCCAAATTCCTTGCTAGTCAGTATTCTTAACGAGCGTGGAAAAGGGTGGGTCGCCAACTGTTTGGCCATGAAGGCCTCTCTCTTCAACGTTTCCAGAATGGTGCCAGAAAGAAAACGAGAGATTAGGCGCTCAGGCGTTTACGGCCTTTGGCACGACGACGAGCCAGAACCTGACGGCCACGTTTGGTTGCCATGCGAGCACGGAAACCGTGGTCACGTTTACGTTTCAGTACGCTGGGTTGAAAAGTGCGTTTCATAACGTCTTTCCCCGAAAATTAATCAATGTAAGTGTAAGGGTGAATCGCGAATCAGAGATAAGCACGATTCATTCAAGAGCGGGGATTTTAGAGAATACGCGGCCCGTTAGCAATTTTTCTCTGCAAAGTAATGGGTTTTTTTCATTTTCAGCCTGTTTTTGAAGAGTAAAAATGCTTTTTTTCTGTGAGTATTCTTGTGGGTAACCTTTGTATCATTGATGTATAAATTGGGGGCAAGCAGTGCCTGCTGCCAAAATCAACAAGTTACAGCTATTTCTAGAAAGGTTATACACAGGGTGTATCGATTGGCTTAAAGGTGTGGATAACTGGCTCAATCACCGATAAACTAATAGGGATTACTTTCATATTGCATCTAATGGTGTTCGCAATCATGGTGTTCGCAATCCGGTTTTATGGCGACACGTTAATTTTATAATTATTGCTTTAGTGTGACGTTTACGGACCGGTATGGATACGCTGCTTGTCGTTAAATGAGACATCTATACCGTTGCTCATGGAGCATATTCATTCCTCATCGTCGTTCCAGTGGTGTGTTCCGTTTTTTGCAATTTCAGTTTTAAGGTGGGCGAATCGACGTGTCGATAGCACTATGGCAGAAATGTCTTGACTCTCTCCAGTACGAGTTGAGCTCTCAACAGTTCAATACCTGGATCAGGCCTCTTCAGGTAGAGGAAGGTGAGGGTAATGCGCTGATATTGTTGGCTCCCAATCGCTTCGTACGTGATTGGGTAAATGACAAGTTCCTGAAGCGCATAAATGAATTGCTTCGTGAAATGGCGCCGGACAAACCACCCATGGTGAGTCTAGGCATAGGTAGCCGTCGTACGGTATCGAACCCTGCTGCGACGAAACCGACGCCCAAACCGGCACCCTCAGTTGCACCGGCCGTTCATCGCAGCTCAGCAGCCCCCTCCCGTTCTTCCTTTTCAGGTGACGTCGAGCTTGAAGAGAATAAATCCGATGAACAGGAATCCGGTTCTTCCAACCGTCATGTTCAGGTCGAAGGCAGTCTGAAACACCAAAGTGGTCTGAACTCAAGCTTCACCTTTGATACTTTTGTTGAGGGTAAGTCGAATCAGCTGGCGCGTGCAGCCTCTCGGCAGGTCGCCGAAAATTCCGGTGGTGCCTATAATCCGCTTTTTCTCTATGGCGGTGTCGGGTTGGGTAAAACCCATTTGATGCATGCTGTGGGCAATCACATGGCTGGTTTGCGGGAAAATGCACGTGTGGTCTATCTGCATTCCGAGCGTTTTGTGGCAGACATGGTGAAAGCACTTCAGTTGAATGCCATCAATGATTTCAAGCGTTTTTACCGTAGTGTAGATGCTCTGCTGATCGATGATATCCAGTTTTTTGCAGGTAAAGAGCGTTCCCAGGAAGAGTTCTTCCATACCTTCAATGCTCTGTTGGAAGGTGGTCAGCAGATGATTCTGACGTCTGACCGCTATCCCAAGGAGATTTCTGGTGTAGAAGAACGCCTCAAGTCACGATTCGGGTGGGGGCTGACTGTCGCAATTGAGCCGCCTGAGCTTGAAACGCGTGTTGCCATATTGATGAAAAAGGCGGAGCAATCCCAAGTGGATCTGCCCCATGATGCTGCTTTCTTTATTGCACAGAAGATCCGTTCAAATGTACGTGAGCTCGAAGGTGCATTGAAAAAGGTGATTGCTGACTCCCACTTTATGGGACGCCGGATTGATCAGGAATTTATACGAGAATCCCTGAAAGACTTACTGGCATTGCAGGACAAGCAAGTCAGCATTGATAATATTCAGCGTACCGTGGCGGAGTACTATAAAATCAAGGTGGCAGATATCCACTCCAAGCGCCGTTCGCGTTCGGTTGCCCGGCCACGACAGGTTGCCATGGCGCTGGCCAAGGAGCTGACGAGCCATAGTTTACCGGAGATTGGTGATGCCTTTGGCGGCCGCGATCATACAACGGTCTTGCATGCGTGCCGTAAGGTGGCAGCCCTGAAGGAAGAGAGCGCTGATATTCGCGAAGACTACAAGAATCTTATGCGCCTGCTGACCAGTTAGTATCGGTAAAGGATATTGGGTTGTCAGGTGTATCGACCACGTGTCAGTCGCGGCGGTGGGTATAGAGAAGTGAGGTCAGCAGGGTATACCCCTTGGTGCTACCCGCAGACATGCACGCTGACACGAATTCGATAGAGAACATTTTTTCAAAGAGTTTTTAAAAGAGAGCGGCCACGATGAAATTCTCCATCTCACGCGAAGCCCTTTTGCGTCCCTTGACCCTGGTTGCAGGGGTTGTTGAGCGTCGTCAGACCTTGCCAGTACTTTCCAATGTTCTATTGATGGCAGGTGGTGACGGCCTTGAATTAACGGGTACTGACCTTGAAGTTGAATTGGTGGGTCATGCTCAACTGGATTCTCTGGAAGAGTCTGGTTCTACCACGGTTCCAGCGCGTAAGTTGATGGATATTTGCCGTTCTCTGCCAGAAGGCTCTGTTATCAGTTTCTCTCTGGAAGACGGTCGTGCAGTACTTCGTGCAGGGCGCTCCCGCTTTACGCTGTCTACCTTGCCGGCTGCCGAGTTCCCCAATATTGATCAGAGTAAACATAGCGCTGAATTGACGCTGCCAAGGTCCTTGCTCAAACGCCTGATCGATGCTACTTCCTTTGCCATGGCGCAACAGGATGTTCGCTACTACCTCAATGGCATGCTGTTCGAGCTTGAGCCTAATACTGTGCGTGTGGTTGCGACTGACGGACACCGCCTGGCACTCGCCGAAAGTGATGGTGAGGTAGCACTCTCTGAGGCTCAACGCCTGATTCTGCCACGCAAGGGGGTATTGGAGTTGGGTCGCCTTCTGGATGATACCAATACGCCGATCACACTGATTTTGGGGCCAAATCATCTACGTGCGCGTACGGGTGGCTATGTCTTCACATCCAAGTTGATCGATGGGAAATTCCCTGACGTAAATCGCGTGATGCCTAAAGGTGGGGACAAACAACTGGTAGCAGAGCGTGCTGAGCTGCGTCAGGTATTGACGCGTGCTTCTATTCTGTCGAATGAAAAATACCGGGGTGTTCGTTTTTATCTCGAAGCCAATAATCTGCGTGTTCAGGCCAATAACCCCGAACAGGAAGAAGCAGAGGAAAACATCAGTGTTGATTACAACAGCCCTGAGTTGGAAATTGGTTTCAACGTGGGGTATCTGGTGGATGTACTCAATGTAATCCCCACTCAGAAAATCAATATGACGATGTCTGACTCTATCTCTACTACACTTCTGGAGGCCGTCCCGGGAGATGAAGAAGCGTCTACGCCCGGATTCAGGGCACGTTACGTTGTCATGCCTATGCGTCTCTAATGGGAGTTGAAGGTTATTATCTTCCCACTCAGGGTAACTGGTCTGCCCATGTGAGGCTGGTTACCCTGGGTCTTTTCCCCGCTTCTTTTCTGCGTGCATTATATCAACGGCATTTTTCTTGCCCACCCATCCTGAAGTCGGTGATATTTTACTTGCCACCCAACGATTTTTTCCCTGACAGGCGATTTTCCCATGCCTCTTGAACGCATTCACATGACAGGGTTACGCAATCTTCAGCAGGTGGATTTTTCGCCGTCTCCCCGCATGAATCTGATCGTTGGTCCAAATGGTAGTGGCAAGACCAGTATTCTTGAGGGGCTCCATTTATTGGGGCTGGGGCGCTCGTTCAGAGCCAGGCAGTTTAAGCCAATCATTCATTTTGACAGTGATGGATTGACTGTTTTTGGACGTCTTTCAGGCCATCCTCCGAGCTCCATTGGTGTTCAGCGGCGTCGTGATAGTGATGCCTTGTTGATGCGCAAGGATGGGCAAACGATTGACCGTATCAGCCAGTTGGCGGAGTTTTTACCACTTCAATTGATTGATAGCCAAACCTTCGAATTGATTGATGGCTCACCCAAGGCTAGGCGGGAATATCTTGATTGGGGTGTCTTTCATGTGGAGCCAGCGTTTTATGACTGTTGGAAACGCATGAGAAGAGCACTTAAACACCGCAATGTGTTGCTGAGATATGGTACAATTGACCGCATTTCAATGCGTGCCTGGAATCAGGAACTCGCGAGGGAAGCCACGCGTCTGGATCAGTTCAGAAATGACTATGTAGAGCGCCTTGCGCCGATCTTTAATGAGCTTCTTGAGCAGTTGGCTACGTTGCCGGATATTTCGTTGGGCTATTATCGTGGATGGGATCGTAAACGCCCGTTGGAAGAGATTCTGGAAGCGAATATCAATAGTGATCAGCAAATGGGATTTACCCAACAGGGCCCCCAGCGTGCTGACTTGCGCATTCGCATCGGGAAACGCCCGGCAACGGAGGTGCTTTCCCGCGGGCAGCAAAAAGTTGTGGTCAGTGCCCTCAAATTGGCTCAAGGGCAGATGCTTGAGGAAATGACCCAACGGCATTGTCTTTATTTAATCGATGATCTGGCCGCTGAGCTGGACGCAGGTCATCAACAGCGCTTTTTTGAGTTGCTTAAAAAACAGCAGGGCCAGAGTTTCATCACTGTGATTGATAAAAGCGGTATCTCACCGTTTTTACAGGAAGATCACGGGGTGTTCGAGTTAAGTGCGGGACGCATGACTACCGTGTGATGTCGGTGCTTGTTGCTGAGTCTGCCATGACAGCCGTCGCGAGGTCATAGCGGTGGTCGGTATAATCCAATCAGCACTCGCAATTGGATTGCAGCAAAACAAGTAGTGACAGCAGTAGCGAAAGAAATAGCGTTACCGAAGAGAGTCTGGTAATCCTTCTGCCTCATGGGCAGAGTTTGGCGACAATAAAGGGTGTCGTCCATCAGTTCAGGAGTGAACATGAGCGAACAATCTTACGATTCATCGAGTATCAAGGTTCTAAAAGGGCTGGATGCTGTACGCAAGCGCCCTGGGATGTACATTGGTGATACCGATGATGGCAGTGGCCTGCACCATATGGTGTTCGAGATCGTCGATAATTCTATCGATGAAGCACTGGCGGGTCATTGCGACGAGATTTCGGTGGTGATTCATGCCGATGAATCCATCAGCGTATCGGATGATGGCCGTGGTATTCCGACAGAAATGCACGCAGAAGGCGTGTCTGCGGCGGAGGTCATTCTGACAGTACTGCACGCCGGTGGTAAGTTCGATGACAACTCCTATAAAGTGTCCGGTGGATTGCACGGTGTGGGGGTTTCGGTCGTTAATGCTCTGTCTTCACAACTGGATCTTACCATCTGGCGTGGAGGCCATGTTCACTCCCAAACCTACGCTCACGGTGTCCCGCAGAAGCCGTTGGAAGTGGTAGGTGAAACGGATCGTACAGGGACACGCATCCATTTTGTGCCTTCCCCGGAGACGTTTGCGAACATCGAGTTTCATTATGAAATTCTTGCCAAACGTCTGCGCGAGCTTTCATTTCTGAACTCGGGTGTCGCCATTCGTTTGACAGATGAACGCGATGGCAAGGAAGAGCTATTCCATTATGAAGGTGGGCTGAAAGCCTTTGTCGAACATCTCAATCGCAATCGTACAACGATCAATCCAGTATTTCACTTCATGGTGGATCGTGAGGATGGCATTAGCGTTGAAGTTGCGATGCAGTGGAACGATACCTACAACGAAAACCTGTTGTGCTATACCAACAATATCCCTCAGCGTGATGGCGGGACGCATTTGGCAGGCTTCCGTGCTTCGCTGACACGTACGCTGAACAGCTATATCGAAGCCGAGGATTTGCAGAAGAAGGCGAAGGTAGTGACTTCTGGTGATGATGCCCGTGAAGGTTTGACGGCCATTATCTCGGTGAAAGTACCGGATCCGAAATTTTCTTCTCAGACCAAGGACAAACTGGTGTCCTCGGAAGTAAAAACGGCCGTTGAACAGGAGATGGGGCGTCACTTCTCCGAGTATCTGCTGGAGCATCCCAACGAGGCCAAAATCATCGTGAACAAGATGATTGATGCCGCCCGTGCCCGTGATGCCGCCCGTAAGGCGCGTGAAATGACGCGGCGCAAAGGGGCGCTCGATATAGCAGGCTTGCCCGGTAAACTCGCTGACTGTCAGGAGAAAGATCCGTCCAAGTCAGAACTGTATCTGGTGGAGGGTGACTCCGCGGGTGGTTCAGCCAAGCAGGGGCGTGACCGTCGTACTCAGGCTATCTTGCCGCTGAAAGGTAAAATTCTTAATGTAGAAAAAGCGCGCTTCGACAAAATGCTTTCCTCTGCCGAAGTTGGCACCCTTATTACCGCATTGGGTTGTGGTATCGGTCGTGAAGAATTTGATCCCGACAAGTTGCGTTATCACTCCATCATTATCATGACGGATGCGGACGTTGATGGTTCGCACATTCGGACCCTTCTACTGACGTTCTTCTTCCGTCAAATGCCGGAATTGATTGAGCGTGGGCATATATTTATTGCGCAGCCACCGCTTTATAAAATCAAGCGTGGCAAGCAGGAGATGTACCTGAAAGACGAAGCGGCCATGGAGCAATACCTTGTGACCACGGCATTGGATGGTGGCAGTCTGCATGTCAATGAAACAGCGCCCGGAATTACAGGTGCCGAGCTGGAGAAACTGATCCTCCAGTATCAGGATGTGAAGCATCGCTTGCATCGTCTCGCGCGGGTTTACCCCGCCAAGGTGCTGGAACAGATGATCCACGTACCGGTGCTGAGTGATACGGACCTGAGCGATCAGAACAAGGTCAATACCTGGATGGATGCGCTTTCCATTCGCATGCAGGCACTGAGCGAATATGAAGGGGATGCCAGTTACGAGTTCTCGACACAATTTGATGAAGAGCGCTCTCTCTATTTCCCCAAAGTCGGTATCAAGGCACATGGCGTGGTGACCGATTACATGCTTGGTATCAGCTTTTTCCGCTCTCCGGACTATGCCGCCATGGTATCTCTGGGTGAAACACTCAATGGCTTGCTTGAAGAAGGCGCCTACGTTGCTCGTGGTGAACGTCGGTCTGAGGTTCATGACTTTGGGCAGGTATTGGATTGGCTATTGCGTGAATCACAGCGTGGCTTATCTATTCAGCGCTACAAAGGTCTTGGCGAAATGAACCCGGATCAGCTGTGGGAAACCACTATGGATCCTGATGTTCGTCGTATGTTACGTGTTTCCATCGAAGATGCCGTTGTGGCTGATCAGATGTTCAACACTCTGATGGGTGACGAAGTCGAACCGCGTCGCGATTTCATTGAGCAAAACGCATTAGTCGCCAATCTGGACGTCTGATTAACTGAGTATGGACGCCTAATCGTCCTGCGCGTGATGCTGAAAAGTCCCATATCGTATTTGTTCGGTATGGGACTTTTTTTATTTTCGATGCTCTGATGTCAGAGTCAGAATTCCGCTATTACATGAAGAATGTTGCCCTATCCTCGCTGTGTTTTGGAAGCACCTACTCTTTCACGTGCGAGTTCACACGCCGTTCCTGTCACGGAAGATGTCACGATAGGACGTAATACATGAAGGCTTTTTCTGACGGTCATTCTCTTGACGGGGGAAAGCTGCATACCCAACGCCTCCAATGCCCATTGGGGCAATAAATCAATCCCCCCGCGCATGAATAATCGGCCAGCCATTCGTCCCAAAGGATCTTCCGGCCCCGCTTCCTGAAGTATGCGAGCGACTTCCCGAGTCCGCTCATCACATCGAAGCTGTGGCCTCATTTCTTCGAGATAAGCGGTTACTTCGGCTGTTGATGTAGGGACTGATTCAGCACCCAACGCAATGGCGACCCGGGCACTTTCACGATAGTAGGCATCCTGAACATCCAGGCCAAGAGTTGGCTCGCAATATCGTATATAAGCAGCCAGAAAGCGACTCATCTCGGCTACGTGTACCCAACAAAGCAACTCGGGATCATCAGCGTGATAGGCTTGTCCATCGGGCGACGTCCCCTTGATGAACGAATGTATGTGGCGCACATGGGCTATTGCTGATTGAGCATCCTGCCGGCTGCCATACGTTGTTACCGCAATAAATTGGCTGGTTCGGCGTAGGCGTCCCATCATATCGTCGCGAAATGTTGAATGATCCCAAACACCAGAGAGGGCAAGTGGGTGGAGCATTTGTAATAACAGTGCGCCGACACCCCCGCACAGCATGGAAACGAAGTCTCCATGGACTCGCCATACAGCACTTTCAGGGCCGAATAGACCGGGGTCTCCTTTCGGTTGCGCATAGTCAATAGATCTTGTTGTGCGGCCGGTAAGATTGGCGACACGTTGATCAATGCGACGTTTCAGGCTTGTCGGCATAAACATGGGCAATGGCCGTTAATTCGCTGGTTATCTGGTTGGGCCTCATGAATGATACCTGCACATGCCACTTTCCTATATCAAAAAGTGCCGGGATAGCTGCCCCCATCCAATAAAACGTTTTGTGCGGTGAAATAACTTGCCTGTTCACTACATAAAAAAGCACAAAAAGCACCAAATTCTTCTGCGGTACCGAAGCGCCTGGCAGGGATGTGTTGATGGGAGGCTGCTGCGATGCTTTTCTCCGATTCCCCGCTTTTTTGGGCGGCATGTGCAAAATTTGAGCGAAGCCGATCAGTATCAAATTTCCCGGGCAGTAGATTATTGATAGTAACGTTACGCCCTGCGATATCTGGTTGCCTGGCGGTACCTGCTATAAAGCCCGTTAATCCTGAGCGTGCCCCGTTGGAAAGTCCAAGCGCCGTAATGGGGGCTTTAACGGATGAAGAGGTAATATTGATGATTCGACCAAATCCCCTCTTGGCCATTGCATCCACCGTGGCTTTTATGAGCTCGATGGGCGTAATCATGTTGTTATTGAGCGCTTGTTGCCACTGCTCAGGTGACCAGTCACGGAAATCACCCGGCGGTGGCCCACCTGCATTATTGATCAGAATATCCACGTGCGGGGCCGCGGTGAGTACCTTGTTTCTTGTGTCAGGCTGTGTGATGTCTCCGGCCACACTGATGACCTGAATACCGGGAGCAAGTTGACGAAGGCCCTTGGCGGTTTCTTCCAGTGGTGCTTCTGTACGTGCATTGATGACAAGATTGACGCCTTCTTTGGCGAGCGCCTCAGCGCACCCTTTTCCCAAACCTTTACTGGCAGCACACACTACAGCCCAACGCCCTTCGATGCCCAAATCCATACTTAATTCCTGATCAAAAAGTGAGTATGTTTGCCGAAGATACCTAGTACCAGCTGCTACTCCAAACGATCTTGCCAATAATCGTGAGCTGATCCAATGCATCTTCGGGCACATGGATATCCTTCAGTAAAGGCGTATCGCACATCAACGTCAAGCCCGAGACAGTTCGTTGTAAGCGTCGTACCAGCTGAGCTTCATGGAACTCAACCAGGAACAGGGACGTGCCTGCGGGTTGTAACGCATTCGTATCGACCAGAACGATAGCCCCAGCGGATAACCCGGGAGCCATGGCATTGTCACTCAAGCAGAAGGCTTTGACTCTCTCACGAGTAAGCGCATGCGCCTGTAGCTCATGGCGGGTGATCGGGAAATATGTCGTGCTTCGTACACCATCCAGGGAGACTTCCAACGGAATTAATTCATGATTGGTTGGCGCCTCTCCGAGAAGGGATGCTGAATCCCTTGATTCAGTCCGCGGGGTATCATGATGGGCGGTATGCTCTCTCATGGAGTGCAGGGCATATCCACTGGTATGACACGAGTCGGATAAATAATACGGTGAAGCTTCTTTCAGCTCACTATATCCCATTGTTGGGTGCCGACCGGGCAAGTAACAGTCACCTTCCCCCGTCACCAACCAGTCCAGTGACATCCCGGCACTCAGCATCAGATTGGCGATATTGACCAGGCTCGGATTTGGCTCATGACGATTATCTGACCATCGGGCTAGCGTATTCACTTCGACACCTGCACATTGGGCTGCAGCTATCTTGGTCCTAAAATGGCTGATCACCAAAGCAATGCGTTTGGCCATTCCGTCAGCGACTTCAGATTCAGTTTTAATAAAGCAGGACAGCTTTTTGTCTGACATTTCTTGATAATCACTCGATATATAAAACAAGCGTTAAATTCAAACCATCATTAAAGTTTAAGATGACACGTTTCATGTTGTAAGTTTCTGATTCATAACTTAGATTCGAGCATGAATGTAGTCCTTGGCGGCGTAAAAGATGAGGTCTTGTTCGGTATGCAACCCGGATGAGGCGCTTTTTACTCAGGACACCTATATCAGCATGACTCTCCCCTTGGCATGTAGTTCAAGAGTCATGAATCCACAGGTAAACACCTCATACTCTTCCGTTCTTGTCTGCATTTAATTGGCAATATTAAAAAAGCGTGGCAACGCTACCGCTAGAGCATTCTGCTCTTACGGGCTTTTGATGAGTTATGGGCGTCACATCACATGAAAGTCTCCGAAATCCGTGTGTATACTCCTTCCTGCTCATGGCCACTTCATTCACTGATCGAAGTCAATACGGATGAAGGGCTTGCGGGATATGCTTTTGTTGCTTTGGGCGCTGAAGTAGCCACGAGCACCCTCAGAGCGCTTGCTCGTAGTTATCAACAACTCGATGCATTTCATGTTGCTTCCTTTTGTCAACGATTACGTTCAAGCTGTCCTGAAGACACTAACGCTCACCATGTTATTTCAGCGATCGAGATTGCTCTCTGGGATATTTTCGGGCACTTTACCGGGGTACCTGTCTACCAATTATTGGGAGGCATTTCAGATTCGGGTCCCCATGCCTGTGTTAACTTGGCAATAGATTGTAATAAGTCCCTTAATGAACAGACACTTCGTCTTAAGCTCGAATACTGCAAAGCGATTCGTTTCTGTTTAATTAATGTGGATGAAGATGATTTTGAATGCTTTAAAACTCTGTTATATGAGCTGAGTTTATTGTGTCCGCGCGGGAAAAAGATTTTTCTCTCGGCTCCGGTTACTCGGCATACCTCTCTCAAATGGGCGAAAAGAGCGGTTTCATGGATGGAGTCTCTCAACATCCATCTTTTTGAAGTCAATTTTTTTCCTGTCGAACGTGATGAATTCCGAACATTGTCGAATTCAACTCTCCTACGGATTGGCACGGCGAAAAGCTCAATTTCGATTAAGAATAGCCACTCTCTAATCACGGATAAATGTGTCGATAATATCGCGCTGAGTAGCATGTCCGAGATCGGTTTTAAAAAAACAGCCATGCTGGTTCATGCCGCTTCTGCATGTGGAGTCTATCCGATGCTGCGAGGAATGCATGATCCACTTACCTTTGCGGCAAATCTGCATTTGGCTTGTCTGTCGGAAGTTCCTTGCTGGGTTGATATCCCTCCCCTGGAGAAACTGCATAACGACTTTGATACAGGCATATATGTCAATGAACAAGGCGAGCTGGTACCGGGGGAAGATGCGGGGTTTGGCATACGTCCCTCGGCCGCATTTCTGAATACCATGCAGCCCTCTATCGTTATATGAATTAGTAGGTTAGGAAACATACATGGATCATCGTCAGTTACAGTTTCTTGACGCATTGGCTCGAGAGCATCATTTCGGTCGTGCTGCCAAGCGATGTCAGGTTACTCAGCCCACTTTGTCGGCACGTATTAAGCAGCTTGAGTTGGAGTTGGGCTATCCATTGGTAAAGCGTGGTAAATATTTTGAACGTTTCACACCGGAAGGGAACCGCATTCTTGAACATGCAAGGCGGATTCTGCGTGAATATGCGGCTCTGACTGGCTCGCTATCATCCTCGTTCGAGAGTTCTGGCCCATTGACGATTGGAACAATCCCGAGTGCCATGGCAGATGTTATTCAGTGGTCACATCGTTCTGCAGAAGTGACTACGCTTGAATTGCGCGAGTACTCGATGTCAGCACTTTTATTGGCACTTGAACAGCGGACGGTTGATCTTGGAATTGGTTATATAGAAGCGACTCATGCCTTGTCGGATGAGTTTGTGATCCGGCCACTTCTCACCGAGCGAATGATGATCTTCTATTCGTCACAACATCATGAGCTACCGGATGTCGTGCAGTGGAAAATGCTCGAAAATTATCCTCATGGCGTTTTGAGTAATGACATGCAACGTCAGCGTTGGACCTCTTGTATTCAGGACCAATTAACCATGGATATTCGTATCAACGTGGAAGCGGATTCCGTCATGACGCTTTTATTGATGGTCGCTCAAGGGCATTGTATTGCTGTTTTACCGCAAGGTTTTTCAGGTGTGGCCGCTACTCTCTCCAATATTGTGGCGCAGCATCTGCCGGATATGGGCGTCGAATTTCCCCGCGTGGGAGCCATTTGGCAGCGAGGTAACGTATCAGCTCCGATGATTGAGCGGATGATGAAGCAATAGGCCAACTGCGGTCACTAAGCTGTCATGGGATGGATCATCCGTGGAGGAAAAGCTGTTATTTGATTTACCTTGTACATTATTGTTCGGTAGACGGCCTCTGTAATAGAGGAGTAATGAGGGTACCGTATCCATGATCGGATAAGGATACGGTCATCAAATGCAGGCTTATGCGGAGGTGCGTATGATTTGAGCATCCCTCATGATAAAGCTGAGAGTATCTTCCCAAAATTCGGCCAGAAAAACCTGTTCCGGGGCAATTTTATGTGCCTTTATCTTGTCTTCCAGCCACTCTTTGGACTTTTCGATACTCTCAAGTTCCGAATCACGGGTTTTCCCATCCTGCATGACTAGTACAGAAGGCCGTTCTTCACTATCTACAATGGCTGTCAGTTGGCCACTGGGCTCGATCTGTGCATAGCTTACTCTCTGGAATGAGTAAATGCCTTGAGAATGGAGCTGTGAGGCAACATTGATGATGTCGATTTTATTATGCTTCTCCAGAATATTCTCCATCACGAACTTTCCATTATCGATGATGGGAATCGGGTTGCCTATCGTGATATCACGGAAAAAGAACAGATGCTTACTGATAAAATTCAGGATCGAAATCATTGAAACGCCGATGAATAGAACAATGACGTACTGATATAACGGAATGGCATTGGTATAAATAACGCCCCCAATAATACCGCCTAGTACGAAGTTACCAATGAAGTCTACGGGTGTCATTTGAGCAAGCTGTGTTTTACCGGATAGATTGAGGTGCGCGATAACGACCACGAATCCGATGATAAACTTGAGAATGATAAATAAGTAAAAAGCCATGTTTCTTTCCACAATGCCAAGCCGGAATATATCCGATTGATAACAATTCCCCATGACTATCCCCGAAAGCGTATTGCGAACACAGTATTTCGTACGCCACTTCCGAGTGACAGCTTTCGGATGATAGTGGGGGGCGGTGATTTAGAAACAAATAGTAGCAAAGAGCTAACTTATTGTTATATGGCTTTTTCCAATATGAAAAAAGGTTCCTTGATCTGATTACTGCATCATTGTGGTATTAGAGGGCAGTATTTTCATTCAGTCCCAAATGAATATTCATGCTTTGAATGGCCGCACCCGCAGCACCTTTACCCAGGTTATCAAGGCGTGCAACAAGAAGCGCTTGTTCTTCATTTCCGCATACCAGGATATCGACTTCGTTAGTGCCGTTATTGTGCTGTATATCAAGATATCCGCCATCCATGTTATTACTGCTTTCTTGTGATGTAGCCACCCGTATAAAGGGCTCGTTGGCGTAGTGTTTTTGATAGGCCTTTATGATCACTTCTGGAGAAAGATCAAGCTGTTTCAAGGGAAGCGGAATCTGCACCGAGAGTCCTTGTAGGTTTGCACCCACGATTGGCGTAAAAATAGGCTCAGCCGCTAAATGTCCATGGGTTCGCATTTCTGGCAAATGTTTATGTTTCAGGCCAAGTGCATATGGGCGGGGGCTATCCAGTTTACTGGCACGTTGCCCTTTTTCTTCCTTCTGATAGTCTGCAATCATGTTTTTGCCGCCCCCACTGTACCCTGTTAGAGAGTAGGCACAGAGAGGGAATTCAGCGGGTAGCAGCCCAGCGTCAACCAATGGCCTTACCAACAGGATGAATGCAGTGGCATGACAACCGGGGTTGGCAATACGTTTGTGGTGACGAATATGGCTACGTTGTTCTCCGGTGAGCTCAGGTAGTCCGTAAACCCAGTCATCATCTGTCCGAAAAGCAGTGCTGGCATCAATGACACAGGTCGTGTCGTTGTTGACCAGACCAACCGCTTCCTTCGAGGCTTCATCCGGTAAGCATAAAAAGGCAACATCTGCAGCATTGAGTAATCGAGCCCGCTCTTTGACGTCTCTCCGTTTATCTTCATCAATGTAGAGAATATCCACATCTGGATGTTTCTTCAGATAGTCCAATAAGCGCAGGCCAGTGGTGCCAGATTGCCCGTCTACAAAAACCTTGTATGCCATAGTGATGCTTCTAATAAAGAGTGAGTGGTGTGGTAAGTACATAGCGTCTGACTGTTATACCGCGTATCAATGGTAAGGTGCTACCCATCCATTTACTATTTGCCACATTTGCATCTTGGGCAGCCTCACTGCACAGTAGTAGCCGATCAATACACTCCTGCGTTATCGATGCTCAAATGAGGTAAAATATGACGTCTTCACATGCCCCGGAAGATCCCAATACTGAGAAATCACAAAAAGATATCACTATACCGCGAGGCGTTACTTTCGATGACCTTAAATTGGAAATGACGAATGAAGGGCGCCTGCGTTTCAATCTGGATATTATTGAGCAGGTTTGTAAGGCAAGTGATTTGCCCGTTGAGGTGATTACAAAGGGGCCTGAATCCAATTTGGCGGGGCTTTTGGTGACGTGGTACCAAAAACATCTTTCTCAGGGTGGGGGCCACAATTCAGTCATGGATTCTTTACTCGCACCCCACTAATGGCGGAAAAAAGAGAAGTGGAATACGTTACCGTGGACATAGAGGCTACTGAATTTCTGGTATGAAATACAAGAGGGCCCATATTGAGCCCTCTAACGTAGCATTCAGTCTACTTTAAACATTAACGTTTATGCTTACTGTTGTTGCTTAAGCTTCGTGTTGCACATGGCAAGTTAAAATAACCTGGCATCGGGGCACACTGGAAGTAGTATATCTGCACGTTGTTGATCTAGAAGTTGTAGATCTAGAAGTTGTAGATCAGACGAATGTGCGTTGCACTGGGGTGATCTGCCTTGTCCATACCCGAGCTATGAGCAAACTGGTGCTCAATAATGATATTGGTGTTATAAGCCAGTGTTGTACTCAAACCGATAAATTGATCATTGGTTGAGAATTTTTGCCCATGCATGGAGGCACCCGCCACATAGGGAAGCACTGCCTTGAGAACGCTGGATTGTACGGGGATAGTATAGCCCGCGTAGTATTCGTAGCCGTAGGCGGAGTGGCTGAAATAATTGTGTGCACTGTTATATCGGTGATTCGGTACGAAATCGGTGAAATACCCTAGGGAACCAGCAAATTTCCAATGACCCGGGGCCCAGGAAAATCCTGTCCCTGTCATCTGCTGATGGTAGGTGTTGGTGTGCCCATCTTCAGAATACAGATTGGCTTTGATATTGCTGTATGCCAATCCCCATGCCAGGTCGTTGGTGATCTGATAATTGATACCAATGGCGCCTCCCCCTCTACGTTTGTAGCGGTTGATACCTTCCGAGTGCAGATAATAAGCCGTAGCCGGTAGGGCAACGGTAGTATATAGCGTGACCGGACCAAAGGTATTTTTATAGTTGATCATGTTCTTGGCTCGGTAAGAGCCATCGTAAGAACCTTGCCCGTCGATACCGTTACTGGGTCCTACGGCGCCGTTATCATTGACCCATATATCCGGTTTGGAGGCAACGGCAGGATAGTAGGCATTCCATTGTTTACCGTAAGTCAGGGTTCCCCATTTTTCGTTGGCGATACCGACATAGAGCTGGCGTGTATAGGTATCATCCCCACCGCGATTACGATAGGTATGGTGATTCCATCCCAACGCTTTGAACCAGCTAGCGGTCATTTCGTAATAGCCTAAAAGTGACCAGTCATCATTCAAGCGGTATGTTGCATCAGCGTGATAATCGGAGTCATCAGCCCAACCCCGGTGGGTCACTGACCCATGATCTGCTCCTCCCATCTGGTTTTGAAAACCGAGTTCGGCACGACCACCAATAGAAAGGCTCAATGGATTGAAGAAAGACGAGCCCTGGCCTTCTTTCAAGAGTGTGACATCTGCATTGGCCACATTTGAATAAACTGTTGCACCGAAAACTGCAGCAACCAGACCGCATCGCAATAATGACAAATGATCGTTTTTCATGGTTTAGCTCGAATTATTCAAGGCCAGCTCAGTTTGGCAGACCGTTATTGTTCAGTATCCACGCTCTCGCATGTGAGATGATATGGATTATAAGGGTGCATGAGAAATATTTGCTCTATTAATACGCATTTTATGCATTCTCAAGGGTTAGCATGCACGTTATAAAGGAAAACTTTGCGTCAAATAGTAAATTAATTGTGTCTTTATTTACATAGAGAAAACACAACGCAGTATTAGCTTGAGCAGGATCTTTTTAATTCAAAAAGGGCCGCAGGAACATTAGCCAATAGTCATTAAGACCTTATGTTATCCGCCAGTTGAGCTTACATCCCTGTTTGGATAAAAAATCCCCGGGAATCCGCATTCATCATGCTCCCGGGGATTTTTCTCATTTTGGATTGGCAAGCCCCTGATATGTCAATTTACAATCTGCATTTCCTATCAGAAGCTTTCGTATCCACTAGCGCCAAAGCTTGCCGAGGATGAAGCCTACGGCTGCTGCAGCTGCCAAAGCACCAATCGGGTTACTTTTAGTCAAATCGCGCACTTGATCCACGGCTTCGCCATAACCTGACTGGATTTGACCAGCGGCTTGACGCGCCTTACCGCGATAGGACTGCTCATCATCATCAGAGAAATCGCCAAAGGCCTCTTGCGCCTGACCAGCAAGTTCTTTTGTCTTACCTTCAATGCGTTCCTTCACCATGCTCATTCTCCTTAGAGATACGTACCTTCGATTCATTCGAAGGAATTTTAAGTGCCTAGTGAAAAGTAAAATACGATGTACGTTTACTTCTATTAGGCGAAAACGTCATTACAGCATTAGATGCCGTTGCCCCATCATAATACACACTTATGATTTCTTCACATGTGCTTTAGTCAACCACTCGTGCCCTTTCAACATGCCGTTCCAATAAATGAAAGGTAATCCCTCTGTTTTAAGGAACCAGTAGAGTTTGCGCGGCACCTTGGGATCAATAGGGAGCGTTGGTAACAATTTCCCACCATAACCGAATTCTGCCAGAACGACTTTCCCTCGTTCGACCGTCAAGGGGCACGCGCCATAGCCATCATAATGGGCAGGCAAAGTACGACCTTCACGTTTTGCCAGCAAATTGTTGGCGACAATAACGACCTGTACTCTGGCGGCAGCGACTGTCTTTGCATTGCTGGTGCCTATGCAGTCACCCAACGCGAATATGTTGTCGTATTGCGTGTGTTGAAGTGTTGATGCATCAACATCACACCATCCTGCCTCATTACCTAAACCGCTCTCCTTAATAAAAGATGGAGCGACCTGAGGGGGGACTACATGAATGAAATCAAACGCTTCTTCAACGCGCTCTTTTTTACCATGTTCACTGATGATGTCGAATGTGGCCTTTTTACTCTCTCCATCGACAGCCACCAGATTCTTGCTATAACTGGTTTTGGCATCATAACGCTCAATATAGCTTTCCAGCACAGGAACGAAATCAGCTACGCCAAACAGTGCATTTCCTGCCAACGTGAATTCAACATCAATACCGCTGATCTTGCCCTGTTGCAGCCAATAATCACAGGACAGATAAAGCGCTTTCTGTGGGGCGCCTGCGCATTTGATAGGCATACCCGGTTGTGTAAAAATGGCTTTACCCGAAGAAAGATTTTTCACCAATTGCCATGTATAAGGTGCCAGGTCCAGGCGATAGTTGGATGTCACGCCATTTTTTCCTAGCGTTTCCTCAAGCCCATCTATTTTCTCCCATGCGAGGCGTAAACCAGGACAAAGGACTAATTGCTGGTATTCGATACTGCGGGCATCCTTTTCCAGAGTAACTTTTTGCTCTTCTGGCGAAATGCTGCTTACTGCGTCCTGAATCCAGTCTGCCCCTTTTGGTATTACTTCTGTTGTCGCTCGTACGGTTTTACTTACATCGTAAAGGCCGCCACCCACCAGTGTCCATGCAGGTTGGTAACAGTGTTTGGCATTGGGTTCTATTACGGCGACACGAAGCTGGGGAGAGCGTTTGAGCAAGCTGGCACTTATGGCAATACCTGCTGAACCACCACCTACAATGACAACATCGTAGGATTCTGTGTAGTGGGTTGAGGCATTCAGCTGTGGTTGGGGGGTGTCTGAACTCATTTGTGGCTCTCTATACGGCAAACAGATGTATTACTTTTGAGGATAGATCAATATTGCGTTCTGTTGAAGTCATCAAAATCAGATAATTCCCATATAAAGACGACTCTTACTGTCGACGCATTTCTTAAGTACCATCCGCTTTTATTTGTTGGTTCTTGCTATTTTCCCTTCTTTTTTCTCGCGGTTATGACTGGGCATCGTCATCCAATACCGATCTGCCCGCAAGAAAGTCTTAAGAACACAATACAAGCAATCTTCTATGGCTATAGTCTGATAGCAGATTTCAAGATTGTGCATTTATAACGAAAAAAAGCATGTATACTGCGATATAGATCCAGATCCATATCGTGAGAACGGCGCTGGGGTAGGCAATGTCAGCTATTTTGATGGTTAACTGCCTGGTCACACGCTCTCATCGCCGGTTTTGTATTGAAGAGAAATGATTGACTCAAGTAATCCATCGGCTTGGATATTTATTCAATGTCCGATACTGGAGGAGGAACCAGGAATGTCAGGAAAATTGCTTTCGTCTGTATCACTTGTAATGGGTATGGCCTCGGCAGTTGTTTGTACACAAGCGTATGCGCAGACACCATCCACAGATACTTCGCAAAGTCATGCACTCGTACAGCAGTGTCTTCAGCAGGCGCAGGCAAAAGACGGCAAGACGTTTCACTCCAATATGGTCGCCAGTACCAATATTAGCCGTTACGTAGCCCACCAACCATTTCGTTTGACTGTGAGTCTTGAAGGGCAGGGAAATGCCTTTTTCAATGTCTCGTGTCATGTAGATACTTCTGGACAGGTAAGTTACCAGGGGTATGGGGCTAGCGGTATGCCGTTGGATTAAGTCAATCGTAGGCAAGCCGACTAATAAAAAGAGCTGACCATATAAAAATAGCCAGCTCTTTTTTGGATGAGTTACACGTTACCGATATTTGGCTATTAGCTGGTAGTGACCGGTGCGGCGCGTGTGGTTGTCCCTAAATGATAGCCATTGGCTTTCAATGTTTGGATGGCCTCTTCTGAATATTGGTTAGTCAACGCCGTTGTATAATTTGTTGAACTCAGGAAATTGATCGAAACAGAAATATTGGCCACCTTGGGCGAGAACGTGACGTAGGGTGCAGATGACGTAGAGAGGCGGTCATCTCCCTTGAACATGGCGAGTAGCAGTTCACGTGCCTGATCCACATCATCGTTATAATCGATCAGGATATTGATTGTACCCCAGCGCAAATCGTGTTCAGTATTATTCAGAACGATACCATTGGAAAGCGTACCATTAGGTACATAAATAATATCATTGTTAAGCGCGCGCAGGATGGTTCTGAACATTTCAATGGAAACGACAGTCCCTGACACCCCACCGCAAGTGATGTAATCACCGGCTTTGAAAGGGCGGAAGAGTAATATCAGTACACCACCGGCAAAGTTGGCCAAACTGCCTTGCAGCGCCATACCTACGGCTAAACCTGCGGCACCCAATACAGCCACGAAAGAGGTAGTGGCGATACCCACCATGGAGGCGACACTGATTAATAGCAACGCCTTGAGCATGAGACCAGCCACACTTTGAACAAAGCCTTGTAGGGTCGGTTCCACTTTTCGGGCTTGCATGGCTTTGGTGAAGCCCTTGAGTACAAGGTTGATAATCCACCAACCAATGATGAGCACCAAAATAGCCGCAACGGCACGGCCTGCATAGCCGACTAGAGTGGGAATCAGGGAACTCAGTTGGTCCCAGATCTTTTGCATGTGTGAGTCCATAATAATCCTGTCAAAAACGTTGTCTTTAGGTGATATACAGAAGTCATTTCGGTGAAGCATCTACTTTGAGGCCTACCCCGCAAAGACAGCATGCGTAAAACTATAGTATGGCGCTACAAATTTGGCAGTGATAATCAGGTATTTACATGTAAAATTTCGTATCACGTATAGCTTGAATTCCATACGGTTTGACCGGATATAAGTATGATGTCACGTTTGATGGCATTTGGATGTAATTGTTCCGTAACGGAAGAAATTACGCTGATTATCACAACGTTGGTTGATGAGTTCATTAATCCCATCGTTCTTTAGCTAATGACTTCTGGGTATTTGCATGCGTCCTCGTGTACTCCTATTATCATGAGTACAGGTAACCGTTACCTCGGATTAATGCTGTTTGAATGAAAGATTCATTCAAGTGAGTAAGAGAGGTCAAACGATATTGGTAAGTGGGATCATTACCAACATCACTAAATGAAGAAATTTGAGAGAGGAGTGACTGCAATGGCATATGAATTACCAAAACTGCCTTACGCTTATGATGCTTTGGAACCCCATTTCGATAAAGAAACCATGGAGATCCACTACACCAAGCACCATCAAACGTATGTGACCAATGCGAATGCGGCACTTGAGAAACTGCCTGAATTTGCTGATCTGGCACCTGAAGAATTAGTGACCAAGCTGTCTGATGTCCCGGAATCCAGTCGTACAGCTATCCGCAACAATGTGGGTGGGCATGCTAACTACTCTCTGTTCTGGACTATTCTGACACCCAATGCAAAGTCAGAGCCTTCTGCTGAGTTAAAATCTGCCATTGAAGATGCTTTTGGCAGCCTTGATAAGTTCAAGGAAGATTTTGCTACTGCCGCTAAAGGCCGTTTCGGTTCTGGCTGGGCATGGCTGGTCGTAAAAGACGGTAAATTGGCTATCGGATCAACCGCAAACCAGGATAGCCCACTGTCCTCGAAGGAATTTGGCGGTTTGGAAGCGACACCTGTTTTGGGACTGGACGTATGGGAACACGCATACTACCTGAACTACCAGAATCGTCGCCCTGATTACATTGGTGCCTTCTGGAACATTGTAAACTGGGATGAAGTGGAAAAACGCTATAAAGCGGCCCTTTGATCCAGGGATGAAATGAAACAGGGCTAGCAGGCTAACGCTGGCTGTGTTCATAAATATAAAACGCCGGATAGGGTTTCTTCGCCTATCCGGCGTTTTTTAGGTTAACTTGAAGCATATGGACATCAGGGAAGGGGCGTGCCTCCTTTTCATCAGGTCTTCATACATTTCTACTCATCCCGATTCGTGATTTTTGACCAGTGTGTTCGTGCAGGTGTCTGATAGGTCTTCACATGTATGACGGTGGTATATCAGGTATATTCCCTGTTCGGCTGATAGAATAAATTCCCTTCCTTGTGACGTATTTTGTCAATTTACAGATGACAATCAATCAATAATTTTTAGTTAAAATTTTGCTATTATCAATCACAATTGCATTATGTAGTTTTTAATCTTGTGTATGTAAAACACTATAATTTGTTTTGTGAGGGATATCTTATGTCAGTTGTTGACAGAATGGCGCCAGGTAAGGACTTGGCACTGCTTATCGCACGTATCTTGATGGTTATTTTGTTCCTGTGGAGCGGATGGGCAAAAATCAGCGGTTTCTCTGTAACCGTTAATGAGTTC
>Ga0157360_1000129_pt1 | contig 38734 bp, 40 predicted proteins | sample AttlaeALBM1_FD_111483 | JGI IMG/M metagenome (GOLD analysis project Ga0157360, IMG submission 111483) | Fungus gardens microbial communities from leaf cutter ant in Ribeirão Preto, State of São Paulo, Brazil - Atta laevigata ALBM1 | ecosystem: Host-associated > Fungi > Mycelium > Unclassified ...
CTGATCATAGGCCTGCATCAGTTCGGAACGCTGGCTCTCGAGCTGATCTGTCATTCGGTTGAAGGCGCGCGATAAGCCCACAACCTCATCGTCTTTCTCCCGGCTGGACTTGGCGGGAACAGGAACGCGAACACCCAGATCACCTTGCGAAATCCGTGTTGCAGCAAGAATGAGAAGACCTAGTGGATTGGCAATGCGGTTTGCGAGCGCAAGACCAGTCAGCATGCCAACCGCCAGAACCAGCAGTCCCATCAGACCGAAGATCACTACAACCGTGACCTGCGTCTTGCCACGATTGGAAATCATGCGCTGGTAATCCTGCACAAGCTCATTCGTGCGACGCATATGCTCCAGAACATCCGGGTCAACAGGCCGGGTAATGACCAACATCAGGCCGGAATTACCACCCAGCGACACAACAGCCCGTACAATCCTCTGATCGGGACGGTCCAAAATGGCCACGTCACCGGCGCGTGCCATTTCGACAACAGACTTCGGTGGCAGTGGAGGCCGGGCATTCATGTCCGTATTGCCCAGCAGGCCACCAACTCCCAGGACCTTGTTGGTCAACGGATCGAAGACTTCCGCATCCGTCAGCCCGCTTTCATAAACCTCATCATCCAACAGTTCCTGCAGACGCGAAGGATTGTGAAAGAGATCTGTTCCGTGCGTGAACAGCTCATCGTTCTGGATCAGGATGAGTGTGTTTGCGAGGGCGAAAGCTTCCGTCCGGATATTATCATTATGCTCCTGCAGATAGCCGGCCGCGACAGAACGGGCTTCTGACAGCGCATTGCTCACACGGTTGGAAAACCAGATCTCCACGCCATAATGGAAGAACAGCGCAGCGACGGCCCCCACCACGATCGTCGGCGCGACCGCCACGATTCCGAACAACGTGATGAGGCGCGCGTGCAGCCTTGCACCAGCCAGCCCAAGCCGGCGCTCTGCCAGCATTCGCCCGATCTGCACCACGCCTGCTGCCGTAATGAGCATAAGCATGATGAAGTCGAGCAGGAAAATGATCGCCTGCACCTGCGGGCGATGCGCCAGGGACATTCCCCCTGCAAGAACGACAAAGGTCGCAAACGCCAGAACCAGCGCCATGACGGTCAGAAGAACCACCCCGTTGGCGCTTGTCAGTCGTCTCAGCACACGCCCCGGAGACAAAGAAATCACTCGTCACTTCCCTTTGGAACCGTAATATCCAGTTCCCTGATCTTCTTGCGCAAGGTGTTGCGGTTCAGACCAAGCATGGCGGCGGCCCGAAGCTGATTGCCACTTGTCCGACGCAGCACCATGGTAATGAGCGGACGTTCGACTTCCCCCACCACACTGGCATGAAGATCGCCTGCATCATTTTCGAGACCCGTCTCGAAATACTCTGTCAACGGGCGTTCCAGTGCTCTGGCCAGTCCGCGTGGCCGATCATTCCCGGCTCCGGGGAGCCGGCAGACAGCACTGATGCGCTCTGGCCCCAGCCTCTGGGAGGGCTCGAAGGCTGCCAGCCAGCGATGTAATCCAGCCTGAAAACCACCCTGCCGGAGCAGCAGTGTCAAATCGTGGCGACTGGCAGCAATAATCCTGACATCCGCTTCCCGACGTTCTATTTCTTCAATAAACCGAACCTGCAAGGACGGCCCCAGACAATCGATCTCGTCCAGAAGCAGGGTACCTCCGCGTGCCTGTGCAAACCATCCTGCTTCACGCGCGCCAAACAGGGCGTCTTCCCGCAAGGCGCACGGTGTGGCAGTCAGTGCTGCAACAACGAAGGGTTTCTGCGCACGGCGGCTATGGTTATGCAGCCGGCGGGCCACATCCTGCCGGTCAAGTCGCGAAGCGCCATAAAGAAAGACGGGACGAGAGGCATCATCCGCCAGCAGAGGCTCAACCTGCATCATCATGCCTGACGGTGAAGGCAACGGTCAGACAGAAGACGCCTCATGCCCTCAAGCCGCCTCACTGCATCCATCACGCGGCATACTCCCGGCAGGTCCGTTTTCACGATCCCTGACTACCCCTACTTCAATATGCCGGTCATAAAACTCTTCCATCATGCCAATCGCTTCCGGCGCATTATCCACACGGTTGATAGCGGACCGGAACGTCGCAGACCCTGGCAAACCTGCGGAGTACCAGGACACATGCTTGCGCGCGAGACGCAGGCCTGGACGCTCCCCGAAATGATCGAGCATCATGCGGTAATGGCGCAGGGCAATGGATTTTTCCGTTACCAGATCCGGGTCCGGAACGTCCTGCCCCGTTTTCAGGGACTGCGCCACCTGCGCCGTGAACCATGGCCGTCCATAGCATCCCCGCCCGATCATCACCCCGTCAGCGCCCGACTGATGCAACGCCTCACGGGCATCACGGATCGTGTTGATATCTCCATTCACGATCACGGGCAGACCGACAGCATCCTTCACGGTCTTCACGAAACGCCAGTCTGCCATCCCGTTATAGAACATCTGACGGGTGCGGCCATGAACCGTCACGAGCCGGATTCCACTCTCTTCCGCGATTTTCGCAAGGCGTGGTGCGTTGAGGGAATTATGATCCCAACCCATCCGCATCTTGAGCGTCACGGGAACATTCACAGCCCGCACCGTAGCCTCAAGAATCTTTCCCGCCTGCACTTCGTCACGCATCAGGGCAGAGCCGGCCATCTGGCCAATCGCGACCTTCTTCACAGGACAGCCAAAATTGATGTCGATGAGGTTTGCACCGCCATCAACCGCAATCTTCGCAGCCTGTGCCATCGCCTCCGGATCACACCCCGCGAGCTGAACCGCGTTCGGGCCATTATCGGCCGAACGCGCCATCCGCATGGTATTTTCGTTTTCCCGGATCATCGCCCAGGACGCGATCATTTCGGACACCACAAGTCCGGCGCCTAACTCGCGCGCAAGCTGACGAAACGGCAGATCCGTCACGCCCGAAAGCGGAGCGAGGATCACCGGGTCTTCGATCACCACACCCTGGCCAAGATCAATCGGCGCGAGAACGCGGTTCGGGGGAGCAGAAGAGGAGGAAGCTGTCATGACCCCGCCAATTTACCGATGCGTCCGCGCAAGCGCAAACGCTCCTTTGCCACGAAACCGTTAACGCCTCTGAAACGCTATGGCCTTGCATCCCTTCCCTACTTCAGCAAGGCAACGCAGGAAGCTCCCATGCCCCACATCACCGCGACAGACGGAACGCGCATCCATTACGAAGAACAAGGCCACGGACGCCCTCTGGTCATGATCCACGGGTGGACGTTTTCGGGTCGATTTTTCCATCGCAATATTGAAGCCCTCTCCGAGCATGCCCGCGTTATTACCATGGATCTGCGTGGACATGGGCGCTCAGACAAGCCCAAACATGGCTACCGCATTGCCCGCCTCGCGGCTGATTTACGGGATCTTATCGGCGCGCTGAATCTTCAGGATGTAACGGTTCTAGGCTGGTCCATAGGCTGTCCTGTCATCTGGTCCTATCTGGAGCTTTTTGGGCAAGACCGGCTTCGAAGCGCCATCTTCGTGCAGCAGACACCGAAACAGTACTACTCCCCGGAATGGAAGCTCGGTCACGCAACCTGCTACGACCAGGCGGGATTAGCGTACCTCCAGCAGCAGGTTTTTCTCGATTCCGAAAATTTCGACCAGACTAATCTGGCGGACTGCCTGAGCCATGAGATTCCGAAGGACGAAAAAGCATTCCTCCTGCGTGAAATGGCGGCCAGCCCCAACTATGCCCGCTCTGCCATGATGGCCGATCATACCACGCAGGACTGGCGGGATGTCCTACCGCATTTCAGTTTGCGGTCTCTCATGATGGTAGCCGAGAAAGACAAGATTCTCCCTGCTGGCGGCCCAGCGTAGGTGGCAGATCACATGCCCAACTGTGAAGCCGTGTTCTTTAAGGACAGCGCCCATATGGTGTTCATTGACGAAACGGAGAAGTTCAACCGAACCGTCATCGAGTTCCTGAAAGGCTGATCCCATGTCCCTGCCTTTCCTGTTCGGAATGAACGAATTCACGACGCAGCCTTGGTCCTTCGAAGAAGACGTTGCGCACTACACAGCCGCCGGCGTTCAGGCCATCGAGATCTGTGAAGCGAAGCTGGATCCTGCGCGCATCCATGAACAGATGACACTCGCTGCCGGTAGCGGAATGGTCATCAGCGCAATCCAGCCAGCCGTTCGGACATTCTTTGATAGCCGTATGGCTCCCAAACCCTCCGAGCCAGCCCAGAGGGTTGCGCGCCTTAGAAAAAGTATTGAAACCCTCGCACCTTATGCGCCGGGCACCGTCTTCGTCACCAACACGGGCGCGCCACCAGAAGGCAACATGCATCGGGTCATGGATGAGACCATCCGATATCTGAGAGACCTTTGTCCACTGGCAGCCGATCTTGGCGTTTCCCTTTCGCTGGAACCGTTGAATCCGACCTCCGTGAATATCGAAAGTGCTATCTGGACCATCGATCAGGCGATGGACATCATTGACGGTGTCGGTCATCCAGCCATGGGATTATGTCTCGATTACTGGAACATCTTGCAGCAGGATGACGTCTGCTCCGCCATCTACCGTGCCGGAGACAAGATCAACGTCCTTCAGGTCAGTGACTGGCGCACCCCCTTTTCCAGCACCGACCGCCTGATCCCCGGTGACGGACTGATCCCGCTCCATGATCTGCTTCATGCCACCTGGGAGGCCGGCTTCCGTGGTACCTGTACGGTTGAGATCTTCTCATCCGATGTACCGGACAGTCTTTATGATGGTGACCTCAATGACCTGATTGCAGCCTCACGTGAAGGACTGGAACAGGCATGGCAAAAAGGCTGACCTCAGCCTGTCGGGCCAATTTCCAGCCGATGCCTTGCAAGACCGGCTTCCGTAATCACGAACCGACCGTCATCACGCAACCGCACGAACCCCATGCGCTCAAGACGTTCCAGGCAGGGCTGGTCACGTAGCCCCGTTGGGCGACCGGCCTCGCCGCAAAGCAGCAGTCGGTGCAGAGTCGAGCGGCAGCATGTTTCAAGATAGGGTTCTTCCCACATTGTTCCGCGTCTATCGCGTCCCCATGCTGCCGCCAACCCCTCTACCATCACGTTCTGCCCAGCCCTGTGCACCATGTGCCGGTTTGCGTTAAGGAAAAGACCCATGATTGATCTTGGAAAACTGGCCACGCCCCTCCTGCATCGCTTCGACCCGGAAACGGCGCACGAGCTTGCCATAAACTCCATGGCCCTCGGGCTTGGAGGGTCTGCCCCGAAAGACGTTCCGGCCCTTGCCACCCGCGCATTTGGTCTGCGCTTTCCGAACCCGATCGGTCTGGCCGCGGGCTTCGATAAAAATGCACGTGCCATCCGCCCGCTGGCCAAGCTCGGATTCGGTCATGTGGAAGCCGGCACCGTGACGCCACGACCACAGCCCGGCAACCCACAGCCCCGCCTGTTCCGCCTGCCTGAAGACGGAGCCATCATCAATCGCATGGGGTTCAATGGCTGCGGCATTGATCGCTTCTGCCGCAACCTCGCGCGCCTGCACCGCCCGATGCCCAATGGTCGCACACGCGGTGCGACTGTGCCTCTGGGCGCGAATATTGGCATCAACAAGATCGGTGCCGACCCCCTGCGGGATTATCCGGAACTTGTTTCCCGCGTCAGTCCGTATGTGGATTACGTGACGATGAACCTGTCGTCCCCTAACACCCCGGGCCTGCGCGATCTTCAATCTGCCCAGATGCTCACGGATCTCCTGGCAGCGATCAATACCCGCAATCCGGACCGTCTGCCCCTTCTGGTCAAACTGGCACCCGACATGGATGACAGCTCTTACGAGCCTATTCTTGAAGCGGCCATTGCGGGCGGAGCACAGGGACTGATCCTGACAAATACAACCATTGCTCGGCCCGCTGGACTTCACAGCTCTTACGCAGCAGAAACAGGCGGCCTCTCCGGACGCCCGCTAGCCCCCCGCTCCCGGGAAGTTCTGAAAGTCGTCTCAGGCCTGAACAAAGGCCGCATCGCTCTGATTTCCTGCGGCGGCATCGAGACAGGGGACGATATTCTCGACCGCATCTGCACAGGTGCGGACATGGTTCAGATCTATTCGTCCTTCGTGCTCCAAGGTCCCGGCATTCTGGCGCGCCTCAAAAATGAGCTTCTGGAAGCCATGCGCCGCAAAGGCTTCGAGACAATTTCTGACGCACATGGCTCATCCAGGCCGGCCTGACGCAGCCCTCTCCTGACAGCCCATCATTTTAAGCGCCCCTGTTCCGTATGACAGGGGCGCTTTCTGTTTTGCCGACAGAAAACTCTGACAGATCAGAGAGGATACACGCCTTTCCTGAACCTTGGTCCCCCTCAGATCGTTGACAGTGCCATCAATACCAGGAGTGAAAGCCCCACATGAGAGAGCCTAGATCCCCAGGGCCCGAGAAAACCCGGCGAACCCGCTTCACCACTCGAGGCGCTTTCCTTGCTCTGACACTCTTCTGTGGCGCGCCTCTTCTGCCTCCTGATGCGTTGGCAGCAGCTTCCACCGCCCAGCCAGCGCCTCAGAAAGCGCCTGCTGACACCAATGGCGGTCTTGGGTGGAGTGCGGTTTCAGACACGATCAACCGTCAGCTTGAGGACAGTTCTGCAACCCTCAAGCAGATCTTTACCACGCTCAATCGTGCCGATGCCAATATCGGCAGCAGCGAACTTGATGATCTTTCAGCCCGTGCCCAGCGTGTTCAGCAAAACACTCAGGACGCCCTGACCCAGATCCAGTCCTACGACGATATTACGGACTCGTACCTCAAAATCCTTGGCCCCAAGCCTGCAGACAACGAAGACAGTTCCGTCACGGCCCAACGCACACGCCTCCAGCAGAATTCTCAGGCGGTAAAATCAGCGCTAATGCGTGCCAGGCTCTATAACCTTCAGGCCCAGCAACTGAATTCGGCTGTGGCTACAAGACGTACTCGCCTGCAGCACGCTGCCTTATCAGAACGCACAGTCTCACCGGCAGCACCGAAATTCTGGCATGCCCTCCTGACTGAGCGTCCGGAAAACCGCTCATCCCTGCATGCAGGCGGTGTACTGGCAGACTGGATGATGCTCCTGATTGGGGGCATCGGGACGCTGGTTCTGATTGGCGTCATCTCCCCTTTCACGCTCAAAGCGCTCTCACGCGCCGGCGCGAGGTTCCGAACCTCTGCCGAAAACGGCGTGAAAGACGCTCTGGCCAACAGCATTCTCGCCATTACCCTCAATGGCATTCTGTGTGCGGTCTTCGGCGGCATTGTCTGGCTTGTCTGGAGTGCGGCCGCCCTCGACACAGAAGGCGGCCCAATCGCCCTCACACTCGGCGAAAGTCTACCAGTCTGCGGCTTCATCATCGGGGCGGGTCTTCCTGTGTTCGGACGCAAGGGAGTTCTGGCTGACGGAAACCCGGGAGAACGAAAGGCGCTTCGTGGCGTAGACTGGATGCTGGCCCTCAGCATTCTGTTCCTGAACCTTCTTCGGGCCTTCCAGGCACAGGATGTCTTTGGCCCGACACTTCAAACACTGCTGGAAATCGTCTTTTCCCTGACTGTCGGTCTCTGTGCGATCGACATCTTCAGACGCCTTGGCAATCAGGACGACACGCGGACATTTGCCCCGACAGCGCTTGGCCTGTCGTCTCTGGTCTTCGGCATCTCTCTGGTCGCTATCCTGCTAGGATATGTCTCGTTCGCATTTTCCTTGAACGGGTGGCTGCTCTCAATCGGCACTGGCCTGGCCGTTGTCGTTCTGCTGGGTCTATGTTGGCGGAGTGTGCTCGATCACGTCTTTGAGTCTGAAGGCCGCTTCAGTGTTCGCCTTCATGCGCTCGGTCTTTCGTCCCGACGCCTGACCCAGATCAGCGTCGTCCTGTCCGGACTGGGCAACGTCCTGCTGCTCCTGCTGCTTTTTTCGATTGCGCAGACAGATGGCAGCTTCAGTGTGGGCGATATCGGGAACCGGCTGAAACTGCTGTTTGTCGGTAACACGATTCATGGCGTTAAAGTCTCGCTCGATACAGTTGTTCTGTGTGTCGTACTAGTAATTGTCGCCTACTATCTGATCCGTCAGACAAAGCACTGGATCCGGGATCGCTTCCTGCCGACAACACAGTTGGACATCGGTGCGACCACATCCATTCTCAGTATCTTCACCTACTGCTCCTGGATCCTCGTGGGGCTCGGTATTCTTTCGATTGCCGGCCTGTCGGTCCAGAACCTGACATGGGTTGTCAGTGCCCTGTCGGTGGGTATCGGTTTCGGTCTTCAGTCCATCGTCCAGAATTTCGTATCTGGCATGATCCTGATGGCAGAACGACCGGTGAGAGTCGGGGATCTGGTCGAGATTGCTGGTGCCAAGGGCGACGTCAAACGCATCAGCATTCGCGCCACCGATATCAGTCTGGGTGACGGATCCACCCTTATCGTTCCGAATTCGCAGTTCATCACCTCAAGCGTGAAGAATTGCACCACTTCAGGCTCGACAAGCGTGCTCACATTGAACTTCAAAGTGCCCAGCACCGCTGATCTGGACAAGGTGAAGTCCCTGCTGATCGAAGTCGCGGCGCAACGTCCCGAAGTTCTTTCCAACCCCGCTCCGTCCGTGAAGGTCAGTGCACTTTCGAATTTCAACCTTACAATGAGCCTGAGTGTCCGCATCATGTCCGCACGCGATGGAGGCGGTGTGCAGGATGCCATCCTGTTTGATGTTTTCCGTCGCTTCGGAGCAGAAAATATCACCCTCACAACTGCCTGATAGAGCAAATGCCTCGCCGGAAACTCTCGCATTTCCGGCAGGCATCCATTACGGTTCCCCTGTCAGCACTGTCGGGACACGGATCATGACTCCGCCGTCACACATTTCCGGGCACAACACGACCGGGCAGGTTTTCCATCTGCCATTACGCTCGCGTCTGCTGGCCGTCCCGGAAGCTGCTGTTTATCTTGGACTGTCCCTGCGTCGTCTCAAGACCTTAGCTATTCTGGGTGCAGGCCCCCAGCGCACCCATATGCCAGACGGCCAGCCTGCCTATCGCAGGGAAGACCTGGAGACATATCTTTCCACTCTTTATGAAAAAGCGGATATTTCAGGGACCGAAAGAGTGCGACGACGTGGAGAGCGGGCGAATGAACGCAACGCGACCCTGGAGCGCCTGCAAGCTGACAGACATGCAGCCCTCCCCAAGCCCGATCCGCTCATGATGATGGCCACGACTGGGGAAATGTGCCAGCATATGGTCTTCTTCGCTCTGAAGGTTATGGCCATTTTTGGCTTTATCCTTCTGTGCATTTCGCCCACTCCGCTCCTGCGGACCCATTTCAACTGAGCCGAAACAGCCCCGTATGAAAGTTGCCGTTGTTGCCATCGTCCGCGATGAGGCCTCTGATATCCTGTCATGGCTCGGATGGTACGTCAGTCTGGGCGTTGATACTGTCGTTCTCTTTGATGACGGTTCAACAGACGGAATGGATCGCCTTGTTACGGATGCAGCCTGTGTCCACGACATCAGATTATACCGGATCAAAGGTGGCAGCGGCTCACATGTCGAACGCCAGAGGCTGGTTTATCTCGAAGCGCTCGAACATCTTAAAAACGAATTTGACTGGATCGGCTTTCTGGATGCGGACGAATATCTGAGCCTTGAAACCCACGAAACCATTCAGGAATTTTTAGGCAGTTTTCCAGATAATGTCGGGGCAATTGGTATTAACTGGTGCAATTATGGCAGCTCCGGGCACGTGACCAAACCGCTTATGCCTGCTTTCCATGCGTTTACGCATCACTACCGAGCCGAAAATGCCATCAACCGACATATCAAGTCTTTTGTGAAGCCTGAACGGTGGAGCGGGCATTGGTCCAATGTTCATTACTTTGACGTGGCCCCTTACAGATATGTGGACTCAGCTGATCGCGATATCCAGTGGTCAGACGTAAAAGGCATTATTCAGAATATACCAGATTGGCGCGGCGCACGAATTCTGCATTTCCAGCTCAGAAGTATGGAACATTACATCGATAGAGCTCGGAAGCGTAAAGATATCACACTTCGAGTTGATGGTTTTACAAGTGCCGACCATAACGATGTCCATGATACCACACCTCAGCGTCACACGGCTTCTGTGCGAGAATGGGAGCGCAAGGTCTCCCGTCAGACGTGTGCAAGAGTGCTGGATTCCCTACCGGAAGCTCATCCCGATGCTGCGCAAGCTCGTCCTCCCGCCTTTCAGCTCTTCACACTGAAAACGAGCGACAATAATCGCGTCGGGATAAGGGATGGCATTCCCTATGTAATGTCTGGAAACTCTACCGACGTACCGCTTCTGGCTCTTCGCATCGGGAACGAAAGCGAACGGCTGTACCTTCTGGCCGCAGACCAGAAAGGCGACATCGCCTCTCTCCACATGGATGGGGATGCCAGCCTTCTCGATTTTCTGCCTTACGATATTATCTACACGAATACCCCGGATCTGGTGGCGCTTCGGCAGGGAGCTGGAGAATACCATTTGGGCGCAGTACCGGCGGCACTAGGCGGGCAGGTCATTTCAGACCGCCGGAATGTTCAGGAATGGGAACTGTTTGAGCTTGTTCCTCTTGAAGATCCGTTATGGTCTGAGCAGATTACAGGCGGCCCGATATTCCAGTTTGCCCGGCAGGCATTGTCGTACTCCGGCTCGCTGCACACCATCAGTATGCTCTCCCGTATAGACCTGAGGCTTACGATCTCCATACTTCCCCTGCTTGCGGATCAGCTGGAAAATAATGAGCGCGGGCAACTGGAGCTTTTGCTCCAGTCCTGAAGTCTTCTCCTCAGAAGCCTGCCAATACGGCCTTACCAACCCCTTTACCGCTCTCCATGAGCTCATGCGCCTTACGAAGATTTTCCAAGGTGATCGGCCCGATCACCTGATGGAGAGTTGTACGCAAGAGGCCTGCGTCTATGAGAGACGCCACCTGACCAAGAATACGCCCCTGTACAGCCATGTCAGGCGTCTCAAAAACAGGGCGAGCGAACATGTATTCCCAGTGAACGGACAAGGACTTGCGTTTGAATGGCATAATGTCGAACTCGCCCGGATCATCAATCATGGCCAGCGCTCCTTGCGGAGCCAGAGCACGAACGATTGCATCCTTGTGCTGCCCTGTCGCTGTCAGACCAGCCACATATCGCACATGCGGGATGCCAATGCGGGCCAGTTCCTGATCTAGAGGACGACGATGATCGATCACATGATGCGCGCCCATGGATTTGCACCATTCAACCGTCTCTGGTCGGGAAGCTGTAGCGATGACCTGCAGGCCCGTAAGACGTCGCGCAATCTGCGTCAGAATGGAGCCAACACCGCCTGCCCCACCCACGATGAGCAGCGCGTCCGGGTTTTCCATCTCGCCAGCCCGCAGACCCAGTCGATCGAACAGAAGTTCCCAGGCCGTCAAAGCCGTCAAGGGAAGCGCAGCGGCTTCCGCATCCGTCAGACTTTCAGGAGCAAGCGCAATCAGGCGTTCATCCACAGCCTGAAAGCGAGCGTTGCTTCCCTGCCTCAGGCTACTTCCCGCGTAGAAGACGCGATCCCCAGCACGGAAACCACGCACCTGGCCTCCGGTCGCAACAACCCGACCGACCGCATCATAGCCCAGAACACGCACCTGTCTCTCTGGCGGAGCAACAGAACGCAGCTTCGTATCAACCGGATTGACGGATACTGCCGAAATCTCAACCACGACATCCCGTGGGCCGGGCTCTGGAGTAGGAATGTCCAGTTCCACCAAAGCATCAGTTTCATCAATGCGGGTCGCGCGGGTGTGTCCGAACGCTTTCATGGGGAAAACTCCACAAACTTTTAACGACGATCCATCAGCATACTGGTGACGGCGGATTTGAATGGCAGGAGTCGGTTGGCAACAGCCAGACCAAGCTTTCGTGCCGCAAGGAATGGTGCTTCGTCGCGCGTGTAAACTGTCGCGATGGCGTTGGTAGCGGCAAACAACGGTGCCGTTGCCAGACGATGCGTCCGTGCAAATTTAGAGAGGACCGACGGTGCACCTGCATCCCCTGGGCCGTCATGAATGGCGCGCGCCAGCACTTCCTGCCCTTTGAGACCAAGATTGAAACCATGCGCGGTAATCGGATGCATCCCAACCGCAGCATCCCCTATCAAGGCAAAACGCGCCGCGTGGAAGCGATGGGCATACACAGCCTTCAGCGGATAGGAGCAACGCGGGCTTTCAAGCGTCATCGGGCCTACGCGACCGTGCGTACGCTTCGTAATCTCAGCGTTGAACGCCTCCGGCTCAAGAGTTTTGAGGCGGGCAATCTCGTCATCGGGCAATGTCAGCACCAAAGATGATGATGCCCCGTCCCGACCATCAGGCGCGATCGGCAACAGTGCAATGGTCTGACCTTCATCGAACCACTGAAGCGCCGTATGGGCATGGGGCTCGGGATGGTGCATGCGGCAGACAAGGATACTGCGACCGAAATCATGAACGATCGCTCCGATCCCGGCAGCATCCCGCAGTTTCGAGAAGCGACCATCCGCAGCGACCAACAGGTTTGCGTCCAGCTTCGTACCATTCGTCAGGGTCACCCTCGCGGATCGCGCATTATGCCGCGCCGTCTCAATCCCTTCACCTGCGCGAATTTCAACGCCGGGTGTACGGGCTGCCACGCGATACAGCGCACGGCGGATCAAGTGATTGGCAACCAGATGGCCCAGCGCATCAGGCCCCTCAGCCGGTGCATCGAACAGAAGCGGAGGACTCCCGACAGCCCCGGTTTCGATGCGGGCCGTATGCATCGGGCAGATGGACTCTGCTGGGATTTCGCCCCAGGCCCCAGCGTCTTTCAGCCAGTTGGACGCATGATGTGTCAGCGCAATTTCACGACCGTCGAAGGGTGGATCAGCAAGAACGGAGAGCGGAGACCGTTCAACAACGCACACCTTTCGTCCATCCCGAGCCAGAGAAATGGTACAGGCAAGCCCAACCGGTCCACCGCCCGCTACGATCACATCATACGTCATACGTCTCAGCCCGCGTCTGCGCCAAATGTGACCGGTTCACCTTTCCAGATGGCCATGTAGTCATCGACGTCGGCGCGCTTGCGACCCTCGACAGGCTTTTCCGGTGTTCCTACGAAGAGGAAGCCAGCCAGACGATGAGGCTCCTTGAGGCCAAGCGTTTCCAGAAGAGCGCGGTCTTCCGAGAAAGCCCCCGTCACCCATACGCCACCAAAGCCTTCCGCATGAAGCGCGTTGAGAACATTCATGGCTCCGGCTGCGACAGACATTTCCTGTTCGATGACCGGGATCTTGCCGTCCGGCTCGATATGCATGCCCAGAGCAATGATCATGGGCATGCTGGAAAAGCGATCCCGGCGCTTGGCTTTCTTGGCGGCGGGAGCATCTGGCTCCTGCCGGTCCATGGCTTCCAGCACAACCTGGGCGAACGCCTCACGGTGCTTGCCCTTGATAACCGTGTAACGCCAGGGGCGCATCCGGCCATGATCCGGCGCTCGCAGCGCAGCGGACAGGATATTGCGAAGCTGATCTCCCTTGGGGGGCGGCTCCACGAGGTTATCCGTCGAGGCGCGGGAGAGAAGGAATTCGAGGGATGCATGATGATGTGCCATGGGTTCAGATATGGCGCGATCGACCGCATCCGCCAAGAGGCTTGCAGAGTCTTGCCCAAACTCTTGAAGAGAGGTGACAGAAACCCTGTTCTGCGGCACTCTGTAGGCTTCCTCTTCCATCACTCATTTCAGGGACAGCGTGGAAATAACCCTCACGCTGGTGTAGCAGAACCACCATGACCGAAACCCGTCACGCCCGTCTGCACCGCGCGACAAGCGAAACCGACATCACTTTGGCCCTGTCTCTCGACGGTCAGGGACGCTCCACCGTAGACAGTGGTATCGGCTTTTTCGACCATATGCTGACGGCGCTTGCCAAGCATGGTGGCTTTGATCTTGAGCTGGTAGCCAAGGGTGATCTGCACATTGACGGGCATCACACGGTTGAGGATGTTGGTATCGTTTTCGGTCAGGCGTTCCGTCAGGCCATTGGCGACAAGCGCGGGATCGAGCGCTTCGGTCATGCTCTGGTTCCGCTGGATGAGGCGCTGTGTGAGGCCGTTGTCGATATTTCCGGACGCCCTTATCTGGCCTGGAACGTTACGTTCCCACGTGAGAAGATCGGCACGATGGATACGGAACTGTTTGAAGAGTTCTTCCGCGCCTTCGCCATGTCCGCCCATATCGCCCTGCATCTGACCTGCAAGGCCGGCACCAATGCGCACCATATCGCGGAAAGTGGCTTCAAGGCTGTGGCCCGTGCCCTTCGCGTGGCCGTCTCCATGGACCCGCGTGCAGCAGGGGCCATCCCGTCCACCAAGGGCGTCCTGTGAAGCTGTTCACACCTTGTATTGACCCGAACTCATCTCGTCCGCTTGGCCTGCCTGTTATGGTGCAGGACGGGTTTTCATGGCGGGTGCTGTTTTTTGGTTGGCTAGGCCTTCTGACTTACGGCACCTGGATTTCCGCCATGATGGCAGCGGCCGTTTCGATCCTGCTCCACCTTCTGGTGACAACACGATGGGAAATGGCGCTCATCGTCAGTCTGCATGCCGCACTGGCCACTTTCACGTCCGATATCCGCCTGTGGGAAATGCGCCTTAACGGGCGCGAGACTGGTGCGCCAATCGCCGCCCCCAATAATGATATCGCGCTGCTCCGCTGGGCGGACCGGCAGCCCTCTCCCGTTTCACCCCCGGAGTTCCCATGCGCGTCGTCGTAATTGACTATAACGGTGGCAATCTTGCCTCGGCCGCTCAGGCCGCCCGCAAGGCTGCCACCCTTCGTGGCATCGACGCCGACGTCACCATCACCCGCGATGCCGATGCGATCCTGAATGCCGATCGTCTCATCCTTCCGGGTCAGGGGGCTTTCGCAGACTGTGCGGAAGGACTGGGCCCGGACCTGCGCAATACGCTGGAAACCGCAACCGCCAATGGCACACCCTTTCTCGGCATCTGTGTCGGCATGCAACTCATGAGCGAGTATGGGCTGGAGCATGGTCGCACGGAAGGCTTAGGCTGGATTTGCGGTAATATCCGCCGCATGGACGAAGCTGCGGATGCCGGTCTGCGCTTGCCCCATATGGGCTGGAATACTCTGGACTTTACGCCCGGCGCGCATCTGCTGACGGAAGGGCTGGAACCCGGTGTACACGGTTATTTCGTGCATTCCTTTGCCCTCCATGACGGCAACCCTGACGAACTGGTGGCAACCGCGCAGTATGGCTCTTCGGTACCGGCCATCGTCGCTCGTGGCAACCGGTGTGGCACGCAGTTCCATGTTGAAAAAAGTCAGGCTGTCGGCCTCACCATCATGGGAAATTTCCTGAGGTGGACATCATGACCGTTACCTGCGAACGCGTCGTCTCTTCCCTGTCTCCCGATGACATGGAAGCCCTGTGCGAGGCTGTAACGGCAGCTATTCTCGATGGCGGTGGCTTCGGATGGCTGCAACCACCGGGCTCTCAGGCACTGGAACGCTACTTTGAAGGCATGCTCCTCGTTCCGGAGCGCAGTCTTTATGTTGTTCGCGACAAGGGCATGATCTGTGGCGCGGTCCAGCTTGCCCGGCCACCTTCCAGCTATGAAGCCCATGCCGCCACCGTCAATCTGACGGGATTTTTCGTAGCTCCCTACGCGCGTGGCCGTGGTCTTGGTCGCGCTCTGGCAAATGCCATGATCCAGGGCGCAAAAGCCATGGGCTGCAAGGTTATTAACTGCGACGTGCGTGAAACGCATGACGCTGCTATCGGGCTGTTCCGGTCGCTCGACTTCGAGCACTGGGGAACCCACCCCTATTATGCACGGATCGGAGGCCAGACGGTGCGCGGACTTTTCTTCTCCAAACTTCTCGCCGGTGAACATGAAGCTGCGCGCTGGCAGTCTAGCATTGCCGCGCCAGACGCCGGTGGCGCCCCTGAACCGTCCGAAGCGCCTGCGAAAGCCACACGCGGCCTGACGCTCTACCCCGCCATTGACCTGAAAGACGGCGCCTGCGTCCGTCTGCGTCGTGGCGAGATGGAAGACGCCACGCATTACTCAGATGACCCGGCCGCACAGGCGCGCCTGTTTGAAGAAGCGGGCTGCCGTCACCTTCACGTCGTAGATCTGAACGGCGCTTTCGCTGGCAAGTCCACGAACATCCCGGCCATTGAATCCATCGTGAAGGCCACAAGCCTGCCCGTTCAGCTGGGTGGGGGCATCCGTGATATGGCCGCAATCGAGCGTTGGCTGGAAGCCGGCGTGTCCCGCATCATTCTGGGGTCCGTCGCCGTTAAGGACCCGGAACTCGTCCGTCAGGCGGCGCGTGCATTCCCTGGGCAGATCGTCGCAGGCATTGATGCCCGTCAGGGCCGCGTCGCGACGGAAGGCTGGGCGGAAGTGTCCGAGCTTGAGGCCAATGATCTGGCTCTCCGCATGGAAGATGCAGGCGTTGCTGCCATCATCTTCACGGAAATTACGCGTGACGGCATGCTGGCCGGCCTGGATCTGGAACAGACGGCTGACATGGCCCGTCGTCTCTCCATTCCTGTGATTGCAAGTGGTGGTGTTGGCACGCTGGATCACCTGAAGGACTTGCGTGAAATTGCTCGCACGGTTCCAGGCATTTCCGGTGCCATTGTGGGTCGCGCACTTTATGATGGCCGCATTGCCCTCAAGGACGCACTGGACGTACTCGGTTCATGCTGAAACTCCGCGTCATTCCGTGTTTGGACGTCAAGGACGGTCGCGTCGTCAAAGGGGTGAACTTCGTCTCCCTTCGCGATGCGGGCGATCCGGTCGAACAGGCAAAACTCTACGACGCTGCTGGTGCAGATGAACTGACGTTTCTGGACATCACGGCCAGCGTCGAGAACCGGGACACCATTCTGGATGTCGTTCGCCGGACTGCTGAAGCCATCTGCCTTCCGCTAACGGTTGGCGGGGGCGTCCGTACCTGTGAGGACATGCGGCGTTTGCTTCTGGCCGGTGCGGACAAATGCGCCGTAAACTCGGCTGCGATCACGCGTCCGGAACTGATCCATGAAGCCTCGCAGCGCTTTGGAAGCCAATGCGTGGTCGTGGCGATTGATGCGCGGTCGAATGGTCGTGGTGGTTGGGAAGTCTATGCCAAGGGCGGCCGCGAACCTACCGGACTGGATGCTGTGGAATGGGCCAAAAAGATGCAGGATCTGGGCGCAGGCGAAATCCTGCTTACCAGCATGGACCGTGATGGCACGAAATCCGGTTTCGATCTGGATCTGCTCAGAGCGGTCTGTGGTACAGTGACCATCCCTGTTGTTGCATCAGGCGGCGTTGGCGAACTGCATCACTTTGTTGAAGGTGCGCAGGTCGGCGCAAGCGGCCTACTAGCCGCCAGCGTCTTCCATTTTGGACAGTTCCGCGTTGGGGACGTCAAACAGGCACTGAATGAGGCCGGCCTTCCGGTCAGACTTGGAGAATAAGGCAATGGCAAAGGCAGCAAAACCGGAAGAGCGTAAGGCATCACCGGCACGGGAACATGTGCTGGAACGCCTGTTCGAGACCGTTCAGTCCCGCCGCGGCACAGATCCAACGCTAAGCCATTCCGCACGTCTGATGGCACGCGGACGGAACAAGATTGCCCAGAAGTTTGGCGAAGAAGCCGTCGAGTGTCTGATCGAGGCCGTGAATGGCAATCGCAAGGAACTCGTCGGAGAAAGCGCTGACGTTCTGTACCATCTGATCGTCATGTGGGTAGACGCAGGCGTTTCCCCGGAAGACGTCTGGGCGGAACTAAAGCGTCGCGAAGGTACCAGCGGCATTGCCGAAAAAGCCTCCCGCCCCAAAGAGAAGCTTAGCTGAAGGAGACGTTTGCATGACCTACGATCATAGCAATATTTTCGCCCGTATTCTTCGCAAGGAAATCCCGTCCCGTACGGTTTACGAAGACGATTACGCACTCGCTTTCCACGACATCGCACCTCAGGCACCCATCCACGTTCTGGTCATCCCTAAAGGGCCATACGTGTCCATCGCGGATTTCAGCGCGACAGCCTCTGCTGATGAGATCACTGGGTTCTGGCGCGCTGTCGCAAAGGTCGCGGAAGACGAGGGCCTAACGAAAGAAGGCTTCCGCCTTATCAGTAATTCCGGTCCTAATTCTGGACAGGAAGTTCCCCACTTTCACGTGCATCTCTTTGGCGGCACATCTCTTGGGCCGCTACTCTCTAAAAAATCCTGAAATAACGCTTGCCAAGCCCGAGGGGGTCTTCTATTAACCCCCTCGCCCTAGTCCCATTCGTCTAGAGGCCTAGGACACCGCCCTCTCACGGCGGCAACAGGGGTTCGAATCCCCTATGGGACGCCAATTTTTCCAATGACTTAGCAGTCATAATGCGAAACGATTGACCGTTTTTGGGCCCAGTTTGGGCCCGCCACCGGAAAAGACGATGAGCACATGGTCCCAATGGGCCCATGAAAAGGCTATGCTGGGCCCAAGCGAGGCTCACCATGAAAGACCGAATCACTTCTGCTAAAATCGATCCTGCGACCGGTCGCGCTCTTCCCTCTGGTGTCGAGTATCGCGGCAAGGCAGTATCGGGCCCGCAAGCGCATCGCAGGCGACGAGAGAATTCACCAGACCTTTTCGTCAGCCAAACTGGCCCGACGGTGGCTGGATACGACATCTGCCAAACTGGAGCTTGGGCAGTTTCAGGACACGCGTCCGCTGGAACGCCAGACCGTCCATGAACTGGTCGACCGCTATGTGCGCGAGGAGATGCAGACCCGGGATAATGATCGCAAAGGCCACATCCCCGCCATTCTTCAGGATGACATCGCACGGCTTTCACTGGTCGATCTGACCCCAACGACAGTCCGTGGTTTCCGAGACCGACTGGCTGACAAATACAGCGGCGCTACAGTCGTCAAACGGCTCAATCTGTTGGCTGCGATCTGCCAGCACGCGATCGCGGAATGGGACGTTCCCTTCGCGAAGAACCCGGCCGCCGCAACGGCGGTCAAGCGTCCGGCAGGCGCGGATAAAAAACGCAACCGACGCCTCGTCGGCGATGAATATGAACGTCTTTTGGAGATCATGGCTAAGTCACCTTGGCCCGATGATGTTGCTTTCGTGCGATTCGCCATCGAACAGGGAACGCGACGGGAAGAAGCCCTGACACTCCGCTGGCGCGACGTCGATTTCGACCGGCACGCCCTGTCTTTCGGGAAAACGAAAACGATGCATCGCGCCGTCGAGCGCGGCCCGGAAATCCGTCCACTGACACCGGGCGCCGCCCGTCTGCTTCAGACTCTTCAGACCCAGCGCGTGTCAGCGCGACCAGACGATCCTGTTTTCGACGTGGGCAGCAAAAACGCGTTCTCTGTCCGGTTCGGACGAATGACAAAGAAGGCTGGCCTTCGGGACCTCACGTTTCATGATCTGCGTCACGAAGCAACAAGCCGTCTCGCACGGATCTATACGAATCCGCTCGAACTCCGCCGCGTAACGGGCCATAAGGATATCAAATCCCTTGATCGTTACTATCAGCCCCACCCGGAAGACCTCGCCGCCATGGCGTTGGCCTATGAGGCAATTAACGGACCGGGTAAAAAATGAAGGAACCCGCTGCTCGGGGGAGCCTGAGTCGGAAAAAAGCGATCAGGCAGGTAATCACGGGCCTGATATCCAGACTGCGTTCCAGCAGCAGGCACTCTCCCCGACTGCGCCGCCTTCTTCTCTGAATCTTCAGTTCAGTCTCACAGAGTTTCCGCTCGATAAAATCGTCGAGGTCCATAATACGAAAACATCGGGCCCGACCGATTTTGACAGAGCGTATCCCCAGCTTATCGACCTGATTACGGAGAGTTCCCTCGGCAAGGCCAATATATTCTGCGGCGGCCGGATAGCGAAGCAATCCGCGACTTTCCAGTGCCAGACGTGATCCTTTCCGGTCACTCACCATCGTTCTTGCTCCTGCTTTTATCATTAGCCTGCGGGGCCGAAAGAATGAGCCCCATCAACGACATTTAACGTGCAGATCAACCGATTAAGATAATGCTGCCTGCTCTTATTTTTGATTAATTATGACTTGTTTTTTCTTTTTATCAAGAAAATATGCTATGATGCAGTATAAAAAGACTCTTGGAGCCATTATGCGCAAATCACCTCAGTCGCTTTCAGACCTTCCGCTATTCAGCCGCGATTGCCGGGCAGCGCGGAGCCTGAGAGGCTGGAATCAAGATGATCTCGCGCAACGAGCCCAAGTTGGCCGCGCCACGATCATGCGGTTTGAGTCAGAATCCGGCATACCGACCGCGCGGGTTTTACGCAAATTACGCGAGGCGTTCGAAGAAGCAGGTATCATTTTCGAGACAACTAAAGACGGCAAGCGCCTCTTGATCGACAATGCATCATGGCTTCTTTTGCTCGGGAGAAATGCGGATCAGACGGTGGCAGGTGATGAAATATCAGTGATGGAGGGAGCCGATGGCGTACTTGTATGTGTCAATCAGACACGCAGCGTGATCATCTCCATGGCCGCCCACCCCAGGCACGGGCAGCATGCTCCCTCCTATGCAAAAAACGGAGATAAAGGAGTAGTTTTTGATGTTCAGTCTCGAGCGCACCCGGATTATGGCCGGGTCGCCGAAATTTCCTATTCGCCCAACGCACACAGAAAAGATGATATAAGCTAACTTGAGCCGAATAATGATTTATTATGAATCACCAACCGATCCCCTCTGATTCGCTGGCATGTCATGATCGCTCGTCCGAGAATCTCTGGGCGGCACGAGCCATCAGCGAGCATCTGAACGCCTCGGCATTCTGTCCTGAGTTCGCAACATTCAGTTCACAAATTCTGGGCCGGTGTCCAAGATATGTTCTGGCATCTCAGACGATCCGAAGCACGGTCCTGCAAAAATCTTCCTCACAGATGCGCTTGCAGGACGGCATTCTAATGCCGTGGATATGTCTTAACACCGATAATTTTGTAAATATCCTTACTTTCGACATAGATCACAGCTGCGCTCGTGAATATCTTGCGAATATCCCGGCAAAAATCCGTCCTACACTTGTTGAAGATCCAGTATCTGGACGTTCCCATGCTTTTTTGTCGCTGCGCAGTCCCGTGTATATTGGTCATGAAGCCCATCAGAAGCCACAAAAACTACTGTGGCTTGCCCACCAACTGATGGCTGCTGCGCTTGATGCCACCCCGCTACCGTACAAAAGTCTCATAAAATCTCCCTGGGGTCTCGTGGAGAATCTTATCGGAAACCTCGTACCCAGAGAGCCTTCACAAAACAATCGAGCTGCTTTACCCGATACCTCAGGGCCTGGGGGCCTGAAACTTCTCTGTAGAACAGAGCCCGGGGCTGGTCCTAGTGAACTGCGCGATGTTGTGTCATTACTCATGCCGGTCTGGCAGAATAAAATACAAAAACCTGCTAAAATCTGGCTGCGATATGCCGAGCGGGAACCGTCGTCACTGGGCCGGAACTGTTCTCTGTTCGATCAGGTCAGATGGTGGTGTTACGCAGGTCTTGTAAAAGATCTGCGGGAAATTTCTGCTTACGCGCATCAGATCAACAGAACATTTCCCGCGCCCTTGCTTGGCAGCGAAGTCGAAGCAACAGTTCGCAGCATTTGCAAGTTTATGAACTTCCGTCACTGCCCTGCTTACGGCATCCAGGGATTTTCCATGCCGTTCAGTGCCGAGAACCTGAATACAACACAAAAGCGGCGCGAGGCAGCACACCGCACATCAACGATCAAACAACAGAAATCTTACGACCGAATTGAGAATGCGCTGAAAGCCTGGCCCAAAAAAATGCCGCTGACCCAGCCTGCGCTTGCATTACAAACGGGCCTGTGTGAGCGAACCGTCCGTCGCTACTGGCATGTGGACTGGCCAACCGGACTTTCGGTCATCATATCAGGTAGTGAGGGAAACCTTGCCCGTTCTGCGCATCCGCTTCGTCAGTTGCGAACGCTAAAGGAGTTGGCAGATGCGTTCGAAAAGGACTGTCTGTGGCTTACATATTACGGGAATCATATCACCGCACAGAAAAAGCCCGGTGCGGAACCAGACTGGCCCGAAACGCCGAACGACTGGCTGAATACAGAAGTGGCTTGGGGAGATCGTCACGCGGAGGAAGCTACTGAAGATGCACTCCATCGACGGGACAGAAGGCTAAAAAATAAAGAAAGATGCGAGCGTCGAAACAGGCTCATACAGGCTGGAAAAAACAATGCCATCTCAATCCGTTCCGAAGAAACAGGTCGAATTGAAGGCCAGTTTGACGGGCTCATATTGCGTGCTGAGAAAGAAAAGTGGAAACCCGACATTAAGAAAAAGCTGTTCTTCGGTCGGATTTCATCCCGCAAATCCATAAAGCGGGCATATGACGAGGGGATATCTCTGAGGTTTTCAGAAAGGTGCGTTTCTGACCGACCAGATAAGGAATCCGACAGCAACTGTCATGTCGACGAATTCAGCGCTTCTGTCGGGACCAGAAGTCCACCCGATAAAGGTCGCTGAAGCCGCAGCGCCTCCTCTACCGGCGCATTCATCCACACATCCAGTTCATCCGGCTGCGTCAGGATCACCGGCATAGCCTTCGGATGGACGGCGCCCACTTCCTGGTTGGCCTCTGTGGTCAAAAACCCGTACAGATCATCCGTCGTCTCCCCGTCCGCCAGCTTGAGCACCGACGTCCACCGGCACCAGATCCCGGCAAAGAAGGCGAGCGGTTCTCCGTCGCTACGGGCAAACCACACCGGTCGCGATTTCCCGTCTGGCAAACGCTCCGACTCGGAGAATGCGGTCGACGGCACCATACAGCGATGCGCAACACCTTCCCAGCGCTTCCACCATGCAGATCCCGGATTGCGGATATTGGTCACACCGCGATCGACCTTATGCCCCTTGAGGTAACCGGACGGTGTCGGCATGCCCCAGCGGGCCATGACCAGTTCACGTCCGTTGTCTCCGTTCCGAACGACCGGCGCCATCGTGTTCGGGTAAATTTTGGGCAGCGGCTGCAAATTGCCCGTGCGATCCTCAAGAACTTTCGCGATCTCCCGGATCGCCTGCGGGTTCGAGGTCATGGAATAGAGATTGCACATCTGAGTTGCCCCCTTACGACCACATGCCGCGTAATCTGGCAGCCATATCGATCCGTACGGATTTCACCGCCTCCTGCCAGGCCTGCTCCTCCGGTTTCACGATCGGCCAGGAGATGGACTGGAACAGGGGCAGCATGTCCCGGTCGATGAAACGGGTGCGTGAGGCATAGACATGCCGGTCGCCCCGGCTATGCTGGCCATGCACATAGAAGCGCTGCGGCACCATGATATCGAGACTGTCCTTCGCCCGTGTCATCGCCACATAGAGCAGCCGGCGTTCCTCCTCGATGTCGTCCCGCTCTCCCGTGGCCAGATCAGATGGAATGCAGCCGTCCACCGTGTTCATAACGAAGACATTCTTCCATTCCTGCCCCTTGGCGGAATGAATCGTCGAGAGGATCAGATAATCCTCATCCAGCAACGGCACGCCAGCCTGATCGGACGTGGCATCCGGCGGGTCCAGCGTCAGCTCGGTAAGAAACTTCTCGCGTGAGGGATAGCCGCCGGCGATCTGCTCCAGCTGCACCAGATCGGCCAGACGGGTGGAGGCGTCCTCATGCAGCCGCTCCAGATGCGGTTCATACCAGTAGCGCACAGCTGCGATCTCGCCCGGCCAGCCGACCTGATGGCCGCCAAGGGCTGTCAGCAGGTTCACAAACCCTGTCCAGGCCTCGCCACTGCGCGATGGCGCTTTCGCATCCTTCAGTGCCTCGAAGGGATGGGCATTCTCGCCCATCGTGTCCAGCACGCGCCGGGCCGAACCCGCCCCACGCCCGGCAGAAGCTGCAGGACCCGGAAGCCCGCGATGCGGTCGCGCGGGTTCTGGGCAAAACGCAGCAGAGCGAGCACATCCTTCACATGCGCACTGTCGAGAAACTTCAGGCCCCCGAATTTCACGAACGGGATGTTGCGCCGGGTCAGCTCCACCTCCAGCGTGCCGCTGTGATGCGAAGCCCGGAAGAGCACCGCCTGCTGCTTCATCGGCGTGCCGGCCTCCCGCTCTTCCAGCACCCGATCGGCGATGTAGTTCGCCTGGGCGGTGTCGTCCCAGATGGTCACGAGCCTGGGAAGTTCGTCGGACTGTCGCTCGGTCCACAGATTTTTGGTGAACCGTTCGACCGCCTCGCCGATCACCGCGTCGGCCGCATCCAGAATGGGTTTCGTCGAGCGATAGTTCCGGTCCAGCGTCATTACGCGGGCCAAGGGATCGAAGGACGCCGGAAAATCAAGAATGTTGCGCACGGTCGCGGCCCGGAGGGCATTTATGTGGAATATAATTTTTCAATAAAAAAACACCCTCCAAGGCAGCTATGGGGGGGGAAGCAGTCGGGCCGCTCTGGAGCGCCCAGACGATATTTCCTGCCGTTCATTCAACCATTCAACTGCGTGTGACGGCCGCTGTGCGCCCAAGGCAGCCCTTCCGTCTCTGATGGATCTCACTCCGAAGCTACACCTAACCTATCAGGCGTGTCGCCCGTCGCTAGTGAACAGCAGCCCCGGAAGGTTTCAGGTCCATAAGTGGGGATTAGGGTGGTCCCACGTTGTCATAATATTCTATCATCGCCTGAATATAATTAGATCCTGGAGCTTGGCCAAACGATTTACCGAGATACTTTCGAAACCCAGAGACTAATTCCTTGATGGGAAGAGTGTATGTTTGATCCTGAGCGCACAGCCAGGAATGATATTCATTCATTATTTCGTAACCGCCTATCAGCGGACCGAACATATACTTATCCAGTTCCTTAGATACCGTATCCACCACTTTGAATATTTCCAGGATATCAGCATCATCGGCGGGAATTGCCGTAATGGGTTCCCAAGGTGTCCGTCTTAATTCGCCTTCGGCGCCATAACTGTGGGCAATACGATTCCGCTTGTTCTGCAGTTCCTGCAGTTTGGGAACTAGGCTAGAAACTCGTGAAGGAACACGACCAATTTCCATCTCCAATTTTCGGATACGATCAGACCACTCACCTTTCGTAGGGTCTTCTGATCGCTTCTTTATCATACGACGATAGCCGGGCGGCAAACGGTCGGCATGCTTGATGAACGAGGTGCTATCGATGCCCAACAGGGATCGATCGATTAGTTCCGGACACGCCGAAAATACGACCGTGCAGGCAGAAACGATATAAACTTCAAGAATAGATGCGGCTGACAATATCGTATTTTGTCTTACCCAAATACTGAAATCGTCTGCGCCCTTTTCCCACCTTTCTTGCTCCTGAAGAATGGTGCGATAGCCTGGACCAGATCTTGGGGCGCTAATATTAGGGAAATGACCCTTGATTGCTTCCACAGAATTCGCATGCATCCAATACACATCATTTATGTGCGTCAGATGTTGCTTAGTTATCTGCCTTATAAGGGTGGTACGAAACGGGAGTTTTGTGGGATTAAATTGAATACTCGCCCTCTTCATCAGCGCTTCTCTCAAATACCATTGCCAAACATTTATTTTGAAATTAGCATGAGCCCATTCGGAATTGGAATGGTAGTCAAAGTAATCAGCGGGGCAAGGCGGGCAAACGGCACGACGTTGGCCAAATGTTGGCTTTCTCATGCCAATAGTTCGAGAGAGCACGGGCAGTTTTCGGCTCAACTCATTCGCGAAAGGTCGTGCTACTCATGTCCGCTATGCGGAAAGCCATTCAATGGTAGGTGCGCCCGACATGAGGGCGTAAGCGGACCTGCTGCTTCCGCCCTCATGTTGGACGTTCAAACCCAGAGAGTACTTTTCCGAAAGCGGACATGGTCAATGGGCGAAAGCCCGTTTGCAAACCGGCTGCACCGTGTCACGAAGGCACCGGTGGGCAGGATCGGCGTCAAGCCTCGGATCCCAGATGGCAGAAATAGCGATTTCAGGTGGCTGCACGAGCTGAGGAAACAATTCTAATAATCCGTAACCCGTCATCACATCCAAACTGGAAGCACAGATAATAATTAAAAATTAAATATTCTTTAGAACCTTATAGATTAAACGATAGGGGTTTTATTGTCTGCTCTATTGTATCTAAGAAGAGTTAAAACGTCTTTCATCGCTTTTTCGAGATCATTTATAGCGTGTATACCTCCTAAAGAAATTCGAACATTTGCTGGTGAAGAGCCGCTCACTGAAAATACGCTGCTCGGCAGAAGCGACAATCCCCTATGATGAGCATAGGCGACAAAGTCAGAGCTATTCCACGATGAAGGGAGATGTAGCCAGATATGCGGCCCGTTAGGATCCATTCCTGGACGATCACCCAGGATGTTCCGGGCAACAGATTGCCGAAGACGAAATTCACTTTTAATGCCTGCAAGAATAGTCTTTGCTTGCCCAGTCTGCATCCACCGAAGAGTGAGGGCACTGAGTAGACCGGCATTGGTCAAAGAAAATGCCCTCACAGCCGCGACAAAACGCTGGTGAATTTCTGGATTGGGAAGAGCAACGTAGGCTGTTCTTAGTCCTGGGCTGAGAACCTTGGCGAGCGTGGCAATATAAATAACGCGCCCACGCTCAAGAGATGCTAGGGCAGGGATTGGGTTGTCCAGAAGCAGGCTGTAAGGGTCGTCTTCGATGATGTAAATGCCCGCATCATGAGCAATCTTCACGAGGGACTGGCGCCGTGAAAACGGTAGAGTAATTGTTGTCGGGTTCTGGATTGTCGGCGTGCAGTATATCGCCTTTGGGCAATATGTCTGGCAGGCTTCTTCAAGCGCGGAAGGAAGAAAACCCTGTTCGTCTCCGTCCACACCTACAAGAAGAATGCCCAGTTGGCTCGCGACAGTGCGGAGCCCAGGATAAGTCATTTTTTCTGTGAGAATAATGTCTCCCGGCGAGGCTAAAACACTGAGTGCCGCCGCTAGCGCTGTCTGCGCCCCAGACGTAACCACAATGTCGTCAGGACGTCTGGAGCCTATGAGCGGCTCAATCCATTTCGCTCCCTGGTAGCGTTCATCGTAAGTCCCTCCAGTCACACGGTAGGACATAAGGCTGCTCATGCTCTGGCTTTTGAATAAGTTTTGAAAATCAGTCTGCATTGATGTCGCAAGAGAAGGTAGGTTCGGCACAGGAGGTAAATTCATCGTCATATCGACAATACTTGTCCTTGTGGCCTGCCATTGCCGGGTAGCAGCTCCTATACGGATAAATGTTCCACGACCGGCGGTCGCATCAACCAATCCTATCTGATGAGCTTCCCGAAAAGCTCGGGTCACCGTTGTAAGGTTTGTACCAAGGACTGAGGCGATCAACCTCTGAGTAGGAAGACGATCACCTTCTTTCAATACACCCTGCTGTACTGACAATGCCAAAGCCTGAACAATACCTTTGTACAGTGGACCTGTGCTCTGTTGGATAGTATCCCGCCAGCTTTGTAGCAGTTCATGCGCTTCCATCACGTCTCCTCCGGAGAAAGATTATAAAACCACCTCCGACTACGAAGAATAGACTTTCTGTTCAAAGGTATATCTTTGATCGTTTTATCACCAAACATCCAGCCTTCGGGTGTTTTACAGTGGGATCCACTGACTTCGACAAGGGCCAAAATAGTCCTTTTGATTTCTTCAATATTAAAAGTCAGACGACGGTCCAGACTAAAATGCCATCTGCATCGGGCTTGCTTGTCGACGACGACGGCAGCCTTTGCGCTTACGGCACCATATGCTTGAAAAACTTCGGCTGTCGGATCCTCACCAATCATTGTGGTAATTTCGCGTCCGTACACGTTCCGAATAGCGTCAATCCAAACCAGGTTTACATGGATACTTGATCGAGAGATTAAAATAACTTCGATATTATTTTTAGTATAAAAATCTAAGCACGCGTCAATCGCCATAATATCCTGGGTGTCGGCAGCCGAAAAAGGAGAAGGCAGAAACACAATCAATTTGAAAGTCTGTTGTGTTGGGTCGAAACTATGCTCTCCTTCGGTTGTCCGGAGAGAGAATGCAGGGCATTGCTCATCCAGTCACATCATGCTCTCCGGGAAAGCCTTCTAAGCGCCACAAATATTTCATCCAATACAGGACCGATGAAATAACCGATCAGGATGGAAACAAAGGTTAGTGGCCACGCCAATGCACTATATGGCATGAACCAAGGTTGCCATTGGAAGACGGAGAGCACAGCAATCACGATTAGAACGAAGCCCCATAATGATGGTGAAATCAAAGGAGCGAAGTAGCGACCGTAGATGCCGTCTTCTTTTTCTGAAATAATTTTTGATATACCAATATGATAACAGAAAATCATTGAAGAGACAAAAGTGCCAAAGAGAGCTAACCAGCTGGTATGAAAATAACCTTTTGTATCAATATATGTATAATATAAGGCCAAGGCAACATAAACATGGGCTAGAAACAAACCCAAAGTCATTCCAATAAGCCGGTTTTTTAGGATTCCTTCGGCCTCTATATTTGTATTAAGATAGATTTCTTCGGATTTATCTTTGTCTTTTTCCATGTCTGTACTCCTTTTGCACAGATCTCTGAACGGAGATTCTCGGCCGTTGAGATCGTAGGAAACTCATTTCTTACGACATTGTCTGCTCATTTGATGCCATTTTCAAATTTATGAACCCATACAAATACGACATATTGACATACATTAAGGTTCAATCTTCGAAGAAACTCGGAAAAACTCCATACAATGATAGAAAATACCCTCAAGGAATTTTTGAAAACTTTTTTAAAGTATTGAATTTAAATAATAATAAGAATTAAATAAAAGTAATATTAAAATGACATTGTTCCAGTTTTGAACCGCTTGGGCGCTCTCTGCGAGGCCAAGACTCAGCTCAAGAAACGTACTCTGTTTGGGAAAAACAGCTGGCTTCGGTTTTTCAGACAGGCGTCAAAGCTATGATCCGACCTAAGAGAGTATGGGGTCTACAAGTAGAGTTAGACTCAACGGATATGGAGCGCAGTTCAAATTACGGGTTACTTTAGAGGCGGTGCGTGGGGAGCTGACGCTGGCGGAACAGGCATCGGAAGATGGGTGTGCAGCAGTCACTAACTGTGCAGCGAAAACATCAAGCCATCGCAACACGTGAACTGCTTATCTACTCTATGATGCGAGATCAGACAGGCTGTAGTCCCCCTCTCTACAGACATGGAAGCGGTTGTCACAGTTACCTAAAGCCCACACGGCCTACGCTCAGGACCCATTAATTTGATTGTGGAAATCTGATTCAGGCTCTGTGAGGAGACTGAAGATGAGCGATCTGTTTTGGCTGACGGACGAACAAATGGAGCGTCTGCGGCTAAAAAAGGGATCCAGGTCGCCTGATCGGCTAAACCAAAGGTGGCATGAACACGAAGCCGCATGCGATCACTGATCAAAACGGACGACCGCTGAGCTTTTTCATGACTGCGGGGCAGATCAGCGATTATACCGGCGCCGCTGCCTTTCTGGACAGTCTTCCTGCAGCACAATGGATGCTGGGAGATCGCGGGTATGATGCCGACTGGTTCAGGGACGCCCTGGAAAAGAAAGGGATAAAGCCCTGCATTCCAGGACAGGTCTCCCATGGGAGACCTGTCAGATACGACAGGCGAAAATACAAACGCCGCAACCGCATCGAAATCATGTTTGGAAGGCTCAAGGACTGACGGCGGGTCGCAACGCGCTACGACAGATGCCCGACCGTCTTCTTCTCAGCCATCTGCCTCGCCGCAACCGTCATGTTCTGGTTATGACTCCTGAGCCTAACCCGGCATCCATTAAAATTCGTATATCAATGAGCAAACTCATTCCCAATTGAATCAGAATTATTTCGTAACGGTATATTACGTTACCACATATCAACATGTTTTATTACAAATAACTCGGATTAACGTTCGACCGGGATGATCTCTTCCGGAGTACCTGAAATCATTCTTCGAAGGATTGAGTGAAATGACCGACTACAGCGATGGGAATGTCACGTACTCAGTAACGACTTCTGACCTATTAGGTCTATTCAAGAAGGTAGTAATTTCGGATTCTGATGGAAATACGTTAGATACCTTGACTGAAATTCCGGTCGGCAATATTGTTACTGGAGATGATTCAGTTGTTGTTCTGGCTAGTATTTTAAGCGGAACTTATGTTAGTGTACCTGGATCAACAGGATCCATTGATATTCTTTTAAATGCGTTAAGCTCCGTTAATTTTTATATTGGGGGTGATACGACTGTTACGATTGGCGTCAGCGCTGTATCAGGTTTAACGCTCAATGTCGTGGGAGGAACACTTAGTTTCTCAAGCGGTCTCGTTGCCAGCGCTCTGCAAGGTTCTACCATTAATATCAGCGAAGGTGGGACTTATGCATCAGGGTCCAATCTGGCCAGTGTACTGACCGGCTCAACTATCAATTTCGGTGATGGTGGCGGAACTCTCATTTTGAACGGTGGAAGTACGTTGATCGATCTAAGTGGAACATCGATCACGAATTATGATCCTTCTAAAGATACTATTGAACTTCAAAATACTACCGAAGCAATTACAGGATATACTATCTCAGGAAGTGGTTCTTCCAAGACGGTCACTCTGTATGGAGGTAGTAGTAATACAGAAGTTGCAACTTACACCGTCAGCTTGGCAAGCGGCGTAACCCTGGCCAATGGCACTTACAGCACATCAAGTTCCAGTAACAACCCGCTGGAAATTACGTATTCCGACGGGAACACATATATTGGAGTCTGTTTCCTCGAAGGTACGCTTTTACGGATGTCTTCCGGAGACGTCGAAATTGAAAATGTGCGGGTAGGCGACAAGATTGTTGTTTGGAATGGCCTGGAGGCTCAAATACGCCACGTTACTTGGGTTGGACAGGTTCATACAACCGTGCGGTCAGAACTGCCTGATGATGAGGCTGGTTACCCTGTTAGAATTCTAGCTGGTGCTTTGGGTGATGCCGTACCCTATAAGGATCTTCTTGTAACATCAGAGCATTGCATGTTTTTGGATGGGAATTTCATTCCGGTGCGGATGCTCGTAAACGGCGCATCTATTCATTACGATAAATCCATAACGTCTTATGATTACTATCATGTTGAGACACAAGAGCATTCTATCATCTTGGCGAATGGTGCTCTAACTGAAAGCTACCTGGATACAGGTAACCGGCATATTTTCAAGCAGGTAGGAAATGTTGTTAGCATAGGAGCGAAACAGAAGAGCTGGGAGGAAGCTTCTGCTCCTCTCTGTGTCGCAAGGCATGCCGTTGAGCCCTTATATTATGAAATTGCTCAAAGAGCGAAGGCTCTGGGTATTCCCCGCGTTGATAAAGATGTCAGAGCTCTAACTGAAGATCCAAGTCTGTATCTCTATACGAACGAAGGACATGTTATAGAGCCTCTTCGGACGCAGGCTGGGCGCGTTCAATTTATGATTCCTTCTGGCGTGACCTCGCTCAGAATAATGTCATGCACCGCTCGGCCATTTGATGTCATTGGCCCTTATGTAGATGATCGGCGGTGGTTGGGCGTTCTGGTTGGGGACGTCACACTATTTGATAGCCAACAGACAATCAAAATCACCCAACATCATCAAGAAAGTGCTTTGTCTGGTTGGCATGCTCTGGAAAGCCCTTCCATGCGCTGGACGGAGGGAGATGCAGTTCTCTCCCTTGGTAATCGGGATGGAGGGAGCATTGGCTTATTGTCTATTCAAATCATTAGTGCGGGTCCTTACCTTGTTTCTGAGCCATGCGAGAGCGCCGTAGCTCTCACAGCATAGACTTTAATGCCAGCAGGGATGGATGTGTCAGATTCCTGCTGGCATTAAGTGAGGGTAATTTAATTTTTCTCCTGAAGGCGGTATCGGAGAATCGGAGCCGAGCCGGACCTTCGAAGGCGGGAAACAGTTATCAGCGTGTAAGACGACCAATCGACAAGTAAGTCCTCATCTGATTCCTAGGATAGGTCGCATTGATGCGGCCTAGCTGAGACGGAGCGCGCGTGAACGCTCTACTCCTTCGCCCCGACGGCTTTGTCGCATGGATGAGCGATCACCCTCTGTTCAGATAGCTCCCAAACTGAGCATGTCTTGTCACAATGGCTTTGATTTTGACCTCCCGTATTGAGAAAGCGGATCAGAGGCTGCAAAGCTGGTGAACTGGGTCATGCATCGTGCTTACCAACATGACTTCTCGTTCGAAGGGGTCGGCAGGCACGTCGATACTGAGACCGAAAAAATTATGAATGCCGACATGACTGAGGAGCAGTTTGCGGCAGAGCACAAGCTGTGCGCGGACATGGAAGCACAGCGCCAGGCGCTGGTCGCCACCCACTCCATCCGGAAGGCTGGGGAGTTTACTGAGGATGTGAACCGACCGTAAATAATCGCGGCAGGTCAGCGCTCCAACTGAGAGGTGAACCTTCTGACGCCACCGAGGCGCTGTTGCAAAGTTGGGCCCCATGCTTGAAATCGCGGTCTGTTTTGGAGGGGGCGCAGTAGATAAGCGATTTCAAGGTGTGGCATTTACGGGCTGTCTGCTGTGCGTTTGTATTGCCGCTATGGGATCAGCTATCGTGACTTTGAGAACATGCTGTAAGAACGCGGTGTGAGCTGAGACTGAACCACGCCGGGAAGAGCATCGGGCTCGCATATTGCCCCGCCTCGCCAGCTTTCGGGAACCATAAGGAGCACTCCTCTATGCCCGGGGTGGAGGGCATACATAACGACGAACAGCTCTCCCCCCAGCAGACATAAGCAGTGAGGTGCATCTTGACCGAGTTGTAAGCAGCAAGTCCGCTTACGCCCTCATGTCGGTCGTTTGGACCACAAGGTTGTTTGCCAAATATCGGACATCAGCGCTTCAAAGCCTCGTTGCAGAGATTGTCTAGATCTCACTGATTGCACCTATTGAATGATCCCAAGACGCAGACAGGCAACCCATGGACGTTACGGTGAAAATTTCAGCGATACGGAATTTTGATTGGATCGTATGACAAGCGTGGCCTTATATCCTTGGCATACTGCCCCATAGTATGACAAGGATACTCGAGCGTAGTATATTCGGAGTAAGCGTTCGTGCCGCACACACCAGCTGAGAAAAAGCGCGTTCTGACCCGCGTGCGACGTATTCGCGGGCAACTTGATGCGCTGGAACAGGCTTTGGAGAAGGGGACTGATTGCGGTCCGGTGCTGCAACAGGTGGCGGCCATCCGGGGAGCGATCAACGGATTAATGGCCGGTGTTCTCGAAAGCCACCTGCGGGAAGAATTTGTTGAGTGTGCCGGTGATCGTGATGCTGCCAGTGGTTCGATCGAGAATGTGGTGTCACTCGTTCGATCCTATCTCCGGTGATGCGTTCGATCCTGGCTGATAAGTTATTTGGAGAAAAATCATGAAATCACGAGCCGCAGTTGCTTTCGAGTCGGGTAAGCCCCTTGAGATTGTCGAGATCGATGTAGCGCCTCCTCGTGCAGGTGAGGTGCTCGTGCAGAACACGCATACGGGTGTGTGCCACACTGATGCGTTTACCCTGTCAGGGGATGATCCCGAGGGACTGTTCCCAGCCGTTTTGGGTCACGAAGGCGCGGGAATTGTCATCGAGGTCGGAGAAGGGGTCACCAGCGTTGCCCCCGGCGACCATGTCATTCCGCTTTACACGGCGGAATGCGGTGAATGTCTGTTCTGTAAGTCGGGAAAAACCAATCTCTGCATTTCAGTGCGCGCCACACAGGGTAAAGGTGTGATGCCGGATGGCACGACACGCTTCTCCTACAAAGGTCAGCCGATCCATCATTACATGGGGTGTTCGACGTTCAGCGAATACACGGTTGTCGCCGAGGTTTCTCTGGCAAAAATCAATCCCGCATCCAATCCAGGGCATGTCTGTCTGTTGGGATGTGGCGTCACCACAGGGATTGGTGCGGTACACAACACGGCCAAGGTGCAGCCGGGAGATACGGTTGCCGTCTTCGGTCTGGGCGGGATCGGTCTGGCGGTCATTCAGGGAGCGCGACAGGCAAAGGCTGGCCGGATTTTCGCTATTGATACCAACCCGGAAAAGTTTGAACTTGCCAAGGCCTTCGGTGCTACGGAGTTCCTCAATCCGAAGGACTACGACAGACCGATCCAGCAGGTTCTGGTGGAAATGACCGGCTGGGGTATTGATCACACCTTTGAATGTATCGGCAACGTCAATGTCATGCGCGCGGCGCTGGAAGCAGCGCATCGTGGATGGGGGCAGTCGATCGTCATCGGAGTGGCAGGGGCCGGTCAGGAGATATCAACCCGTCCCTTCCAGCTTGTGACGGGGCGTTCGTGGCGCGGCTCGGCTTTCGGTGGGGTCAAGGGACGCAGCCAGCTTCCCGGCATGGTCGAAGATGCCATGCGTGGCGATATCGAACTTGCGCCTTTCGTAACCCACACCATGCCGCTCGAAGACATCAATACGGCCTTCGATCTGATGCATGAGGGAAAATCCATCCGTTCCGTCATTCATTTCTAAGGTCTGCGTCTCACCGCGCAACATCATTTCCAATGGTTGGAAATTACAGGAGAACGATCATGGCAGTTATTTCCGGTGACGGTGTTTTCTCTCACGTTTTTCTTGGGGCAGTGGATACTGCGGTATCCGCGAAATTCTATGACGCCGCGCTTGCGGCTCTGGGCATAAAAAACCTGGGGCCGTTCGGGCATGGGTGGATTCTGTATGGCCGCGAAAAGCCAGCCTTCATCATTGCACGTCCAGGCAACGGTGAAGCGCCCTCAAGCAACGGTGTCACCATCGGTTTTGCAGCAGCGACACCCGCCGAAGTGGAGGCTTTTCATGCTGCAGGTCTTGCCAATGGGGGAACCGATGAAGGCGCACCCGGCCCGCGAAGCCACTTACCGGGCGCTTACGCTGCCTATCTCCGGGATCCGGCAGGGAACAAGATCTGCAGTTATACCTTCACGGACGGTAACTGACATGCGCAAAAGGCAGTGAGAGCCATGGAACGCAAGGAAACACATGCCTCTTTTGGGGGCGTGCAGGAAGTCTGGCGACACAAGTCCGTGTCGTTGGGTGTGGAAGCAAACTTCGCGATCTACCTGCCGCCGCAGGCAAAAACTGAAAAGGTTCCCGTTCTTTACTGGCTCTCCGGTCTGACATGTACGGAGCAGAATTTCATTGGCAAGGCTGGCGCGCAACGCGTGGCCGCAGAACTGGGCATCGCCATTGTCGCGTCGGATACCAGTCCACGGGGCGTGGGTGTGGCTGATGACGATGCGTACGATCTTGGACAGGGTGCCGGATTTTACCTCAATGCGACGCAGGAGCCGTGGGCTGCGCATTATCGGATGTATGATTACGTCGTCACGGAACTTCCTGCGCTGATTGAGGCGAGCTTTCCGGTTACGCAGCAGCGAGGCATTGCGGGACATTCGATGGGTGGATTTGGCGCCATCATGATCGCGCTGCGTAATCCTGGCCGCTATCGTTCTGTGTCAGCCTTTTCACCCATTGTGGCGCCAACGCAGGTACCATGGGGTGAAAAAGCATTCAGTGCTTATCTGGGGCCGGATCGTGCCAGTTGGGCAGCCTATGACCCGCTTGAACTTGTGCGGACAGCGAAGGAAAGACTGCCTGTTCTGATAGATCAGGGTATGGCGGACCAGTTTCTGAAAGAACAGCTCAGGCCAGAACTGTTCCAGGAAGCCGCACAGAATGCAGGGCAGGAACTCATCCTGAATCTTCGTCCTGATTACGATCACAGCTATTATTTTGTAGCCAGTTTTATTGCAGATCATCTCAGATATTTCGTGAGTAAACTACGATGAATAGATTGTCAGTTTTTTGGATCTGGAATTTTCTGGCTTTGAGTGGAGATAAAATCTGTTAGGGGCATCTTTCAAACTGTGAAATCAGCTGGCAGCTTTCCGCACCTTTTATCCGGAAGCAGTCCAACTGTTTTGTTTTCTTCCACGATTTGCCTGTTTGCTCAGCGATATTAGAGCAGACAGGCAGCAGTCGCCTACATGTCAGAAGCCAGAGCGTCGCTCTTCGCTTCTCTGAAACGGACGTGTTCATGGCTTGCGAGAATAGGCTGTTGTCGATCACGACCAACATCACGAGCATCCCGCCTAAAATGCGCGGTATGTGCCGGCGGCCAAGTGCGATGACCCCGCTCGTCTCTGTTAGGGCGTAGGGGGAACTCAAGACCAGTCTCCCTGGAAACGGTTATTGATGGATGACAGGCTCAATGATCGTCGGAATTGCAGCCCGGAGCACGCGGAGAGCTGACGGCTTGGCGCAGCCGGTCGACCCGATTACGCAAGTCCCGCAGTTCGGTGATCGACAGCCCGGTCGCCGTTAACACACAAGCCGGAATCGTCTCGGCCTGAACGCGCAGGGCCCGACCGGCCTCGGTCAGATGAACGCGCACCTGTCGTTCGTCCTTCTGGTCGCGGGTGCGCTCCACAAGGCCAGCGCCCTCCAGCCGCTTGAGCAATGGGGTCAGGGTGGAGCTAACCAGATCGAGTTGTGATCCGATTTCGCCGACAAGTCTGCCGTCACTGCGCCACAGGACGGTCATTACTAGATATTGCGGATAGGTGAGACCGAGCGGCTCGAGCAGCGGTTGGTACAGCCGATTGAAGGCGTGGCTCGCGGCATACAGCGAGAAGCACACGAAATTCGACAGATCAGGTGTGGATGGGTCTTCGTTCATATCGTCCTCCATAAGCAGGGCCATTATATCGCGTAATATCAAATCTCGGGCGATGTTAATGCATAGGAGCTATGCAATCTAACATGTTGCGCGATAATATCGTGCACGATATGTAATGCTTCACAGGCCGATCGCAGCCTGATCGATACGGAGTTTTCCATCATGAAGCGCCTCTCCACAGTCATCGCCTTGGCTACCGCTATTGCCGCCGCGCCCGCGCTCGCCGCTCCCGTGCTGGAGCCCACGACCCAGCATTTCCTCAACGACCTCGCCACCGCCCATGTCCCGGCCATCCCCTCGCTGTCCCCGCACGATGCCCGTGCGCTGCTGGACGGCGCGCAGGCGTCGGTGAAGGTCACCGCTCCCTCTGCCCGGATCACCGACCGCGTGCTCCCCGTTGGCCCGACCGGCAGCACACGCATCCGGATCTATCGCCCGTTCGACGCCCCGAACCATGCGCCGGCCATCGTCTATTATCATGGTGCCGGTTGGGTGATGGGCGGCCCGGCCAGCCATGACCGCCTCGTGCGCGATCTGGCGGCGGGCAGCGGTGCGGTGGTCATCTTCGTCGATTACGAACGCTCGCCCGAGGCGCGTTATCCAACTGCGATCGAGCAGGATTATGCGGTTCTGGAGTATGTCGCTCGTCATCCGGTCGAATTCGGGATCGATCCATCCCGCATTGCCATCGCCGGAGACAGCGTCGGTGGTAATATGGTTGCGGTCGTCTCCGCCCTCGTTGCGGAGCGGCATGGACCCAGGCCCGTAGCCCAGCTCCTGTTCTATCCGGTGACCGATGCCGCGATGAATGACGGATCCTATCACGAGTTCGCCAGTGGCCCCTGGCTGACAGCGAAAGCCATGGATTATTTCTGGAACCAGTATCTGCCTGCCGGCACGGACCGCGCCCAGCCGCATGTTTCGCCGCTGAACACGCCGGACTCCATCCTGCACGGGCAGGCGCCAGCATTGGTCATCACAGATGAAAACGATGTCCTGCGTGACGAGGGCGAGGCCTACGCCCGACGCCTGGTCGAAGCTGGCGTGCCGGTCATAACGACCCGCTATAACGCGACGATCCACGATTTCGTTATGCTCAATGCGCTTGCCAAGACGCCGGCGGCCACCGCCGCAGTCGCCCAGGCGGCTCATTTCCTGCGCGATGCCTTTACGAAAGTAAAGTGAGAGAACAGGGGCGGTCTGCAGCAATTTCCTCCAAAAAGAGGGAGCGCTTCAGCCTCGCGCCGGCCGCAGTTTCTGCTCCGTCCCTGAGGCACTGACCATGAACCTATCGCTGGCATGACGAGTGCATATATGCGGCGTCTCATGGGACGGGCAGCTCTCGCCCGACGAAGTCGGTTGATCAAGTTGACCTTCAGGAGACGCCCATTTGTGTCGTGACAGTCGATTGCACGAATGACCGATTTTCCAGTCTTACCGCCCAACAGCCGACATTCTGCTCACCCCCCTGAACTGCCTGTCAGCTCCGTGATGTGGGACCAGACAGGCGGCAATGTCTTCATTTCGGCAATTCAAAGCCCCTCAGTTATTTTTCCAAATCGGTCGTTCAAATGACCAATGTATTAAGCATCAAACAAATCCATGTAATCGGCGGTGGTTGTCCAGAAACGGATGATGCGCCGGACTTACATAACATAGCCTCATCCCTGAGGTAATTCCTATCAAAGCCGCTTGTTCACGAGGAAGGCGATACTCGTCTATTAAGATGCTCCCGTCGTTCGCAAAGCTGATCAGGCCTTGGTCAAATGCGGCATCCAAATGCGCGGCCAGTAACATGGACGTGTCACGGTTTAGTTCCGGACCATGGGTATCTGTTAAGCGACGTTGCGCTCATGATCCAGAGGACTTTTCCACTGGAGTGCGGAATGCCGCCTCTGCGCGTTGTAGAAATTGTTGA
>Ga0157360_1000130_pt1 | contig 38258 bp, 47 predicted proteins | sample AttlaeALBM1_FD_111483 | JGI IMG/M metagenome (GOLD analysis project Ga0157360, IMG submission 111483) | Fungus gardens microbial communities from leaf cutter ant in Ribeirão Preto, State of São Paulo, Brazil - Atta laevigata ALBM1 | ecosystem: Host-associated > Fungi > Mycelium > Unclassified ...
AAATGAGGGAATAGGTCAGTACATGTCAATTATAATGCGTGAAAAAAAACCAAAAGGTGGAGGCAAGTCCCCACAATTTCAAATGCGCATTGATCCCGCCTTGAAAAAACAGCTCGATGCGGTGGCAACTGAAGAAGGAATTAGTCTGGCAAGCTGGCTGAAGAATCTGGCGAGAGAGGCGTTAAAGGCAAGGGGAATTGAGCCGGAGGGGTGAGTTTAATTTATATTTAAATTATTTAATTATTACGCAGTTAGGTTTACAATGTGAATTTTTTAGTCATTATACTTTACATGCATATTGTTCCATTCGTGGCAGTGGTACAAGTATATTTAGGTTTTTTTCAAACGAAAATATATTAATATGCCATCAAAGCAGTCGTTTGGAGATATGATGCTAATCATGGCGATCTTAATTACGTGAACGGAAATGAAAAAATTTGCGTGCGATATATATCGTGGCGATAGCCAGAGCGATAGATAAAACACCCATAAAAATCATGACTGACAATAGCGGGTTTATAAGGCCACCGAAGCTAGTTATAAAGCCTAACCACGAGAGATGCTCCGAAGAGAGCGTACGCAGAATGATCTCGGGAATAACCAAAAAGTAAGTAATAATCGTAATAGCATAAATCAGCACTTTTCTTTTTTTACTCATCTTGAGCCTTGCCCTACGCAGGGTTGTTGATCAATCATAATGAAGGGATGATACAACAAAGGCGCATAGAATGTCACAAAGCTATTTTCAGCTACAGATGCAGTCAAGAAAGCAACTGGCTATATCGCTCACAAACTCCCTCAGGAGTGTTCATGATAATTTGATTTCAACTATTAATGGAGTCAAAACGGGCGGGCAGCGCCTTATAAACTATGGTTCATGCTTAGTGCCTGATGAGTACTACCGTAGCACTTGTAGGGATATGATAAGAGAGGATGAGCGCCTCCTCTTGGCAGTAGGGGAGATTTACCGCAGACAGGATGTTGCTGCTGATATGGTATCAATATATTTTAAGAAAACTCTCAATAAGATTGACAACAACAAAACAGACGAGCTTGCTTCATTCTTGCATCAAAAAATGGGTTTTATTGCTAACAAGGCTGCGAGTAAAGTTAGCAAAATGGCTTTAGCTCTAACTATTACAAAGTTTATAGTTAGCTCAGGTGATTTTAAAGAAACGCATATCAGCATGGTTAACAAATTTGCGTCATGGTTTATTACCGGAACGACATTATATTCAAAAGCTCAACTAGCGGCTTTAGCAGCGAATAATTTGAAGTTCAAAGATCCAGAGTATTATCAGTTGCTATATAAAGAAAATCTTGAAATGCTATATTATACAATTGAACCCTACATGACTAAAATTATCTATCAAATAAATTCTGGTGACAATGATTCAGAAAAAATAGCTGATGCATTGTATGAGATATTAAATAAATGAAGAGGTTTTTTTTATGGTTGCTTCAATCATTTTTTTATCTTGTACCAATTATAATTAGTTTTATTGGAGCATATATCATTGTAAGATTTGTAACGTTTTACCCAATGGTTTTTGTTCTCGCTTGGATCGTTATAGTTGCTTATGTATATATACGATACAGTAAGTGGGTGTGATTATAAATAAATTATAAATTTCTAAACTGTATGCTTATTTTAACTCTACAATATGTTTTTTTGGTACGGTATATCTTTTAAAGTTAAATATTTAAGTTCCTTCCCAGAAATTTAAATAAAATACCGGCAATCAGTAAAATATTTTTCCCTTAATCTTGGGTGAAGTGGTCGAAAAATTTTTACTCCCAATTTTAAATTAATTAAATTAGTGTCTTACTGGTTTTTATGTTTTCTTAAGGTCGATTGGTGATATAATATTGGCATATAGGGTTGCGCTCTGCTGCCATTTTTAGGTTTTTTATGTAAACTCATGCTATCAGCATTTAAATCATTACAGCCTAGAGCCGCTCTTATCTCAAATTTTCCGTTCTAACTAGTATCATTAAATGGGAAACCGAAATTATCTTGAGCGATATTTTTTCTGTTTACTGATTTAAACTTAAGCCATCCTCATTGAGGTCAAATCAATTAATCTGTCCCTTTTTATCGTTTTCACTGATTTTCGTGGTGGCATACATCACCAACACATAAGCCCCAGTTCCGCAAATCAGTACAGCCAGAGGTCCTACGATCCGCATGGCACCTTCATTCGTAAAGCCTGCATAGATCATACCAAATACAGTTGCTGTCAAAACCAAAGTTCCCAATATCTCGGAAAAAAATTTGAATGATAGTTTAAAGATTCTCGATGGCACGTAGCAGCACCTCCGTTCTGTTGGACTCTTTCCGCAACATTCTTCCCACTTCTATCAGGTACTTCAAAGTCTCTTCGAAAAGTAAGTAGAGCATATCGTAATTATGCATACGTAGCTTCTGCCAGAGCACCGTCACGCTGAAAATCGATCCGTCCGTGGTGCTGCCAGTCCGGCAGGCTGTGGATAACGCGTTAATTGAGGTAAAGGCGTATACCGACAAGGCGCAGCCGCACATGTTGCTGCCGATAATCCCCATAAGCAGTACCTGCAAACGGCCAACGCGCTGGCGGAAATTAAAGACGCGGCACTGGGTGCCAGCGCCCTTAAAATCTCAGCCTGTACGATGCCGGTAAGCATGGTGTTTCAATAGCGGCAGATATGACGGCGGGCGGGATAAGCTGTCGAGTGTTGATGCTGTTAGGCGTCTTTTCAACAAGCGAGCCTTTGCGGGCAACGACTATATCCGTATTCCCGACGATACATGGCGGATACTGTGTAATGGCCAGGCGGCAGGAAAATCGCCACGGAGAGCGAGAAAGGGCTGCTGGAACAACAGAGAACCTAACGCGTGAAGCTGAACCGCATTGAGACCTAAGCAGCACCGGATGTCAGCTTGCCGGTAAAGCCTGAATAGAAAAATCCCCGTTACAGTGGGGACTATCAGGAAAAATTTTAGAGGCGTGAAGGCTTAATTTTGCCATTTAATCATCTCATCCAACCGGTTTAAAATATTTGGGAAGTAGCTCTCATTGATGCCGAAATCGCCTTTAACCTGAATGCTGTCAGCATGTGCTTCAGGACGAAGGTCATATTCAATAATTACACCCTCTTCGCCGGTTACTTTCCTGATGATCATATTCAGTTGATGGCACTGGCTTTGAAACTCGAAAGGCTCTATCTCACGTTGAGCAATTAAAGCGTTATGGTGCGCTGCAAATTGCTCACGTAGTTCCAGTAGCTCGCCTACCGTAAATTCAGTTTGAAACTGAGCTTTCAGGCCAGGGACAGAAAATTCAACAAAAGATTTTATCCAGTCCCAGCGATGATGTTCAGGGTCAATGTCGTTATCGACCACTCTTTCAAAAGGAGAAACCGCAAACGTAAATTTCTCGTCTTTAATATCAAACATTGATGCGTTCCTGTCGGTTTTTAAAAATACATAAAGTGGGTGATTGTCCAGTCGGACTCTCTTACCACAACTTCGAGTGTGTATTTTTTATACTCAGTAGTGGCCTTCTTACAATAAAGCTTGTACATCTCAATTTCGTATCTGTACAGGCCTTTAACTTTCCGGGGATCGGCCGTTCGCTTACCAAAACGAATAGCTTTTTCCTGAATATGTAAAGGAACATACCGACCCGTTTCATACATGTGCTTAGCAGCCGTTTCGGTCATTTTCAGGTTGCGTACAGATAAGCCGAGTTTAAACCGGGCGCGCAAAAATGAAATAGTCCCCTGGCCAAGCTTTGCTGTAATCGCTGTTCGCGTACCCGCTTCAAATAAAGCACGGCCAGTGCGGAGAATGCGGAAAACACCAAAAGCAATCAGTGCAATATCAGTGGGATCGAACAACGGCGTTTCAAGCGGAGCCTCTTCAAGCCGGACAAAATGGCCCTGTGCATCATAAATTTGCCAGAGGCCGGGAGCCTGAGCCACGGTGTAGCCGATACACATACCGCTTGTTTCATCAAGCACCGGCTGAGCATTGCGTGGTAGATGTTGTGGCCGAAGCTCAAAAAATTCTCCGGGGGGCAATCTTGACTCAAAAGTGTAATACCGTCCAGGTTCCTGTCTTTCTGCTCTTCCTGAGATCATTCTCGTTCCCTCTTTTTGATGATGGCTGTTCATAGTGCCACAGGAAGGCAAAGCGATCATTCCCGAGTAAATGCCCGATCATTCTTCAACAAACCCTAATTGTATAAACGGCATCGCCTGACCTGACACTCTGAGCACATCCATTTTACGGGGGCATCAGATGTCTGATTACTGTCATGGTATCTGCATCGTCGAAATCATGGATGGCACGCGCACCATTTCCATCATCTCTACCGCGATTATTGGGCTGGTCTGTACCGCCTGGGACGCCGACACTACCGCTGAATACGCCGGTATTGTTTGCTAACGTGTAAGGTGGTATCGCCAAAGCCGGGGCAAAATGCACGTTAGCAGGCGATTTTCGACCAGGCCAAATCGGTTAATGTCTTGGTGCGCGTTGCCGTGGGTGCGACCGAAGCGGAAACCATCTCAAACATCATCGGTACCACTTACGAAAACGGCCAGTACACTGTAATGAAAGTCCGGTTAAGCGCAGAATCAGCTCGGCGTGCCGGGCCTTAACTCGCTGGAAATGGCGATCGCGCTCGCCAGGATCGCGTAGCAGGTGCACCTTCAAAACGTACGAAAGCATAGCGGGGATGATCGTCTCGCCGGGCCAGACTAATAAGGTGCCGGTTTTTACGCATAACGACAGAAGGTAATCGTTACTTCACTGAAAGCTCGCGAAAGTATGCTTTTTTTATCTGCGTTCAAAAAGAACGAATAAAGTCATGTGATGCTTTTGTGACACTGGCATATAGAAACAAAAAAGCCACTCGGCTAAAAGTGGCTTAATGTCCTGATTCAACAGGTGAGATCTGGTGGCCCCTGCTGGGTTTGAACCAGCGACCAAGCGATTATGAGTCCGAACTAGTTTTGAATAAAAACAGTAACTTACTGTTTTATAATAAATTTAGCTTGGCATATAGAGACATATAATGACATATAGTGACATCCTCTGCTGCCATTTTGCTGCCATTTTTTCGACTTACAGGCGCTCTAGGGGATTAAGGTTAATTGCTTCTGAAAGATGTTCCGGTGCAAAGTGTGAATAACGCATTGTTACCTTAATATCGGTATGACCTAAAATGCGTTGCAATACCAAAATGTTCCCGCCATTCATCATAAAGTGAGATGCAAAAGTGTGACGCAAAATATGAGTAAGCTGGCCTGGCGGAGTTTCAATCCCTGCTCTTTTTAATGCGGAACGGAAAGCGGCATAGCATGACCCAAACAAAGGTTTTGCATTCCTGCAGGCAGGTAACTCCCGAAGTAAATCATCACTGATGGGAATTGCCCGATTTTTTTTACCTTTAGTTTTAGTAAAGATGACTTTACCAGCCCTGATTTGATTACCTTTCAGTGTTTCTGCTTCACCCCAGCGAGCACCTGTTGCCAAGCACAATTTAACAACGCTAAGTAGATCTTTAGAGGTACTTGCTTCGCATTCTTTTAACAATGCTCTAATTTCTTCATTACTCAAATATGCCATTTCGGATTCGGCAATTTTATACTCTCTGACGTTATCCAATGGATTAGGAGCCTTCCACTCATCCAGGCGGCGCAATTCATTGAATACCGCCCGGAAATATGCCAGTTCAAGATTAACGGTGCGGGGGGTAACTTTTTTCACGCGATTTGATCGGGTGATTTTTCCAGACAAGCGCTGCTCGCGATAAGCTGAAAAAATTCGAGCATTAAATTCTGTTGCTAATGGATTGCCCATTGCTTCACAAGCAAAGGCCATCGCATCTTTTCTTTTCTTCCCATCAGTCAACGTTATGCCGTGAGCGTTGTACCAATTTTCGACAAGATCGAAAACGGTTCGTTTGTCAGTTTTTTCACCAAGCCAAGGCTTTTCCTGCACCTGATCCTTAACGTGCTTTTCAAAGGATAACGCCTCGCCTTTTGTGGCAAATTGCCTCCTCACTCTTTTACCGTCACGCCCATTAGGAAAGAATTGCGCCAGCCACTTACCATTAGCTAGTTTACTTACGGCCATTTTTTCTAAATGTACTCCGTCTTATTGACGATTTTACCTAACACCGAAATATCATTCGGCGAGCACTCGAAGGAAGCCGGACCATTCTCAACCCTTAATTTCTTGCCGGGTAGTCTGTACAACTCCTTGATGCTGGTAAGGCCGTCAATGTCTATCAGCCATAATCCGTCTGTAACCTCTGATCTAGCCCCGTCAACCAAGTAAATTACATTTTCTAACTCCACTAAAAACGGTTTTGTGATTTCAGGGCGAAGTAGTCTTGAGTCATAAGAAACTTCAAAACTGGACTGTATAACCCCACTTGAGATCTTTTTTAGGTTCATTTTGGTTTGTGTGTCGGATGAATCAGTCCTGCCAGAACTACCCTCGCCAGTTGCAAGCCAGAGAATCGGTGTACCGGTATCCAAGTGGCAAGCTATCAGCCAATCATGCGGAAAAGTGTCACGCATCCAACGGTTTGCCATGGTGCTTTGTGAAATACCCAAGTGATTACACAACGCCTGGCGAGTTGAGAAGTTATAAGCCGTCATGATGCGATTTATAGCTTCGCGCCCGCCACCTTGTGATGGGTAAAGATGCTTATTTCCTTCTTTTGGGGTTTCTGTAGTGTTTGACATGTTTGATTTGAGATCCTATTATCGCAAGTGTGATGTGTGACATATACTGACACATAGTGACATCTAACAACCCAAAAGGAATCTTGCATTATGAAAAGTGATTTTACAATGCGCCCGAATCTCAACTTTGTGATTTCTGAACCCTTCATCTCTTTAGATGAATACTGTCGCCGTACCGGCATTTGCCAACGCACCGCGCGCAAGATGTGTAAGGAAAACCGCCTTCCTATCAGAAAGAAAGGCGGCCTTAACTCGCTCGTTGAGGTCAATATGCTGGCTCTCATCGTTGAAGCTGCATCCGACTACCACATAACACTGCAAGCCTGATGCATCCATATTGGGATATTGAAAGGGATTAATCATGTTTGATTTTCGAGTATCCACACATAACCACTTTGACGAGGCCTGCCGTAGATTCGCCCTGTCTCACAATATGAAAGAGCTGGCACAGGCTGCAGGCATGAACGTGCAGACCCTGCGCAACAAGCTGAACCCTGAGCAGCCGCACCAGTTGACCGTTGCGGAAATGCTTTTGCTCACTGACCTGACCGAAGATGCAACCTTAATGGATGGTGCGCTGGCACAGCTACATTGTTTGCCTTGCGTACCAATGAACGAACACGCCGAGGAAAAATTGTCAGCCTACGTTTTGAAGGCAACGGCAGAAGTGGGGCAGCTGGCAGCCGGTGCAGTGAATCAGGATGCGTTGGGCACTTCCTGTCGCCGCAGCCTGATGCAAAGCGTTAATACCGGCATTCGCTGCCTGAGTCTGGCCGCTATAGCAGTACAGGCCCGCATTCATTCCAATCCCACTATGGCATCAACCGTAGACGCGATCAGCGGCCTCGGCGCATCCATTGGCCTGAGCTGAGGGACTGATAATGATTTCACTGGCATCACGTCTTAAGCGTCAAAGCCCGTCAGTATCATACGGCAACGGCTGGATCATGGGTGAGAATGGCAAGCCCTGGCATCCGTGCTACAGCCAAACGCAACTGCTGCAGGGGCTGACCAGCAAACGCAAACCCGCCAGTTTTATAGCGCGTTTATTCAGGGGGTAACATGCAGCGAGTAACAGGAAACACAACCGCACAGCAAGGCCCGGCATCTTTTGCCAAAACTCATTCAACGGGCAATCGTGCTGATGCTGTTAACAAAATGTCGTTTGATGAGTTTCGGAAAAGCTGGCGGCAGCAGCGTGACAATAATGCTAACCCGTCGCTGCGTTATTTCAACCGTCAGAATGACGAGTTTAAATTTTGCGTGTTAACCCTGGCTAACCGCGAAAATCCTAAAACATTTTCACAGGAGGAAATCGGAAAGCCGTTTGAATACTTCGACGAATACCGCCGCGAGTTAATCATCATGGCGATGAATAAAATGGCGCGCTGGGGAAAGATTCTGCCCCGACAGTTTTCTACCGCAGACTGTTTTTTACCTGAGTAAATAAGACTCAAAAAATTAATGGCGTAAACCCGCCGGGCATTCTTTTGCCCTGAATCTGGAGATTAGAAAAATGAGAAATACCGAAACCCGCAATTTTGAAGCCGATGCAGACACGCTTAATGCACTGCTGAACAAGGCTAAAACAGAACAGCGCAGCGATGATGCGCTTGCCGTGTCAATCCGCATTGCGGCGCTGGTCATCCATGCCCGCAAGCACGAAATGACCGCGCCGGAAATCATTGAGCTGCTGGATAAAGAGGCAGAGCGTTTTGAGCATCAGGCGCGGGAGTTGCACTAATGGCCGATTCAATGGATTTAGTCCAGGCGCGCGTTGAGGAAGAACTGCAGCGCAATCTCGCTAAAGCACGTAACCAGCCTGTCGGGGCTGGTGAGTTTTTTTGTATGGCCTGCGATGAGGCGATACCGGAGGCCCGTCGCCGCGCGGTGCAGGGTGTTACTCACTGCGTCGCCTGTCAAGAAATCGTCGAGCTGAAAAGCGCCCACTATAAAGGCGGTGCTGTATGAGTACGATCCTCAAGTGGGCGGGCAACAAAACCCGCCTCATGCCCGAGCTGCTTAATCATCTGCCGCAGGGGCATCGCCTCGTTGAGCCCTTCGCAGGTTCCTGCGCGGTGATGATGGCAACGGATTACCCGGCTTATTTAGTGGCTGACGTTAATCCCGACCTGATTAATCTTTACCGCCAGATTAAAGAACACACGCGCCCGTTTATCGTAGTGGCGATGAGCCTGTTTACCCAAAACAAAAGGGCAGAGGATTATTACCGCATCCGCGAAGCGTTTAATCATGACCCGGCTTTACCTCTGCTCGAACGCGCCGCACATTTCCTTTACCTGAACCGCCACGGCTATCGTGGCCTTTGCCGTTATAACCGTAAGAGTGAATTTAATATTCCTTACGGTAACTATTCTGAACCCTATTTCCCACTGGAAGAAATCGAAACGTTCGCAGCCAAAGCCCACCGTGCAACGTTTATCTGCGCTGATTTCCGCGAAACGCTGAGCATGATTCAGACCGGCGACGTCGTTTATTGCGATCCGCCTTATGACGGCACGTTTAGCGACTACCACGCAGGCGGATTTGATAAGGCCGCGCAGCAGGACTTAGCCAGCATGTTAACCAGCGTGTCAGATCGCTGCCCGGTCATCGCTTCAAACAGTGATACCGACTTTACGCGCACGCTTTTTAATGCCTACGAGCTTACCAGCGTCAGGGCTGCCCGCGCGGTTGGTGTAGCCGCCGGTGACAGTAAAAGCGCGGCAGAAATCATTGCTGTTCGTCGTCCTGCCGCTGTCTGGTTTGGGGTTGATATGGCTGCAAAAGAGGCAGCTACATGATTGAGCAGTACGCTTACCCGTGGAATGCGCCACGGGAAGTCATCGCCAGCCCTTATCCCACCTATGAGGAAATGCACAGCCGCAGTCAGATGATTGCGGCTTTAGTGCGTGCGCAGGAGCTGCTTGAGCAGCAGCCGACGCTGATCCAGATTGACGTTAAGCGTCGCGTCAACGAGCTGGAAAAATCACAGGGTATTGCCCGCGCCAATGCGTACTTAACGAAAACTTTCGTCGAGCGCACATTGCCGCGAGTTGAATGCGTTAACGAGCAGTACCAGGTGAAGGCTATGGACGCCAGCACCTTTAACCTGCTGACACAGAACGCCACGAAGGAGACTGGCGCAGCGCGTGCCGGTGGACAGCTTTGGGAACTGATGAAGCGTTTTAACCGCCTGGCTGATATGTCGCGTGCCGACGTGGATTTGCTGGCCGGTGATATTGCCAGTTTCATTCTGGCCGAGCTGGTACAGGCACACGCGCAGGCAGCTGATGAGTCAGATTATAAATACACGCACCGCGTCTACATGACAGCGGCGGCCATTACCCGTGAATTTAATCAGACGCCGCCACTGTGGGATAAGGTGACGTCCCGTTTCTTTGATCCCGAAGAAGTCACGCCCGCCGTGCTGCGTATGCAGACAGAGAAATGGTGGACGGGGCGACTGCGCCGCGTTGCTGCGTCATGGCGGGAACACCTGCAGATTGCCCTGGCTAACGTCAGCAAAAAGCACACCCCCTACGCCAGCAGAATGACGGTTTCCGAATGGCGGGAGCAGAAACGCCGCACCCGTGAGTTTTTAAAGGGTATGGAACTGGAAGACGAGGAAGGCAACCGCATCAGCCTGATTGAAAAATACGACGGCAGCGTGGCAAATCCGGCAATACGTCGCTGTGAGCTGATGACCCGCATCCGTGGCTTTGAAAATATCTGTAATGAGCTGGGCTATGTTGGCGAGTTTTATACGCTGACCGCGCCGTCACGCTATCACGCCACAATCAAAACCGGCCATCGCAACCGCAAGTGGAATGGCGCCAGCCCGGCAGACACGCAGCGTTACCTCTGCAGCGTGTGGCAGCGCATCCGGGCAAAGCTGCACCGTGATGACATTCGAATCTTTGGCATTCGCGTTGCTGAACCCCATCACGACGCAACGCCACACTGGCACATGCTGATGTTTATGCGTCCCGAAGATGCGGATCAGGTTCGCCAGACAATCCGTGACTACGCCTTTCAGCAGGACAGCAACGAGCTGACCACGGATAAAGCCCGTAAAGCGCGTTTTCATGCCGAGGCCATCGATCCGGAAAAAGGCAGCGCTACGGGGTACGTGGCTAAATATATCTCTAAGAATATCGACGGCTACGCGCTGGATGGCGAGCTGGACGACGAAAGCGGCAAAGAGCTGAAAGAAACCGCCCCCGCCGTTTCTGCATGGGCGGCACGCTGGCATATCCGACAATTTCAGTTTGTAGGCGGTGCGCCGGTCACGGTTTACCGCGAGCTGCGCCGCATGGATGACACCGACACCGCCCACGGCCTCAGCGTGGAGTTTGCCGCTGCGCATGACGCGGCCGACGAGGGAGACTGGGCAGCATATGTTAACGCGCAGGGCGGCCCGTTCGTGCGTCGTGATGAGCTGGCCGTGCGCACATGGTATCAGTCGGGCGATGAGCTGAATGAATACGGTGAGGAAACCGTGCGTATCAAGGGTGTTTACGCAACTGAGGTTGGCGCAGATACTCCGATTTTAACCCGTCTGGCACAGTGGAAGATTGTCCCGAAACGTGCCGTTGTTTTTGGTTTTGACCTGCAGGGCGCGCCCGCGCCCTCTCGGAGTTCTGTCAATAACTGTACGGGCCGTTTGAGATCTGAGGATTCAAACCCGCCGGAAAGTTTGGAAGAAATCGACCTAAAAAGGATGAGCCGTAGAGAACGGCGACGAATGCTGGCCCGACTGAGGGCAGAAAAGCCGGATAAAAAACATCTTGTGCTGCGGCGGCCAGACAAAATAGAGACGGCATGTGACAACGTGATCGGTCAGATCAGAGATTTAAGCGGCGAAACCATCAGTCGCGGTCTGGCCGTGCGCCTGATAGGTGGCACACAGACAGAAATTGAGGGGAAAATGTTCCGCAGCACCTGTTACGGCGACTTAGTACGGCCATTCAGAACTAAGGATGATACTTCACGTAAAGACGAAATACTGAGCCGTTTCAACAGGCTCGCTGAAAGGGCAAAGGCAGCCAACTCACTCAAAACAAAAAGCGAAACGCACAAAAAGTAAGGCTAAAAGTAAAAAAACATTTCACTTTCAGAATGCCCTAATATACTGTGTTTATGTACAGTTGTTTGTAGGGGGAAATGTTATGCAGGATTATTTTTTTGAGTATTTGAAATTACAACGCATTGATTTTTTTCTTAAATTGGTTGCCTCGAATGAATGTAGTGAAGATGAAAAGAATCTGGCAATCCAGTGGGCATCTGAGTTGACTGATGAGCTGATGGCGAAAATCCGCAGGCATAAATACTGCCGGTCAATAAACGCAACCAGTTAGTAGGAATCTGTATTCGCGTTGAAATAATGAACCATAAAGAGCTGAAGATTAGCGAGACTATACTGGATGCCCTTGAAACCTAGCTTTACCATAATTTGCGTCCTTTGTATCCTAAAACAGCAATTCGTATCCGACAAAGTAGCGTAAACTGAGTTACATTGAGCGGTGTCAGACAGGACAAAGAAAATGTTATGAGGATTTTGTAGGCCGGGTGGCAAGACTGCAGACTGATAACGTTGCTGGCGTCGAAATCCACGTTTGGCGCTTGCAAGGTTGAACAACGAGTGGTCGAGGCTTCAGGATGAGGTTAGGCGTAGTCGTAACTTTAAGTGTAGAATGGGCCGAAGCATAGTCTTCCTTCTGAGCTAATTTATTGTTAATGTTTGATTATATGCTTAAACCCGATGGCTATTACGAATGTTGATAATCTCGATTTTGTAGTAGCACTTGAGTGTTTCTTTTTTTGTTGATTTTTTTTGGTGAAGCGCCATAATGTTAGGTTTTTTTATTTTTATAAATGAGTTGGAGAGAAGTGATGTCAATGCCTAACTACATCGCTGAAAAGCAGCGTAATGAATATTTGCTTGAGTTAGACTCTCTAATTATCCCTAAGAATCAGAATGGCCTAAATTACGTTTCCGTTTTCTGCGGAGGCGGTGGGCTTGATTTGGGTTTTGCGACTGTTGGTTTTAAACCGTTATTTTCATCGGATATTGAAACAGCATTCTGTAAAACAATTAGTCAAAATCTTCCAGGGCATATATCTGAAGCTCATGATGTAAATTTCTTATCAGGAACTGAAGTCCTTGATCGTATAGAGTGTGATGTTGATGTTGTAATTGGTGGTCCTCCTTGCCAATCATTTAGTATTTTGGGTAGTCGTAAATCAGTAGATGATCCTCGAGGAAAATTAGTTTACGAATATGCAAGATTTATCTATGAAATACAACCTCGTGCGTTCTTATTTGAAAATGTCCCCGGTATTCTAAATGTTAATAAAGGGCAGGATTGGAAAGAGCTTTTAGAATTTTTTCATGAAAAAACAGGATATTACATCAAGTGGACAAAGCTAAATGCGGTTTGGTTTGGTGTGCCACAATATCGACAAAGAGTTATTGCTTTAGGTTTTAAAAGTAAAGAAGATTATGATAAATTTGAATGGCCAAAAAGAAACCATTATGAGTTATGCGATCAGCCTGAGCTTGGTTTAATACTACCTCGAACAGCCTTTTTAGCATTAGATGATATTTGTGACTCGGTCAGTAATCATATTTTTAGAGTTCATAGTGAAAGAGTGAGCTCACGTTACAGCACTGTCCCACCTGGTGGAAGAGATAAAAAAGATCATACAGATCGTATTCATCCCGATAAACCATCGGGTACCGTTCTGGTAGGTTCTGGAGCAGGAGGGGGACGACCATTTATTCACCCTTTCGAGCATCGTCATATAACAGTTCGAGAAGCTGCTAGACTGCAGTCTTTTCCTGATTGGTGGGAGTTTAGTGGTGGGCCTACAGCATCGTATCGCCAAGTGGGAAATGCTGTTCCCCCTCTTATGGCAAAAGCAGTAGCGACAGCTATCGCTTCTGCTTTAAAAGGGAATAATGATGATTGATAAACTGCCATATCCTGGATTTTCATGGTCTTTCACTCAGCATGCGGTCGGGCTTGCGCCCGATACGCTATATAAAATGCTTGAGTGTGCTGCTCAATTTGAGGGAAGTATTTCAGATTACAGCGCAAAGATTACCGATTTAATGGTGGCGGCTAATATTTTAACGGTTAACGAAAGACAGGGGAAGCCTGATGCTTGGCGTGATTATCAGCAAATATTAGCAGAATTAGGACTAATTTACTCCACTAGGGTTTGCCCCGCCTTGACTATAACACAAATTGGACATTTATTTTTAGCGGGTGAGATAGGTTTTTCAGAGCTGATGGGGATGCAAGCTATTAGATATCAATATCCTAATGGTCAAAAGTCCGTCATCCAAAATCGACAGAGAAACATTCTTTCTCAAGACGGCTTAGCTATCCCTGAATCGTTAATTGAGCTTCAAATGAATAGCGGAATTTTAATCAAGCCTGCAATACTCATTTTAAGAGTTTTAGTAGAGATGATTAAAAACGGTGAACTTCCTTATCTAACTCTTGATGAGTGTCAAGCATTCTTAATTAGTTGCAAAAAAAATAGTGAGTGGATAGATGTTGTTAAAAAAGTACTAGATTGCCGGAAGAGGAATTTTGACCTTAAAAATATTAACCGGCATGCTCGAAGAAACATTCAAGATTGGTTTAAATTCCTAAGTAAGAGTGATTTTTTTATATTAAAAAATAGGGATATTATTACTTTAAGTGATTTTTGTTATTCAAGGCTAGAAGAAATTGAGCGTGTTTGTGAGAAACATGAACGTTTAGATTCTTATTGGATCCCCGCCGGTGCCGATTCTTCAAGTAAACTATCTTGGTTTAAATTTTATGGAGCTTACTCAATTGACGCTGAGAGCGTTAATTTTGAAAACTTAGACGAAGAATATATTAATAAGAATTATATCGCTGGTCCTAACGAAGAACAAGATTTCCCGCAGGAAAGGGGAATGCTTTTGAAACCAATAGATTTTAAACAGTTATCTAGACAAACAAAAATTAAAGTCCCTGAAGATTTTGATATGTTAGTTTTCAATATACGTTCGGGGATTCAGAAACGTCATTCGAAAACTTTACTGCACGATTCTCTCGTGAAAGATCTTGCTGAGAAATTTATTAAGCAAGGAGCGACTGTTGAGTCAGACCCAGGCTCAATAGATTTACTTGCCACTTGGCCGTCAGGGGAACAGGCTATTTTTGAAATGAAAACCGTCTCCAAGAAAAGCATTCAAGGCAGGCTGAGGACGGCTATCGGTCAAGTTCAGGAATACGGCTACAGGTACTTGAAATCAGCTCAAAAAAACGTAGATAAAGTTATTGTAATAAACACAAAGTTAGATGAATCTAGTTGGCAAAAAGATTTTTTAACGAATCATCTTAATATTGGTTTAATTTGTAAAACCCCCTTTGAATATTCAGCTTTCTTTCCAGCTAATGCTAATACTTGCAAGTTTTGGAAAAGTTGATGTTAGACTTATGCTACTGCTGAATCTTAGGGTAACATAAAAATAGCATACTAGATTATCTGTACCTCAAATCTATTAATGAAATGTATGTATATTAAACAAACTAACGTCTGAGTGATGAGCGGTTACAACATTGATTGCAGATTAAGAAGTAATCGATAACGATTTTTATCGCCTAATTTATTAAGCTGCCGCATGAATTCGCATGATTCTGTTAGGATCGTTTATGCCCCGGCGTGCTAGTAATGGCGGGCTTTTGCTTATGTCATGCAGGTGCATGAAAACCCCCACATAAAGCGCGCAGGCGTGGCGGGGCTACGAGCGCGCGCCAATACGTTTAGCCTATACCAATGCGCCCCAATCCTTGGTTTGTCGCTTTACGTTTTGCTTTCGGGGCGTGCTGACAAATGGCTAGTTGATATTAACCGAGTAGTGCGCACTATTTAGCACTGGAAATCATAAGTTTTTACGGTTAATGTTTTACGGTGTTGGTTACCGTGGGGTGTGGTTATGGATACAACCGAACAACTTAAAGGGACTTACTTCTACGGCGCTTGAAAAGCGAGATTTTGTTTTTTCATAAATTCGCTCGTGAGTCCTATCGGTGCTAGAAAAACAATCTTTGTAATTGCTGCCTTAGCATGCTTTCGATTGCGTCAAATGCATGAAATATTTTTTATCTATTTAATAGCTTTCTCTCTTAATGCCAAAAAAATTCAATGGAGGAATTATGGCTTTTGTTACTGATATAAGGATTGAAGATAACGATGTAGCTGCTCCAGCTACGGCTCAAGTAATGTCTACAAGATTAGGTAGTGTTCTGCGGGAAAGATATGAATCTTATATCCATAAACGAGAATGTGAACCTGCTCAGCAAGATTATGATGTCAAAATGTCTAGTAGGGCACTAGCAGCATTCACAATGTATCAATTGGGAGGGGTAGACGATAAATATGCTGGTGAATCTGTGTGCGATAGTAGTCATGATGGCGGTATAGATGGTATAGCAATTAACCATACTGAAAAAATAGTTGTTGTTGTTCAGTCGAAATTTAATCAAGCGGGAAATGGGACATGGTCCAGAGCTGATTTCGTATCTTTCAAGCATGCTTGTGAAAAATTGCAAAATGAAAGGTATGAACTTTTTGATGAGATATTGCAAAGTAAAAGTGGTGAAATTACTGCTGCTTTGGGTAGTTTTGAATATAAATTTATATTTGCTATGGCCCATACTGGGAAGAAAGGTGCCGCCGAAGAAATATTGAATGATATGGTTGAATGGCAAAATCAACTCAATTCAGCAGCCTTTACTGATGTTGATGAACCCAAAGAGAACTGGGGTTTTCAGGTACATCTAGTTTCTTCCGAAGATATGATGCTTTGGCTTCAAAATGGATCTCGCAGCCAAATCGATTTAACAAATATAGAGATCGAAAGGTTTGGTTTTTTAACTGAACCCCATCAGGCATTTTATGGTGCCGTTAGTGGTGATCAAATAGCAGATTGGTGGACGCTTCATGGAACAAGATTGTTTTCCAAAAACATAAGAAATATATTGGGTAAAACGGAAGTTAACGAAGAGATAAAAAAATCTGCAATTGAATATCCTGAAATGTTCTGGTATTACAATAATGGCGTAACAGTTCTTGTTCGTGAGGTTGTCTCACACAGAAGAAACGCAGCCCCTGGGATTGATAGAGGGGTTTTTGAATTCCGTGACATAAGTATTATAAATGGTGCTCAGACAGTGAGTAGTATTGGAATGAGCAAGGATATGCTTGGCGACAATATCTACAATCTTAAAGTCCCAGTGCGATTTATTGTGATTGATAATGATGCTGATAACGTAATAGCCAATGCAATTACGAAAGCTAATAATTTCCAAAATAGAGTTTTGGGAAGGGATTTCGCTTCACAGCAGCCTGATCAACATCGTCTGGCTCGAGAACTCGTGCTGGAGGGTTATCAATACCAAATATTGAGAACCGATGAGGATTATTCTCAGACGAATGCTAAAATTATTGATTTAGACGAGGCATTGAACTCCTTAGCTTGTCTTACCAAAAGCAATACAATAGTCGCTACATTGAAATCAAATAGAGGTAGGTTTTTCGAAAATTTCGAAGGTGCATTATATCGCACTGTTTTTAATCCGAGAGTTAGTGGGTTGAAACTTATTAATACAGTTCTTTTTTTTAGAGTGATTGATAAGCTTATTGGTCAAGTGTTAAATAGTATAGACAAAGCAACGCAGAGCAGAAGGCACTTAATTGTCACTCATGGTAACAGATATTATGCTTCTGTTTTATTAAACCAAATGCCAATCATTAATAGAAGTACGGAAATATTGACTCCTGATGAAGCTGATTTAGGTGGTCGCTTAATGACGATCATAAATGCTACAGAGGACTATATAGAAAGAGTGTATCCAAGCGCCTACCCTGCTAGGTTTTTTGCAAATCCTGCTAAAATTGAAGAGTTATACACGAATATCTAAACAGGAAAGGGGCGTTGCCCCTTCCTAACAGATTATAAATCATATTTTTTAAAACTAATAATTTCCTCACCTAACCAACTATTTAACTCTAGAATTTTTTCTTGTAACGGAATTAGTTCGTTTCGAACAAACACCCTACTGGCTTTTTCTATGTCACCAAACCCGCCGGTATTGTTAGGGATGATCCCCATCAGTTGCGGGGGCACGCGATGCACGGCCAGCATGTCGTCGCGGCTCACGTTTTTGATATTCAGAAACTCATCCTTGGCCGCCACTTCTGACAACGGGATGATTTGAATCCCGTCTTTCTTCCCGTTCGGGCTGTACATAAACAGGTTGCGGAAATTGCCAGGGCCCTTTGCGCTTTTCATGGCGCTACGGATGTTGTCAACATCCTGCTGGCTCTGTGCCGGGTCGGTCATATACATGATAAAGCCCGCGTGGCTGCCATTAATGTAATACTTGCGGCGAAACAGCGTGGCAGATTCGTTCAGCAGTGCGGACGGAATGGCCGACAGATAGCCCGGCACGCCGTAGATTTCCTGATTGATGTCCGGCTCCATCAGGTGAAACACGGTGCCCTTTGTAAATTCATACGGTTCCGAGTTGAGGCCGTAATGCGCATACCAGTAGGTGTCGAGGTCAAGCCCGCGCCGCGTGTATTTGGCAAGCGATGGCTCCAGTTTCAGCGTAGTGCCGAGGCGGCTGGTTCGCTTCTCCAGGTACGCGTTGGCAAACACCAGGTAATCCATCGCAAAGCGGGTAAAAGCCTGCTGGCTCAAAAGCGGGTGCGGGATAAAGGTGCTCGCCAGAATGTTACATTTCACGCTGATGGGTGAGCTGTGATGCACGGCGGCGCGGAACGTGCGCGCCAGCCCGTCAACGCTTACCGGCGGCTCATACCAGCGGTCATTGATGACGCACTCCACGTAATCCAGCAGTTCGCGCCGGTCGAGTACCGGGATCGGATCGCCAAAGGTAAATGCCTCCGGGGCGGCTGTACTGGTCATCTGTTCCGGCTGCTGCACGGGCTGCGTGCGCGTGCGGTTCCTGCGTTTGCTCATTAATACATCTCCACAATGTTCTGCGTGTGTGCCGCCTGTCCCTGCAGTGGCTCGTTTGCCAGCGCGTGCATGGTCGCCCAGGCTAAATCGCCGTGGCTGACTTCCTCGCTGCGGCTGGTTTCATAGGTCGGACGGTTGCCGCTGGCCGTGGTGGCCTTACGGATGGACATAAACGACTGCGCGATATCGAGGTGGCTGGCGTCAAACTCCATGCGCCCGGTGGCAATCGTGTCGTAGGCTTTCAGCACCAGGGCATTTTTCACCGTCGGGTTATAAACAAACTCTTTCACCTGCGGGAAAAAGGCTTTCACGTTCTCATAGACGCCGAGGCCGACGCCGGTCGAGTCGATGCCGATATAGGTCACGTTGTACTGCTGCGTAAGGGTTTTAATGGCGTCGGCCTGCGCACGGAAATCCATGCCGCGCCACTGGTGACGCTCAAGGATGCGGAATTTACCGCCCGGCACGGCTGGCGGGGCAATTACCACGCAGCCCGCGCTGTCGCCGTTCTGCGTACCTTTCGCCGGGTCGTACCCAATCCAGACCTCTTTCCAGCCGAACGGGCGCAGCGCCAGAGCCTCGAAGTCGTCCCACACTTCCCAGCTGTCCACCATGCATTTCTGCAGCATGGCAAGCTGGAACACCGAGGCGAGGTCATCCATAAACACGCACATCAGCAGGTTTTGATAGTCTTCAGGGCTGTAGCGTGTTCGCAGCTGCTCCAGGTCGAACAGGTCACAGCCGCCTCGCACGGCATCCTCGACGGTCACTATCTGGCGGAACTGGCCATCGGCACACAGGCGGCCAGCGGCAAGCGACGCGTGACTTAAATCAATATCAACCTTGTCAGTTTTGGCGCGGCCCTTATTGAACTGTGCGCCAGACCAGAACGGATAGGCGTTGTGCGTGAGGCTGGACGGCGTGGAAAAGTAGGTTTCGCGCCATTTTTTGTGCAGCGCCATGCCCGAAGCAACTTTCTGCAGTTCCTGAAATTTCGGTATCCAGAAATATTCGTCCAGGTACAGGTTGCCGTGATAACTCTGCGCGGTGCGGGCGTTGGTGCCGAGGAAGTACAGGCACGCGCCGTTAGCCAGCGTCATCGGGTCGCCTTTCAGGTCTACGTCGGCCTCGCGGGCAAATTCCACGATGTACTGCTTGAACACGTGCGCCTGCGCCTTACTGGCCGACAGGAAAATCTGGTTGCGTCCGGTGGTGAGCGCATCAAGCAGCGCCTCGCGGGCAAAAAAGAACGTCGCCCCAATCTGGCGCGATTTCAGCAGGTTGCGGACGGCGTATTTATTGCCCGCTTCCCACCACTGGCGCTGGTAGCCGAACATCGTGCTGTGAAAGATGTCCTGCAGCTTTTCGATCTGCGCGTCGGTGAATACGTTTTTTTCAGGCGGTTTACGCGGGCCTCTGTTGCGGTTTTCGACATTGGGGTTTAAATCCGCCTCATTGCCGCCGTTGTTAAACTTCCCGATGCGCGCATGGCGCTCTGACTGTCGGGCCAGCAGGTCAATTTCTTTGTAGTCCTTTCCTTCCTTCACCTCTTTCATGACCAGCTGGCAGTAGCGCGCGGCGGTGGTGAGCTGCATCTGGTCAAGCGGGCCATAGTCGCCCCACCTGTCGCGCTTCTTCCAGCTGTGAACGGTTGCGGGTTTCTCTCCCAGCATTTCAGCAATGCGGGCGATGCGGTATCCCTGAAAGTACAGCAGCAAAGCCTGTCTGCGGGGATCGAGGTCTGCGGGGGCGATTGTCGTTGTCATGGCCCCAAAATACGGCCCGCCCGTTTCCTTTTCTGCCGCCGGTGATTGTGTGAATTACGGTACAACGTCGCCGCATTGTTTCAGTGCCCCCGTCGCCGCAAACATAGGGACTCACAGAGTTTTTATCTAACCGGAGCCTGGACAATGGCAAAGAAAGCAAAGCGTTTCCGCATCGGGGTGGAAGGTGTCACCACGGACGGGCGCACCATCGAGCGCAGCTGGCTGGAACAGATGGCGGCCAATTACGATCCGGCTGTCTACACCGCCGTGATCAACATGGAGCACATCAAGGGTTACACACCTGACAGCGCGTTTCGCCGTTTCGGTGTGGTCGATGCGCTCGACACCGAAGAAATCAGCGACGGCCTGCTGAAAGGCAAGCTGGGCCTGTACGCGGTGATTAACCCGACGGATGAGCTGGTCACGATGACCGGCAACATGCAGAAACTTTTCACCTCAATGGAGATTCGCCCGGAGTTTGCCGACACCGGCGAGGCATATCTGATTGGCCTCGCCGTGACCGACGATCCGGCCAGCCTCGGCACCGAAATGCTGCAGTTCAGCGCCAGCGCAGGAGCAAACCCGCTGGCAAACCGCAAGCAGCATCCTGACAACCTGTTTACCGCCGCCACCGAAACCGTGATCGAGTTTGAGGACGTGGCCGACGAAAAACCATCCCTGTTCAGCCGCGTATCTGCGCTTTTCAGCAACAAACAAAAATCGGATGACGCCCGTTTCAGCGACGTTCACAGGGCCGTCGAGCTGGTCGCCACCGAGCAGCAGGCATTCAGCCAGCGCATTGAAACTGCCCTGAGCGAGCAGGCCAGCAGCCTGCAGGTGCAGCTGAGCGCAGAAGCAGCAGCCCGTGAGCAGCTGCAGGCGGATTTCAGCCAGCTGCAGGCACAGCTGAGCCGTGAAGACGGGCGCCAGGACTTCCGCCCGCGTACGCCCGGTAACGGAAACAGTAACAGCCAGGACGTGCGCACCGACTGCTGATGCAGGCGCGGCCAATCCTCTTAACGAACAGAGAACACGAAACGATGAAAAATAACACCCGCTTTAAGTTAAACGCCTACATGTCGGTGCTGGCAGAAATCAACAACATCAACCTGTCGGCCCTCAACAGCAAGTTTACCGTTGAGCCATCCGTCGCGCAGACGCTTGAAACCAAAATTCAGGAGTCATCAGACTTTCTGACGCGCATCAACATTGTGCCGGTGCCTGAGCAGAGCGGTGAACGTCTGGGGCTGGGTATCGGCGGCACAATTGCGGGCACAACCGACACCACGCAGAAAGAGCGTGAGCCTACCGATCCCACCTACATCGACGGCGAAGGCTATAAGTGTACACAGACCAACTTTGACACGGCGCTGCCTTACGCAAAGCTGGACATGTGGGCGAAGTTTGCCGACTTTCAGGTGCGCATCCGCGACATGATTGTGAAGCGCCAGGCGCTTGACCGCATCATGATCGGCTTTAACGGCCTCAAGCGTGAGAAAACCTCCAACCGCGTACAGAACCCGCTGCTGCAGGACGTCAACATCGGCTGGCTGGAGAAAATCCGCCAGGAGAAACCATCACAGGTGGTCGGTCAGCATATCGACAGCAACGGAAAGGTTATCGCCGACAAAATCACCATTGGTAAAACGGGACTGTTCCGCAATCTGGATGCCGTGGTAATGGGTGCCGTAACGGAAAAAATCGCGGTGCAGTATCAGGATGACACCGAGCTGGTTGTGATCTGCGGTCGCCAGCTGCTGGCCGACAAGTATTTCCCGATCGTCAATAAAGACCAGCCCAACACCGAAGCGCTGGCCGCTGATTTGATTATCAGCCAGAAGCGCATCGGCGGCCTGCCTGCGGTGCGTGCGCCGTTCTTCCCGGCTGATGCCATGCTGATTACGCGCCTTGATAACCTGTCGATTTATGTCCAGGACGACACGCGCCGCCGCTCCATCATCGACAACCCGAAACGGGATCGCGTTGAAAACCTTGAATCGGTCAACGAGGCGTATGTGGTCGAGGACTACGACTGCACCTGCCTGATTGAAAACATTGAAATGCTGGAGCAGGAGCCAGAGCCGGAAAAAGAGGCGACAAGCAAAAGTAAGGAAGAACTGGCCGAAATCGTTGGCATGGCAGTCAGCATTATTAAGTCCATGAGCGAATCGGGTACGGCGCAGGCGCAGGCTGAATCTGGCACCGGTACTGGCGCTGACACCGGCACCGGCACCGGCAGCGCAGGAGCGTAACCCGTGACTAATCCTTTCCGCGCTCACACGCGCTTCATTCAGGGACAGGAGGCCGCCCGCACGGGCGGCAGTGGCCGCCATGCGAAAGGCTATGACCTGATGCTGCTGCAGCTTAACGAAGACCGCCGCCGCCTCAAGGGCATTCAGTCCACTGTCACCAAGGCGCAGATTAAGGTTGAGGTGCTGCCGAAATATGCCGCCTGGGCAGAGGGGGTACTGAGCGCCGACGGGGGGCAGCAGGACGACGTGATCATGTACGTCATGCTGTGGCGTATCGATGCCGGTGATTATGCCGGTGCGTTGACCATTGGCCGCCATGCGCTTAAACACGGCTGGGTGATGCCGGTCGGCAAGCGCAACACCGCCACCGTGCTGACTGAGGAAATGGCCGACGCCGCCAAGGCCGCCATTCTGGCCGGAACCCCGTTTGACGCTGATCTGCTGCTGCAGACGCTGGATGCAGTGGACGGGGAGGACATGCCGGATCAGTCGCGTGCCCGTCTGCACAAATCCATCGGCTGGGTGCAGACCGAAAGCAACCCGGTATCCGCGCTGAATCACCTTAAGCACGCCCTGCAGCTGGACGAAAAATGCGGGGTGAAAAAAGACATTGAGCAGCTGGAGCGGAAACTCCGCAAAGACAGCTGATAACCGAACGTGCCCACGCGCGGGGCGGCACGGGGTGGCGACAGGCAGCGCCGCATCAAAACCCCGTCCACCGCCCACCTCTTCAGGAGTAGTAAGGATGCAGTTTACAGCGCCAGAGCAGTCACCGGTTGCGCCGGTCATTATCCCCAACAATTCATTCTGGCCGGATCTGGATTTGGCTAAGTTTCGCAGCGCGATGCGCGTTGACGGCACCGTGACGCCGGAGCGGCTCAAGCAGGTGGTGCTGACCGCCATGTCAGAGGTAAACGCCGAGCTTTACCCGTGGCGGGAACGGCAGGAGGTGGCCGGTTACAACGGGCTGGGTGACGTACCCGCCGAGCAGCTGGCCGGGAAAAGCGTGCGGCTGCACCACTATGAAAACGCCGTGTGGTGCTGGACGCGTGCGGTACTCAACGAGCGTTACAGCGACTTTGACGCCACCACATCCGGCGCGAAGCGCGGCGAGACGCTGGATGATGCCAGCGGCGATTTATGGCGCGATGCGCGCTGGGCCATCAGCCGCGTGCAGGATCTGCCGCACGTCACCGTCGAGCTTATCTGATGAAAGTGCGTGCGCAGCAGTATGACACGGTGGACGCACTTTGCTGGCGTCACTACGGGCGCACGCAGGGGCTGTCTGAGCTGGTGTTACAGGCCAATCCGGGGCTGGCGGAATACGGCCCCACCTTACCCCACGGTTTAGAGGTCGAGCTGCCGGACGTTGCGCCCGCAGCCACAGCGCAGACCGTGCAGCTATGGGACTGAATCATGTGGGAAAGAATCAGCACGTTTATCACCTGGTCGATGGCCGTGTTTATGGCCTGGCTGGGCGACTTATCGGTTAAGGATGTTTCAACGTGGGCCGGACTGATTATCGGCATCGGCATGGCGCTAATCAGCTGGTACTACAAGCACAAAACCTACCAGCTGCTGGCAAGCGGGCGCATCACACGGGAGGATTATGAATCTGCAAACCGTTAAACGCTGCGCCGTGGGCGCGGTGCTGGCCATCGCCGCCTTACTGCCGGGCTTTCAGCAGCTGCATACCTCGGTTGAGGGGCTGAAACTGATTGCTGATTACGAGGGCTGCCGTCTTAAGCCATACCAGTGCGATGCGGGCGTATGGACCGACGGGATCGGCAACACACAGGGCGTTGTGCCCGGGAAAAGCATTACCGAGCGGCAGGCCGCCGGGACGTTTATCACCAACGTGTTGCGCGTTGAGGCGGCACTGGCGCGCTGCGTGGCGGTTTCCATGCCGCAGCAGGTTTATGACGCGCTGGTGTCGCTGGCGTTTAACGTCGGCACCGGCAACGTGTGCGCATCAACCATGGTGAAACTCATCAGGGCCAGCCGGTGGCGCGATGCCTGTTATCAGCTGCCGCGATGGGTGTACGTGAAAGGCGTATTTAATCAGGGTCTGGATAACCGGCGCGGGCGTGAACTGAGCTGGTGCCTGAAAGGGGCGTCAGCATGATGCGCGCCGTTGTGGTGACCTGCTTTGTGGTGCTGCTGGTGACTGCCGGGCTGCTGTCGTGGCAGCTGCACAGCGCAAACAGGACTATCGGCACGCAGGCGGCAGAGCTGGCCGCTAAGGATAAAAGGCTGAGCCAGAAAAACAGCCAGCTGATGGCGGTCAACATCATGGCGCAGAGCAGCAACCTAGCACAGACGCAGCTGTATGCGGCGGCTGAGAAAAACAACGCACTGCTGCGCCAGCGGCAGCGCCAGATTGAGGATCTGAAACGTGAAAATGACGCCCTTCGCCGCTGGTCTGATACCCCTCTGCCTGATGCTGCTGTCCGGCTGCGCCAGCGACCGGCCATCACCGGAGGTGAATCTTACCGCCAGTGGCTGTCCCAGAATAACCCGCTGCCAGCTGGGGCCGTCGGCGGCGCGCACTAACGGCGACTTGCTGGCCCTGCTGGACGAAACCGAAACCGCCTGGGCGGCCTGCGCCGACAAGGTGGACACTATAGTAACCTGCCAGGAAAAAGACGATGAACAAGCCGCAGTCCTTACGCGAAGCCCTTAACAGCGCCATCCCTTACCTGCAGCAGAACCCTGACCGGTTTCACCTGTTTGTGGACAAAGGGGCATCAGTCGGGACTGCTGCCGCCTCGCTGTCGTGGGAATACCGCTACACGCTGAATGTGGTGATTACGGACTTCACCGGCGACCAAAACCTGCTGATGGCGGCGGTAATGTACTGGCTGCGCACCAACCAGCCTGACGCGCTGCAGAATCCCAATGAGCGCGAACAGCTTTGCACGTTTGAGGTGGACATTCTCGGTAACGGTGCCTGCGACATCAGCATTAATTTAAAGCTGACAGAACGGGTTATCGCCGAGGAAGTCAACGGCGTGACAGAGGTCAGGGCCGTGCCGGAGCCGGGAAACCCTTTTGACTCGGACGACATCTGGACGGTTCGCCGTGGATAATCTGCACGAGGTTGACGCCTGGTTGGATGCGCTGCTGGAAAAGCTGGAACCGGCAGAGCGCAAAAAGATGCTGCGCGAGGTGGCACGCGACGTGCGTCGGATTCAGCAGGCCAACATGACGGCACAGCGTGCGCCCGATGGCAGCGCATGGGAACCGCGCCGCGTATCCGCCAGGACAAAGCCGGGGCGCATTAAGCGGAAAATGTTTGTGAAGCTGAAAACCGCAAAATACCTCAAGACAAAGGCAACCGGCGACAGTGCAGAGGTGGTTTTTGTGCCTGCCGTGCAGCGTCTGGCACGAGTCCACCATTACGGCCTGCGTGACCGCGTGAGCAAACGGGGCATTACGGTGAAATACGCTGAGCGCCCATTACTGGGCGTTAATAGCGAGTTAGAAACAACAGTGCGTGAGACGATGCTGCGTTGGCTTGTAAAATAGTGATCACCTATTCACTGGAGTCAATCTTTTGGTATTCAGGTCTTTTTTTTCTGCTTTCGATAATAGGAGTTTTAAATATCTCAGCAACTGAATATCCGGCGCGGACGACACAGACAACGGCAAGGAAAAGTATTGAACGCAACAATAATGAATTCTCTGACCTAATCATTTCAACGTTGATTTCAGGGAGCTTTAGCCCGCTAAGTGTATAGTTGAGCGTTATGTGGAGACCATAAAGAAAGGCGCATGCTGAATAAATATTCCAAATGGCATTTATAGCATTTTTATAAACGTCAAATTTACCCATTCTGATAAGAAGTGCCCCATGTATGACGGAAAAAGCCAATATGACTGACAGATAGTTTATTAATTGCCTTTCGTCTGTGGATTCGGTTCTATCCCAAACGAATGCTGTCAGCGCAAGTAATACCACTATTGTAATAACTAATCTTTTTGGTAAGCCTAATCCCATCCCCATGTCGATCTCCTTTTTTAAGTCGCTTTTGTATGAGTCGTCATACAACGCATTATTGATGTCAGAATTTTAATGCCGTTGCAATGTAGAGGTATGAATACACAACTCACTGAAATCATGCGCCTCATCACCAACCTGATCCGCACCGGCACCGTGTCCGACGTCGATCCGGTTAACTGGCTGTGCCGGGTGAAAACGGGCGACCTCGAAACCAACTGGATTAACTGGCTCACCCTGCGCGCCGGTAATACGCGCACATGGTGGCAGCCTACCGTTGGCGAACAGGTCATGTTGCTGAGTATGGGCGGCAACCTTGAAACCGCCTTTGCGCTACCCGCGATTTATTCCGATACATTCCCGCCGCCGGATTATTCAGAGAACGGCAGCACCACGCAATTCAGCGACGGTGGTTTTTTTCAGTACGAACCGGCAACCGGTCAGCTGCTGATAAAGAACATCAAAAGCCTGCGCATCGAAGCGGCGGACGGCATTCAGCTGCTTACCGAGGCTTTCGGCGTTGAGGCCAGCCTGTCAACCCTCAACAGCGAAGTGGCTGTTAATGGCGCGGTAACGCAGGGCGGCGTGGCGATGAGTTCTAACGGCGTCGTGGTGCATACCCATAAACACAGCGGCGTTAAGTTTGGCACTGACACATCAGGAGGCCCGGCGTGATGTATCTCGGCATGAACCGCGACACCGGCAAAGCGCTAACCGATATCGATCATATTCGTCAGAGCGTCAGCGACATTCTTTTAACCCCGGAGGGCAGTCGTCTGGCGCGCCGTGAATACGGCTCCATGCTTTCCGCGCTCATCGACCAGCCGCAGAACGGCGTCACCCGTATGCAGGTCATGGCGGCAACTTATACCGCACTGAGCCGCTGGGAGCCGCGCATCCGGCTGATTTCAGTAAATTTCACAACCGCCTATGACGGTTCAATGGCCGTTGAGATTAACGCACAGCGTGCCGACGGCTCACCGCTGGCAATGACCATCCCAACGGGGGTAAACCGTGGCAGTGATTGATTTATCGCAGCTTCCCGCGCCGGAAGTCATTGAGGTGCCGGACTTTGAAACGCTGCTGGCCGAACGTAAAGAAAACCTGATTGCGCTGTATCCGGCAGACGAACAGGCCGCCATGCGCAGCGTGCTGGCGCTGGAGTCCGATCCGCTGGTCAAGTGCCTGCAGGAAAACGTCTACCGCGAAATCCTGTTACGCCAGCGTATCAACGAGGCCGCGCAGGCGGTCATGGTGGCCTATGCGCTCGGCACCGATCTGGACCAGCTGGCTGCCAACAACAACGTTAAGCGTCTGACCATCAGCCCGGCCAATCCTGACGCCGTGCCGCCGGTTGCCGCAGTCATGGAGTCTGACGATGATTTACGCCTGCGCGTGCCGGGGGCGTTTGAGGGGCTGAGCGTGGCCGGTCCGACGGCGGCGTATGAGTATTACGCCAAAAGCGCCGACGGGCGCGTATCCGACGTCTCGGCAACGAGTCCGGCACCGGCACAAGTGCTGATTACCGTGCTGAGCCGGGACAACAGCGGCGCAGCAACGGACGATTTACTGAATGCAGTGAATTCTGCGCTTAACGCTGAAACCGTGCGCCCGGTGGCTGACCGCGTGACGGTGCAGGCCGCAACGATATTCGATTATCAGGTGAAAGCCACGCTGCACCTGTTTGACGGCGTGGCCGCCGCCCCGTGTCTGGAGGCGGCACAGGCCGCAATGGCCGCTTACCTGACCGACCAGAAAAAGCTGGGCCGCAGCGTGCGGCGTGAGTCTTACGGGGCGGTGCTGCGCGTGGCGGGCGTGGACTGGGTGGACATCACCGAACCGGCACAGGACATCATTCTGGACCGCACGCAGGCGGGCAACTGCACGGCGGTGGCCGTCACGGTTGCCAGCGATAACGGGGGTAAATGATGAGTCAGAGCCTGTTACCCCCCGCGTCCTCGGCGCTTGAGCGCAGGCTGGCGCAGACCTGCAGCGGCATCAGCGGGCTGGACGTTCCGCTACGTAACCTGTGGAACCCTGCCGCCTGTCCGGTGTGGTTTCTGCCTTATCTCGCATGGTCATTTTCCGTTGACCGCTGGGATGAGGCCTGGACAGAAACCGTTAAACGCCGCGTGGTGATGGATGCGTTTTACATCCATCAGCATAAAGGCACCATCAGTGCCGTGCGCCGCGTAGTGGAGCCGTTCGGCTTCCTGATCCGCGTGCTGGAGTGGTGGAAAACCGGCGAAGCGCCCGGCACGTTTCGCCTGGATATCGGCGTGCAGGATAAGGGGATCACCGAGGAAACCTATTCAGAGCTTGAGCGGCTCATCAGCGACGCCAAACCCTGCAGCCGCCATCTGCTGGGTATGTCGATAAACCTGCAGGTCACGGGCGAAACCCGTGTTGCGGCGGGCAACTACGACGGCGACGCCATGACCGTTTACCCCTACATACCCGAAAACATTTCCGTCAGCGGCGGGCTTTACAGCGGCGCGGCGGTTCACGTTACTGACATGATGGAAATCAGACCATGAGCCAGAAATATTACGCCATAGTGACCAATCTCGGCGCGGCGAAGATTGCCAACGCCGTCGCACTCGGCACAAAACTGAACATCACACAGATGGCCGTGGGCGACGGGGGCGGCACGCTGCCGACACCCAACGCCAGCCAGACAAAGCTTGCTGGCGAGAAGCGCCGCGCGGCCATCAACACGCTGAGCGTCGATCCGGCCAACGTCAGTCAGGTGATTGCCGAGCAGGTTATCCCCGAAACCGAGGGCGGTTTCTGGATCAGGGAAATGGGACTGTTTGACGCAGACGGCACGCTGATTGCGGTCTGCAACACGCCGGAAACCTACAAGCCCGCCCTGCAGGAGGGCAGCGGGCGCACGCAGACCGTGCGCATGATCCTGATTGTGAACAGCACCGACGCCATTACGCTGAAAATCGACCCGTCGGTGGTGCTGGCGACACGTCAGTATGTGGATGAGGCTGAACTGGAGGTCAGACAGTACACCGATGACCAGATGGTGACGGCTAAGAAATACAGCGATGCGGGGCTGAAAAGTCACACAGAAGCCACCGACCCGCACAGCCAGTACCTGAAAACGGCCAGCGCGCTGAAAGAAGTTGCTGACGCCGGGCTGGTCAGTGATGTGCTGAAAAATCTGAGCCTGGATAAATTTATCGCGCTGGCACAGGGCGCGTTGCCGCTCAAAGGCGGGACGCTCACCGGCGATCTGAATCTGGACTACGACAATCCATTCACCGGCATTCACCTGAAAAACAAGCGCACGGCCAGCGGTTCGGGAACCGGCATTGATTTTTCATTCGGTGGCGCGATCATGGCCTCGATCATCTGTGGCATAACCGGCAGCGGCGCAAACTATTTTGATTTTGCGCTGTCGCCATCAGGTTCCATAGCCGACCGGCGCGTTAATGCGCTGACGTTTAACGCCGAACAGCGGCGCCTGTTTCTGCAAAACGGCTGGGAGCTGTCCGGTTACACAAAGGGCAGCGACTTTTCGCAGGTGATGAACGATTCAGGCTGGGTGCGCTTTCCGAACGGCACGATCATTCAGTGGTTTTGGGGCAACACCGACGGCAACGGATGGGGGACGGTTAACTGGCCGCTGGGCTGGCCGGTTCGCTGCCACGGCTGCGTCAGCGTCAATATTGCCGGTGATGCCCCCGCGTCTGCCGTGGCAGGCGTCAAGCGTCTGAGTGACAGGGATTTCCAGGTGACGCTGCGCGAGAGCACCGGCGCAACGGTATCAAAGCCATTTTTCTGTATCGGCATCGGGGTGTGACATGAACGAAGGTATTTATTACAGCGCATCAGAAAACACGTTCTTTTTTGAGTCACTGCGCGAAAGCTACATTGCAGGCAATTACTGGCCTGATGACCTCAAGCCGGTGGATTACGCAAGCTATCAGACGTTTGCACTGCAAAAACCGGCAGAGGGAAAAATCAGGGCCGCAGATAAAAACGGCCTGCCGCAGTGGGCTGACATGCCGCTGCCAACCGCTGAGCAATACAGCCAGATGGCGGATAACGAGAAAGCGCAGCTGATGTCGGCGGCGCAGCAGGCGATCAGTATAGGGCAGACCAAACTGCTGATGGGCCGCACAATCACCGATGACGAGCGCGCCAGGCTCAACACCTGGATGGATTATATCGATGCGCTGACCGCCACCGATACCGGCACCGCGCCGGACATCAGCTGGCCGGAAAAGCCCGCAACATAACAAGAGGCCCGTTTCGGGCCTTTTTCCTTTGTGTCATTCGCCAGACAATGGCCGCAGGGTGCGCGCGCGCCCTATCCCTTACACCATAGCGGAACCCCTTAACCGGAGATCCGTTACATGGCACAGGACTATCATCACGGCGTGCGCGTTATTGAAGTTAACGAAGGCACCCGAACCATTACCACCGTCAGCACGGCCATCATCGGGATGGTCTGCACCGGCGACGACGCCGACGCGGAGATGTTCCCGCTGAACCGCCCCGTTTTACTCACCGACATTGTGACCGCCAGCGGCAAAGCAGGCACAACCGGCACGCTCGCCGCCTCACTCGACGCCATCGCCGACCAGGCGAAACCGCTCGTCGTCGTCGTGCGCGTGGCGCAGGGCGCAACCGAGGCGGAAACCTCGGCCAACATCATCGGCGGCGTGACCGATGACGGGATGCGCACCGGCATGAAAGCCCTGCTGGCCGCGCAGACCGTTTGCGGCGTGAAGCCGCGCATTCTCGGCGTGCCGGGACATGACACCAAAGCAGTCGCCACCGAGCTGCTGAGCGTGGCGCAGAGCCTGAAAGCCTTTGCGTATATCTCGGCTTACGGCTGCAAAACCGTGTCCGAGGTCATCGCGTACCGCGCAAATTTCAGTCAGCGCGAAGGGATGCTCATCTGGCCTGACTTCATCAGCTTTGACACCGTGCTGAAAGCCGATGCGGCGGCGTATGCCACCGCCCGCGCGCTCGGCCTGCGCGCCAAGATTGACGAGCAGACCGGCTGGCACAAGTCCCTGTCAAATGTCGGCGTGAACGGCGTCACCGGCATTTCTAAAGACGTGTCGTGGGATTTGCAGGATCCGGCAACTGATGCGGGCCTGCTGAACCAGAACGACGTCACCACGCTGATCCGTAAAGACGGCTTCCGCTTCTGGGGTTCGCGCTGCCTGAGTGATGACCCGCTCTTTCAGTTTGAAACCTACACCCGCACGGCGCAGGTGCTGGCCGACACGATGGCAGAAGCGCAGATGTGGGCCGTTGACGGGCCGCTTAATCCGTCGCTTGCCCGCGACATTATCGAAGGCATCAACGCGAAGCTGCGCAGCCTGGTGAATCAGGGCTATCTCATCGGAGCCAGCTGCTGGCTGGATGACTCGGTGAACACCAAAGAGACGCTCAAGGCCGGGCAGCTGTTCATCGACTACGACTACACGCCGGTGCCGCCGCTGGAAAACCTGATGCTGCGCCAGCGCATCACTGACCAGTACCTGGTCAACTTCGCCGCCAGCGTTAAAGCATAAGGAGCTGAACACATGGCCTTACCCCGTAAGTTAAAACACCTGAACCTGTTCAACGCAGGCAACAACTGGCAGGGGCTGGTTGAGTCCCTGACGCTGCCAAAGCTGACCCGCAAGTTTGAGAAGTACCGCGGCGGCGGCATGGCCGGTGCGGTTGATATTGATATGGGCCTGGACGATGGCGCGCTGGACACGGAATTTACCGTCGGCGGCACCGAGGCGCTGCTGTTTAAGCAGCTGGGCGCGGAAACCGTGGACGCGGTGCAGCTGCGCTTTACCGGTTCCATTCAGCGCGACGACACCGGCGAAGTGCAGGCGGTGGAGCTGGTCACGCGCGGGCGCTACAAGGAGCTGGATTCCGGTGAGTGGAAAACCGGCGACGCCAACACGACCAAAGTTTCCGCGACCAACAGCTACGCCAAGCTGACCATTAACGGCGAAGTGCTGTTTGAGGTGGATCTGGTCAACATGGTTCACATCGTGGACGGGAAAGACATGATGGAAGCGCACCGCAGCGCGCTGGGCCTGTAATCACGGCGGCAGGCGCTGGCCTGCTGCTTTTGTCAATTTTTCACTGGAATAAGAACATGAGCGACATCAAAAACGAAAAAACCGTCACCCTGGACACCCCAATCAAGCGCGGCAAAACCGAAATCACAGAGGTGGTACTGCGCAAGCCGCAGTCCGGCGCGCTGCGCGGCGTGCGCCTGCAGGCGTTAATGGAAATGGACGTCAACGCGGTGATGACCGTGCTGCCGCGTGTGTCAACGCCTGCGCTGACGGCGCAGGAAATCAACGAAATGGACCCCGCCGATCTGGTGTCGTTGTCGGTGGAAGTAGTGTCTTTTTTGTTAACGAGGTCGGCGCTTTCGACTATCCCGCAGAGCTGACCGTAGACGATCTGGTGGCAGACATCGCCACCGTGTTTCACTGGCCGCCGCCGGTCATGTTCGCGGAGTCGCTGGCGGACGTGCTGATGTGGCGGCACAAAGCGATCCTGCGTAACGGAGCCGGTGACGATGAGTGACAGAGACCTGCGCCTGCAGGTGGTACTTAAGGCGGTGGACAAAATCACCCGCCCTTTTCGCAGTGCGCGCGACGGCTCTAAGGAGCTGTCCGCCGCCCTCAAAGCCAGCAAAGACAGCCTGAAAAGCCTGAACGATCAGGCCGGACGCATTGACGGCTTTCGCAAAACGCGCCAGCAGCTTGCCATCACAGAGAAAAATCTCGCCTCTGCCCGGCAGGAGGCTGCCGCGCTGGCAACGCAGTTTGCCGCCACCAACCGCCCCACGGCGCAGCAGTCCCGCTTGCTTGAGCAGGCAAAAAACCGCGTTAATGACCTGCAGCAGAGTTACAACGGCCTGCTGCGCTCGGTACAGCAGCAGCGCGGCGCGCTGACCGCCGCCGGTATCGACACAAAGCAACTGAGCGCGGCACAGCGCCGACTGAAAACCGACGCCAGCGCAGCGAGTGACGCCATCGAGCGCCAGCAACGTGAGCTTAAAAAGCTGGGCGAGCGCCAGGCCAAAATGCGCGCGGTGCGTGAGCGCTACGGGAAAACGCTGGAGGCCCGCGACAGGGTGGCCGGGGCAGGGGCGACAGCCACGGCGGCAGGGATGGCAATGGGCGTGCCGTTTGCGGCGGCTATCAAAGCCTCGGCGGATATGGAAGACGCCATGAAGGGCGTGGCAAAGCAGGTCAACGGGCTGCGCGATGACAAAGGCAACCGCACCGCGCAGTTTTACGACATGCAGGCCGCCATCAAGGCCGCCAGTGAGCAACTGCCGATGGAGCATGGCGCGGTTGACTATGCCGCGCTGGTTGAGGGCGGCGCGCGCATGGGCGTCACCAACCAGAATGACTCTTACGCCGACCAGAAGCGCGACTTACTGGCCTTTGCCACCACGGCGGCCAAGGCGTCAACGGCGTTTGAGCTGCCCGCCGACCAGCTGGCCGAGGGGCTGGGTAAAATCAGTCAGCTTTACAAGATACCGACCCGCAATATTGAGCAACTGGGCGATGCGCTGAACTACTTAGACGATAACGCCATGTCAAAAGGCGCGGACATTATCGACGTGCTGCAGCGCATGGGCGGCAACGCCGACCGGCTGGACTTTCGGAAGGCGGCGGCGCTGGGTTCAACCTTCCTTTCACTCGGTGCCACCTCTGAGATTGCGGCGAGTTCGGCTAACGCGATGGTGCGCGAGCTGTCGATAGCCACCATGCAGGGCAAGCGCTTTCAGGAAGGCATGACGCTGCTTAAGCTTGACCCGAAAAAGATTGAAAAGCAGATGACCACGGACGCGATGGGAACCATCATCAGCGTGCTGGAGAAGGTCAAAAAACTGCCGGAAAACAAACGCCTGTCTGCGCTGACGATGATATTCGGCAAGGAGTTCGGCAAGGATGCGGCGAAACTCGCCAACAACCTGCCGGAGCTGCGCCGACAGCTGGCCCTGACGCAGGGCGATGCGGCGAAAGGTTCGATGCAGAAAGAGTCTGACATCAACAAAGATTCCCTGTCCGCGCAGTGGATGCTGACCAGAACCGGCGTAGCTAACACCATGAGCGGCTTGGGCGACACGCTGCGCCAGCCGCTTATGGACATCATGGGCGCGATTAAAAAAGTCACCGGCATAGCGGCGCAGTGGATTGAGAAAAACAAGGCGCTGGCTGGCGCGCTGGTGAAAGTCGGCGCGGCGGTGTCTGCCATCGTCATTGGGCTGGGAACCTTAGCCATTGGCTTTGCGGCCATTGTCGGGCCGATGGCGGTTATCAGGCTGAGCATGGCGACGCTGGGCTTTAAGGGCGCGAGCGCATTCGGGGTGATTGGTAAGGCGTTGCGTATCGTCGGCAGCAGCGTTATATGGCTGGGCCGCCTGATGTTTGCCAACCCGATTCTGGCCGTCATTGGCCTTATCGCTATGGGCGCAGTTTATATCTGGCGTAACTGGGACACCCTCGGGCCAAAGTTTGCGGCACTGTGGCAGCGCGTGGCCGACGCCACCGCAGGAGCATGGGAAATTATTAAGGCGAAGGTTTCAGCCGGTTGGGAGTTCCTGAAATCCCTGTTTATGGATTACACGCTGCCGGGAATTATTTACAAGAACTGGGACGCCATACGCGACGGCATCGCCGGGGCATGGCAAAGCATCAAGGCAGCCGTGTCGCAAAAATGGGATGAGCTGGTTAACCTGGCCAGCACACTGCCGGAGCGGTTTAAAGAAGCGGGCAGCAACATGATAAGCGCACTCCTTGACGGCATCACGGCCAAATGGGACGCGCTTAAGGCCCGACTGTCATCCATGACGGATTTGCTGCCGGGATTCATGAAGCCTTCGGTGGACAAGGGCGGCGCGACACCGGTCAACTCGTTAAGTCCGGCATCCCCGACGGGCTTTGCCGGACTCTATGACAATGGCGGCTACATTCCCGCCGGTCAGTACGGTATTGCGGGCGAGAACGGGCCGGAGCTGGTCAACGGTCCGGCGCGTATTACCAGCCGTCGCCGCACTGCCGCACTCGCCGCATCGGCTGCGCTGGCACTGGGGATGGCCGCTGCACCTGCCGCCGTGCGCCCGCTGCACCCGATGAGCCTGCCCGCTGGCAGCTATGCGCAGGAAAAGGTCACAAAGCAAAGCGCCATAACTGCCGCGCCTGTGACCATTCATGCACCCATCACCATTCATCAGCAGCCGGGGCAAAGCGCGCAGGACGTGGCGGCAGAAGTCATAAGAATGCTGGATGCAAGAGAGCGCCAGGCGAAAGCCCGCGCGCGGAGTTCCTATCGTGATCAGGGGGGATTTGACGAATGATGATGACGCTGGGGCTGTTCGTTTTCATGCTGGAAACGGTGCCTTATCAGGAACTGCAGTTACAACGCAGCTGGCGGTTCCCGTCCAACAACCGCGTGGGCTTTCGCCCGTCGCTGCAGTTTGCCGGGCCTGACACCGACACGCTGACGCTTTCCGGCGTACTGCTGCCGGAGCTGACCGGCGGCAGGCTGTCGCTGTATGCGCTGGAGCAGATTGCGGAGCTGGGGCGCGCCTGGCCGCTCATTGAGGGCAGCGGCACCATTTACGGCATGTATGTGGTTGAGAGCCTGAGCCAGACTAAGGCCGAGTTTTTCAGTAACGGCGCGTGCAGGCGCATTGAGTTCACACTCACGCTTAAGCGTGCAGACGAGTCGCTGGGCGAGATGTTCGGCAGCCTGAGCGGCCAGCTTGACGCCATGAAAAGCGCGGCGGCGGGTGTGGCCGGTAAAGCCACAGCAGCAGCGGGAGGGCTTTTCTGATGATGCAGGCAGAAAGCTGGGTAAAAGGGGCGGCCAGCGCCCCGGCGTTTCGGCTGACGATGGCAGGCGAGGACGTCACGCAGACCATACAAAAGCGGCTCATCAGCCTGACGCTGACCGATAACCGGGGCTTTGAGGCTGACCAGCTTGATATTGAGCTGGACGACGCGGACGGCCTGCTGCAGCTGCCGCGACGGGGCGTCGTGTTAAAGCTGGCGCTGGGCTGGGAGGGGGAGCCGCTTATCATCAAAGGCAGTTATACGGTTGATGAGATTGAGCACAGCGGAACGCCCGACCGGCTGACGCTTCGCGCCCGCAGCGCCGATTTCCGCCAGACGCTGAATACCAAACGCGAAAAGTCGTGGCACAAAACCACGGTTGGCGAAATTACCAAAGCGATTGCGGAAAAGCACAAGCTGGATTTAGCGCTGGGCGCAGACGTTGAGAAAATGGCAATCGACCACATCGACCAGACCAACGAATCCGACGCCAGCTTTCTGATGCGTGTCGCCCGCCAGTGCGGTGCGCTGGCCTGCGTCAAGGATGGCAAACTGCTGTTTATCCGGCAGGGGCAGGGCAAAAACGCCAGCGGCAAGCCGCTGCCGGTCATCACCATTCAGCGCCGTGACGGCGACAGTCACCGCTTTACCCTGGCTGACCGTGACGCCTACACCGGAGTGATTGCCAGCTGGCTGCATACGCGCGAGCCAGCGAAAAAGCCACAAACGAAGGTAAAGCATCGTCGCAAAACTACGGCGAAGAAAAAAGAGCCGGAAGCGAAGCAGGGTGATTATCTCGTCGGCACCGACGAAAACGTACTGGTGCTGAGCCGCACCTATGCCAACCGTTCAAACGCAGAGCGGGCGGCGAAAATGCAGTGGGAACGGCTGCAGCGCGGCGTTGCGACCTTCTCGATCCAGCTGGCGCGTGGGCGCGCAGAGCTTTACACCGAAATGCCGGTAAAGGTGACGGGGTTCAAAAAGCAGATTGATGACGGGGAATGGATCATCACCACGCTGACGCACAGCCTGAGCGCCGACAGCGGCTACACGACCAGCATAGAGCTGGAAGTGAAAATTGATTCATTGCAAATGGAATGAGATGTATCTCAAAACAAATTTTTGTGTATAATTGATTAAAAATGCGATGGGGCTTTAGCGATGATGAATTGTCCTATGTGTGGTAATGCCGCACACACGAGAAGTAGCTTTCAGGTATCTAAGAATACTAAAGAGCGTTATAACCAGTGCCAGAACATTAACTGCAGTTGTACCTTTAAATCACATGAAACTGTGACTGACATAATCATGACACCAGGAAAAGTGGCTAGCGTTCCGCCCCACCCTGATCGAGGTTCTCAGCAAGTCTTATGGATGTAAAAATGCCCGCTTAGCGGGTTTTTTTTTGCCCCTCGCAAGAGAAAAGTTGATGGAAACCGAAATATGCAAAAAAAGTCTGCTGCCATTTTGCTGCCATCGAGATTATAGCCAACAAAAAAGCCACCCTTGTAAGGTGGCTTAACTGCATGATTTTCATCACTAAATCTGGTGGCCCCTGCTGGGTTTGAACCAGCGACCAAGCGATTATGAGTCGCCTGCTCTAACCACTGAGCTAAGGGGCCAATGGAGCGG
>Ga0157360_1000131_pt1 | contig 38034 bp, 28 predicted proteins | sample AttlaeALBM1_FD_111483 | JGI IMG/M metagenome (GOLD analysis project Ga0157360, IMG submission 111483) | Fungus gardens microbial communities from leaf cutter ant in Ribeirão Preto, State of São Paulo, Brazil - Atta laevigata ALBM1 | ecosystem: Host-associated > Fungi > Mycelium > Unclassified ...
AGGGCTTTGCTCGGTGATATACTGTGCCATAAGACAGTTTTAGAACCGGCTGCCGCCTGAAGCAAGGCTGCGCGCGCCTTTATGCAAAATTATTTGCCCATTGGCCGCTTTGCCCGGCAGCGGAGCTGTTGCGGCCTGAGCTTCAGGCCGGCAGGCGTTTGCGCGCGCCGCCCCTGCCTTAAGCGTTTTCAGCGCAGGCAGCCAATATAGGCGCCGGCCGCCAATACGCGGCGCTCAATAATGGCGGCGCGATCCAGTAAAGCATAATCCAGCCGGAAAGGATTGCGCTTCAAGGGTGAGGGCAGGGCTATCGCCAGCAGGGCGCTTTGCCGCGGAGTTAAATCGCGCGCCGAAGTGCCGAAATAATAGCGGGAGGCGGCCTCAACGCCGTAAATGCCTTTGCCCCATTGGGCGATATTAAGATAAATTTCCATAATCCGCTTTTTCGGCAGCAGCAGATCTACCCATAAGGCAATAGGAATTTCTGTCGCTTTGCGCAAATAAGAGCGGCTTTTCCAGAAAAACAGGTTTTTCACCAGTTGCATGGTGATAGTGGAAGCGCCGCGCGGCCGGTCATCATCTTCACTCGCCGCCTGCCGCAAAGCCTGCCAATCGACGCCGCTATGCTCGCAAAAGCGCCCGTCTTCCGCCATCATGACAGAGTAAACAAGGCTCGGCGCGATATGCGGCAGCGCCGTCCACTGCCTTTTATACGGCGTATGGGTGAGCGTGTCGCGCAGCATCAGGGTCGAAACCGGGTGAACAAAAACCGGGCGGTAGCACAGGGTTAAAAAGGTGATGCCGAACAGAAAAAAGGCAAGAATTATCAGGGCCAGCCGGGCAAGGCGGCGGCGGAAACTGCGTTGGGGAGCCGTGCCGTGTCGCGCCACCTTGAATATCCTGTTTTTTGCCGGCCTATATAGCCGGACTGAAGCGGCCTGTCTCCCCTTGCCGATATGTGTCAAACACACCGGCAACCAGGCGGACAAAAGGCTTGCCGGCCTCGGTAACGGTCAATGTTTCCTGCGCCTGCTCGGCAATATTGGCCGCCAGCAAGGGCCGCAGGCGCTCAAGCTCGGCCTGATAATGCTGCGCCCCGCCGTAAACCGCCAGATCAACGCGGAAGCGGCACATTAAATCGCGAATCAGGCCGGCGCGCTGCTTATCTTCCTGATTGAGAGCAATGCCGCGCGCCGTGCCCAGCCGCCCGGCGGCCACAGCCTGCTTATATTGGCCAATATCGGCAATAGTCTGGGCATAAAGATGCGGAAATTCGGAAATGGCGGAAGCGCCGAAACCCAGCAGAATCGCGGCATTATCGTCAGTATAGCCCTGAAAATTGCGGTGCAAGGCGCCGTTTGCCGCCGCTTTGGCTAATGGGTCGCCGGGCCGGGCGAAGTGATCAAGGCCGATCGGCACATAGCCCAGCCGGGTGAAAACCTCGCCAACCCGCGCTGCCTGGAAAAAACGCTCACGCGTATCGGGCAGAATGGCGGTGTCAATCCGCCTTTGATTGGCGCGCCTTTGCGGCAAATGGGCATAGCCGTAACAGGCAATGCGATCGGGCGCAAATTGCGCCACTTTTTCACAGGTTGCAATCAGGCTGTCTTGTGTCTGATGCGGCAGGCCGTAAATAAGGTCAAAATTGATGCGCTTTATGCCGGCGCGGCGCAGGGCGCCAACGGCGCGCTGAATGTCGCTGAGCGGCTGAATGCGGCCAATGGCGCGCTGCACTGCGGCGTCAATATCCTGCACGCCAAGGCTGGCGCGGTTGACCCCCTGCTCGGCCAGAAAGGCGCAAAGCGCGTCATCAACATGGCGCGGGTCAAGCTCGATCGCGTGCTCCGCCCCGGCGGCAAAGGTGAAAGCCTCATGCAGCGCCGCCATAATAGCGCGAAAAGCGGCGGGGGAAATAATCGAGGGCGTGCCGCCGCCCCAATGCAGATGCGTGAGCTGCGGGCGGCCGCTAAAACAGGCCGCCTGCTGCCTGATATCGCGCACCAGATGGCGCACATAATCTTCTATCACATCGGCGCGGCCGGTTATTTTGGTAAAACAGCCGCAATAATGGCACATGGCGCCGCAATAGGGAATATGAATATAGGCAGAGATACGATCCTGCCCGCCAAGGCGGCGCAGAGCGGCAAGGCGCGGCGCATCGTCCAGCCGGTGAAAATCGGCCGCTGTCGGGTAAGATGTATAGCGCGGCACGGCGGCATCGGCATAATGGAGCATTTTGGCATTATGTGACATGACAAGGGCTATCCCCGGCGCTGTTGCCGGCCCGGCCTCAGGCCCCGGCAGCATGATCACGCATGGTTGTTTTACTCTGTTTCCGGCGTCAGGTTACCGCTTGCGGCCCGCCAATGCAAGAACAAGCTTGTCTTTCCCGGCAGAACAGGGCTTTATTGCTCAGCTTTTTACGGCCTCGCGGCTGCCCGCCTTGACCGCCGCAATTTCACGGCTGCCGGGCTTGACAGCCGCAATTTCACGACTGCCGGGCTTGACAGCCGGCAGGCGCGCCAGCTCCGGCGGCAGCTCATCGGCGGCATAAGAAGGCACGGCATACTCGGCCAGGCTGATAAGCGGCGTGTCAACCGCCGCCTTGCCGCCGGAGCGATCCAGAATACAGGCGGCAGCCAATATTTTTGCCCCGGCTTCCTGCATGGCGGCCACGGTCTCCCGCACGGAAAGGCCGGTGGTTACAATATCTTCAACAATAATAATGCGCGCCCCGGGCGCTATGGGGAAGCGGCGCAGCTTGAAGCGGCCCTGCTCGCGCTCTACCCAGATAGCGGGCAGGCGGAGCTGGCGCGCCGTTTCATAAGCGGGGATCAGGCCGCCAATCGCCGGGCCGACAATATAATCGGGCAGATCTTCCCCCTTTTCCGCCAGCCAGGCGCGAATTTTTGCCGCCAGCGCCCGGCATAATTTTTCTGTCATATCCGCATGCATAAAAACATGCGCTTTTTGCAGGTAAACGGCGCTGTGCCGCCCGGAAGTGAGAATAAAATGGCCATGCAGAACAGCTCCGGCCCGGTTAAAAATCTCCAGCACATCTTGCGTTTTCATAAATATTGCCTGTCTCCTTGATCTTCGGCCCGGGAAAGCGCTGCTTTACGCTTTTCCCGGCCGGCTTTTATAGTGTTGCGCCGGCCTGACCCTGGCCGGCGCTGCCGCGGCTCAGCCATTGACCCGCCAGGCCTGGCTGACACCGTTCAAGCGCCGCAACTGGCTGAGAATTGTGTTAAGATGCTTTAAATCCCACACTTCCAGATCGATCAGCATTTCACTGAAATCCGGCGCGGCGCGCAGGGATATATTGTGAATATTGGCATCATTGCGGGCAATAATGGCCGCCGTTTCGGCCAGCGAGCCGGGGCTGTTGCCGGCAATAACGGCAATGCGGGCGGGAAAGCGGGTGCTCATTTGCGCGTCAATATCCCAGCGCACATCGAGCCACCAGTCCGGCTTGTCATCATAGGCGGCCAGAGAGGGCGATTGTATCGGATAAATGACAATGCCTTTTTGCGGCTGGAATATGCCGACAATGCGGTCACCCGGCACGGCGCCCTCCGGCGCAAACTGCACCGCTATATCGCGGTTAATGCCGCGAATGGGCAGCGCCCGGCCGGCGGCGTTTTTGCCTTTTATGCGGGATATGTCTTTAGCCGGCGGCGCCTTTTCCTGCGGCATTTTAAAAATCATGCCGGCCGCATTGCGGATATTAAACCAGCCTTTTTCCCGCTCTGTCCCGGCGGCTTTGAGGGTGGCGCGCTTATCCTGATAATCCGGGTAGAAAGCGCGGATAACATCATCAGGCAGCAATTCACCCCGGCCGACAGAAGCCAGCACATCATCACTATCCTTGCGCCCCAGCCGGGGCAGAAACTGTTCCAGATTATCTTTTGAAAAGGTTTTGCCGGCTTTTTCAAACCGGCGCTCCAGAATGCGCCGGCCAAGGCCGGAATATTGTTTGCGCACGGCGGCGCGGGTGGCGCGCCTTATCGCCATGCGCGCTTTGCCGGTGACCACCAGCTCTTCCCACGCGGCCGGCGGCACCTGTTTGGCCGAGCAGATAATCTCTACCTCATCGCCATTGGTCAGCCGGGTAGTCAGCGGCCGGCTCAAACCGTTGATTTTAACGCCAATGCAGGAATCACCAATATCGGAATGAATCATATAGGCAAAATCAATCGGCGTGGCGCCGCGCGGCAAAGCGATCAGCCGGCCTTTCGGCGTAAAACAGAAAACTTGATCCTGAAACAGCTCAAGCTTGGTATTTTCCAGAAATTCTTCCGGCGTGCCGCCTTCCGACAAGGTTTGAATAGTTTGCCGCAGCCAGGCATAGGCGGCGGTTTCCTGCCTGTTATCCCGGATAATCCTGCCGTTTGCCGCCGCGCCCTTTTCTTTATAAACCGCATGCGCGGCTACGCCATATTCGGCGATTTCGTCCATAGCGCGGGTGCGGATCTGTAATTCTACCCGCTGGCGGGACGGGCCGATAACCGTGGTATGCAGCGAACGATAGCCGTTTTGCTTGGGCATGGAAATATAATCTTTAAAGCGGCCGGGAACCATAGTCCAGGTGGTGTGGATAAGACCCAAAGCGCGGTAACAGTCTTCCAGCTTGTCGACAATAACACGGAAGCCGTAAATATCGGATAATTGCTCAAAAGACAGAGCCTGATGCTCCATTTTGCTGAAAATGGACCAGGCCTTTTTCTGCCGGCTTTTGATCTGCGCCTTAATGCCGTGTTCGGCAAAAAGCCTGCTCATATCCTGTTCAATAACCGTCAATACATCGCTATTGCGCTGCGACAGGGCAGCCAGCTTGTCGGTTACCGCCTTCCAGCCCTGCGGGTTGATATAGCGGAAAGACAGCTCCTCCAGCTCTTCCCGCACGTCCTGCATGCCCATGCGCCCGGCCAGCGGCGCATAAATATCCATGGTTTCCTGGGCGATACGGCGCTGCTTGTCACCGCGCATAACCTGTAAAGTGCGCATATTATGCAGCCTGTCGGCCAGTTTCACCAGCAGCACCCGCACATCTTTGGAAATGGCAATCAGCAATTTACGCAGATTTTCCGCCTGAATAGCCTTTTGCGAGACGAGATCCAGTTTTTTCAGCTTGGTCAGGCCTTCTACCAGAGTGCCGATTTCCGTGCCGAATAATTTATCAATTTCCGCCCGGGTGGCGTCTGTATCCTCGATAGTATCATGCAGCAGCGCCACGGCAATGGTGGCTTCGTCCAGGTGCATATCGGTGAGGATTGTGGCCACTTCCAAAGGGTGAGAAAAATACGGATCGCCCGAGGCCCGCTTTTGCGAGCCGTGCTTGCGCATGGCATAAATATAGGCTTTGTTGAGCAGGGTTTCATCAGCATTGGGCTTATATCGCCGAACCCTTTCGACAAGCTCATATTGCCGGATCATGCGTATCTCTCTTTGTTATAACGGCCGCCCGCTATACTGCTTTTTCGCGCCGCAGCATAAGCGCTGAAGCCTGAGCGGCACAATGGATAAAACCCGGGCAGAGCGCTTATTGTAAAGCTTTTGCCAGCTCTGGGCCTTCTAACCCCAGCGGCGGCACTTTATTGATTTTAGGCGGCAAAATTACATCATGAAAGGACAAAAAACACTGTTTATTGAGCCCCGAAAAACTCATATGACAATGCCCCAGAATATCCATGCCTAACAGGCCGTCAATATTTTGACCGGTGAAATCTGTTTCCACTAAAGGCACGGAAACTTCAATATGCGGCTCAATATTGCTATGCCCGCCGATCGATAAACCCATTTCGTAACTATCCCTTTGCGCAGAGTCTGCCCCAGTTGACGGCGTTAACAGGGATATTGTCTCTTTGGGCAGTAAACCCAAATCTTTAAACGGCTGCAATTTACTGCCGCAAATACAGGAATAGCTTGCTCCTGTATCCAATAAGAGGCGCACGAGGACAGGCGAAGTTTCCTTTTTATCTTCTTCTTTCAGCTTGCTCCAATCTTCATGAGAATAATATAACGCCGCATTCAAAATAATCTGACTGTTTTCAACAGCGCAGGAAGCATATGTTGTCACCGAACAAAACTCCGTCTGATATAAAAGACAGGCTCCATACCCGGGGCAAATATTTCTTTCACCAGAAAAGCGTCTGTGCCGAATTTTTCATAGCCTTTGGCCATTGCCATCGCCCGGTTAGGGTAAATGCCTTGCAATTCATCGCCTTTAATCAGCACAAAACCGCCCCGAAATTTTTCCCATAATTGGGCCTGCAGCTTTTTATAAGCCTCATATTCGCGCGCCAATACTGAGGCAAACCGGTGCTTTGATACCGTCATTTTGCCGCTCCCTTGCCGTTTCTTCCTGTCCTATGCCTCGATATTATAGTAGAAATCACCGGGCAGGCAAGAAAAAAGCGGCATCGCAGGACGCCGCTTGTAAAAGCTGCCGGGAGCAGCCCGGCTGTAGCCGGCCGGTCAGAAATCTTCATTCTTTTCCGGCGCAACCAGACTTTCAATACCGGCCAGCAAATCCTCTTCCGACATCTGGTCAAAAGCCGGCATATTGCCGTCTTCCTTGCTTTCCCCCTCAGCCGGCAGCGCGGCGCTGCCGGTTTCCATCATGGCAATATCAGAGGTCAGCAAGGCGCGTGTCTCTTCCGGCTCATCTACCTCAACATGTTTTTGCAGCGAATGGATCAGATTCTCCTTCAAATCAGCGGGAGAAAGTGTCTCATCAGCAATTTCGCGCAGGGCAACAACCGGGTTTTTGTCATTGTCGCGGTCGATAGTAATGGGCATGCCCTGTGAGATCTGCCGGGCGCGGTGGCCGGCCAGCAGCACCAGCTCAAAACGGTTTTCTACCTTGTCGATACAATCTTCCACAGTAACGCGCGCCATGGCTCAGGCCTCTTTTCTTCAGATCAATGGGCAAATATAAAAGCTTTATAGCTGATACCCTGTTTTTGCCCGAAAAACAAGAAAAACAAGGGTAAATTTGTAAAATTCATCTTTTTGCCTTGGCAAAACCTATGAGCTGCATTACATTGGCCGCGGATTTTAGGGGTCAGGGTTGCTTTTCAGGCGTGTTCTGCTTGCAGACAAAGGCGGCCGTGCTGTTTTTACAGGGATATGTTCAGGACGAAATGGCTGAGATTTTTGATTCGCGTGAAAAAATTGTTTTGCTGATTGACGGCGCCAATCTTTATGCTGCTTCCAAGGCTTTGGGGTTTGACATAGATTACAATAAACTGCTGGATTATTTCCAGGCGAGCGGCTATTTGCTGCGCGCCTATTATTATACGGCTCTGGTGGAAGATCAGGAATATTCTTCTATCCGGCCGCTGATTGACTGGCTGGATTATAACGGTTACCGCGTTATCACCAAAGCCGCCAAGGAATTTACCGATGCCAGCGGCCGGCGCAAGATCAAAGGCAATATGGATATTGAGCTGACCATTGACGCTATGGAGCTTTCCGATTCGGTAGATCATTTTGTCATTTTTTCAGGAGACGGAGATTTCCGTTCGCTGGTGGAAGCCCTGCAGCGCAAAGGGCGCAAGGTCAGCGTAGTGTCGACGCTGAAAAGCCAGCCGGTTATGATGTCTGATGATTTGCGCCGTCAGGCCGACCATTTTATTGATCTTTTCCGCCTGCGCAAACATATTGAGCGCGCGCCTAATGCGCGGCCGATGCCGGCCGCGCCGGAAGCTTATGATGATGAAGGCGATAATGCCTATTAGGCTTTTTCCGGCCTGCCGGCGGCGGTGACCCAGTCAGGGCCGGGCGGGGGGGGGGGAGCAAAAGGGTGCGGCAGACTTTTGGGGTATATATGTCTGACGAGTTGAAGCAAGGCCGGGGCGGCGCTTTGATGTCTTCCGGCTGTCTGGCGCGCCGGGATTGCAGCGCAGGAGGGGGGATCGCCGGGCGAGCGGGCGAGCAGGCGCTGTCGGAGCCGGGTTTATCCGCTGCGTCTGGCGGGGGGGGGGTGGTTTCCGCAGCGGCGGCGGGCGCGGCCGGCGCCGGCAAGAGGGGTAACGGCGCGGCTGTTTCGCCGGCAGGCGGCGCTGCGGCAGCGGCGCAAAAAGCGCCAGATAAAGAGTGTTTTCCTGAGCCTCCGCATGATTGTGCTTTGTGTCCGCGTTTGCATGATTTTTTACAGCAATGGCGGCAGCGGCAGCCGGGCTGGTATAATGCTCCGGTGCGGCCGTTTTTGCCGCAAGGCGGTCTGGCGGCGGTGCGGTTGCTGCTGGTTGGCCTTGCTCCGGGGTTACAGGGCGCTAATCGCACCGGGCGGCCCTTTACGGGAGACGGTTGCGGCCCGCTGCTTTATAACACTTTGGAAAAATATGGTTTTGCCCGGGGGCGTTATCAGGCGCGGCCTGATGACGGACTGCAATTAGCGCATATGGCGATTGTTAATGCCGTGCGCTGTGTGCCGCCGGAAAACAGGCCGCTGGGGGCGGAGATCAAGGCCTGCCGCCGCTATCTTGCTCCTTATGTGCAGGATCTGCCGCGGCTGCAGGTGGTGGTGACGCTGGGTAAAGTGGCGCATGAATCCACTTTGCGGGCGCTGGGTGTTCCGCTGAAGGCGGCGCCTTTTATCCATGGCCGCATAGCGGAAATCGACCGCGGCAGCAGGCCGGGCACAGCCGGCGGCAATAGCGCCGGGGGAGAAGCGCAACCAGGCAGAGCGCCGGCCGGCCGTTTACGGCTTATTTCCAGCTATCATTGTTCGCGCTACAACACCAGCACCGGCCGGCTGACAGAAGCTATGTTTCACGATATTTTCGCCGCCGCCCGCGCCTGTCTGGATTCGTTGCAAGCCTAGATTATCAGAGGCTTCCATCGATATTTTTCAGTTGCCGGTGGGGAGACGAGGAAGAGGGGGGTGCCGATTGGGGTTAAATGATGCAGCACAATTATACCGCGCCGGAATTTAACAAAACTGCCTTTAATTGCCCGCATTGCAACGCTTTTGCGGCGCAAAAATGGGCGAATTTACATTTTTTTGATGGCGATTCTCGGTCGGTTCAGAATCGTATGGTATACGTTTTTAAAGATGTTATGAGGGAACATTATAACGGAGGTCGATATTATATATCTGATCTTAACATGACGGAAATTCTTGAGACCTTAGGCCATTTAATACATGATAATTTATGTAATAGCTATAAGCCGCTGGATATTTCTGCCTCTTGTTGCGAGCATTGTGAGAAATATGCTTATTGGCTTGAGGGAAAAATGCTGTGGCCGGCGGGCATAGGGGAAATGCCCAACCCCGATATGCCGGAAGAGTGTCAGAAGCTGTATCGGGAAGCGCGTTCTATTGCCGGCCAGTCGCCGCGCGCTGCCGCCGCTTTATTGCGCCTGTGTGTGCAGCAGCTTATGCCGCATTTAGGTGGCAAAGGCAAAAATATCAATGACGATATTGCTGCTCTTGTCCGGGAAAATAAAATTGCGCCACAGGTGCAGCAGGCTTTGGATATTTGCCGCGTGACCGGCAATCACGCCGTTCACCCGGGCAGCATTGCCGCCGAAGAGCAGCAGCAAACTATAGCTTCTTTATTTAAGCTGCTCAATATGATTGTTGAGAAAACCATCACCGCAGAACGCGAAACAACAGAGCTTTTTAGCGGTTTACCGTCAAGAGATCAGCAATCTATTGCCCGGCGGGACGAAAAACCCGCGCCGGATTCCGATAGAGCATGAAAATGACAGGCTGGCGAGAGCGTAAGTTTTTGTCGGCCTCGGATAATAGAGGCGGGGCTTTTTCTTTTTGCAAGGTAGTTTATGGCTCTCCCGCGCGTTTTTGCTAATGCGGCAGGCGGGTTTCCGGCCTCTGTTTTCCTAACAGCCAGCTTCAGCATAATCTCTGAGTGGTTCTGGCGGTTTTTGGGGGCGATGAGCGGAGTAATCGATGCCCCCAAAGGCCGCAGGCCCCCGGCGGCGCTGCGGCGCGGCATAATAACCGCATTTTCTGATTAGCTATACGCGCTACCGCCCCCGGCGCGGTGCGCTGCTGCCTCGGACGGCCGGCTGTCACCGCCGCTGTTCCCGGCTGGCGGCCGGGCGGCGTTCGGGCGCAGCTTCAGCGCTATTTATTATTCTGCCGCAGCAGGCGGGCTTTTTCCCGCCCCCAGTCGCGTTTCTTTTCGGTCTGGCGTTTGTCATGCAGCTTTTTGCCGCGCGCCAGCGCTATCTCTATTTTGGCGCGGCCGCGCGGGTTAAAATACAGCCGCAGCGGCACAATCGTCATGCCTTCGCGCGCCACTGCTTTGGCCAGCCTGTCCATTTCCTTGCCGTGCAGCAGCAATTTGCGCAAGCGGCGTGGCTCGTGATTAAAGCGATTGCCGGCGCCGTATTCCGGGATATGAGCATTGACAAGCCATAGCTCTTCTTGCTCAAAAGAGGCATAACTTTCGGCAATATTGGCATGAGCGGCGCGCAGCGATTTCACCTCTGTGCCCACCAGCGCCAGGCCTGCCTCTATGGAGTCCAGAATTTCATAATTAAAGCGCGCTTTGCGGTTTTCAGCCAGGATTTTGCGCTTTATTACCGGTTTTTTTACCATAATTCCTGCTTTCTGGCGGCGCCGGAGCGCCTTAAATACAAGCCGCTGCGGCCGGCAATGCCAACAAGCCCCGCCCGCGCCGGCGGCGCATCAATTTTGGCCGCGCTTGCTGATGTTCTTTCTGCCAAAGGCTGGCGCAGCTTAAGCCGGCAAAGTTTTGGCGGGACAATAAACCCAAAGCGCCAAACCTGCCGCACTGTAACGGCAAAACCGCCCCGGCAGCTTTATCAAGCCTTATTGCTCTTCATTATAAATATAGGCCGCCACAGCCGGAAATTCAAACAAGACCGGCTTGCGCCAGCGCCGCATCAATTTTGGCCGCGCTGGCCGGCGTTATTTCTACCAGCGGCAGGCGCAGCTTCGGCCGGCAAAGCCCCAGCCGGGAAGCGGCATATTTCACCCCGGCCGGGTTTGGCTCAATAAACAGAGCCTGATGCAGCGGCAAGAGCCGCTTGTGCAGAGCCTGCGCTTTGGCTGTGTCACCGGCCAGGCTGGCCTGTTGAAAAGCGGCGCTTAAAGCCGGCGCAATATTGGAGGTCACAGAGATACAGCCGCGGCCGCCCTGGGCATTAAAGGCCGGGGCGGTGGCATCTTCCCCCGAAAGCTGGATAAAATCACCGCCGCAGGCACGCTGCTGCTCGCCAACGCGGGCAATATCGCCGGTAGCGTCTTTCACGCCGATAATATTGGCGAAATCATGCGCCAGCCGCCCCATAGTTTCCGGCAGCATATCAATCACACAGCGGCCGGGAATATTATAAATAATAATCGGCAGGGTAACGGCTTTGGCAATAGCGGCAAAATGGGCATAAAGCCCGGCCTGATTCGGCTTGTTATAGTAAGGCGTTACCACCAGCGCCGCATCAGCCCCGGCGGCCTGCGCGTGTTCTGCCAGCTCTATTGCTTCGGCCGTGCTGTTGGAGCCGGCGCCGGCAATAACCGGCACCCGCCCTTTGGCCTGTTTGATGCAAAGCTCAATAACGCGCTTATGCTCATCATGGCTCAAAGTCGGCGATTCGCCGGTAGTGCCGACAGCAACAAGGCCGTTAATTCCTTCTGCTATCTGCCATTCCACCAAATGGCGAAACGCTTTTTCATCAATCTCATTCCCGGCGGAAAAGGGGGTTATGAGGGCGGTTATAGCTCCCGCTATCATTGTCAATACCTCAAAAAATACGGCCTGATAACAGCCAGGTTTTATGCCTGCTTTCCGGCTTGGCCGGGCCTGGCTGCCGCATATTATGCGTTTTACGCGCCGCCGGCTGACCATAAAGCAAATTTTGCTCTGTGCAAACAGCTTTTTTGCTGCCCTGTTCTTCAGGCTGCCGGCTTTTGCGGCCGGCCGGCTAAAGTCTTAATAAAGGCTTTACCCTTGCACTTTATTTTGCCTCGCCGGGTATGGCGCCGTTAGCGGCTGCCAAAAAAGCAAAAGCAGGGCTTGATTGTGGAAAAACAGAATTGGCGCAGAAATTTTATGCTTTACGGCACCGCTCTGGCGTTGCTTTTTACCCCGGCGGCGGTAAGCCCGTCTCAGGCCGGCAGCAGCCGGATTGTGCGGCCGGCGGCGCGCCCGGCCGCTTATAAGGCTGCTGCCGGGGCGCAAGGCCGGCTGAAAAGCAAGGCGGTAAAAGCCGGAGCAAAAACCCGGCCGCATATTGGCGCAAAAGCCCGGCCGCTGCCTGTGCCCGCCCGCCCGCCCGCCGGCCTGGACAATAACCCTGTTTCGGCCATTGCGCCGCGGCAGGCTGCTGCCTTGCCCGGCTTTACGCTGCGTTTGCGCGCCGGGCTTGATGCCGCTTATAATAATCGCGGGGCGGAGGCTCTGGCTGCCAAAACCGCTTTTGCCGCCGGCACGGCTGAGCGGCAGGCGCTGGCCTGGGCTATTGCCACTGCCGGCCCGAGCGGTGTTTCTGCGGCGCAATTATGGCATAATAAGGCTGAGCTGGCCGGCTGGCCCGGGCAGGCGCAGATCCAGAGCGTCTTTGAGCGCGCCTTGGCGCGGGAAGAGACGCCGCCGGCGCAGCGCCTTGCCTGGTTTGCCGCGGCGGCGCCGCAAAGCGCTGCCGGGCGCGCCATGCTGGCGCAGGCTTATGTGCAAACCGGGCAAAAAGCGCGGGCGCGGGCGCTGCTCTTCCCCTGGTGGTATCAGGCGCGCTTAAGCAGCAGCGAAGAAAAGCTGCTGGAAACAAAGCTGGGAGCGCTGTTTGGCCGGGAAGATTATCGCGCCCGCCTTGCCGCGCAGCTTTTTGCCGGGCAGAAGCAGGCGGCCGCGCGCCTTGCCGGGCGCGCCGGCGGCGCCGATGTGTATCAGGCCTGGCTGGCGGCGGGAGCGGCGCAACAGCCCGCCGCTTTGCCGGCTTATTGGCAAAAACAGCCTGTCAGCCTGTATATACGCCTGCAATATTTACGCCGCGCCGGAGATTATGATAAAGCGGCGCAGCTTATGCTGGCGAACCCGGTATCAAGCGGAGCCTTTGGGCAGGCTGAAGCCTGGTGGGCCGAGCGGCGGGCGCTGTCGCGCGAAATGCTGGATAAAGGCCGCCCCGATATAGCGTATCGGCTGGTCTCCGGCTATCGCTCCGGTGATACAATAGCGGCGGCTGACGCCGAATTTCATGCCGGCTGGTATGCCTTGCGCTTTTTAGGCAAGCCGCAGTTTGCGCAAGGGCATTTTGCCCGCATTGCGGCTTTGTCTACCGGAGCAACTAGCAAAGCGCGCGGTTTTTACTGGCAGGGGCGCGCGGCAGAGGCCTTGCGCGAGCCGCGGGCGGCCGAGGGCTTTTATGCTCAGGCGGCGCATTATCCCTGCGCTTTTTACGGCCAGCTGGCGGCCCGGCGTCTCGGCCTTTCGGCGCCGCCTGTATTTATGCCGCGGCCAACAGCCGCCGAGCGGCAGAATTTTGCCGCCCGCCACCCGGTGCAGGCTTTGATCTGGCTGGAAAAAGGCGGTTATAGCGGCGCGGCGCGCGGGCTGTATCAGGCTTTGGCGCAGCAGTTGCGCAACCCCGGCGAACTGGCGCTGCTGGCGGCGCTGGCCGAAAAAAACAATAATTATTACAGCAGCCTGAAGATCGGTAAAAGCGGCGCCGGGCAGGCGGCGGTCGGCGCTTTGGCGCACCCTTTGGGGGCTATCCCCGCTGCGGCTGCTATTTCCCCCAGCCGGCTGGCTCTGGCCTATGCGGTGGCCCGGCAGGAAAGCGAGTTTAACCCGCAGGCTTTGTCTCCCGCTGATGCGCGCGGCCTGCTGCAGCTCCTGCCGGGGACAGCCAAAGCCGTGGCCGCGCGGCAGAATATTGCCTATTCGCTGGACAGATTATCCGGCGATGCCGGTTATAATGCCCGGCTGGGGGTGCATTATCTGGAAGAGCAGTTACAAAAATTCAACGGTTCTTATATTCTGACCTTTATCGCCTATAATGCCGGCGCCGGCCGCGCTGCCGGCTGGGTTGGCCGCTATGGCGACCCGCGCGGGCAGCGAAATGATTTTATTATTGACTGGATTGAGCGTATTCCCTTTACGGAAACGCGCAATTATGTGCAAAGGGTGATGGAAAATTATGAAATATACAAGGTAAGGCTGGGCGCGCATGCGGATATTGACGCCGATATACGCGCCGGAACGCCGGGCTAAGCCGCCGGCGGCCGGGCGCGGGCCGGGCTTTCAGCCCCGCTGCCGCTTTTCGCTGGGCAAGCGGGGCAGAAATATGGCGATAATGCCGAGCAGCGGCAAAAAAGCGCATAGATCAAACAGGGCCTGATTGCCGATTTTGTCGCCCAGCGCGCCGAGCAAGGCGGAAGACAGCGCGCCAATGCCGAAAGAAAGGCCGTAAAACAGGCCGGCAATAGTGCCGATTTTACCCGGCATCAGCTCCTGGGCAAAAACCACAATAGCAGGGAAGGCGGAAGCCAGAATCAGGCCGATAAGCAGCGATAAAACGGCCATAAGCGGCAGTGACACATGCGGCAGCGCCAATGTAAAGGGCAAAACACCGAGAATAGAAAACCAGATAACCCGGCGCGCGCCGATTTTGTCGCCTATCGGGCCGCCGAAAATGGTGCCGGCGGCAATGCCGCCCAAATAGAGAAACAGCAAATATTGCGCCTGATGCGTATCAAGGCCATATTTCTCCATAGCGAAAAATGTATAAAAATTGCTCATGCACGACAGATAAATATATTTGGCGGTCATCAGGGCGACCAGCATAAAAACGGCGCGGCGGATATGCGCCTTGCTCAGGCCGGGCGCCGGCAGCGGCGCTTTGCCGGCCGAATGGCGGCGCAAATGCCCGGCATACCAGCGCGAAACAAGCAGCAGCACTAAAAAGCCGGCAAAAGCAATAAAGGCAAAATAGCCGACATCATATTGGCGATTGATAAACAGGGCTGCCAGCAGCGGGCCGAGGGCGGTGCCGCTATTGCCGCCGACCTGAAAGACAGACTGGGCAAAACCAAAACGGCCGCCGCTGGCAAAACGCGCTACCCGCGCGGCCTCAGGGTGGAAAATGGAAGAGCCGAGGCCGACCAGACAGGCGCCGAGCAGCAGCCCCCGGTAATGCCCGGAAAAGGCCAGCGTTAAAAGCCCGGCCATGGTAAACAGGGCGGAAAAAGGCAGAGAATAAGGCAGCGGCTTTTTGTCGGTATAAAAGCCGACCACCGGCTGCAAAATCGAACCGGTTATTTGATAGGCGGCGGTAATCAGGCCGATTTGCAGCAGCGATAAATGATAGCCGGCGCGCAATAGCGGATACACTGCCGGCAGCATGGATTGCATAACATCATTAAATAAATGGCTGAAGCTGATGGCCAGCAAAATCGCCAGCGCCGTATCGCGGCTTTTGGCCGCCGCTGCGGCGGCCCCGGCCGGCGGCAGGCTGCCGGCAGAAGGGGCGGTTTTGTCGCCGGGCGGCGGCCGATAGGGCATAGGAGACCTTTCTGTTGCGCTGCTGCTCCGGGGCGTATGCAAACAGGGCCGGGCGGGCGGCGCCCGGCGGCGTTTTATATAATATGTATATACTGCGATTCCCCGGCAGAGAAATTTTTTTGCACAAATTTCAGCAAAAGGATAGAAATATTTACCATAAAGCAGTAAAAGAGGTGCCCTGAGGCGCGAAACCTGCCATAATCCCGCTTATGCGGGGCAGTATTTTACGCTTGTGCAGGATTTAGGGAAAATATGCTTTTTCGCCAAAGAAAACAACCGGATTTATGGGGGAAAATACGCCTCTTTTTATGGCCGCGGCGCTCTTTTTCGCGCTCATTGCGCTATTTGGGCAAGCGTTTGCTGCGTATCCCGGCACAGCCGCATATTGTGGCGCTGGGGCTGGCTATCGGCGTGTTTTTTGCGGTCACGCCGCTTTACGGCTTTCATATTGTGCTGGCTGTCTGCTGCGCCTGGGTGTGTTCGGCCAATATTGCCGCGGCGGCTATCGGCACGGTTCTGGCTAATCCTGTAACCATTCCGTTTCTTTTCAGCGCTTCTTATGAAACCGGGCGGCTGGTTTTGCCGCTTGCTCATAAAGCGGCGCCCATACCGGTTTTGTGGGGAGAGCTGCAAAAGCTCAATTTCAGCAATCTTTCCGGCGCCTTATTCCAGATTTCGGTGGGGTCTTTGCTGTTGGGGCTGGTTCTGGCGGCTTTGGCCTATATGAGCGCCTATATGGCTACCCGGCATTTCCGGGCGCAGCGGCAAAAGCGGATTTATGCCCGTTATCTGCGCCGCTGCGGCGCCGCTGCCGGGGGCCCGGCTGATTCGGCTGCCGCGCCGGCAGAGCCGCTGTTTGCCGATAAAGCGGCGCGGCGGGCGGTTGAGGGATATGCCGGCTTAAGCGCCGCCGCAGCGGCTGAATGCCGGCTATGATTATCGGTATCGGTAATGATATTATCGCCATTGCGCGGGTGGAAAAGGTGCTGCAGCGCCATGGCGACCGTTTTACGCATCGCGTTTTTACGGCTTTGGAGCGGCAGAGATCCGATAGCCGGCGGCAAAGGGCGGCGTCTTATGCCAAGCGGTTTGCCGCCAAGGAAGCCTGTGCCAAAGCGCTGGGGACAGGCATCGGCCGCGGTGTTTACTGGCGGGATCTGGGGGTTGTCAACCGGCCTTCCGGCGCGCCGGACATGGAGATTACCGGGCGGGCGGCGCTGGTGCTGGCGGCAATGCTGCCGCCGCGGCACAAAGCGCGTCTGCATATCAGCCTGAGCGATGATGAGCCTTTCGCTCAGGCTTTTGTGGTGATTGAGGCTGTGCCGCTGTAAAAGGCCTGTCTTCCGGCGCCTGGCGCTGCCGGAAGCAGGCCGCCCGGCGGCGCGATATAAAGCAGGTAGGGATAATGGATCATGGTAAAGCTGCCCCAAACGGGCAAAAAGGCAGTGTGAAGGAAACAATTATTGTTTTGGCTGAGGCTTTATTGCTGGCCTTTGTTATTCGCACTTTTCTGTTCCAGCCTTTTACTATTCCTTCCGGCTCCATGCGGCCGACTCTCTATGTCGGCGATTATGTGCTGACGGCGAAATATGCCTATGGCTATTCGCATTTTTCGCTGCCTTTTTCTCCTGATCTGTTTTCCGGCCGGTTATGGGCGGCGGCGCCGCAACGCGGTGATATTGTGGTTTTTCGCAATCCTAATGATGTAAAGACGGATTTTATCAAACGGGTTATCGGCCTGCCGGGTGATAAAGTGCAAATGCAGAACGGCCGGCTTTACCTTAACGGTGTGGCCGTGCCGCGGGTGAAGATCGGCGAAACAGCCAGTATTGACGCTGTCGGCTGTATTCCGCCGGATCCCGATGGCCGGCATATAGCGCCGCCGCCTGTGCCGGGCAGACGGGGTGAAAAATGCGATATGGCGCACGGCCAGCATTTGTTTAACCCGCAAACCGACCGGCCGGTCGGCGTTTATCGGGAAACTTTGCCCAATGGCGTATCGTATACTATATTCGATATTTATCCTTTTGGTTATCTGGACAATACGCGCGTGTTTGAAGTGCCGCAGGGCTATTATTTTATGATGGGCGATAATCGCGATAATTCAGACGACAGCCGCGAATCGGTGGGGTATGTGCCGTTTGAAAATCTGGTCGGCCGCGCTAATCTGATTTTCTTTTCTATCAGCGATGAAACCGGCGCCTGGAAAATCTGGGACTGGCCGACTCATGTGCGCTGGCGGCGGCTTTTCCGTTTTGTCTGGACGATGAAGGCCGTGCCGGCGCAATAAAACGCTTTTATGCGGCGCGGCCGGGCGCAGGGTTCGGCGCGCCGGAAGCGGCGGCGGGAATGCGCCAGGCCAGGAGGCAAAAGTGAAAAACGCGGCAAAATTTAGTAAAATTACCGGTTATGTCTTTCACGACAGCAAGCTGGCGCAGCGCGCCTTGACCCATTCCAGCGTTGAGAATTCCAGCCGCGGCAATTATGAAAGGCTGGAATTTTTGGGCGACCGGGTTTTGGGGCTGGTAATAGCTGAGCTGTTATGCGCATTGTTCCCTGATGTGCCGGAAGGGGTTTTGTCGGCGCGGCTGAATATGCTGGTCAATGCGGAAGTTTGTGCGGAAATTGCGGTTGAAACCGGTTTATCGGCTTTTGTGGTGATGAGCGCCGATATGAAGCATGGTTCGGCGCGCCGGCTGGTGAATATTTATGCCGATGTGATGGAAGCGCTGATCGCGGCTTTATATGTGGAAGGCGGGCTGGAAGCGGCGCGCCGTTTTATCACCCGTTACTGGAGCGAAAGGGCGCGTGATTCCGCCCTGCAGCGGCGTGATGCCAAAACGGAATTGCAGGAATGGGCGCATAAGCAAAAAGCCGGTGATCTGCCTTATTACCGGGTGGTAAAACGCGAAGGGCCGGATCACGACCCGGTTTTTGAAATGGAAGTGCGGGTAAGCGGTTTTGCTCCGGCCGGCGGCAAAGGCTCTTCCAAGCGGCAGGCAGAGCAGGCTGCGGCAGAGGCCATGCTGCGGCGAGAAAAGATCTGGCCATAGGGGCTTTATCGGCTGCGGGCGCAGCGGTCAAAGGCATATATTAAGGCAATAGCGATGGCAGAGGCACAAAAAACAGGGCAAAAGGCAGAGAAGGCTGCCGGGCAGCGGGCGGCAGCGGCGGCGCAGCCGGGCAAGGCCAGCGCGGCCGGGCAAACCGGCCGCGAGCAGCAGGGAGAGGAAGCGGTAACCCGCTCCGGCTTTATTGCCCTTGTCGGCGCGCCCAATGCCGGCAAATCGACCTTTATCAACCGGCTTGTCGGCGCCAAAATTTCTATCGTAACGCATAAGGCGCAAACAACCCGGGCTTTGGTGCGCGGCATTGTCCGGCATGATAATACACAGCTTGTTTTTGTTGATATGCCGGGGATTTTTGCGCCGAAAAAGCCGCTGGACAAAGCCATGGTAGCCGCCGCGTGGAACGGCGCGCAGGAGGCGGATATTATTTTGCTGGTGGTCGATGCCGGGGAAGGCTTTTCCGCCCGGCTGGAGCCGCTGCTGGCGCGCCTGCGCCGCAACCGGCAGCCGAAATTGCTGTTATTGAATAAAATTGACACAGTGAAGCGGGAAGATTTGCTGGCGATTACGGCGCAATTTAACCGGGTTATGCCGTTTGAACGTGTTTTCATGGTTTCGGCGCTGAACGGTTCCGGCTGCGCCGATGTTGTGGCCTGGCTGGCCGGCCATGTGCCGCCCGGGCCGTTTTATTATCCTGATGATCAGCTTTCCGATATGCCCATGCGCCGCCTGGCGGCAGAAATCACCCGCGAAAAGCTAATGTTGCGCCTGCATGATGAGCTGCCTTACGCCGCTGCGGTTGAGACGGAAAAATGGCAGGAGCGGCGTGACGGCTCGGTGCGCATTGATCAGATTTGTTATGTGGAGCGTGAAAGCCACCGGAAGATTTTACTGGGCGCCAAAGGAGCGACCATTAAAGCGATAGGTCAGGCGGCGCGCCGTGAAATAGCCGCTATTCTGGGGCAGGAGGTGCATTTGTTCCTGTTTGTCAAATTACGGCCGGACTGGAGCAAAAAAGCTGCGCATTATCGCGAAATGGGGCTGGATATAGTGGATTAAAGCCGGGGAAGTTGATGGAATGGCATGATGAGGGGGTTATTATCGGCGTGCAGCCTTATGGTGAGAGCAGTGTGATTGTTGAGCTGATGACACCGGCGCACGGCCGCCATAAAGGTCTGGTGAAAGGCGGGCAGGGACGCCGGCAGAGGCCGCTTATGCAGGCGGGCAATCGGGTAAAGGCGCAGTGGCGGGCGCGATTGAGCGAGCATATGGGGCAATACCGGCTGGAAGCGCTGGAATTTACCGCTGCCCGGCTGATGCAAAAGCCGCTTTCTCTTTATGCTTTGCAAAATGTCGCAGGGTATTTGCGCCTGTTGCCGGAACGTGATCCGCACCCGGCGCTTTACCGGCTTGTGCCGCTGTTATGGGCGCATTTTGACCGGCCTTTGCTGGCCGGGGAGCTGTTTTTGCGCTTTGAGCTGCGGCTTTTGGCCGAGCTGGGTTTCGGCCTGGATTTAAGCCGCTGCGCCGCAACCGGGCGGCCGGGCAAACAGGCTGTGAGGCAAGGACCTGCCGGCTTGCCGTGGCCCGGCGGAGAGAGGGCTGAAGAGCCGGAAAATAAAGCTTTGCTGCAGCCCGGAAGGGGCGCGGAGCGGCCGGCAAAGGCCATAAGCGCGGCAGAGCCGGCCGCGCAAGCCGGAGACAGGCGGCTTATTGCGGCGGCCGGGCAAGAGCCGGGCGCAGGCGAGGAAGGGGTGGAGCTGGCCTATGTTTCCCCCCGATCCGGGCGGGCGGTGAGCTTTGCTGCCGGCGCGCCGTGGCAGGATAAATTATTGCCGCTGCCGCCGTTTTTACTGGCGGCCGGCCGGCGCGCGGTGAGTTTTGCCGAATTGCGGCAGGCCTGCCGCTTGACCGGCTTTTTTCTGGCGCGCCATGTGTGGGAGCCGCGCGCTTTGCCGCCGCCGCCTTATCGCGAAGCTTTTATGCAGAGTTTACAGGCTGCTTTGGCCGAAGATGAAGGCTGTATAAAAAAGCCGGGCTTACAAGGGAAAACCGCTTGCAGCTCTTGAAAGCATACTGAATACGCTATTTTTGAGAAAAGGCATTTTTCTTGTTTTCGCGTCCCTGTAGTGCTAATTGTAGCAAAACAGAACAGGAAGGGGCAAAGATGATGGCTGCTGATTTTGCTAAAGCGCAGGCGAAAGCCGCAGAAATCCTGAAAGAATATCGGATAATGAGGCCGCCGATTGATCCGGAAGAGATTGCCGAGGCTATGGGAGTTGATGTCCGCTATGCCGATTTCAGCCCGGATATAAGTGAGAAAATATCAGGCTTTATCCGCTTTAATCGAGATTCGGGCAATGCGCCGCGCATTATTGTCAATAAGGCTGTCAGCCCCAGACGTAAAATTTTTACTATTGCGCATGAATTGGGGCATTATCTCTTGCATCGGGATTATGCCGAGGACGATAACCGTTATCGAGTCATGCCGCGCAGCAATTTTTACCCTGAAGGCAAGCCGCCGGAAGAAGAGGAAGCGGATTGTTTTGCCGCTAATCTGTTGGTGCCGGAGGATATGCTGAGGAAATATAGCGCCTATGTCAGCATAGAAACTATCGAGAAACTGGCCGGGATATTTGCCGTTTCCAAAGAGGTAATTCTCGATAGAATGAGGTTTCTGGGGGTATGAGTGTTTTACGTAAAGCGGCGGAAGAGCTGGAGAGAGCGCAGGAATTTTCTTATGATGCCGGTAAAAAGAAAGAGCTGGAGAGAGCGCGGGAGCTTGGCTGTGATGCCGATGAAGAAGAAAAGTGGATTCATAATAAAGGGCTGAAGGAATATTATGGCCATCGCAAATGGTGGTCATGGTTTATTTTAGGCTGGATAAGCGTTTTGATTATTTTTAATATTGCTTTGACAGTTTTTATCGGCTTCGGCTGGCTGGATTTCAGGGATATGCAGTGGTTCATAACCAGTGTGACCGCAGAAACATTTTTGCAGATTGTCGGCCTTGGCGCTGTCGCTGTGCATTATCTGTTTTCCAATGAGCAAAGGCAGGATAAATGGCTGCGCGCGGCGCTTTTGCGCTAAGCCGGCCGGTAATGTCTGGGAGCCGCTTTGGCCGAAGCGGGTGATAAAGGTAAAGCGGTGAGGGGCTTCCTTTCCCGGGAGATGAGAGATAAAGCGGCAAAGCGCGCCGAGCGGCCGTCTTTGGGGCAAGCCGGTTAATCTGCCGGCGCTGTTGCCGGCTGTGCCGCCGCAAGAGCCGCGGGCAAATAAGCCGGCGCGGTAAAATGCAGCGCCACGCCGCCGGCCTGCGCCGCCGGGTGGCCTGCCGGCGGGATTTTGTCAATGCGGATAACGGCCAGCCCCTGCCTGCCGCTCACTGTGCCCAGCCGGCCGATAAAGCGCCCTTCGGCGATAATATCCGTGCCGGGCGGCGGCAGGGGCTGCTCTGCTTCTACCCGCAGCAGGCGCTTGCGGATTTCCGCTTTGTGCTGCATACGCGCGACAATTTCCTGGCCGATATAGCAGCCTTTTTGCCGGACAATGGCGCCCAGACCATCATAATTGACATCATGGGGGAACATTTCTGCCAAAGTAAAATCCTGGCCACTTTCCGGCACGGCATGGGCAAGGCGCAATGTGTTCCAATTATGCTGTGACGCGGCCTGGTCGAAAGCGGCGCTGTCTGCCTGATAATAAGCGCGGCAGACAGCCGCCGCCGCGGGGAAGCGGCTGTCGCGCAGCGTGAAGCAGGCCGGCGGCAGCTCCAGCGCCGGCAGCGGTGTTGGCGCAGCGCCCGCATCGGCGGAAAAAACGCCGATAATACAGCGCTGCGGCGGCGCTATATACACTTGAGCGCGCAAGGTATACAGGCTTAAGCGGCGGGCAAAAGCTTCCGCCTGGGCGGCGGCAATATCCAGCAAAAAGCCGGCGGTTTCTTCTCTTGCCGCTGTTGCCGCGCCGGAGTTGTTTTGCTGCTCTGTTTTGGCGGCCGCGCCGGCCGGCATGGGGGCAATGAGGAAATCAAACAGAATTTTGCCTTGCGGCGACAGCAAGGCTGCCGCGGTCATCACGCCCGGAGTGAGGGCGGCAATATCGGCGGTTATTGTCGCAGTCAAAAAATGCGCCGCTTGCCCGCCGGTAATATATATCAGCCGGCGCTTGTCTGTCAGGGCGATGAGCCGGCCGGATAAAGGCGATAAAGGCATATTGTGCTCGCAAATTTGCTATTGGCTGATCAGAGCGCCTTGCTTTTGCTCTTATTTTCACGATAATTCAAGCATAAACAGCCGGCGCGCGCAAGATTGCGGCGGCGCATGGCTGATAAATCGGCAAAAGGGCAGCTTTTATGCAGGGCAAAACCGTTTTTGATGTGATTTTTAAAAAGGCTATTGTCGTTAATCATGACGGCCAGGGGGCGCGCGATATTGGCGTTATTGCCGGGCGCATTGCCGCTTTGGGTGATTTAAGCCGCGCTCACGCCGGTGAAGAGATAGATTGCGCCGGCCTCTATATTTTGCCCGGCATGATTGATAGTCAGGTGCATTTTCGCGAGCCGGGGCTGGAGCATAAGGAAGATTTGCAAAGCGGCTCGCTGGCTGCCGTGCTGGGCGGGGTGACAAGTGTTTTTGAAATGCCGAATACCAAACCGGTAACCGATACGCCGGAGCGGCTTGCCGATAAAATGCGCCGCGCGCGCCATAATATGCACTGCGATTTTGCCTTTTGGGTCGGCGCCACCCGCGCCAATGCTCCTTTGGCGGCCGAGCTGGAGCGCTTGCCCGGCGCCGCCGGCATGAAAGTGTTTATGGGCTCTTCCACCGGTGATTTGCTGCTGGACGATGATGAGGGCGTAAGCGCCGTATTGCGCGCGGCGCGCCGCCGCGTGGCTTTCCACTCAGAAGATGAGGCGCGCCTGACAGTGCGCAAAAACCGGCAAATAGCGGGCGATGCGGGCAGCCACCCGGTCTGGCGCGATGCAAAAGCCGCTTTGCTCAGCACGGAGCGGCTGGCGCGGCTGGCGCGCGCCGCCGGGGCGCGCATTCATATTTTGCATGTTTCAACGGCGGAAGAAGCGGAATTTTTGCGCGATTACAAAGATATTGCCACCATTGAGGTAACGCCGCATCATTTAAGCTTAAGCGCGGCCGATTATGCCCGGCTTGGCAGCCTTATCCAGATGAACCCGCCGATCCGCGCCGCCCGCCACCGCGAGGCTTTATGGCAGGCGCTGCAGCAGGGGCTGGTTGATGTGCTGGGCTCGGATCACGCGCCGCATACATTACGGGAAAAGCAGCAGCCTTACCCCGCTTCGCCCTCCGGCATGCCCGGGGTGCAAACTCTGGCGCCGATCATGCTGGATTATGTCAATAAAGGCCTGTTATCGCTGGAGCGGCTGGCCGATCTGACAGCGCACGGCCCAAACCGCATTTTCGGCATTAGCCGCAAAGGGCGGATTGCGCTGGGCTATGATGCCGATTTCACCATTATTGATTTAAAGCGCCAGGGCGTTATCAGCAATGCCGGCAGCGGCTCAAAAGCCGGCTGGACACCCTATGACGGCAAAAAAGTGCAGGGCTGGCCCGTCGGCACAATTATTCGCGGCCGCCGGGTTATGTGGGAAGGAGAGCTGGTCAGCGCGCATGGCGGCGAAGCGGTGGAATTTATTGAAGCCCTGCCGCGCCGGCCGTGAAGCGCGGCAGCGGCCGCCGGAACGGCTGGGGAGCGATTGCGGCCCAAAAGCCCGGCCGGCTTTATTCTGCCGGCGGCAGATCGCCGGAATCATCGGGCAGGGCAATAGTGTCGCCGCGTTTCGGCTGCGCCGGGCCGCTGTCTCCCGTTGCGGGATTATAGGCTTTGTCGGCGCTGTCATCGCCGGTCAGGAAAAAGCGCCATTGGCCGTCCGGCGCCAGCCCCAGGCGGAAATAGATATAATGGCCGATTTCCTTGATCGTATCCAGATCATCGACGCTCATAATTTCATAAGCTTCAACGATTTGCGCCGGCGAGAGTTTTTGCGGCGGCATGGCAACAAAATACGGCCAGATATAAACCTCTTCCTTGCCGTTATTGCCGGAATGCACAGCGCCTGTTTGCAGGATCTGCACCAGGCTGGCCAAAACCTCCAGCCCCTGGCCATCGGCCGAAATTTCCTTAAGATAGGTGATCGGATCCTGACTGGAATCATCAGACATAAGCCTGGTAGCGCCGTTTTTATGGGCAAAAAGCGGCCGCAGAGCCTCAATATTACCGCTTTTGGCCGCAGCCAGAATATGCTCGCGCATTAGCCGCACCGGCGCCGGCAGGGCGCTCATATTATAGATAATCGGCGGCAGCGCCGCCGCTTTGGCGCCGCCGGCCGGCTTTTGCCCCCGGGCGGCAGGAGCAGAGGCAAGGCAAAAGCTTATAAAGATAATCGGCAGGAGAGAGAGCCGGCGCATTTTTCCCCGCAGAGCTAAGATCAGGATAGCAGTTTATCAGGCATAGATAGCCTTTTTCTGCCGGGCGGACAGGCTTGCCGGGCAAAATTTTGCCTTGGGGGCGGCCTTTTGCCGCCCGGCCGGCTTTACAGGGCAGACGGATCGCTGCCAAACTGCTCCAGTAAATGGCGGCTGAGATTAAGCCCTTCCAGCCGATAACGCCCGGCGGCTTCCCGCGCGGCTTTGGTGCAGGTGCCGTAATTATCGGCAAAAGCCCGGTAAGAGCGGTTAAAAGCGGCATAAAGCCTGAGCTGCTGTTTATTATCGGCCTGCAGGGCGGGGAGAAGCTTTTGCATATAATTGCGCCATTCATTATTTTGGCCGCCGCAAAGATTATACAAATAATGCAGCGAGCCTAAAATTTCGGCCAGCCGGTTTAATTTTTCGTCATAATTGCTTAAAGAGCGGTTTTGCAGCGCCGGGTTGGGCAGGGCATCAAGCGGCGCGGTGACCGCCTGGCCGCCGGCGGCGGCCGGCGCAAAAACGGCAAAAGCGGCCAATAATACGGCAAAGCGCTGCCGCGCCGGGGCAGGCCCGGCCGGCGGCGGCGGTGCGCGCCGCCCGGGCGGCGCCTGGCGGCAATACAGGCGGACAGGCATGGGAAAACCGTTTTGTCAGCAGGGAACCTGTTCTCATAATTAGGCGCAGGATCGCCGCAAGACAGATAAAAGCGGATAAAAATTGCGTGAATCGCCAAAATGGCTTATGAAATAACGGGCGGCCGGCGGAAACAGAGGGCCGGGGCAGGGTGTTTATGGCAGATTTATATTTTTATAACACGGCTTCACGGCAGAAGGAGCATTTCAAACCCATAAAGGCTGAGGCGATCCGCCTTTATGTCTGCGGCCCGACTGTCTATGACTATGCTCATATCGGTAATGCCCGGCCGGTGATTGTTTTTGATATGCTTTATCGCCTGTTGCGTCAGGTTTACGGCGCCAAAGCGGTGCATTATGTGCGCAATATCACCGATGTTGATGATAAAATCAACGCCCGCGCCGCGCAGGATTACCCCGCTATGCCGCTTAATGCCGCGATTGCCCGGCTGACAAAAAAAACAGAAAAGCAGTTTCATGATGATATTGCCGCGCTGGGCTGCCTGCCGCCCGGGGCCGAGCCGCGCGCGACAGACTATATTGCCGTGATGAAAAAGCTGATTGAGCGGCTGGTAGCTAACGGCCATGCTTATGTGGCAGACGATCATGTGCTGTTTTCTGTCCCGGCGATGAATGCAACGGCAGCGGCGCGCGGGCAGGCCGGCGGGCGGGCCATAAAGGCAGCCGGCAATCCGCCTTATGGCCGGCTTTCCCGCCGGTCGGCGGGGGAAATGCTGGCCGGGGCGCGGGTGGAGCCGGCCGCCTATAAGCGCGATGCGCAGGATTTTGTCTTGTGGAAGCCGGCCAAAGCGGGCGAGCCGGGCTGGCCTTCGCCGGCGGGGATTGCGGTTTTGGGGCGGCCGGGCTGGCATATTGAATGCTCGGCCATGAGCATGGCGCAATTACTGGAGCCTTATGGCGGCGGGCTGGCCTGTGATGATCCGCAGCAAAACTGTTTTGATATTCACGGCGGCGGGCTGGATCTGATTTTTCCGCATCATGAAAATGAAATCGCGCAAAGCTGCTGCGCGCTGGGGGCGCCGCGCATGGCCAATTTCTGGCTGCATAATGGTTTTGTTCAGGTGGAGGGGCAAAAAATGTCCAAAAGTCTGGGCAATTTCATCACAATTCGTCAGGCGCTGGCCACAAAGCTGCCGGAAGTGTCGGATAAAGCCGGTTTAAGCGCGGCCGAGCGGGCGCAATGGGCCGGGCTGGCGGCGCGGTTTTCTATGCTGCAGAGCCATTATCGCCAGCCGCTGGACTGGACGCAGGCGCGCTTTGCCGCCGCCGGCGCCGAGCTTTATAAATGGTATGCGGCGCTGCACAAAACGGCCGGGAAATACGGCCTGACGTGTGAAGCCCGCCCCCCGGATACGGTTACCATGGCAAGGGGCGTTATTGTCCATTGTAATCCGGAGATCCGGGTCGAGGGTATCCCGCCGGAATTTTTAAAAGCGCTGGCCGATGATATGAATACGCCGCAGGCTGTCACGCTTTTGCGCCAATATTACAAAAACGGCCTTTTTGAATATGTAATGGCCGGGCTGGCCTTTATCGGCCTGTTAAACCGCTCTTCGCTGCGCCTTTGCCACAAGCTTTTTGAGCAAAAAACCGCTATGGCCGAGCCGGAGATAGAAGCGGTTATAAAACAGCGGCAGGCGCGGCTGGAAGCCGGCGATTATGCCGCTGCCGATGCGCTGCGCGCTGATCTGGCGCAGCGCGGTATCCGGCTGATGGACAGCAAAGATAAGAACGGCAAGCGCCTGACCCGGTGGGAAAAGGCCTGAAGCGCGCTTTGCCGGCGGGTAAAACTGTGGATAAATTGGCGTATTCGGCGGCAAAGGCTGGGAAATCAGGCCGATTCGGCCTAATAATCAGCTTGGCTGCCCCGATATGAGGCAGTTTGCTCTTTGACAGGCGGCGCGCGCCGCATAATCGGGAATAAGGGGAGGCAAGCGCTTTATGCTGTCTCAGCCCGGATCTTTTGGTCTTTTGCGGAGAGGTAAAAATCCGGCGTTGAAACTTTTTGTCAACTCCTTTCGATTAAATTTGTGGATAAGCGCCGGCCTGCCCCCGATCTTTTGCGGAGAGTGAGGAGAAAGGCGGGAAGCTGAAACACAAAGCCTTTGCATAATGTGCACATTGAGCGCTTGCCTGTTGCTTGCCGCTGCCTGAGCATAAAGCAGAGGCAGCGGACGGAGAGGTTAGAATTTGCCGATAAAGTTGATAAACATGCCGTGATCATCATAGGTTTGATCGCGTAAATCGTCAGAGAAATGGCCGAAATTATAGCCGACCCCGAATTTGAAATTATCGCCGAAATGGCGGTAAACGGCGGCCAGAGCGCCGTAATCTGTGGTATCGGCTTCCGGCATGTGCATTACGCGCCCTTCCATGAGCAGATCCCAGTTTTTGATCCAGTGCAGATCGGCGCGGACAATGCCGAGATGAGCGGTGGATTTCTGCCAGTGATTATTAAATTCCGTATTCTGGCTGGAATTTTTGCGGTATTTCACTTCACCAATGCGCAGGCCGTATTTGCCGCCTACTGACAGCCAGGAATAGAGGTCATAAGTGAAGTCGGCCGAGACAATATGGCTCTTTTGCGCCGGAGCGTAATAGCCGCCGTATTTTTGCTCTATTTCGGAATCGCCGCCAACCCGCTGATGTGTGCCCGGCATATCGTAAAGCCAGGTATATTTGAACAGGCCGTTCAGGCGATCATTTTCGATCGGCCGATAAGCATAACCGGCAGACGCTTCAATATAACTGGTATCGACAAAGGCCGTATCGGCATGAGCGCGGGAATCGGCAATAGCGGCATCTATATTGGCGATAAAGCGCCAGTCTTTTGAGGTTTTCATGCTGAAGCCGCCGGAGAACAGATAGCTTATCTGGTTGCGGCTTTTATCCTTGCTTTTTTCTACCCGCATTTCGGTGCGTCCCGCTGCCGTCATGCCTCTTTCTTCATCTTTATAATTAAAGCCGATAGTGGGGGCATAGCGGTCAAAATCCGCCTGACTGCTCTGGCTCACGGCAGCGCCGGTTACCCGCCCCATTTCCAGCCCGCCGTTAAAGCTCCATAAATTATCGGGGGTATAATTAACGCCGTAAGACTGGGTTAAAGAATGGCGGCGGCCGAATAAATCATAATTATTCTCGGCATAAGCGGAAACAACATCATTGATGCGGCGTTTCATGCCGGCAACTATGGCGCCCATATCGGTGCCGTAGAGATTATAGCTGCGCTCAAGGTTAAAGGCGCGATCGGGATCCAGCCGGTAGCCGATATAATAATGGTCATCGGCTGTGGGGTTGTAATCGAGCGAAGCAAGGCCGCCAAAGCCGTGTGTGCCGTAAGAGGCCTCGGCGCTCAGGCCGATTGTGTCGGTAAGGCGCAGCTCAGTGCCGATACCGCCGCGATCATTGCGGTTAATATCGCCGGAGCGGTGCAGGCTGCCTTGGCCGAAAACATAAATTTTGGCGTCATCATTGGGCTTATAGGCCAGTTGGGCGCCGCCGTCCAGCCTTTCGCCATTATAGCCTTTTTGCTGTGTGTTGGGGTTATGCAGCTTGTTGTAGCGCAAACCCAGCTCGGCGCTCCACATATCATTAAAGCGCGCGGTCAGGGTGCCGCCGCCGTCTCGTCTTTTGCGCTGATCGGCGGTGCTGAAATCATCATAATTCAGCTTCAGGCCGATATGGTCGTTGATCGTAAAGGCGGTATCGGCGCCCCAGATTGTCTGATCGCGGGTGATTTCTTCTGTCAGGGAAGAATAGCCGGCTTTTTTCTTTTCATAATAGCCGCCAAGCGCGCTGTCGCCGGCTTTTTCGCCCATAATATCGGCCAGCCCCAAGCGCCCGCGCACCCGCCAGGACAAGGCGCCTTTATAGTCTTTTTTGCGATCATTGGGCGACCATGACGTCAGGCCGCCATCGCTTGAGCGCAGAACACTGAAGCCCGGGCCTTTGGAATGGGCGATTTCGCCCTCCAGCGAGGTTTTTTCCGACTGGCGCAACTGGATATCGGCGCCATAGGCTTTTTGATCGGCCGGGCCGGTTGTCTCCGACATGCCGGTCACCCCGATACGAATTTTTTCACCCAGCCATTGCTGGATCCGGCCGCCATAGGAATAGCCGTCTATATCGCGCGCGGTGGGAACATATTCATAATTGACCAGCACATAAATTTTCTGGCCGCCGAGAGCGCCGTTGCGCACCGCGCCGTCCGCCCCGGTGGTGGAATTAAGCGGCCTTTGCAGCAGCATGACGCCCTGCATATAGTCAAAGCTGTAATCCTCGCCATAGCGCAGGGTGCGCCGTTCAATCACCCGGCCGGTTGTTTCATCGCGCGTTTCCACGCTCACGGTTTCTGAACCGCGGACAATATCCTGCCGCCGCATAAAATAGGCCGAGCCGCCGGTGGCGAGAAATTCCTGCCGCTGCGACAGCGATTCCGGCTGCGAGCCATAGGCGGTTGCTTCGGTTACGCGCTCACCGAAAGAGGTCATCTTCGGCGAGCGGTAGAGGGCATTGCCGCCGTAAATTTCTCTCTCTGAGCGCAGCAGCTCCGTGCCGGTTATGCGGGTAGTGCTGGTGCCCCATAAAATATGGCTGTCGCCGCGCTCGAGGCGGACATAAAAGCGGCCTTTGGTCGGCGCATCTTCACTAAAGGCGGAATCATCGCCGTAAATGGGGTAATAATCGTCAGGATCAAGGCGGCGCAGCAGCCGGCGCGCATCTTTCTTATCGATATTTTTGAAGATGTTTTTCAGCCTGTCTTCGGTTGTATCGGCGGCGGCCGTCAGCAAATATTTGCCTTTAATCTTGCCTTTCAGATAAAAGGCCAGGCGGCCGTTGCGATAGACTTTTTCATATTCGCCCGGGCGCACTTCCTCTATATTGGCATCGCCCATGCGCTTGCCGATGGAAATATCGGCCAGGCCGACATAAAACCAGTCATTATCGGGGATATTGACCGGCCGCTGTACATGCAGGCCGCTTTCCTTGTCGCCCGGGCCGCCGATCAGGCTGACATCGATCACATGATCGCCGGGCGGCAAAATGCGCTGCACGACAAATTGCCGCTCATTATCAACCGGTATAGTGCGGCCGAAAGCATGGGCCGTATAACCCGGCGGCACATTGCGGCCGAAAACGGTAACCGCGCCGCCCTGAATAGGGATATTGCGCCGGGCTGTGCGATCATCGCCGACACCGGGGGCGATTTCCGGCTTGTCTTCCGCCGCCGGGGCAATATCCTGGCTTGTGCGCACCAGGCTTCGCGGCGCGGTTTCATCATAGCGGCCTTTGGCGTCATAAACCCGCAAAATATAGATAAAATCATTGGGGTGCCGGATCATCGGGTCATGATCGCCGGGCAGGGCGCCGTTTGCCGGCATAACCCATACGGCCTCATTATTGACAGCCACGGGCAGCACTGCCAGCGGCGCCTCATTATCCTGTTTGCCGCGCCGGTAAATGCGGATTTCCGAACGGCTGATAAAATCCGGGTAATTGGAGCTGGTCAGGAATTTTATCGGCTCACCCGCGCGGTAAGAGCGCCGTATCGGCACGGTAGAAATATTAAGCTCCGTATCGACATCGCCGCCGTCAAATTTTACCTGAATATCGGCCGCATGCAGATCAAGATCCGCCTGGCGCTGTCTGTCTACCTGCGATGCGCTGCTGTCAATGCCCAGCCGGCCGCTTTTATAGGGGATAATCTCTTTCGGATCGCGATTGCCGGGCAGGTTTTCACCGTCAATAGTAATGCTGAAAGGGCTGGCGCGCCGGTCGGCCGGGCTTTCTTTTTCCGTGCTTTTGGCGCGGCCGCTATTGCGGAACAGCCGCACGCCTTTGGCGGCAGAATTATCCAGCGCCTTGCCGCGCGTCTGGATCTTGCAGCGCGGCTCGCGGCATATGCCTTCGGTCACCGTGTTCTGGGTAAAAGCAGGATTATACTGGGCATAGGCCTCGCCGCTCATAAGCAGCAAAGCCGCCGGGAGCAGAGCCGTGGCAGAGAGCAGCGCCATAACCGGCCGCGGCTTCAGGCCGGTTTGGCCGCGCTCAAGGCCGGCCGGCCGGCCGGGAGCAGGCAGGCAGCAGGGGGCGCGCTTTGCGCTGCTGTCAAAAATCGGGTTGTGCCGCGGCAGTCTGCCCCTGGGGCCAGCGCGGTGATATGTCTTCATCATCCGCCAATCTCCACACGCGTTTCAATTTCCAGCCGGTATCGCCCGGATTTTCTTCCCCATATTTTGCGGATAAGCTGCTGCACATGGTTGATGCGCGCCTGCGCTTTATCGGCTCCGGCAGCGCCGTCAATATAGCTCAGCCGCAAGACAGACTGCTCCCGCTCCAGCACGTCGATCAGCTCGGCTATGCCGCTGTTCCATTCCGCTTTCAGTTCATTTGAGCCGGGTTCAAAAGCATCGCCGCGCAGGTCAAGCCGCACCACGCGGGAAACGGAAGCGCCAAAATTGATTTTGGTGAGCTTGCCGGCGGTCAGGCGCACGACACGCGGATTTTCAGTCGTCAGGCGGTAGCCTGAGGGCAGGCTGCGCGTATCCAGCTTGAGGATAAAATTGGAGCCGATGCGGCTGTCCGGCAGAGCTGCGCAGGGAATGTGATAACGGCCAAATGTATCGGTGGTGATAATCCAGCCTTTGGCTGTAGCCAGCCGCACATTGGGCAGGCCGATTTCGCCTTCGTCCTGATAGCCGTTGCGGTTGTAATCATCAAAAACCGTGCCGATAACATCGCTGCAGTCAAAAACATGCTCGACCAGGATCTCTACCGTAGCTTTGGCATCATCGGTCAGGCGGTTGCCGCCTTCATCTTCGGCATGGGCGCGGTTGGTGTATTTGCCCGGTGTGGCGCTGCTCAAAGCCAGCATATTAAGGCGGATTATCACCGTTTTCCCGGCTTCAAGGGTAAGGTTTTCAAAAACCACATTGCGGCCGGACACAGCCGGCTCGGCGGCCTTGGCGTCAACACTGGCGGAATGCTCAACAAAGCGGAAGCCGGACGGCGCCTGATCAACGACCCGGGCATTGACAACCGCGCGCGTGCCGTTATTGGTCACGCGGATTGTATAGGGCACCTGCTCACCGCGGCGGACAGAGCGCAGCTCGGCGGTTTTGCTGATGGCCATTTCCTGTGTCGGGGCGGCCAGGGTCAGTTTGGCCTGGCTTTCGCCGGACGTCACGCTGGTTGCGGCATCATCATCGCCGCCACCACCGCCGCCACCACCGCCGCCGGCTGCATTTCTCAGCTTGCCGCCGGCGGCAGCCGTATTGGCCACGGCATCGATAATGCCCAGGCTGTTTTCCACATCGGCATCGGTCAGGATATAATCAGCCTTGATTGTAGCTTTTTCACCCGCCGCCAGGGAGACACTGGCCGGCGTCATGGCGCCAAGGCCGGCTGTTGCCGGCATGCCGTTAAAGCTTGGCCCTTTATCCTTTACGGTGACATTATCGAGCGGCACATTGCCGTCATTGGATACTTCAAAACTGTAATGCAGAATATCGCCGGCATTGGCAAAGCCGCTGCCGTCCGCATCTTCATAAGAGACGCTTTTTTTCAGGCTGAGTTTCGGTTTGCCCAGCGGTATGGTCACGCACTGGCTGCCCGCGGCGGCGGCATTATTATCATTGGCGGCGGCATGATTGCGGGCGCAATCCGGGTCAGGCTTGCCTTTTTCTTTCACCATATTGAAGACAGAGAGCGCCTGTTCAGCAACCGGGGCGATAACTTTGGTTTTGACAATGAGCTTCAGCACGCCGTTTTCGCCGTTTTGCCGGCCCGGCACACTCAGCCCTGCCCATTCGACCGTGCCGCCTTTGGCGCTGCCGTCATGGCTGCCGTTATTGTCTGCTTCCAGGAAGGTGACATTGGCGTCCAGTATATCCTGCGCCGCATAGCCGGTAACATCGCCGCCATGATTGGTCAGGGTAATTTCATAGGTCAGGGTTTCGCCCGGCTCGGCCAGATTGGCAACAACCCCGTCTTCGGCGATGAGCTTCTTTTCCAGATCAATGCCGTCTGCAATCGGCGCGCTGGTGTCGCAAGGGTTACAGGGCACCGGCATGGATTTGCCGTTTTCGATAGGCGTGCCGTCTTTATCGACCGGCTGGGTTACGGCCGTGACATGGTTGTCCGCCGTGCCGACCGCGTCATCTATCACCCGCGCCGTGTAGGATATGGTATATGTCCCGGGGGTGAGGCTGCGAAGAGCGGTAAATTGCAAAACCGGGAGTTCACTGTCGACATTATACATAATGGCGCCGTCTCCCGGCACATCTTCCACAAATTCCAGGTTTTTGCCCAAAGTGTCGGTGAGCAGAATATTCTGGGTGGTGGTGCCGCCGGTAACATTCAACTGTAATGTATAGGTGATAATATCGCCCCGCTGCACGCTTTGCCCGGCCGGAACATCAGAGCTTTTGGAAGCCGAGGTTTCAATCAGCGGATTTTGCGTGCTGCACGGATCGCAGGGGATAGGCGGCAAACTATTGTCATCAACCGGGTTGCCCTGATTATCGGCATATTGCGCCTTGACCGAGTTTTGCGCTGCTAAAGTGGCATTTTCCAGCACGCGCGCCTGATAGCAGAAGCTACTCTGCCCCGGTGCCGTGCCGACAGGAACCGTGCCGACTTTGGTGGTCTGGGCGGCGGCTTTGCCGGTGACAAAAGCTGTTACGCTGCGTTTGCTATTAGGGGGCGTCTCACCAAAAGCGTCTTTGCAATCAATCTGGGCAACATATTCCAGGCTGGCATTCATGGTATCGGTAAGCAGGATATTGCGGGTGGTGGCGCCGCCGGTTATATCAACCCGCAGCCGGTAATTGATAAGGTCGCCGCGCTGGACATAAGTGCCGTTGCCAATATCCGAATCTTTGGCGACACGCACGCCGACCAGCGGGTTTTTGGTGGTGCAGGGAGAACAGGGGATTACCGGCGCGTCCGGGCCGGTCAGCGGTTTGCCGCTATCGTCCAGCGGCTGCGCCGTGACGGTGTTTTGCGCGTCTGCGGTGGCCGCGGTTTTTACCCTGGCCTGATAAGTTACCGTATAATAGCCGTCCGGCGTGCCCTTGGGCAGGGTGAATTTGAGCTTTGGCGCCGCCGAATTATCGACCGTGAAATTGCCGGCATCGGTGATTTTGACAAATTCCAGGCTGCTATTCAGCGTATCGGTGAGCAGGGTGGCGCGCGATGTTGTGCCGCCGCTCACCGATACGCCCAGCGTATAGGTAATCAGATCACCGCGGCTGACAGATTTGCCGACATTATTATCGTCCACCTTATCCGATGTTTTATTGGCCTCAACACTGATTATCGGGTTTCTCGTTGAGCACGGGCTGCAGGGGATTACCGGCGCGTCAGGGCCGGTAATCGGCTTGCCGCTGCTGTCTGCCGGCTGGGCGGTAACCGTGTTCTGGGCATCGGTGGTAACAGCGGCTTTAACCCTTGCCGTATAGGACACAGTATAAGCGCCGGCCGTCAGGCCTGCCGGCAGCAGAAATTTGGGATTCTTTTTATCGCTGAGATCGGCGGTAAATTTACCGGCATTTTTAACGGCGATAAAGTCAAGGCTGTCGTTTAAGCTGTCGTCCATCAGCACAAGCTGTGTCGATGGCCCGTTCGTCACTGTTACACGCAGGGTATAGGTGATAATATCGCCGGTCTGCACCGATGTTCCGTCTCCGACATCAGAGCTTTTGTCGGCTTTCACAGTGGTAAGCGGGTTTTCGGTGGCACAGGGGCTGCAGGCGCCGTTATCGGAGGTCACGGTATTTTGGGCCGGTTCCGTTGCCTGTTTTTTGACCTTGACGCTATAAGAAACCTTATAAGTGCCGGGTGCGGTGCCGGCCGGCAGGGTAAATTTAAGCTTCGGCGCCGCAGAGGTGTCGGGTTTGAACTTGCCGGCTGAAACAATGCTGACAAAGTCCAGACTATCGCCCAATGTATCGGTTAAATTGACCGCTTCCGTAGAAACGCCGCCGTTTATGGTTGTCGTCAGCGTATAGGTGATAATATCGCCTTGCTGGACAGCGGTGCCGGTGCCGACATCAGAGCTTTTGGCGGTGATAATCCCCACTATCGGGTTTTTGGTTGTGCAGGGTTTGCAGCTGCCCTGGCTGGCGGTCACCGCATTATCGGCAAAGCCGGTTGTAACCTTGTCTTTAACCTTGACCTGATAGGTGATCTCATATGTGCCGGCCGGTGTTCCCTTGGGCAGGGTAAAGTTGAGCTTTGGCGCGGCAGCCGTATCGGCGGTAAATTTGCCGGGCGCTTTCACCGCGACAAATTGAATATCAGGCCCCAATGTGTCGGTCAGGACAATATTATCCGTGCTGGCGCCGCCGCTTATGGTGGTAACCAGGCGGTAGGTAATGGTCTGTCCGGCCTGAACAGGGTTGCCGGTGCCGATATCGGAGCTTTTGGCCGTAGTGATAAGCACCAGCGGATTTTCTGTCTCACAGGGGATACAGGGGATTACCGGCGCATCAGGGCCGGTCAGCGGCTTGCCGCTGCTGTCCAGCGGAGCAGCGGTTACCATATTGCGCACCAGATCTTTGGCGTCATTTTTGACTTTAGCGGTGTAAGAAACCGTATAGGTTCCGGGTTTTGTGCCTTTGGGCAGGGTAAAGTTAAGCTTGGGCGGCGCGCTTGTATCGGCGGTAAAGGCGCCGGGGCTGGTGACCGAGACAAAATCAAGGCTGTTATTGATGGTGTCAGAGAGCAGGGTAGCCTGAGTTGTAGTGCCGCCGGTGACGGTTATTTGCAGGCTATAGGTGATAATATCACCCTTTTGCACCGGCTTGCCCGTGCCGATATCCGAGCTTTTGGCGGCGGCAATATCGATAAGCGGGTTCTCGGTTGTGCACGGCTCGCAAGGCAGGTTGACATTGGGGACAGGATCGCCGTTTTTATCGATAGGCGTGGCGGTAACCGTGTTTTTGGCATTGGCGGCTGCATCACTCTTGACCTTTACCTGATAAGATACGGTATAGGTTCCGGGCGCGGTGCCGGCCGGCAGGATAAAGTTGAGCTGCGGCGCGGCGCCTGTATCAGGAATAAAGGAACCGGGGCTGGTGACCGAGACAAATTCAAGGCTGTCATTGATGGTATCGGAAAGCAGGGTAATCTGGGTAGTGGCGCCGTTGGCAACCGTAGTGGTGAGGGTATAGGTGATGAGATCACCCTGCTGGACAGCGGTTCCGTCCCCAATATCGGAGGTTTTGGCGGTAGATATAGTTATCAGCGGGTTTTTGGTTGTGCACGGCTCGCAAGGCAGGTTAGCGCCGGGGACAGGCTTGCCGTTATTGTCCAGCGGCTGGGCGGCAACCGTGTTCTGCACGGCGGTGGCGGCATCATTATTGACCTTTACCTTATAGGATACGGTATAGGTTCCGGGCGCGGTGCCTTTGGGCAGGGTAAAGTTGAGCCTGGGTGCCGCCGAAGTGTCGGGGGTAAAGGCGCCGGGGCTGGTGACCGAGACAAAGTCAAGGCCGGCGCCGATGGTATCGGAAAGCAGGGTGGCTTGCGTGCTGGCGCCGCCGGCTATGGTAGTGGTGAGGGTATAGGTGATGAAATCACCTTTCTGAACAGCGGTGCCGTCGCCAATATCGGAGCTTTTGGCGGTAGAGATGCCAATCAGCGGATTCTCGGTTGCGCACGGCTCACAGGGCAGGTTGACATTGGGGACAGGCTTGCCGTTTTTATCGATAGGCGTGGCAGTGACGGTGTTTTTGGCATTGGCGGTTGCATCGCTCTTGACCCTTGCCGTGTAAGATACGGTATAGGTTCCGGGCGCAGTGCCGGCCGGCAGGGTAAAGTTGAGCTTGGGCGCCGCCGAAGTGTCGGGAGTAAAGGAACCGGGGCTGGTGACCGAAACAAAATCAAGACTATTATTGATGGTGTCAGAGAGCAGGGTAGCCTGGGTAGTAGCGCCATTGGCAACCGTAGTGGTGAGGGTATAGGTGATGAGATCACCCTTTTGCACCGGCTTGCCATCGCCAATATCGGAGGTTTTGGCAGTGCTGATGGTCGTAAGCGGGTTCTCGGTAGTGCACGGCTCGCAAGGCAGGCTGACATTGGGGACAGGATCGCCGTTTTTATCGATAGGCGTAGCGGTGACCGTGTTTTTGGCGTCAGCGGTTGCATCGGCCTTGACCCTTGCCGTGTAAGATACGGTATAGGTTCCGGGCGCGGTGCCTTTGGGCAGGGTGAATTTGAGCTGCGGCGCTGCCGAAGTATCGGGGGTAAAGGCGCCGGGGCTGGTGACCGAGACAAATTCAAGGCTGTTATTGATGGTGTCGCTGAGCAGGGTGGCTTGCGTGCTGGCGCCGCCGGCTATGGTAGTGGTAAGGGTATAGGTGATGAG
>Ga0157360_1000134_pt1 | contig 36934 bp, 42 predicted proteins | sample AttlaeALBM1_FD_111483 | JGI IMG/M metagenome (GOLD analysis project Ga0157360, IMG submission 111483) | Fungus gardens microbial communities from leaf cutter ant in Ribeirão Preto, State of São Paulo, Brazil - Atta laevigata ALBM1 | ecosystem: Host-associated > Fungi > Mycelium > Unclassified ...
AGTGGCGATTGTGGGGCTAGTGCTGTGGTTGATCGATACTGCGCTCGCCTGGCTTGTGTCCAGTCTTATCGGTTAGGAGTAAAGCATGGCTAAGCGTTGGTATGTTGTTCACGCCTACTCCGGCTTCGAAAAGCAGGTGATGCGTTCCCTTATTGAACGTATCAAGCTTCATGAGGTGGAAGATCTCTTTGGTGAAGTGTTGGTGCCTGTTGAAGAAGTCGTCGAGATGCGCGATGGCAAGCGTCGCAAGAGTGAACGCAAATTTTATCCCGGCTATGTGTTGGTCGAGATGGAAATGAACGATACCACCTGGCACTTGGTAAATGAAACGCCACGAGTGATGGGGTTTATTGGTGGTACACCTGAAAAGCCGGCGCCTATTACTCAGGCTGAAGCAGATGCCATCTTGCGTCGCGTGAAAGACGGAAGTGACAAGCCCCGTCCCAAAACTGTATTTGAAGCAGGTGAGACCGTGCGTGTTATTGATGGTCCCTTTGCTGACTTCAACGGTGTGGTGGAAGAAGTTAATTATGAGAAAAATCGCTTGCAGGTAAGTGTGTTGATCTTTGGTCGTGCAACGCCTGTTGAGCTTGAGTTTTCTCAGGTGGTTAAAGAATAAATCTTTATAGTGACCGCTTTCCGGGCTCGGTAAGGCTTTTTCAGCCGTATTTGTAATGGGAAGCGCGTGGTTCAAGTGTCAGGGCATGCATTGCTGGTCAAAGTATGCAGTATTGGATACCCTGGCGCTTTTCAGGAGAGGCATTCAAGCGAGCCTCTCGTAAATTCGGGGAGCCGAAAGGCGCAATTACCCACTGGAGTCTAAAATGGCCAAGAAAGTACAGGCTTACATCAAGCTGCAGGTTGCAGCTGGTAAAGCGAATCCAAGTCCGCCCGTTGGTCCTGCCCTGGGTCAGCACGGCGTAAATATCATGGAATTCTGCAAAGCGTTCAACGCGGAAACCCAGAGTCTTGAGCCGGGTCTTCCTACGCCTGTTGTAATTACCGTTTACGCTGACCGTAGCTTCACGTTCATCACCAAAACTCCGCCCGCTGCTGTTCTTCTGAAGAAAGCGGCTGGCATCAAGTCCGGTTCTGGTGAGCCGAACAAGAAAAAAGTGGGTACAGTGACTCGCGAGCAGCTTGAAGAGATCGCTCGCACTAAAGAACCCGACATGACAGCTGCTGATCTTGATGCTGCTGTTCGTACCATCGCAGGCAGTGCGCGTAGCATGGGCCTTAACGTGGAGGGTTTGTAAGATGGCGAAGCTAACCAAACGAGCCAAGCAGATTCGTGAAAAAGTAGAAGCAGGTAAGGTCTACAACATCGATGAAGCAACTGCGCTTCTGGCAGAGCTTTCTACTGTCAAGTTCAAGGAATCCATCGACGTTGCTATCAACCTGGGTGTTGATGCACGTAAATCTGACCAAGTAGTACGTGGCGCAACTGTTATGCCTCACGGTACTGGTAACGATGTACGTGTTGCCGTGTTCGCTCAGGGTGCTGCTGCTGATGCTGCACGTGAAGCGGGGGCTGAAGTTGTCGGTATGGATGAGCTGGCAGCAGAAGTCAAAGGCGGTCGTATGGACTTTGACGTTGTTATCGCCGCACCTGATGCAATGCGTGTTGTTGGTCAGTTGGGTCAGATTTTGGGTCCGCGTGGCCTGATGCCTAATCCTAAAGTCGGCACGGTAACACCTGATGTTGCCACTGCTGTTAATAATGCCAAAGCAGGTCAGGTACGTTTCCGTACTGACAAAAACGGTATTATTCACGTGACTTTGGGTAAAGTGGATTTCAGTCAAGAAGCAATCAAGGGTAACCTGACAGCGCTGGTTGCAGACATCAAACGTCTAAAGCCCAGCACTTCCAAAGGTGTTTACCTGAAAAAGATCTCTCTTTCCAGCACAATGGGTCCCGGTCTCGTTATCGACCACTCATTCCTGGCGTAAGGGGAGTCAGGCTGCTTGCATATAGTGAGCAGCCTGTTCGAATTTCGAAAGCTGGTTTTTAAAGCCGGCTTTCATATAGAAGCAATACTTTGCGGTGCCTTGACCTTTCATTCGCAAGAGTGGGGTGGGGGATCGTCAAAGACCGCAGGTGTGGCATTTAGTGCTGCTTAATGAGTTTAACTTGCCTGCGCAGATGGTATTGGCCCGTCGGTTTTCCGATGCCAGCCATCCCTCACTCCAGATGTCACGCCTCTGGCTGGCTCTGGGTAATAGCAACTCTGGGAATTGGTCGTCGTACTGATTTCTGGGTGGAAGGAGTGAAGACAGTGGCATTACGTCTTGATGGCAAGAAGGCGATCGTTGCAGAAGTCAACGAATCTGCCAAGGCTGCGCTCTCCGTCGTAGTTGCAGACTCTCGTGGTGTAACTGTTAGCGCAATGACTGATCTGCGTAAACAGGCACGCGAGAACGGTGTTGAGCTTCGTGTTGTACGTAATACGCTGGCACGCCGTGCACTCGAAGGTACATCTTACGATGTGCTGAACGAGTCGTTTGTTGGTCCTACTCTGTTGGCGTTCTCTATGGAGCATCCGGGTGCTGGCGCTCGTCTGCTGAAGGAATTTGCCAAGGGGCAGGATAACTTCGAGGTTAAAGCGCTTGCTTACGAAGGTGAGCTGATCCCCGCAGAACAAATCGATCGTTTGGCAACTTTGCCGACCCTCGACGAAGCGCTGGCAAAACTGTTGTCGGTCATGAAAGAAGCTTCTGCTGGCAAGCTGGCCCGTACATTTGCTGCGCTGCGTGACAAAAAACAGGAAGAAGAAGCAGCTTGATCTGCTGAATTCTTTACTGGTTACGCTGCCTACGGGCGCAACTGATCAATTTTATGTTCGAGCACTTGGTGCTCCGCAAAGTTTAGGAATTTAATCATGGCACTTAGCAAAGATGATATCATCAACGCTGTCGCTGAAATGACCGTAATGGAAGTAGCTGAGCTGGTCGAAGCGATGGAAGAAAAATTCGGCGTTTCTGCTGCTGCAGCGGTTGTTGCTGGTCCTGCTGGCGCAGGCGAAGCTGCTGCTGAAGAGCAGACTGAATTTGATCTGGTTCTGACTGCTGCTGGTGACAAGAAAGTTAACGTCATCAAAGTAGTTCGTGAAATCACTGGTCTTGGCCTGAAAGAAGCCAAAGGTGCTGTTGACGGCGCTCCGGCTACTCTGAAAGAAGGCATGTCCAAGGAAGACGCCGAAGCTGCAAAAGCAAAACTTGAAGAAGCAGGCGCTTCCGCTGAACTCAAGTAATGTAAGCAGTTCTGTATCGTATAGGGTATAATATACTCTATGCATGGCTGGTGGCGGTCCTATCGTCGCCGGCCTTTTTCCGTTGCCACCGGAACAATAGTGGCATTCCTGTCATCATGTATTTATACTATAGAGTTGGTATAAGTGGATTGATGAAGTTGTATCCTGTCAGTTTTGCACTCTCAATGGTTGGTATCTGGTAATCGAGCGGGTTTCGGCGTCTTCATTCAGGCGCACGTTTCAAGTGCTGAGTTATCGTACCCCATCAGTTCTTACTGATATCGATACGACAAAACTACATTCTGTGCAAACGAATTTTCAACGGCGAGTCTCCATTCTGGTGACTTGCCGTTGGCGCCTGACGGGAAATCCCGCCAGCGCGTGCCGACCATGCCGGTCACTTTCGGTGAACAAGCTGGGGAATACAGATGGCTTACTCATACACTGAGAAAAAACGCATCCGCAAGGATTTCGGCAAGTTGCCCCAAGTGATGGATGTGCCCTACCTGCTGGCCATTCAGCTTGATTCCTATCACGACTTCCTCCAACAAGACAAATCCGCTGATGGGCGTCTTGATACAGGCCTGCATGCTGCCTTTAACTCCGTCTTTCCGATTGAGAGTTTTTCAGGTAATGCTGCGCTTGAATATGTCAGTTATCGCTTTGGCATTCCAGCATTTGATGTCAAAGAGTGCCAGTTGCGTGGTGCTACCTACGCTGCACCTCTACGAGTCAAGGTGCGCCTGATTATCTATGATCGTGAGTCTTCCAACAAAGCGGTCAAGGATATCAAGGAACAGGAAGTTTACATGGGGGAAATCCCCCTGATGACCGAAAACGGTACCTTTGTTATCAATGGTACAGAGCGAGTCATCGTTTCCCAGCTGCATCGTAGTCCTGGGGTTTTCTTTGATCACGATAAGGGTAAAGGGCACTCTTCAGGCAAACTGTTGTATTCTGCCCGAATCATCCCCTACCGTGGATCATGGCTCGATTTCGAGTTTGACCCGCGTGACAACGTGTTTGTACGTATCGACCGTCGCCGCAAACTGCCTGCGACTGTTCTGCTGCGTGCGTTGGGAATGTCTGCAGAAGAGATTCTGGACACGTTCTTCGAAACCAGTACTTTCCATATCGAAAAAACCGGTTTCAGTATTGATCTCGTTCCTTCACGACTGCGTGGTGAAACGGCTTCCTTCGAAATCAAGGACAAGGATGGCAATGTCATCGTCGAAGAAGGTCGCCGTATTACGCAGAAGCATATCCGTCAACTGGAAAAGGCAGGTATCGAACGCTTGGCTGTGCCACTTGAATATGTGGTTGGCAAGACACTGGCCAAGGATCAGGTTGATCCCAAAACCGGTGAGTTGATCTGCGAGTGCAATACCGAACTGACGCCTGAGCTGATTGAAACCATCGGCGCTGCAGGCATCACTTCTTTCGAAACGTTGTACACCAACGATCTGGATGCGGGTGCATTCATTTCCGACACCCTCCGTGTGGATCCAACCAATTCCCAACTGGAAGCGCTGGTTGAAATCTACCGGATGATGCGCCCCGGTGAACCGCCGACCAAGGAAGCTGCGGAGTCGCTTTTCAATAATTTGTTCTTCTCGGCTGATCGTTATGATCTTTCCGCTGTTGGCCGCATGAAGTTCAATCGTCGCTTGCATCGTGATAGCGATACGGGTTCCGGTGTATTAGACAATCAGGACATCCTTGATGTACTGAAAGAGCTAATCAATATCCGTAATGGCTTCGGTGATGTCGATGATATCGACCACTTGGGTAACCGTCGTATCCGTAGCGTTGGTGAAATGGCCGAGAACCAGTTCCGTGTCGGTCTGGTGCGTGTCGAGCGTGCTGTTCGCGAACGTTTGTCCATGGCTGAGAGCGAAGGTCTCATGCCGCAGGATCTTATCAACGCCAAACCAGTCGCTGCGGCCGTTAAAGAGTTCTTTGGTTCCAGTCAGCTGTCCCAGTTCATGGACCAGAACAACCCGCTGTCCGAGGTGACACACAAACGTCGTGTTTCTGCCTTGGGCCCGGGCGGTCTGACGCGTGAACGCGCCGGTTTTGAAGTGCGTGACGTACATGCGACTCACTATGGTCGTTTGTGCCCGATCGAAACGCCTGAAGGTCCGAATATCGGTTTGATCAACTCGTTGGCTACCTACTCGCGTACCAACAGCTATGGTTTCCTCGAAACTCCATACCGTAAGGTTGTAGATCGCAAGGTGACCGATGAAGTCGTTCATCTGTCTGCGATCGAAGAGGGTGACTACGTTATTGCTCAGGCGTCCGCGTCCATCGATCAGGGGAATAACCTGGTAGATGATCTGGTTCAGGTACGTCACCGCGGCGAGACGACTTTCATGTCCCCCGAGAAGGTGACCCTGATGGACGTGTCTCCTCGTCAGGTCGTCTCTGTTGCTGCCGCACTGATTCCGTTCCTCGAACACGATGACGCCAACCGTGCATTGATGGGGTCGAACATGCAGCGTCAGGCTGTACCGACTCTGCGTGCAGAAAAGCCACTGGTAGGTACGGGCATGGAGAAATTCGTAGCTCGTGACTCTGGTGTCTGCGCAATCGCCCGTCGTGGCGGTAAGGTCGATTCAGTCGACGCCAAACGCATTGTTATTCGCGTCAATGATGACGAACTGACAGGCGGTGAAGCTGGCGTTGATATCTACAACCTGACCAAATATGTCCGTTCCAACCAGAACACCTGCCAGAACCAGCGTCCTGTGGTTCGCCCCGGTGATCAGGTGGCGCGTGGGGATATTCTGGCCGACGGTACTTCCGTTGATACAGGTGATCTGGCATTGGGTCAGAACATGCGTATCGCGTTCATGCCGTGGAATGGTTACAACTACGAAGACTCTATCCTGATCTCCGAGCGTGTGGTTGAGGATGACCGCTTCACAACCATTCATATTCAGGAACTGACCTGTGTGTCTCGAGACACCAAGCTGGGTGCCGAAGAGATCACATCGGATATTCCGAACGTGGGTGAAGCTGCGCTGAGCAAGCTGGACGAGTCCGGTATTGTTTATATTGGTGCTGAAATCAACCCCGGCGATATTCTTGTTGGTAAGGTAACGCCCAAGGGTGAAACCCAGCTGACACCTGAAGAGAAATTGCTGCGTGCCATCTTCGGTGAGAAAGCGTCTGACGTTAAGGATACTTCCCTGCGTGCCTCAACCGGTATGCGCGGTACGGTTATCGATGTTCAGGTCTTTACCCGTGATGGTGTTGAGAAAGACGAGCGTGCGCTTTCCATCGAGAAATCCCAGCTTGATGAAGTCCGCAAGGATCTTCAGGAAACCTTCCGTATTGCTGAAAATGCAACGTTCGAGCGTATGCATGCTGCATTGGTGGGTCAGGCAGTCAATGGTGGTCCTCAGCTGAAAAAAGGCGATGTGCTGACAGATGACTATCTGAATGGGCTGTCGCGTGATCAGTGGTACAACCTGCGCATGCAGGATGAAACACTGAACGAACTGTTGGCCAGCTCCAATGAGCAACTTGAAAGCCGTCGCAAAGAGATGGATGAGCGTTTCGAAGACAAGAAACGCAAACTGACTCAGGGTGATGACCTTGCGCCAGGTCAGCTCAAGATTGTGAAGGTATATCTGGCGGTCAAACGTCGCATTCAGCCGGGTGACAAAATGGCCGGTCGTCACGGTAACAAGGGTGTTATCTCTGCCATTAAACCGGTAGAAGATATGCCTTTCGATGCCGAGGGTGTGCCCGTCGACTTCGTGCTCAACCCGCTGGGTGTACCTTCGCGCATGAACGTTGGTCAGATTCTTGAGACGCACCTGGGTATGGCTGCGTTTGGTCTGGGCGTGAAAATTGATCGTATGCTGAAGGATGCACGCGATCAGCAGATCAGTGAAATCCGCGACTTCCTGGAGCAGGTATATAACCAGTCCGGTGGGCGCAAGGAAGAGCTGAATGAGCTTGCTGATGATGAGCTGATTGCCCTGGCGAAAAACCTGTCGAAAGGTGTACCGCTTGCAACGCCTGTCTTTGACGGTGCTGAAGAGTCTGAAATCAAAGGGCTGTTGAAACTGGCAGATCTGCCGGAATCCGGTCAGGTACAACTCTTCGATGGTTGCACGGGTGAAGCATTCGATCGTCCTGTCACCGTGGGGTACATGTACATGCTGAAACTCAACCACTTGGTTGATGACAAAATGCACGCACGTTCCACGGGTTCCTACTCACTCGTTACTCAGCAGCCGCTGGGTGGTAAGGCGCAATTTGGTGGTCAGCGCTTTGGTGAGATGGAGGTATGGGCACTGGAAGCATACGGTGCAGCCTATACCCTGCAGGAAATGCTTACCGTCAAGTCTGATGATGTGGAAGGTCGTACGAAAATGTACAAGAGCATCGTGGACGGCGACCACACCATGCAAGCGGGTATGCCAGAGTCCTTCAACGTACTGGTTAAGGAAATCCGTTCGCTCGGTATTGATATCGAACTGGAATCCTAAGCCTGGCGCTGGGTTTATCCGACGACCTTTTATCTGTGGTACCGGGTCAGTGGGGAATAATGCCTCACTGGCCCGCCCATAAAACTCCGCGGTGGAGCCGACCTAATGAAAGATTTGGTGAAAGTACTCAAATCACAGGGGCAGTCTGAAGAGTTTGACTCGATCAAGATTTCTCTCGCCTCACCGGATATGATCCGTTCATGGTCATACGGCGAAGTCAAAAAGCCCGAAACCATCAACTACCGTACGTTCAAACCTGAACGTGACGGCTTGTTCTGTGCCAAGATCTTTGGTCCGGTCAAGGATTACGAATGCTTGTGCGGTAAATATAAGCGCATGAAGCATCGCGGCATCATTTGTGAAAAATGTGGCGTTGAAGTGACCAAGGCTTCTGTGCGTCGTGAGCGTATGGGGCATATTGAACTGGCTTCTCCCGTAGCGCACATCTGGTTCCTGAAATCCTTGCCAAGCCGTATTGGCATGCTACTGGATATGACCCTGCGTGATATCGAGCGTGTGCTCTATTTCGAATCCTTCGTTGTTATCGATCCGGGTATGACAACGTTGGAAAAAGGGCAGCTGCTGAATGACGAGCAGTATTTCGATGCGCTGGAAGAATTCGGCGATGATTTCGATGCCCGCATGGGAGCTGAAGCGGTTCAGGCCCTGTTATCTGAAATTGATCTGGGTGAAGAGATCGAGCGCCTGCGTGAAGAAATTCCGCAGACCAACTCTGAAACCAAGGTCAAGAAGCTCTCCAAACGTTTGAAACTGCTGGAGTCGTTCTACCAGTCCGGAAACAATCCCGAGTGGATGGTCATGGAAGTACTGCCGGTACTGCCGCCTGACCTTCGTCCGCTGGTGCCTCTGGATGGTGGTCGTTTTGCGACGTCAGATCTGAACGATCTTTACCGTCGTGTCATCAACCGTAACAACCGCCTGAAGCGTCTGCTGGATCTCAATGCGCCCGATATCATCGTGCGTAACGAGAAACGCATGCTGCAGGAATCTGTCGATGCGCTGCTCGACAACGGTCGTCGCGGTCGTGCCATTACCGGTTCCAACAAGCGTCCTCTGAAATCCCTGGCCGACATGATCAAGGGTAAACAGGGTCGTTTCCGTCAGAACCTGTTGGGTAAACGTGTTGACTACTCCGGTCGTTCGGTTATTACCGTTGGACCTTACCTGCGTCTTCATCAGTGTGGTCTACCGAAGAAAATGGCGCTTGAACTGTTCAAGCCGTTCATCTATTCGAAACTGCAACTGAATGGGTTGGCCTCTACTATCAAGGCCGCCAAGAAAATGGTTGAGCGTGAAGTGCCCGAAGTATGGGATATTCTCGCGGACGTTATCCGTGAGCATCCGGTACTGCTGAACCGTGCACCGACGCTTCACCGTTTGGGTATTCAGGCGTTCGAACCGCTATTGATAGAAGGTAAGGCCATTCGTCTGCACCCATTGGTGTGTGCGGCCTACAACGCTGACTTTGACGGTGACCAGATGGCGGTACACGTACCGCTGACACTGGAAGCGCAGCTTGAAGCACGTGCGTTGATGATGTCGACCAACAACGTACTGTCTCCCGCTAGTGGTGAGCCGATCATCGTTCCTTCTCAGGACGTTGTATTGGGTCTTTACTACATGACACGCGAAAAGATCAATGCGAAGGGTGAAGGCATGGCTTTCTCCAATATCGCTGAGGTTGAGCGTGCCTTCGGTACGCAGAGTGTTTCTGTTCATGCGCGTGTCAAAGTGCGTCTGACCGAATGGCTGCGTGACGACGAAAGTGGTGAGCTGACGCCGCAAACCACGTTGCGTGATACGACTGTAGGTCGTGCGATGCTGTTCTCGATCCTGCCGAAAGGGTTGAGCTTCGACAACATCGACAAGCCGATGAAGAAAAAGGCGATCTCTCAGCTGATCAACGTTGCTTATCGTACCGTTGGCTTGAAAGATGCCGTTATTCTTGCTGACCAGCTGATGTACACCGGTTTCCGCATGGCGGCATGGTCGGGTGCGTCTGTTGGTGTGAATGACTTCGTTATTCCGAAGGAAAAAACGGCGATCATCGAAGGTGCCGAAAAAGAAGTCAAAGAGATCGAGGATCAGTTCTCTTCCGGTCTTGTAACGGCAGGCGAGAAGTACAACAAGGTGATCGACATCTGGTCCAAGGCCAACGATAAAGTCACCAAGGCGATGATGAAGGGTATCTCTACCGAGACTGTGGTTGACCGTGAAGGTAACGAAGTTGAGCAGGCCTCGTTCAACAGCGTTTATATCATGGCTGACTCCGGTGCCCGTGGTAACGAAACCCAGATCCGTCAGTTGGCCGGTATGCGTGGTCTGATGACCAAGCCGGATGGCTCAATCATCGAAACGCCTATCGTGGCCAACTTCCGTGAGGGGTTGAACGTACTTCAGTACTTCATCTCTACACACGGTGCTCGTAAAGGTCTGGCCGATACCGCTCTGAAAACAGCGAACTCCGGTTATCTGACTCGTCGTCTGGTAGACGTCGCACAGGACGTTGTCGTTACTGAAAATGATTGTGGCAGCGAAGAAGGTCTGACACTGACCCCGATCATCGAAGGTGGTGACGTCATGGTGTCCCTGGCGGCGCGTGTGTTGGGTCGTGTTGTTGCCAAGGATGTAGTCGATTCTGACGATAACGTACTGATCCCGCGCGGTACGCTGCTTGATGAAGCATGGTGTGCACGTCTGGACAGTATGGGTATCGACGAGATCGTGGTACGCAGTACCATCACCTGTGGCAGCGAGCATGGTATTTGCTCCATGTGCTATGGCCGTGATCTGGCGCGTGGGCATCTGGTTAACGTCGGTGAGTCTGTCGGTGTTATCGCTGCGCAGTCCATCGGTGAACCGGGTACACAGCTGACCATGCGTACGTTCCACATCGGGGGTGCGGCTTCCCGTTCCTCTGCGGCGGATAGCGTACAGGTCAAGCATGGCGGTACTATTCGCCTGCACAACATGAAGTCTGTTGAGCGTGCGGATGGCAAGCTGGTCGTGGTATCACGTTCCAGTGCCCTGGCCGTGGCAGACGATACTGGTCGTGAGCGTGAGTACTATAAACTGCCCTATGGTGCAGAGCTCTCTGTACGTGATGGTGCCAAGGTTGATGCCGGTGAGGTTGTTGCTCGCTGGGATCCACACACACACCCGATCGTTGCAGAAGTCGCTGGTCGTGTTCAGTTCTCCGAAATGGAAGAGGGCGTCACCATGCACCGTACGGTGGATGAGATGACCGGCCTTGGTTCCATCGAGATTATTGAGCCGGGTAACCGCCCAAGCTCTGGCCGCGACAAGCGCCCGATGATCATGCTGCTGGACGAAAATGGTGAACACGTGACCCTGCCGGGTTCCAATACGCCATTCCAGTATATGCTCCCGGGGAATGCGATCGTTTCTGTCGACAGCAACGACCAGATCGATGTGGGTGAAGTCATTGCCCGTATTCCGGTTGAATCGTCCGGTAACAAGGACATCACTGGTGGTCTGCCCCGTGTTGCCGATCTGTTCGAAGCACGTAAGCCGAAAGAGCCTTCCATCCTGGCTGAAATTTCAGGAACGGTCACCTTCGGTAAGGAAACCAAGGGTAAACGTCGTCTCACCATCACACCTGAAGAGGGTGACAGCTTTGAAATGCTGATTCCGAAATGGCGGCAGATCAGCGTCTTCGAGGGTGAGAATGTAGAGAAGGGTGAGACTATCTCCGATGGTCCGAGCAACCCTCACGATATCCTGCGTCTTCTGGGCGTAGCTGAACTGGCCAAGTACATTACGTCAGAAATTCAGGATGTTTACCGCTTGCAGGGTGTTCCGATCAACGATAAGCACATTGAGGTTATCGTTCGTCAGATGCTTCGCAAGGTAGAAGTCACCGATGCTGGTGATACGTCTCTGATCCCGGGTGATCAGGTCGAGCTGGTCCGTGTTCTGGCTGAAAACGAGCGTGCCATCGCGGCAGACCGTTTCCCGGCCAAATATGAGCGCGTACTGCTGGGTATCACAAAAGCCTCGCTGGCTACAGAGTCCTTCATCTCTGCCGCTTCCTTCCAGGAAACGACACGCGTTCTGACGGAAGCCTCTGTGACTGGCAAGAGCGACCACCTGCGCGGCCTGAAGGAAAACGTGGTTGTAGGCCGCTTGATTCCGGCAGGTACGGGACTGGCCTATCACTCTGAGCGCCGTCGCAAGCGTGAGGAAGGTGATCGTTCAGAACGTCCCAGTGCGCTGGATATCGAACATCAATTGGGTGAGCAACTGACAGCACTGGATGCAGACGACGAGTAAAGGTGTATACCACTCGCCTTTTGGGTCGAGTGGGCTATAACCTATTGATCTGCATGGTCGTTAGTCGCCATGTTATTGGTGTAAAGGTAGCCGTCGGCCCGATCGTGGATGAGGAAATCTACGGTCGGGCTTGACGTTTATAGGAAGAACACCGTAAAATTTGCAGCCTTTATTGCCGGGAGTAGTGTATCTGTATTCTCGGTGATAGTCGTTCAGGATAGTTACCGACTATTTAACGCGACATTTATGCATCGTCATTTTGGAGTGAGAAATTAATGGCAACCGTAAACCAGTTGGTGCGCAAGCCGCGTAAGCGCCCAGTCACTAAAAGTGACGTGCCTGCGCTTCAGGCTTGTCCACAGAAACGCGGCGTTTGTACTCGCGTTTATACGACTACCCCGAAAAAACCTAACTCGGCCCTTCGTAAGGTATGCCGTGTTCGTTTGACTAACGGGTACGAAGTAACCTCATACATTGGTGGTGAAGGTCACAACCTGCAAGAGCACTCAGTCGTGTTGATTCGCGGCGGTCGTGTAAAAGACTTGCCAGGTGTGCGTTATCACACCGTGCGTGGCGCACTGGATACCTCTGGTGTTCAGAATCGTAAGCAAGGCCGTTCCAAATACGGTACCAAGCGTCCTAAATCCTAATCATTCTGGTCTGATAAGAGTAAGGCTGGCGGCTTAACTGCCAGGTTTACCTGAAGGACCCTTCAATTGAGGGCTTATCATGCCTAGACGTCGTGTTGCAGCCAAGCGCGAGATTCTTCCAGATCCTAAGTTTGGAAGTGAGCGCTTGGCGAAGTTTATGAACCATCTGATGATCAGCGGCAAAAAATCCGTCGCCGAGCGCATCGTTTACGGTGCACTTGATCGGGTTGCCACTCGCTCCAACGATGCTGAGCCGCTGGATGTCTTCGATAAAGCGCTGGAAACTATCCAGCCGATGGTGGAAGTGAAGTCTCGCCGCGTCGGCGGTGCGACCTACCAAGTGCCAGTAGAAGTTCGTCCTTCTCGTCGCCAGGCGCTTGCAATGCGTTGGATGGTTGATGCCGCTCGTTCGCGCGGTGAGAAAACCATGGAACAACGCTTGGCGGGTGAAATTCTTGATGCCTCTGAAGGCAAGGGTGCGGCAGTCAAGAAACGCGAAGACGTTCATCGTATGGCAGAAGCCAACAAAGCGTTCTCGCACTATCGTTTCTAACGTTTTCAGGGGTGTAGCATTACTGTTATTCCCCTGTGCTAAAAACTGAAACGTGACTCCCAACCAACAGGATATTATATCGTGGCACGTAAGACTCCCCTTAAGCGTTACCGCAATATCGGGATTGTCGCGCACGTAGATGCGGGCAAAACCACGACAACGGAACGCGTACTGTTTTACACTGGTCTTTCTCACAAGATCGGTGAGGTGCATGACGGTGCTGCAACAACTGACTGGATGGCTCAGGAGCAGGAGCGTGGTATTACTATTACCTCTGCTGCTGTAACAACCTTCTGGAAAGGGATGAACCAGCAATTTGACGAACACCGTATTAACATCATCGATACTCCCGGACACGTTGACTTCACTATCGAAGTAGAACGTTCCCTGCGCGTACTTGATGGTGCTGTTGTTGTTCTGTGTGGTTCTTCCGGTGTTCAGCCCCAGACTGAAACCGTATGGCGTCAGGCCAACAAATATGAAGTTCCCCGCATGGTATTCGTCAACAAGATGGACCGTGCCGGTGCTGACTTCTTCCGTGTTGTTGAGCAGTTGAAGGATCGTTTGAACTGCAACACAGTTCCGATTCAGATCAACTGGGGCGCGGAAGACGAATTCAAGGGTGTTGTCGATCTCATCGAAATGAAGGCAATCCTTTGGAATGAAGATGATATGGGTCTGACCTATCAGCTGGTCGATATTCCTGAAGAGCTTCAGGAAACGGCTGAAACCTACCATGAGCAAATGGTAGAAGCAGCGGCTGAAGCCTCTGAAGAGCTGATGGAAAAATACCTTGAAGAAGGTGAGCTGACCAAAGAAGAAATCAAGGCTGGTTTGCGTCGTCGTACACTCGACAACGAAATCGTTTTGATTACTTGTGGTTCGGCTTTCAAAAACAAGGGTGTTCAGGCTGTATTGGATGCGGTTGTCGATTATCTGCCTTCACCACTTGAAGTTAAGCCTATCGAGGGTGAGTTGGAAGACAATGGCGAAATTGTTACCCGTGAAGCGGATGATAATGCACCATTTGCGTCTCTGGCATTCAAGATCGCGACCGATCCCTTTGTAGGTACTTTGACCTTCGTCCGTGTATACTCTGGTGTATTGAGCTCTGGTGATACAGTGTTCAACTCCGTTAAGGGTAAACGCGAGCGTGTGGGTCGTATCGTACAGATGCACTCAAATACTCGTGAAGAAATCAAAGAGATTCTGGCGGGTGACATTGCTGCATGTGTAGGTCTGAAAGACGTAACTACAGGTGATACGCTTTGCGACCTGAATAGCAAGATCATTCTTGAGCGCATGGAGTTCCCTGATCCCGTTATTTCCGTAGCGGTTGAGCCTAAATCCAAGGCTGACCAGGAAAAAATGGGTATTGCGCTTGGCAAGCTGGCACAGGAAGATCCCTCTTTCCGTGTACAGACTGATGAAGAAACCGGCCAGACCATTATCTCTGGTATGGGCGAGCTTCACCTTGACATCATCGTTGACCGTATGCGTCGCGAATTCAATGTTGAAGCTAACATCGGTAAGCCTCAGGTAGCCTATCGCGAAACTATCCGCTCTGAAGTCGAGCAGGAAGGTAAGTTCGTACGCCAGTCTGGTGGTCGCGGTCAGTTCGGTCACGTTTGGCTGCGCATTGCGCCACTTACCGCAGAAGAGAAAGGCGACGATGAAGAGATGACCTTCAAGTTCGACTCTGAAATCGTGGGTGGTGTAGTACCCAAGGAATATGTGCCGGCTGTTGAGAAAGGTGCTTACGAGCAGCTTCAAAACGGTGTTATCGCTGGCTATCCGATGATCGACGTCAAGGTAACCCTCTACGACGGTTCCTATCATGATGTTGACTCTAACGAAAATGCCTTTAAGATCGCATCATCCATGGCGATCAAAGAAGGTGCGCGCAAAGCTGGTGCGGTCCTGCTTGAGCCGGTTATGCGTGTAGAGGTGGAAACACCTGAAGAGTTCATGGGCGACGTGATGGGCGATTTGAACCGCCGCCGTGGCCTGGTGCAGGGCATGGATGATTCTTCCGCCGGAAAAATTATTCGTGCATTGGTGCCGCTGGGTGAGATGTTCGGTTATGCGACCGATCTGCGCTCGCAAACCCAGGGCCGCGCAAGCTACTCCATGGAGTTTGCAAAATATGATGAGGCACCGTCCAGCGTCGTCGAAGCCGTCATCAATCAAAAATAACCCATAGCTAAAACGAGGTTATAGCAGTGGCTAAGGAAAAATACGAACGTTCCAAACCGCACGTTAACGTTGGCACAATCGGTCACGTTGACCACGGTAAAACTACCCTAACAGCGGCCCTGACTCGCGTATCCGCAGAAGTTTTCGGCGGTGAATGGCGTCAGTTCGATACTATCGATAACGCTCCTGAAGAGCGTGAACGTGGTATCACTATTGCGTCTGCACACGTTGAGTACCAGTCTGAAGAGCGTCACTACGCTCACGTAGACTGCCCCGGACACGCTGACTATGTTAAAAACATGATCACCGGTGCTGCTCAGATGGACGGTGCTATCCTGGTTGTATCTGCAGCCGATGGCCCCATGCCTCAGACTCGTGAGCATATCCTGCTTTCTCGTCAGGTTGGTGTACCTTACATCGTTGTATTCCTGAACAAAGCAGACATGGTTGACGACGAAGAGCTCCTCGAGCTGGTCGAAATGGAAGTTCGCGAACTTCTGAGCGAATACGACTTCCCGGGTGATGATACTCCTATCATCATCGGTTCAGCTCTGATGGCTCTGGAAGGCAAGGACGACAACGGCATGGGTACTACTGCTGTTGCCAACCTGATCAAAGCTCTGGATGCTTACATCCCTGAGCCTGAGCGTGCAATCGACCTGCCCTTCCTGATGCCTATTGAGGATGTATTCTCAATCTCTGGTCGTGGTACCGTTGTAACTGGTCGTGTTGAGCGCGGTATTGTTCGCACTGGCGACGAAGTTGAAATCGTTGGTCTGCAGGACACTCAGAAAACTACCGTTACTGGTGTTGAGATGTTCCGTAAACTGCTCGACGAAGGTCGTGCAGGTGAGAACATCGGTGCGCTTCTGCGTGGTACCAAACGTGATGAAGTTGAGCGTGGTCAGGTTCTGGCCAAGCCCGGTTCTATCACTCCTCACACCAAGTTCGAAAGTGAGGTTTACATCCTGTCCAAGGAAGAGGGTGGTCGTCACACTCCTTTCTTCAAAGGATATCGTCCTCAGTTCTACTTCCGTACCACTGACGTAACGGGTACTTGTGAACTGCCTGAAGGCGTAGAAATGGTAATGCCAGGTGATAACGTTAAAATGGTTATCACTCTGATCGCACCTATCGCAATGGAAGACGGTCTGCGTTTCGCTATTCGTGAAGGTGGCCGTACTGTTGGCGCGGGTGTTGTTGCCAAGATTATCGAGTGATCATTTTCTCGATTCCCTCGCAAGAGGGTGAAAATAAGGGGCCTTCGGGCCCCTTTATTATGTGGGATGCATATTTCTTGATGGTCGGGATTTGACTATCCGATTTAGGCCATCTATAATGCGCATCCTTTCAAGCGTGAGTGGGTGGCTCGCGCCGTCCGTTCACAGGCGTCCCAAATAATTGGGTTGGCCCATTGGAGTCAAGGCAAATGCAGAACCAGAAAATTCGCATTCGGCTTAAGGCTTTCGATCATCGTTTGATCGATCAGTCTGCGCAAGAGATCGTCGATACAGCTAAACGTACCGGTGCTCAGGTTCGCGGACCAATCCCTTTGCCGACTAATCGGGAACGTTACACCGTTCTGATTTCTCCGCACGTCAACAAAGATGCGCGTGATCAGTACGAAATTCGTACCCATAAGCGTGTGCTCGACATCGTTGAGCCGACTGAGAAAACAGTCGACGCGCTGATGAAGCTTGATCTTGCTGCCGGCGTAGACGTGCAGATTAAGGTTGATTAATAACCCACACTAGTCACGAGCGGCTTGTCTAGTGCCGCCGCGTCGAGAGACGCCACACAATGTGCTAGTGGAATGCTCTGGAAAGGGCAGCCATAGCGGGTGATAGCCCCGTACACTAAAGGAGACTGAACATGGCGATCGGTTTGGTCGGTAAAAAAAGCGGAATGACGCGTATTTTTACCGCAGAAGGTACATCTGTACCAGTAACCGTCATTGAAGTTGAGCCTAACCGCGTAACCAGCGTTAAAACGCTTGAAACTGACGGCTACCGTGCAGTTCAGGTGACTACAGGTTCGCGCAAGGCCAAACATCTGTCTAAAGCAGCTGCAGGTCAGTTTGCGAAGGCGGGTGTTGAAGCTGGTCGTACGCTTGCGGAATTTCGTCTTGTAGAAGGCGAAGAAGATCCTCAGGTAGGCGGCGAGTTCACTGTATCCCTCTTTGAAGCTGGTCAGAAAATTGATGTGACCGGCGTGTCCAAGGGTAAGGGCTTCCAGGGTGGTGTTAAACGCTGGAATTTCCGTACTCAGGATGCTACTCACGGCAACTCCCTCTCGCATCGAGCTCCTGGTTCAATTGGTATGTGCCAAACACCAGGTCGCGTATTTAAAGGCAAGAAAATGGCTGGTCAGCTCGGTAACGTGCGCACCACAGTTCAAAGCCTTGAAGTGGTACGTGTTGATGCTGAACGCAACCTGCTGTTGGTCAAAGGCGCTATTCCGGGTTCTACCGGTAGCCAAGTGATCGTACGCAGCGCTGTTAAAGCCCGCTGAGAGGTAAGTACCAATGAATCTTAATCTCGTAGGTGCCAATGCAGAAGCAGTTGAGCTGTCTGATGCTACATTTGGCAAGGATTTCAACGAAGCCCTCGTGCACCAGGTTGTTACTGCTTATTTGGCAGGTGCTCGTCAGGGGGCTCGTGCGCAGAAAAATCGTTCTGATGTAAGTGGTGGTGGTAAAAAACCATGGCGTCAGAAAGGTTCTGGTCGTGCCCGTGCAGGTACCATTCGCTCACCTTTGTGGCGTAGTGGTGGTGTTACGTTTGCAGCACGTCCTCAGGACCACGCGCAAAAAGTTAACCGCAAGATGTATCGTGCGGCTATGCGTTCCATCCTGTCCGAGCTTGTTCGTCAAGAGCGTCTCATTGCTGTTAATGAATTCGGTGTTGATTCCCCGAAAACCAAACAGCTCGCTTCCAAGCTGAAAGAACTTGGTCTCGAAAAAGTTCTTATCGTTTCTGAAGAAGTGGATGAGAACCTGTATCTGGCAGCTCGCAACATTCCTAACGTTGCTGTTGTGGATGTCGCTGCAGTGGATCCGGTTAGCCTTGTAGCTTTTGATAAAGTTCTGGTAACTGTGCCTGCTCTGCGCAAGTTTGAGGAGAAGCTGGGATGAACCAGGAACGCGTATTCAAAGTGTTGCTTGGCCCGCATATGACTGAAAAGGCTGCGATTGCTGCTGAGAATAATCAGTATGTATTCAAGGTCGCACCAGATGCTACCAAGCCAGAAATCAAGAAAGCGGTTGAAGCGCTCTTCGACAAGAAAGTATCAGCTGTCCAGGTGCTCAACATTAAGGGCAAGGTGAAACGTACACAGCGTGGTGAAGGCCGTCGTGCCGGTTACCGCAAAGCGTATGTCACCCTGGCTGCAGGTGAGACCCTCGAAGACTTCACCGGTAACGAGTGAGGCAGGAGAACGGATCATGGCAGTAGTTAAGACTAAACCAACGTCCGCCGGTCGTCGCCATCTGGTGAAGGTCGTCAACAGCGATCTTTATAAAGGTCGTCCGGTTGACTCACTGGTCGAATCTCAGAAGCGCTCTGGTGGTCGTAACAATAATGGCCGCATTACCACTCGCCACGTCGGTGGTGGTCAGCGTCAGCATTATCGCTTGATCGATTTCAAGCGTAACAAGGATGGTGTACAGGCAGTTGTAGAACGTCTGGAATACGATCCTAACCGCAGTGCCCACCTGGCATTGTTGAAATATGTAGATGGTGAGCGTCGCTACATCATTGCACCGCGCAATGTTCAAGCAGGTGATCGTTTGGAATCTGGTGTTAATGCACCGATCCGTGCGGGTAACACCTTGCCGCTACGTAATATTCCAATGGGTTCTACAATCCATTGCATCGAGCTCAAGCCTGGTAAGGGCGCTCAGATGGTCCGCAGTGCTGGTGCAAGTGCCCAGTTGGTTGCCCGTGAAGGCAACTATGCGACTATCCGTCTTCGTTCTGGTGAAATGCGTCGCGTTCTTTCCGAATGCCGTGCAACCTTGGGTGAAGTGGGTAATTCCGAGCACAGCCTGCGCCAACTTGGTAAAGCAGGTGCCAAGCGCTGGAGAGGCGTACGTCCGACGGTTCGTGGTGTTGCGATGAACCCGGTTGATCACCCACATGGTGGTGGTGAAGGTCGTAGTAGTGGTGGCCGTCACCCAGTATCACCCTGGGGTATGCCGACCAAGGGTCACAAAACGCGTAAGAACAAGCGCACCAATAAACTTATAGTACGTCGCCGTAAGGCTAATAAGTAACTGAACTAAAGGGGTAACGGCTGTGCCACGTTCACTTAAGAAAGGTCCTTTTATTGACCTTCATCTTTTGAAGAAGGTTGAGGCGGCTGTGGAGAAGAGCGATCGTAAACCGATCAAGACCTGGTCTCGTCGCTCCATGATCCTGCCTAACATGGTAGGACTCACCATTGCTGTCCATAACGGTCGCCAACATGTTCCGGTCTACGTTTCTGAAGAAATGGTCGGACACAAGTTAGGCGAGTTTGCTGCCACCCGCACTTATCGCGGTCATGCGGCTGACAAGAAAGCCAAGCGGTAAGAGAGGACTCGAAAATGGAAGAAGTAGCTGCAAAATTGCGCGGCGCTCGCCTGTCCGCTCAGAAGGCTCGTCTCGTCGCTGATCAGGTTCGCGGCAAGCCGGTGGCCGAAGCGTTGGACATTCTGAGCTTCTCGCCAAAAAAAGCGGCAGTGCTGGTACGTAAAGTACTTCAGTCTGCGATCGCCAATGCGGAAGAAAACAATGGTATGGATATCGACGAGCTTCATGTGTCGACCATCCATGTTGATGAAGGCACCACGCTTAAGCGTATCCAGCCGCGTGCTAAAGGCCGTGCAGATCGTATTCTGAAGCGCACTTGCCATATCACCGTCAAGGTAGCCGAGAAGTAGGAGTCGACCGATGGGTCAGAAAGTAAATCCAGTTGGTATTCGCCTCGGTATCGTCAAAGACCACTCCTCGGTCTGGTACGCTGAGCGCGGCGCTTATGCCGACAAGTTGAACAACGACCTTCAAGTTCGCAAATTCATTGAAGATCGTTTGAAGAATGCATCTGTTAGCCAGGTTGTTATCGAACGTCCGGCCAACAATGCTCGTATCACCATTCATACTGCCCGTCCGGGTATCGTGATTGGTAAAAAAGGTGAAGACGTTGATCGCCTGCGTCGTGATCTGACTGCAATGATGGGCGTGCCTGTTCACGTTAACATTGAGGAAGTTCGCAAGCCTGAGCTCGACGCTCAGCTGGTGGCGCAGAACATCGCTGGTCAGCTGGAACGCCGTGTAATGTATCGTCGTGCTATGAAGCGTGCGATTCAGAATGCCATGCGTCTTGGTGCCGAAGGTATCAAGGTTCAGCTGTCAGGTCGTCTTAATGGTGCTGAAATCGCACGTACTGAACGGTATCATGAAGGTCGTGTACCTCTTCATACCCTGCGTGCCGATATCGATTACGCTACCTACGAGGCGCATACCACCTACGGCGTGATTGGCGTCAAAGTGTGGGTCTTCAAAGGGGAAGTTCTTGGTGGGATTGAGGAAGTGCGGGCGAAAGCCAAGCAGTCTCAGGCTCAACCGGCTGCTCCCAAGAAGAAAGGCTCTAAGAACGCGGAATAGTCGATGTTACAGCCAAAGCGTACAAAATTTCGCAAGCAGTTTAAGGGTCGCAACCGTGGCCTTGCAGAGCGCGGCAGTAGTGTAAGTTTCGGTGAGTATGGCCTTAAAGCAATCGGTCGTGGTCGTCTTACGGCTCGTCAGATTGAAGCCGGTCGTCGTGCAATCACTCGTCACGTGAAGCGTGGTGGTAAAATTTGGATTCGCGTCTTCCCTGATAAGCCGATCTCAGAAAAACCTCTTGAGGTTCGTATGGGTAAAGGTAAAGGTTCTGTTGAATATTGGGTTGCCCAGATTCAGCCAGGCCGTGTCCTTTATGAAATCGAAGGCGTATCAGAAGAGCTGGCGCGTGAGGCTTTCTCCCTTGCAGCTCAGAAGATGCCCATTGCGACAACCTTCGTTAAACGGACGGTGATGTAATGAAAGCTCAAGAACTGCGTGAAAAGTCAACTGAAGCGCTCCAGGAGCAGTTGTTTGAACTTCTCCGTGAGCAATTCAACCTGCGCATGCAGAAGGCGACTGGGCAGCTGAATCAGACCCATCTGTTGAACCAGACACGTCGTGACATTGCTCGCGTCAAAACTGTTATCCAGCAGAAGGCAGGTGAATAAGATGGCCCAGGAATCTCAAGCACGCACGCTTACAGGTAAAGTTGTAAGCAACAAGATGGATAAATCCATCGTCGTGATGATCGAACGCTCTGAGCGTCACCCGATCTACGGCAAGTATGTTAAGCGCTCCACCAAGCTGCATGCCCACGACGAAAACAACCAGGCCAATATTGGCGATCGCGTTTCCATTCGTGAAGGTCGTCCGATTTCCAAGACTAAGTCCTGGTCACTGGTTGAAGTAATCGAGCAGGCCAAGGGTTAATCCCTTCGCCTAGCAATCAGTTTAGGTTCGGAGAATACCGATGATTCAGACGCAAACTATGCTGGATGTCGCCGACAACAGCGGAGCGCGCCGGGTGCAGTGCATCAAGGTGCTTGGTGGTTCGCACCGCCGCTACGCGCGCATCGGCGATATCATCAAGGTTACGGTCAAGGAAGCAATTCCTCGTGGCCGTGTTAAGAAGGGCCAAGTGCTCAAGGCAGTGGTCGTGCGTACCGCGAGTGGCGTTCGTCGCTCGGACGGCTCGTTGATCCGTTTCGATGGAAATGCGGCAGTTTTGTTGAATAACACCAACGAACAGCCAGTCGGTACCCGTATCTTTGGGCCGGTCACTCGTGAACTTCGTTCTGAGAAGTTTATGAAGATCATTTCCTTAGCACCTGAAGTGCTGTAAGGAGCGGAGCGGATTATGCGCAAGATCAAACGTGACGACGAAGTTATCGTCATCGCCGGCAAGGACAAGGGCAAGCGTGGAACCGTCAAACGTGTTTTGAAAGACGGTAAGTTTGTAATCGCTGGTGTGAATGTTATCAAACGTCATACCAAGCCCAACCCGATGCTTGGTCAGCAGGGGGGTATCGTTGAACGTGAGGCTCCAATTCACGAGTCAAACGTTGCTATCTTCAACACAGAAACCGGTAAGGCAGATCGCGTCGGTTTTGAGTTGAAAGATGACGGTACCAAGGTCCGTATCTTCAAGTCGACTCAGAAGCAGATCGACGCCTAACGTGAGTCGGGTGGGATAATGGCGAATTTAAAACAGCAGTACAAAGACGAGGTGGTGGCCAAGCTCACTGAGCAGTTTGGTTACGCCAACGTAATGCAGGTACCGAGAGTCACCAAAATCACCCTGAACATGGGTGTAGGTGAAGCAACCAGCGATAAAAAGCTGATTGATTTCGCGACTGCAGATCTTGAAAAACTTTCCGGTCAAAAGCCGATCGTTACCAAAGCACGCAAATCTGTTGCAGGCTTCAAGGTGCGTGAAGGTTGGCCGATTGGTGTCAAGGTCACATTGCGTAGTGATCGTATGTGGGATTTCCTGGATCGTCTGGTCAATATCGCGATTCCTCGCGTACGTGACTTCCGCGGTCTGAATCCGAAATCTTTCGACGGTCGTGGCAACTATTCGATGGGTGTACGTGAACAGATTATCTTTCCGGAGATCGAGTATGATAAGATTGACCGGATTCGTGGTCTCGACATCACGGTAACCACCACCGCCAACAGTGACGAAGAAGGTCGTGCACTCCTGAGTGCATTGAACTTTCCCTTTCGTAAATAAGGCTAAATAATGGCTAAAAAAAGTATGGTTGAGCGTGAGCTCAAACGCACGAAGCTGGTCGAAAAGTACGCCGCTCGTCGTGCGGAGCTCAAAGCAATCATCCAGAGCACGTCTGCCTCCGACGAGGAGAAGTTCGAAGCTCAGCTCAAGCTGCAAAGTCTGCCGCGTGACTCAAGTCCGGTACGTCAGCGTAATCGCTGCCGAATCACTGGTCGTCCACACGGCTATTACAACAAGTTCGGCCTTGGTCGTAACAAGCTGCGCGAAGCTGCCATGAGCGGCAGAGTCCCTGGCTTGACCAAGTCCAGCTGGTAAGCGAGGAGCGCTTCGAATGAGCATGCAAGACACTCTGGCGGATATGCTGACCCGTATCCGTAACGCGCAGCAGGCCACTAAGGCGACTGTTGATATTCCTTCATCCAAAGTAAAGGTTGAAGTTGCGCGTGTATTAAAAGAAGAGGGTTACATCACTGACTTTTCAGTAAGTGAAGATACTCAGCCTCAGCTGAATGTCACCCTTAAGTACTTCGAAGGCAAACCAGTCATCGAGCACCTGCAGCGTGTTTCCAAACCTTCGCTGCGAATCTACAAGGGCAAGAATGAACTGCCCAAGGTTGCAGACGGTCTTGGTGTTGCCATCATTTCCACCTCTAAGGGTGTGATGACGGATCGCGCAGCTCGCCAAGCGGGTGTGGGTGGCGAAGTTATCTGCACCGTATTCTAGGAGTGTGAAATGTCCAGAATAGCCAAGAATCCGGTAACACTACCGAGCGGCGTCGAAGCCAAGCTGAATGACCAGCACCTTACTATCAAAGGTAGCCAGGGTCAGCTTGAGCTGGTAATCAATGCTGGCGTCGTTGTTAGTCAGGAAGAAGGTCAATTGACTTTTGCTCCCAGTAAGGAGTCCAAAGATTGGGCTATGGCGGGTACTACTCGCGCGCTGGTTAGCAACATGGTAAAAGGTGTGAGCGAAGGCTTCACCCGCACGCTGGAAATTAACGGCGTTGGTTACCGTGCACAGGCCAGTGGCCAAACCATTAATCTTACATTGGGTTTCTCTCACCCGGTTGAGTACACACTGCCTGCTGGTGTTAGTGCGGAAACGCCTAAAAACACCACAATCGTACTGAAAAGTACTGATAAGCAGAAGCTCGGCCAGGTTGCAGCGGATATTCGCGCATTCCGTCCGCCTGAGCCTTATAAAGGCAAGGGTATTCGTTATAGCGACGAAAATATTCGCCGTAAAGAAGCCAAGAAGAAATAAGGCAGGGTTATGAACGCGAAGAAAGAATCTCGCCTCCGTCGTGCCCGCCGCGCGCGCGCCAAAATCCGCGAGCTGGGTGCAGTACGTCTGTGCGTCAACCGTACTCCTCGCCACATCTATGCGCAGATTATTTCTGCGGATGGTGGCAAGGTATTGGTCAGTGCTTCCACACTCGACAAATCGCTGCGTGAAGCAGCGACTGGTAATTCAGACGCAGCCGCTAAAGTCGGCGCTCTGATCGCCGAGCGTGCGAAAGACGCGGGTATCACTGAAGTGGCCTTCGATCGCTCAGGTTTCAAGTTCCATGGTCGTATCAAGGCCTTGGCTGATGCCGCGCGTGAAGCCGGCCTGCAATTCTAAAAGGTTTGACGATGGCTAATAACGAACAGAAAGGCAACGGTGATCTACAAGAGAAGCTTGTAGGCATCAACCGTGTCGCCAAAGTTGTTAAGGGTGGTCGAATCTTCGGCTTCACCGCTCTGACTGTCGTTGGTGATGGCAAAGGTCGTGTTGGCTTTGGTCGCGGTAAGGCACGTGAAGTGTCTATCGCGATTCAGAAAGCCATGGATCATGCTCATCGCAACATGATCAAGGTTGAGCTCCGTGGGCACACACTGCAGTATCCAGTGCGCGCCAATCACGGTGCTTCCAAAGTATTCATGCAGCCTGCCTCCGAGGGTACCGGTATTATCGCCGGTGGTGCCATGCGCGCCGTTCTCGAACTGGCAGGTGTACAGGACGTACTTGCGAAGTGCTATGGCTCGACTAATCCGGTCAACGTTGTGCGTGCAACTGTTAAAGGTCTCGCTTCCATGCGTTCACCTGAAGACGTTGCAGCCAAACGTGGCCTCTCCGTCGCTGAAATCACGGGGTAAGTCTCATGTCTGGCAAGCTTAAAGTAACTCAGGTTCGCAGCGTTATCGGTACCGGTAAGAAACATCAGGCCACTGTTCGTGGTCTGGGTCTCCGCCGTATTGGACACACTGTTGAACTGGAAGACACTCCTGCCGTTCGTGGCATGATCAACAAGGTTAATTACCTTGTAAGAGTCGAAGGGGAGTAATCCATGAAACTCAATACTCTGCGTCCAGCTATTGGCGCTAAGCATGCCGAGAAACGCGTAGGTCGCGGTATCGGCTCTGGTTTGGGTAAAACTGGCGGACGTGGCCATAAAGGTCTCAAGTCTCGTTCCGGTGGTAGCGTTAAACCAGGTTTTGAAGGCGGTCAGATGCCTTTGCAGCGTCGTTTGCCGAAGTTTGGTTTTACTTCTGCAAAATCGCTGGTGTCTGAAGAAGTCCGTTTGTTCGAACTGGCCAAGGTCGAAGGTGAAGTAGTCGATCTGGCTTCCTTGAAACAGGCGAATGTACTGAAAGACGCAACTCGTTTCGCAAAAGTGGTACTGTCTGGCGAGTTGGATCGTGCAGTCACTGTACGTGGTCTTAAAGTCACCAAAGGCGCTCGTGCGGCGATTGAAAAAGCCGGCGGTAAGGTAGAGGACTAATGGCTAAATCAGGAAACGTATCAGGAAATACCGGTGGGCTGAGCGAGCTTTGGGCTCGTCTCCGCTTCGTATTCATTGCCATTGTAGTTTACCGCATTGGTTCACATATTCCGGTTCCTGGTATCAATCCTGATCAGCTCGCTGCCCTCTTTAACCAAAATCAGGGCACCATCCTGAGCTTGTTCAATATGTTTTCAGGTGGTGCGCTGCAGCGCATGAGTATCTTTGCCCTCGGCATTATGCCGTATATTTCGGCATCGATTATCATGCAGCTGCTGACGGTCGTCTCTCCTCAGCTCGAGCAGTTGAAGAAGGAAGGGGAGGCAGGTCGGCGCAAGATCACCCAGTATACCCGTTACGGGACTGTTGTACTGGCATTGATTCAAGCGTTCGGCATGGCAGTGGGACTGGTCAGTGCGGGTGCAGCTTTGCATCCTGGTATTGGCTTCTATTTCACCGCCATCGTGACCTTCGTCGCTGGTGCGGTCTTCCTGATGTGGCTAGGTGAACAGATCACCGAGAAAGGAATCGGGAATGGTATTTCCCTGATTATCTTCTCTGGTATTGTCGCCGGTATGCCTCACGCCATTGCCCAGGCTTTTGAGCTTGCACGTAATGGTGGCAGCCTGAATGTGTTGCCGTTGCTTGCCTTGGGTGTATTGGGTATTGCAACCGTGGCATTGGTCGTCTTTGTTGAACGCGGTCAACGCCGTATCAAAGTCAACTATCCAAGGCGTCAGGTCGGTAACAAGATGTATGCCGGTCAAAGCAGCTATCTGCCGCTGAAAATCAATATGGCGGGTGTTATTCCCCCTATTTTCGCGTCCAGTATATTGCTCTTTCCTGCATCATTGGGACAGTGGTTTGGTCGTAGTCATGGGTTAGGTTGGCTTTCAACCATTTCTCAGGCTCTCGCACCTGGTCAGCCTCTCTATATCTTGATTTTTGCTGCAGCAGTAGTATTCTTCTGCTTCTTTTATACAGCACTCGTTTTTAATCCCAAGGACGTTGCTGATAATCTGAAGAAATCCGGTGCATTTTTACCGGGTATTCGCCCAGGCGAACAGACTGCACGCTACATTGACAAGGTAATGACGCGCTTGACGCTGTTTGGGGCAATTTACATCACGTTTGTATCATTGATACCGCAATTCCTGATGGTGGCCTGGGATGTTCCGTTCTATTTCGGCGGTACTTCCATTCTGATCATCGTGGTTGTTGTGATGGACTTCATGGCACAGGTTCAGTCTCACCTGATGTCCAGTCAGTATGAATCCGTGATGAAAAAAGCTAACCTTAAAGGGGTTGGCGGTAGCGGTTTCCTACACTAATACCGCTACAGTAAACTTAGTGGAGTGAACGATGAAAGTTCGAGCATCCGTTAAAAAGATTTGCCGTAACTGCAAGATCATTCGTCGTCGTGGCGCAGTGCGTGTTATCTGCACTGAGCCGCGTCATAAACAGCGTCAGGGTTAATTCCCAGCGCTGGACGAGTAAGTGGTGCAAAAATGCCTCTTGCTTCTTGTTGAAGTGAGAGGTATTCTATTGCGCCTTTTGTAGATGTAATCAACCGAGCAAAGCCGCTCAAATTATTCGGAGAAAGCTGATGGCCCGTATTGCAGGCGTCAATATCCCGGACAACAAGCATGCGGCGATCTCGCTGACCTATATCTTCGGCATTGGCCGTACTCGTGCGCAAGACATCTGCGTTGCTGCTGGTATTAGTCCCAGCATTAAAATGGGAGAACTTTCTCCTGAGCAACTCGATGTTGTGCGTGCTGAAGTAGGTAAATATGTCGTAGAAGGTGACCTTCGTCGTGAAGTAACGCTTAACATCAAGCGTCTCATGGACCTGGGCACTTATCGTGGTCTGCGCCATCGCCGTGGTCTTCCGTTGCGTGGTCAACGCACCAAGACCAATGCTCGTACCCGTAAGGGACCGAAAAAACCTATTCGTAAATAACGCACAGCGTTAATATCAGGATACTTCCAACATGGCTAACCCGCGCAGTAACCGCAAGAAGGTTAAAAAGCAGGTTGTGGATGCCGTTGCACATATCCATGCCTCTTTTAACAATACGATCGTAACGATCACTGACCGCCAGGGTAACGCTCTTTCATGGGCGACTGCCGGCGGTTCGGGTTTTCGTGGTTCTCGTAAGAGCACCCCGTTCGCCGCTCAAGTAGCAAGCGAACGTGCAGCGAACGCTGCAGCCGAGTATGGAGTGAAGAACGTAGACGTACTGGTCAAGGGTCCCGGACCCGGCCGTGAATCAGCCGTGCGTGCATTGAATGCAGCCGGCTTCCGCGTACAAAGCATTACCGACGCGACGCCTGTTCCTCACAATGGCTGCCGTCCGCCGAAAAAACGCCGCGTATAAGGAGACAGATTCATGGCACGTTATACCGGACCCAAATGTAAACTGTCTCGTCGCGAAGGTACGGACCTTTTCCTCAAGAGTGGCATTACCGCTTACGAGAAAAAGGCCAAAACCGAAAGCGCACCAGGACAGCATGGTCAGCGCCGTCAGCGTCCCTCCGACTACGGCACTCAGTTACGTGAAAAGCAGAAAGTTCGTCGCATGTATGGCGTTCTGGAAAAGCAATTCCGTAACTACTATAAAAAAGCAGCATCCCAGAAGGGTGCAACTGGTGAGGTCCTTCTCCAGTTGCTCGAAGCCCGTCTGGACAACGTCGTCTATCGCATGGGCTTCGGCTCCACACGTGCTGAAGCACGTCAGCTGGTAAGCCACAAAGCAATCCAGGTTAATGGTCGCACCGTAAACGTTGCTTCCTATCGCGTGGTTGCTGGTGATGTGATCTCTGTTCGTGAAAAAGCGAAAAATCAGAGCCGCATCCAGTCCGCGATAGAAATTGCAGGCAACCGCGGTGATATCGCTTGGATTGACGTCGACACGAAAAAGATGGAAGGTACTTTCAAATCCATCCCTGAACGTGGAGACCTGTCTGCCGACATCAACGAAAACCTGATCGTCGAGCTTTACTCCAAGTAATCCGTCGACTGATTAACTTCGTAAAAGACTTAGAGTACCCCGTTCGGCAGCTTAAAGGTGTTCATATGCAGCGTTCAGTGACAGAGTTTCTCCGTCCTCGTGACATCAAGGTCGAAGAAATCAATGTGAATCACGCGAAGATCGTGCTTGAACCGTTCGAGCGCGGCTTCGGTCATACCTTGGGGAATGCTTTACGCCGTATTCTCCTCTCTTCAATGCCTGGCTGTGCCATCGTTGAAGTAGAGATCAAAGGTGTAGAGCACGAGTACAGCGCCATTGAAGGTATCCAGGAAGATGTCATCGAGATTCTCCTGAACCTTAAGGACGTGTCCATCAAAATGCATGGTCGCGATGATGCTGAACTCGTGTTGGATAAAAAAGGCCCAGGTGTCGTGACTGCCGGTGATATTGCCGTTAGTCATGATGTCGAGATCGTCAACCCGGATCATGTTATCGCTCACCTGAATGATGGTAGCGAGCTCAACATGAAGCTTCGCGTTCTGCGTGGCCGTGGTTACGAACCAGCTGATGTACGTATTCAGGCTGATGACGAAAGCCGTACCATTGGTCGTCTTCAGCTCGATGCTACCTATAGTCCGGTTCGTCGCGTCTCCTATGCTGTTGAATCAGCGCGTGTTGAACAACGCACTGACCTCGACAAGCTGGTGATCGATCTGGAAACCGATGGCACCCTGGATCCTGAAGAGGCTATCCGTCGTTCTGCGACCATCCTCCAGGAACAATTGGCTGCCTTCGTCGATCTGGAAGCCGACAAGGAGCAGGAAGTTGAGGAAGAAGAAGATCAGATTGATCCTATTCTTCTCCGTCCCGTAGACGATCTCGAGTTGACCGTACGCAGTGCTAACTGCCTGAAGGCCGAGAATATTTACTACATTGGCGACCTCATTCAACGTACTGAAGTTGAATTGTTGAAAACGCCTAACCTTGGTAAGAAATCCCTGAATGAAATCAAGGATGTTCTGGAAGGTCGTGGTCTTTCTCTCGGTATGCGTCTCGAAAACTGGCCACCGGCTAGTTTGAAAGACGACAAGGCTTCCGCCTGAACTGGTGACTTGAGTCAAGATTGGTAAGGAATCACACCCATGCGTCATCGTAAAAGTGGTCGCCAACTCAACCGTAACTCTTCACACCGTTCCGCTATGTTCAAGAACATGTGCGTATCGTTGGTTGAGCACGAATTGATCAAAACCACTCTGCCCAAAGCCAAGGAATTGCGTCGTCATGTCGAGCCGCTGATTACTCTGGCCAAGAATGACAGCGTTGCTAACCGTCGTTTGGCGTTTAGCCGCACCAGTTCTAATGCAGCAGTTGGTAAATTGTTCAGCGAATTAGGTCCGCGTTATGCTACCCGTCCGGGTGGTTATGTACGCATTCTGAAGTGCGGTTTCCGTCCCGGAGACAACGCACCGATGGCTTACGTTGAACTGGTTGATCGTCCTCAGGTTGAAGAAGCCGCAGGCGACGAGTAATCAAGCACCCAATAACTGCTCTTTCATGTATTGAGTGTGTTAAAGGGAAATGAAAGCTGGCCCGAGAAATCGGGTCAGCTTTTTGTTTTCTACGCTACTGTTTTTCTAAAGTCGTTTTCTCTACAAGCGTTTTTTATAAATACTTATCTATCAATAGCTTTCCAGCATACTTTTTGCACTTCCTCCCTTATCATTCAATAATAACATTTAGACGTTATGTCCTTTCGAATCATTATTGTTACTGAACAAGTGGAGAACCATGAGCGAACCTACTCATCACGAGGCCGCATGCTCTATCACCCGAGGCTATCATGCGCCAAGCGCAGATCTTCAAGCGCTGGTGGACGCACCTCGGCCCCCACGCAGCTATCTTTCACCCAAGCGTAATTGGCTGGTTCAGCTCCAATACCCCGAATTACCGGATATCGCGCGCGTTTCTCAACCCGAAAAACGTCTAGCCGGGTTACGCTTTCATGCCGTGACTTACTCACGTAGCAGCTTCTGGCAGGGTAAAGGGTTATGGCTTCTTAATGTAGAGAATGGGCAGCGCATCGATATCCAAGGGTTACCGAATCCTCTCTTTGTCAGCGCACTTTCGTGGTCCCCAAATCAGGCCTATATCGCCTTTAGCCAACTGGATACAGCCAATGGTACCAATGAGCTTTGGTTGATTGATATTGCGGCCAGAAAAGCCACGCGTCTGATTGAGAAGCTTAATACACTCATTTCTCAAGGGTTTACATGGCTGCCTGATAGCCAACGCCTGCTGGTCACACTTCAAGCACCGCCGTCTGGTAAAAACAGAGCAGAGCTTCGTCAAACCATTATCAGCCCGACTATTCAGGATGCAGGTAAATCCGATCAGGTGACATCCGTACGCACCTTTCAGGATCTTCTAAAAAACGAAAGTGATGCCCGTGAGCTTGAATATTATCTTCGTAGCCAGCCTGTGCTGATTAATGTAGAGGGCGAACAGGTACCTGTAGGTGAACCGGACCTTTATCTTGACCTCGAACCGTCACCTGATGGTGAATACATCCTGACTGAGCGCATTACCCGCCCTTTCTCCTATCAGGTACCGCTGGTGTTCTTCCCTCGTATTACGGAAGTACGTTGCCTTGACGATGACACACTCTATGAAATTGATCGCCAGCCTCTACAGGAAACTTTACCACCGGGATTTGACTCGGTGCTTCCCGGGCGTCGTGCGATTGATTGGCGTCAGGATGCACCCGCTTCCCTGTGGTGGGTAGAAGCGCTTGATGGGGGCAACCCTTCCGTCGAGACAGCGGAGCGAGATGCCGTTTATATACAGGCTGCACCCTTTAATGTAGCACCGCGTAAACTGGCCACACTTTCAACGCGCTTGCGTTCGCTACAGTGGGGAAATGGTTCACTGGCACTGTTGGAAGAGAGCTGGTGGGAAGATCGTTCGGTCAAACAGTGGCGTTTATTTCCTGATCAGCCTGAAAAAGCGCCTGTACTGCTGAATGAACGTTCCTCCGAGGATCGCTATAACTCACCCGGTCAGCCCGTTATGGTGATGGATGACAAGGGGAGTGCTCGCCTGTGGATTGGGGCTGATGGCAATACTCTGCTGATGATTGGTGCGGGCGCTAGTCCGGAAGGTGATCGCCCGTTTCTGGATCGGTGGAATATTGTTTCCGGAGAAAAAGAGCGTCTTTTCCACTCTCAAGCGCCTCATTTCGAAATGCCGGTCACGCCGCTGAATGACGAAGCGACATCTTTCATGTTGTCCCGTGAATCCGTTAGTGAACCGCCTAATCTGTTTGTGATTGATTTGAAGAGGGAAACCCCTGATCGCGCGCTCACGGATTATCAACACCCGATGCCCAAATGGAAAAAGGTCACGCGCGAAACTATTCATTATCAGCGTGAGGATGGCGTCGAACTCAATGGCGAGCTTTACCTTCCTCCCGATTACGATCAGAAGCGTGACGGCCCATTGCCAGTACTGATGTGGGCGTATCCGCGTGAATTCAAATCGGCTGCGGCCGCTGGGCAAACCAAAAGCTCGCCTTACAAGTTCACCTCTATCGGCTATTGGGGCGCGCTACCACATGTACTTAACGGGTTTGCGGTACTGGAAGGTCCCAGTATGCCGATCATCGGCGCGGACGATGAAGAGCCCAACGACACCTATATCGAACAGCTGACTGCCAGTGCCAAAGCCGCGATTGATGAGCTGGCACGGCGTGGCGTAGGCAACCCTGAGCGCTGTGCTGTGGGTGGCCACTCCTATGGTGCCTTCATGACCGCCAACCTGCTGGCCCATACGTCTCTTTTCAAGGCCGGTATCGCACGGAGTGGTGCCTACAACCGCACACTAACGCCTTTTGGTTTTCAGGCAGAAGAACGTAATTATTGGCAAGCGTCCAGGGTTTATCAGGCCATGTCGCCTTTTGATCATGCAGACAAGATCAAAACACCGCTTCTGTTGATTCATGGCGCAGATGACAACAACGCAGGCACATTCCCTATGCAGAGCGAACGCATGTTCTCTGCTATCAAAGGTCTGGGCGGCGAGGCACGTTTGGTGATGTTGCCTTATGAATCCCATGCTTACCGAGCGCGGGAATCCATCCTTCACATGTTGTATGAACAGGAAGAGTGGCTGAAGAAATACGTTTAGCAAGCTGACCAACGGCTCGACAGTCGGTCAATGCATACCGAGGGCGGTACTTGTAGCAGCCCTCGATTTTCCACCCTCACCGAGCTCGATTGGGGAAAATTGATGTCAATTCCATGTCGCGCGATCATCAGTCTGGCTTCGCGACGCTGCGGCTGGGCAGAGGCAGGGCGGTCCAAACCACTGATCATGAGCAGGGGAAGGGCGGCGGTATCTTCCATCAACGGCGAGGAATCCTTCCCTCTCTGAAGCGAAAAAAGGCGAAGCCCGCGGGCCTCGCCTTTTCATTACCAAGCGCTTTATACGAACAGCTGTGTCCTCACGCTTTGGCTGCAGTCTTTACGCCTTGGCAGACTCTCGCCACTTGGCAGCCGTTTCCAGTAACGGTTTGAGGAAACGTCCGGTATGAGACACCGGATTCTCCGCAATCTCTTCCGGCGTCCCCGTCGCGATAATCTGACCGCCTTTCGAACCGCCTTCCGGCCCCAGATCAATCAGCCAGTCCGCTGTTTTGATGACATCCAGATTGTGTTCGATAACGACAATTGAATTGCCCTGATCACGCAAACGATGCAACACCGTCAAGAGCTGACGGATATCTTCAAAATGAAGGCCTGTTGTCGGTTCATCCAGAATATACAGTGTTTTCCCCGTGTCACGTTTCGCCAGCTCACGCGCCAGCTTGATACGTTGTGCCTCACCGCCTGAAAGCGTCGTAGCACTTTGCCCGAGGCGAACATAGGAGAGCCCAACATCAATCAGCGTCTGCAAACGACGCGCAATCGCCGGTACAGGGGAGAAAAATTCCAGCGCATCCTCGACCGTCATTTCCAGCACTTCATGAATATTCTTGCCCTTATAGAGGACTTCGAGTGTTTCACGGTTATAACGTGCACCATGACACACATCACAAGGCACATAGATATCCGGCAGGAAGTGCATTTCGACCTTGATCAGGCCGTCCCCCTGACACGCCTCACAGCGGCCACCCTTTACGTTAAAACTGAAGCGGCCGGGTTTATACCCACGTGCGCGAGCCTCTTGCGTGCCTGAAAACAGTTCGCGGATGGCAGTGAAAATACCGGTATAGGTCGCCGGATTGGAACGCGGTGTACGCCCGATCGGGCTTTGGTCGATATCAATCATCTTGTCGAGCTGATCCAGACCCTTGATCGACTTGAAGGGTGCGGGCGTCAATGTGCTTGCACGATTCAGATCACGCGCCGCAATGGGCATTAACGTCCCATTGATCAAGGTCGATTTCCCTGACCCGGACACCCCCGTAATACAGACAAAACGCCCCAGCGGAAGATCCAGATTGACCTTCTGCAGATTATTGCCAGACGCACCTTTCAAGTGAATCATCTTCTTGTCATTCACTGGAAAGCGCTGGTGAGGTACCTCAATGCGTTTCTTTCCACTAAGATACTGACCTGTCAGCGAGGCCTTGTTTTTCTCGACTTCTTTGGGCGTTCCCTGTGCCACGACCTGACCACCATGCACACCGGCACCGGGCCCGATATCCACTACGTGATCAGCGGCTCGAATCGCATCTTCATCATGCTCGACCACGATCACCGTATTCCCCAGATCGCGCAGGTGCTCCAACGTCGCTAACAGACGGTCATTGTCGCGCTGGTGCAGGCCGATGGAGGGTTCATCAAGGATATACATTACGCCTACCAATCCGGCACCAATCTGGCTAGCGAGGCGGATACGCTGTGCTTCACCCCCAGAGAGTGTGTCAGCGCTGCGCTCCAGATTCAGATAGTCCAGTCCCACATTGACTAGAAATTCCAGCCGTGTACTGATCTCATGCAGAATCTTGACGGCAATTTCACCTTTGCGTCCCGGTAGCGACAATGTACTGAAGAGCGATTGAGCATCACCAATCGGCATCTGAGTGATACTGGGTAGCGCGCGTCCATCGACGAACACATTGCGGGCTTCTAGCCGCAAACGGGAACCACCACAGCTCGCGCAGGGGCGAATCGCCATATACTTCGACAGCTCTTCACGGACATGATTGGAATCGGTATCATGATAGCGCCGCTCAATATTGGGGATGACCCCTTCAAACGGATAGTGACGCTTGACCACCTTGCCGCGATCATTCACATAACTGAATTCGATATCCTCTTTGCCGCTCCCATGCAGAACGACATTGCGGGCTTCGTCTGTCAATGATTCCCATGGTGTTTCAAGTGAGAATCCATAATGGGCGGCGACTGATTCCAAAAGCCCGAAATAAAACACACTGCGGCGGTCCCACCCTTTGATGACACCTTCCGCCAGTGATAACTCGTGCTGACGAATCAGTTTGTCAGGATCGAAGTACTGGTGTACACCGAGTCCATCACAACTGGGGCAGGCACCCGCCGGATTGTTGAAGGAGAATAGGCGTGGTTCCAGCTCCGGCAGCGAATAGCCGCAGATAGGGCAAGCAAACCGTGATGAAAAGATCACCGGCTCGCGTTCCCCATCGATGAAGTGAATCAGTGCAGAACCATCGGCCAGCTCCAGCGCAGTTTCGAAGGATTCAGCCAAACGCTGCTCCAGCCCTTCACGTATCTTGACGCGGTCGACCACCACACTGATGTCATGCTTTTTGTTTTTCTCCAGAGAGGGTACGTCATCCAGCTCATAGACCTCACCATCGACCATGGCGCGCACATAACCGGAGGTACGCAATTCCTTGAAGAGCTGTAAATGCTCACCCTTACGGCCTTTGATGACGGGTGCCAATAGCATGATCTTCTAGCCTTCCGGCAGTGCGAGTGTCTGATCCACCATCTGTGAAACGGTCTGCGCTTCCAGATCCAACCCATGCTCAGGGCAGCGGGGCGTGCCGGCGCGTGCATACAGCAGGCGCAAATAGTCATAGATTTCAGTGATAGTGCCGACGGTTGAGCGTGGGTTGTGTGAGGTGGATTTTTGCTCGATTGAAATGGCAGGGGACAACCCTTCGATGTGATCAACATCGGGTTTTTCCATCATGGATAGAAACTGCCGGGCATAGGTGGAAAGCGACTCTACATAACGGCGTTGCCCCTCGGCATACAACGTATCAAAGGCGAGGGAGGATTTACCGGAGCCCGAGAGCCCTGTGATCACGATCAACTTGTCGCGAGGCAACTCGATATCAATGTCTTTAAGGTTATGCGTACGAGCGCCGCGTACCTGAATATGATCCATAGAGGCCTCTAATTAAACGGTGGATTCTTCAGCTTAAGCTTGAATTCATACATTTTTTGCTGCGCGTGCCGTTAACTCATGGGGAAGGGCAGGCTATCTATCAGATTTACCCTCAATAATAGGCTATCCTGTTACATTCGTCCCCTACGTATAACGTGCGTTTTGAGTTAAAATGCACCTAGTATTTCGTATGCCATGGGTCATCAGCATGATGCACTCGGCGTTAGACCATTGACCTGGTGCAGCAGTCACAGGTCCCTTAACAGTTTTCAAGGAGAGCCGATATGGCCCGCGGTGTGAACAAGGTGATTTTGATCGGCAATGTTGGTCAGGATCCGGAAGTGCGTTTTATGCCTTCGGGTGCGCCTGTCTGTAACTTGCGTTTGGCGACCACAGACAGCTGGAATGATCGTCAGTCAGGCCAGCGTCAGGAGCGCACGGAGTGGCACTCGGTTGTCATGTTCAACAAACTGGCAGAAATCGCCCAGCAGTACGTGCGTAAAGGGTCTCGCCTTTACATTGAAGGGCGCCTG